>ODAI013478753.1_pt1 | contig 11009 bp, 17 predicted proteins | sample 1539321 | NCBI WGS metagenome assembly ODAI01 (sample SAMN02144231, study PRJEB22623) | gut metagenome | biome: sheep rumen | host: Ovis aries | place: New Zealand | reverse complement strand
GTGCGGATATCAATTGATCTGTCCGTTGTTACAGGAGATATAAGCTCCTTTCTCATAAGTGTCAGATCAAAGACATCGAGTCTTCCGTCACTGCAAAGATCGGCGGCATTGAAGCTTTCAGCGCCGGAAGAATCATCTGAGAGCAGATATTTTTGCAGAGTTACAAGATCAGCGATATCGAAGCCGCCGTCGCAGTTGATATCACCTCTTATGCTGAAAGAAGCAGATGATTTTACATCCGGTATTGCAGCAGAAAGAGCAAGAAATGATGACAAGATTATAGAATAGATTTTTTTATGATTCATAATTCCTCCATTAAGTACCGGCAAAGAAATAGTACAGATTGCCGTAAGCATTGTCAATATAAACTGAACCGCCGTCATAGCCTTTACCCGGAACGGGGACATCTGTTCCCTGCTGATAAGTGACAGTTCCGTCAGTAATAAGATAGCCGTACTCATCGAGAAGACCCTTGTTCAATGAAAGAACAGCGGTATGATCATCGTTGAACCAGAGATCACAGAAAACATCAGGGTCAAAAAGCGATGCAGCATCGTGATCAAGATATTCGTCAGCATTTTCACTGCTAATGGTAATATCAGCAGGAATAGTACCGTCCTTGAGCTTATCAAGGGCATTTTTTCCGATAGCAAGGGCGGCAGCACGGTTTTCCTCGTTATTTTCGGGATCGTGCCACCAGTCGAAATTCAGCAGCTCCTGAAATTCCTCGCTGCGGATATCAATGGTTATATTGGAATATTTATTGTCATCTGTTGTGTATTTCAGTCTTGCATACATTGGATATTCGGTGTTAAGGTCAGTGCCGACATAAAGGGCATAATCACTGCGGTCTTCGATCTCATATTTAAAGACATAAATTCCGGAGCCAACATCTTCACAGATAAAACTGCTGAGATCAAAAAGTGTAAGCTCCATACCTTTCTTGGAAAGCTCAATTATATCGCTGGGAGTAATAAGCCGCTGCTGTGATTTTTCAGCATTATACAGCCATCTGATCAGAGTGGAATTGTCAGCTGTGCGGATATCAATTGATCTGTCCGTATCGGAGCCATAAACTGAGATCATTTCAAGGTCTGCAAAAATCGGTTTTTCATTTCGTCCGTCATTACCGATAAGCAGGCGCAAATTATTGGTATTATCTATATCATACTTCATGATACATATTCCTGAACCGATATCCTCGCCGATAAACTCACTGAAATCATCAACTGTAAGCTCTGTTCCTTTTTTTGAAAGCTGGATAATATCATTGGCATTAATTTTTCTCTGAGGTATACTGTCGGAATCCTTGTCATTATCCTTATTTGCGGTAGTTACGGGAGTAGCAGTAGTTACGGGAGTAGCAGTAGTTTTAGGAGCATTGGTTTTAACAGCAGCAGTAGTTGCAGGGATTGAAGGGTGAGCGGTAGTATTTAAGGAAGGAGATGCTGCGGTGCTGTCGGAAAGAGAGCTTGCAGCCGGAGATTTTTTTTCATTTGCAGAGCTGTCATCAGCAGCAGTTGTCTGAACTTGAAAATCAGTATTTTTAGTTTGAATCGTAGTGACCGCAGGAGCAGTATCCTGATGATATTCAGTGGTCAATTCCTGACTTTGGACGGTTTCGACAGGTAAACTGTCATCAGCGGTAACGGGAGTCGGATCGGTATCAATAATATCAGGTGAGATGTCGCTGTGATTTTTCCAGAGAAGCAAACCTCCTGAGCTTAGCCCAGCAGCGAACACGATCGCAGCTGCAATTCCGGCGATAGTACGCCATTTGCTTTTTTTGTATATTTCAACGCCGGAAACAGTGATGCCGGATTCTTCATTTGCCTGAGATAAACCGTCATTGGAAATGTTATTGATATCAGCTTCATTGATAAGATCCTTATCAATTTTGCTGATAGCTTCAAAGAGTTTCAGTTCATTCATGAAAATAACCCTCTTTCTGCAAAAATGCTTTTAGTTTTTTTCTTGTCCGGAAGAGATAAGTAGCGGTAGTTTTTTCTTTCAGGCTGAAATAACCGGCAATGGCAGCGATAGAATCGCCGTACCAGTATCTGCGGATGAATATCTTACGGTGAAGCTCGTCCTGAGAGCGCAGGAATCGGCTGATCAGTTCACTGAGCTTATCTGTAGATATATCAGCATTCCGGTCGGGAATACATTCAGCAAGCTCGTCCAGTGAAACAGCAAGATCAGAGCTGCGTTTAGCTGCTGAATTGTATTTTAGCCTGTCAATAGCGATATTTCTGACAACACTGCCGAGGTAGGTTTTCAGGTTTGCGGGTTCAGCCGGGGGAATATTATCCCAAAGCTCATAATATGCAGAATTAACACATTCTTCGATATCCTCACGCTGAGAGAGAATTTTCCGGGCTGTAAAGCAGCAGAAATTTTCGTACTTTAATTTCAGCTCTTCAATTGCAGTTTCATCTCTTTTTTGGAACAGTTTCAAAATATCTTCATCGTCCATGGATAAGCCTCCTTTCGTGAGGCGAGAGGTCCTCTTATCAATATAGTCGAAATTTATTGGTAGATATTTCACTTTTGCAAAAAAAATCAAACGTTCCTCAGAAATGAAGAGCGTTGAAGGGTTAATAAAGGCGTTCATAAACATTGAAAGAAAGCCTTAGATGTTCAATTCTTTTATGACTAACAAGGCGGATTTTTTTTTTGCTGAAATGAGGAAAAAAGGTATCGCCTTGATATTCATCGTCCAGCTCAGTCAGATACAGCCGACGGGCGAAATCAAGTCCTTCGGAATAGATTTTTTCACCGCCGCAGAGAAAGATCTGAGACTTGAAATTATCCTTGCTTGCACAACTGTAAGCAAGGGCAACGGCGGTATCGAGATCAGGGGCAGTCATGAGATTTTCACCGGAAAAATCCGCTGATCTTGATACAACTATGTTTGATCTGTTGGGAAGAGGAAAGCCGATGCTCTCATAGGTTTTTCTGCCCATGATAATGACATTGCCGACAGTCAGTTTCCGGAAATGGGCTTTATCCTCAGGAATATCCCAGGGTATGGTGCCATGAGCGCCGATGACACGGTTTTTAGCCAAAGCAGCGATAATACTTATCATGATTTTTTCAAGCCTTCGAGCAGCTGCGATACGGTCAAATTGAGAAGCGGATGCCTGTAATACGGCACCAGCTGAGCCACCGGTTCCAGCACAAACAGGCGATTGTGCATATCCGGGTGGGGGACAGTGAGAACGGGGTCGCTGATGATATCCTGATCGTAAAAAATAATATCCAGGTCGAGGGTTCTCGGACCCCAGTGTATTTCTCTTGTTCTGCCGGCATTATTTTCAGCTGACTGCAATAATTCAAGCAGACCGTGAGGAGAGAGTATTGTCTCAAAAACCGCAGCGCCGTTGAGAAAATCATTCTGATCGGTATAACCGTAAGGCTTTGTGACGATGAGATCAGAGAGCCTGAAATTTCTGATAAGACTGTGTTCACTCAGCAGCTTTGCAGCATTGGAGATATAGCTTTTGCTGTCACCGATATTTGAACCGAGGGCAATGACAGCGGTATGCCAGCCACGGATTATTTTAACTGACACAGATCTGAAATCCATATCAATAGGTGCTTCCGGCTTGCGTATTTCAATGTCAACGCTTCTGACAAGGGGCTGAGCTTTAAGAATTTCAACAGCAGCAGCCTGAGCAGCGGATTCAATGAGTTTGAAGGTATTTTCGGTCATGACCCTGCTGATAATACTGCAAACCTTGCTGTAGTCAGCGGAGAGGTCAAGCTCGTCCAGCATACCGGCTTTTTCGGTATCAAGGTAAAGCGCAGCGTTCACATAGAAATTCTGACCGTTGATATTTTCATGTTCAAACACACCGTGATGAGCGAATATTCTGAGGTCTTCAATAATGATCTTATCCATTTTTACAGCCTTTCATAACAGCAAGAGTCATTTTCAAAGCTCTTGCATTTTCCTTAACATCGTGAACCCTTATGATCGAAGCGCCCTTCAATACACCGATGACATTGGCGGCGATAGTACCTTCCAGCCGGTCATCAGAAGGAAGACCGAGGGTCAGACCAATAACAGATTTTCTTGAAATACCGAGGAGAACAGGCTTTTTAAGGCGTGAATAAAACTCATCGAGCCTGTTGATAGCTTCGAGATTGTTTTCATAGCTTTTAGCGAATCCTATGCCTGGGTCGATAATAACATTTCTGCTGGATATACCGGCTTTTTCGGCAATATCCAAGGACTGGCGCATATCCGAGATCATATCCTCAAAAAAGCAGCTGTAATCAGTGGCGAACCTGTTGTGCATAAGACAGCAGGGGAGATCTTTTTCAGCGATAAGCCGAGCCATTTCACCGCTGTCATATTTCAGACCCCAGATATCATTTATCAGGTCAGCGCCGGCAGCAATACCGGCTTTGGCGACCTTGAACTTGTAAGTATCCAGTGAAACGGGGATATCGAAGTTTTTTTTCACAGCTTCAATAACGGGAGCGATGCGTTCGATCTCTTCATCATCAGAGATCTTAGTATAACCGGGACGGGTAGATTCACCGCCGATATCGAGAATATCCATACCATCGGCAATCATTTGTTCAGTGTGTTTGAGGGCAGTATCAGTGCTGCTGAATTTTCCGCCGTCAGAAAAAGAATCCGGGGTCACATTAAGGATACCCATGATACAGCAGTTGTTTTCGAGATCAAAGTCAGAGTTTCCTATACGCATATCACACCTCAATATCCATATTTCTTTTTTCCGCAGACCAGTTGCACTCGTCCTGTGCCGGACATTCAAAGCAGAGTCTTGATTTTTTATCCGCCCTGTAGAATAAGTATTCCAGTGAATTTTCGGGGTTATTTTTATTTCTGTGATTGACGATAAGGCTGATGATAGCGGCTTTCATATCCTCATCGCAGCCGACCTCAGTGAGGATTTTTTCAGCCACATCTTTTCCGGCAATATCATGAGGAACACCATATTTATACTCAGCTGAACGACCGATATCATGAAGCAGAGCAGCAGCATATATCATATCAGGGTCAGCATCCATACCGGATTCTATGCAAAGGAGCATAGTTATTCTTGCAACGCTGAGGAAATGTTCAGTATCATGGCGGCAGAATTTTCTATCCATTTCCAGCGCTTTCAGATTGGAGATCTCTCTGATATAGCTTTGGTTATTGATTATCCTGTTTGTGAGTTCAAGTTTCATAGATTGATCCACCTATAGCCCGGATGAATTGATCCCGGGCAGTTTATTGATATGAATAAATTATAACACAACTGGTTATGCAAATCAAGAGGGAATGATTTATATTTTGGAACAGTGTAATTCACCGGCAGAAAACTGAAACAGCTGCGGAATTTATTTTCTGGCGGAAAGCGTCCTTCCAGGCGGTATAAAGCCTGACATCATCTTCACAGGGAGCCTGTCCGCAGTTGAGAGCATTGTAAACTCTCATACCGGCAGCATTGCCGCCTTCCGGAAATGGGATAGGATTATCTGTTTCGTAAACACCGCCCGGAACAGCTTCACAGGCAATGTATGGCGGTTCACCTGAGCTGTCTTTAATACTAAGCATCTGACCTGACACAGGGATCTGAGTAAGTTTCAGTTCCAGAAATGGAGGAAGGAGAATTTCTGCTTCATCGGCTTTTGTGTAGATATCCAGAGCCTCAGACATCTGAATGCAGGGGGTTCCGGCAGGGATAGAATAAAACAGCAGGGCGATGCCTTTTCTGTCCTGATAGCGGCTGAGAAAGCCGTCTGATGAGGTTGAAGTGAAAGAGATCGTATATCCGGCTTTTTGATTTATGAGAAAGTCACTGTAACGCTCCACACGGAAGCTTTTCAGCTCAGATTCGGGAGCAGATTTTTTGCAGGCTGAGAGCAGTGCAAAGAAAAGCTCTTCCAGCCGGCTTTGGGAGCTTAGCAGTTCAGGTTCGAGGAATTTGCCTTCACAGGCACGGGCAGTCTCAGTTGAAATACCTGGATACATCAGGGAATTCAGCACAAGATAAGCTTTTGGGCAGCTCCAGAAAGGGTCATTTCCTGAGACATCTCCGGTATAGTATCTGACAGCAGCCTGTTCATCTGAATTAAGTATTTTCATTACGTCCTCCTAAAGGTATTTAACGATTATCATGCAAGCAACAAATGGAATGCCAAGCACCGCACTGCCGCAGATATTAAAAGTATTAAGCGGCAGATCAGCGCCTATGTAAATGCCGTATTTATTCAGCAGCACAAGGGCGGCAAGTCCGGTAAGGCTGCCGAAAAGAAAAGAGCTGATGCGGCTTTTACGGCGCATATAGTAGATCAGCATGATCAGCACCGCAGTGGCGCAGATCAGGTAAAATATCATATCTGTATTCATTTTCCTTCTCCTAATTATAACATATTCATCATTTTTATTCAATGGTTTTATTCAAAACTGAAAGTCTCAGATAATTATGTAAGCAAGGGCGAGTATCAGTTTCATATCGGCTTTTTCTTTGATCAGCATAATAAGCAGGGCAGCGATAAGCAGACTGTCTTTTTCAAAGCTGCCGGACATCAGACGGGAGAGGATATCCGGCAGTCTCTGGATATTATCAGATTTTTTTTCATTAAAGCTCATGACCGGCGGTTCAGGGGAAGACTCTTCCTTTTTAATATCATCGTTGGAGGGGACAGCTCTGCCTGTCATGTACTGCTGCCTTTTGATCGCATTTCTCTGCATTCCCTCGTCATATACAGACATTGCTGTTCACCGCCTTTCATCTTAAAGAAGATCGTTAAGCAGGCCGCTTTCCTTTGCGATATTCCATACTGCGAGAAGTCTCAGCAGTTTTACAGCCTTGTCAACACGCAGCCGGCGTTCTTCACTGAGATGCGGCTTAAGGGCTTCGAGCAGCTGAGTGTTCGGGTCTTTTCTGCTGAAAGCACCGGCAAGACCTGAGAGCTTCATAACAGCGCCAAGATCAGGGATATTTCCGGAATTTGCAGATGAATTGACATTGCTGTTATCCTCGGAAGGATTTTCGTCCTCATTCAGTTCACCGGACATTATCATTTTAGCCAGTTCAGAAAGCTGCTTCATACTTTCCTCATCGGAGAGTATTCCGCCGATCTTCTCCATTATATCGTCCAATTCTCAGACCTCATTTCTCGCCGGTAAGCTTTGTATAAAGAGCCTTAGCCTGGGGAGTACTCATGAGCTTTTCCACCAGCTTTGGATTTTTAACAGCCTGCTGAAATTTAGCTGCATCAGAATCACCCATAGCAGAAAGGGCGCTGTCGAATTTACCCTCTTCCAGTCCTTTTTTCAGCTGATCGGCAGGCACACCGATCTTCCGGCTGACAGCGTTAAGCAGACCATTGAGCTGTTTTTTGTCGATGTTCTTATTATCCATAAGTGACCTCCTTGTTATACTTGCATAATTATTCTTGACTTTAAGCGGAATATATGGTATAATACTCTTACTAAAATATAGAAACGGAGAAATAACTATGCGTATAATTGTAATGTCTGACTCACACGGCAATTTCAGGGCAGTTGAATCCATAATCCTACGCAATTCTGATGCAGAGATCTTCATACATCTTGGTGACGGTGAAAAAGATATTGACCAGTTCATATTAAAATATCCACAGTTCAGGGACAAGATCTTTCATGTTGCAGGAAACTGTGATTTCAACAGCCTTAGTCCGGACAGGCAGAAGCTGTTTCTTATAGATCATAATCTTTTTGCAACACACGGACATATCTTTGGAGTTCACGGCGGACTTGACAGGCTTGTTGAAGCTGCAAAGGAGCAGGGATGTGACATAGTGCTTTACGGTCACACTCATGTTCGTTTCAATAAGTATATCAACGGAATGTACATTATGAATCCAGGCAGCTGCTCTGAACCTCATGACGGAACGCTGCCGTCCTTTGGCACGATAGATATTTCACCGGCTGGGATACTTACCAATATTGCAGATGTGTGAGACAATACATTATATTCAGGATCAAGCGGCATTGTGAAAGGATTTTATATGAGCGATGAATTTTCAAGAAACGGAACTTTGATGAAACGCTGTACAAAGGTATATAACTTTGTGGCAATGGCATATATAATTTCCTGCGGAAGTATTGTTATCGTATCATTGGGAATGATGATCCTTAGTGTGTTCAGAATATTCATTGGTCCGCTGTTTGACGGGGTAATATGCAAGGCGGCTATAATGGCAGCAGGCTACTTAGGAGTTTACAAAAAAGATACGATGATCGCCATACTTGCGCCGTGTGCTGCTGGTGTAAACCTTATAATTGACCTGATATCAGGGATAAGCACAGGAACTATAACTGTTATCATTCTTCTGTTGTCTGCTGCACTTGCGCTGGTCACGGCAATTGCCAACAGCAAATATCACTATCTCGAAGGACAGGCTGGTTTTCCCTATTTCAATGAACGGGTCGTGTACAATGAAATGGAGCGCCGTCAGAGTGATATCAAGAGCGAGTATGAACAGAGCTACGAAAAAAGAAAAAAGACCTCTTCAGATCAAATGGACGATCTTTAAGAGAATTACAACAGCCGCTGTAACTGTAAGGATACGCAGTCCTGAAAGTACGGCGGCTGCTTCTTTTTCATAGTGTGAACCGGTGATGAAAAGCTCTGCCATTGCACCGCCGTCCAGAAAACCAAAGGGCAGCAGATTGAAGATACCTTCCGCAAGGCTAAGCTGCGAAAAATAGCCGTTGTGACCAGTGAGTGATAATACCAGCCATGTGATCAGATTTACTGCCGGACCAGCAGCGAGTATCAAAGCTTCTGCCTTTATGCTGTACGCTCCTTCGGACTGCATTTTTATTCCAAAGCCCGAAAAAACCACAGACCTGAGCTTTCCGCCGTTTATAATAAGCGCTGTTATATGTCCAAGCTCATGAATCAGGCATACTCCGTAAAACGATAGTATAACGCCAGTATCTCTGAGAAGAAATATCAGTGAATTGAACAGCAGAAATGAAAAATCTGCACTGAATTCAGTACATCCGGCTTTTAACTTTGCCAAAGCTCTGTAATAATGTCAATGGGATTGCGTATAATACTGCTGTCACCGGCTGAGAGCTGACGCAGCTTAGACAGAAGACTGCCGGCAGTATCAGGATAAAAGATATTGTATATCAGCAGTCCGGCGGCTATGAGAAGGCACATTACCGCCTGCATTGCAGCTGAATCATCAGCTCTTCCGTATTTTTTCTCCTCTTCATATTCTTCAAGCAGAAGCTCAGCATCGTCATCACATTTTTCTTCATTGATTTCAGTGTTTTCGGATAATTTTTCTTCAAATTCCATAATATCATCTCCGGTTAATTATACGTCTTTCTACAGCAAAACAGAACAAAAAATAACATTTTTGCTGCAAAAATTTTTACCTTCTGTATCCACTTGTAACAATATTTTAATTGACATAGCTAATATGATATGATAAAATTTATGTTAGGAAAAAAGAATATTTGACATATATTTAATAATCGGAGGGATCAATATTGAATAGAAAAAGTATAATTGCTCTTGCTCTTTCAGCTGCGGCACTGCTTACGGTAAGCAGCTGCTCAAACTCAAAAAAATCTTCTGCTGACAGTCAGGAGAATAATCAGCCTGTCTCACCGGCAAGCATATCATTTGAATGGCAGGAGCCGTATAAGGGAAAGCTGGAAGAATTCAAGGCTTCTGATAAGTTTAATGCTGATCTTAACAGCGGCTCCAGGTTCGAGCTTCATGACCTGAACGGTGACAGCACTCCGGAACTGATAATATCCCCTTCGTCCAATCACCCGGCTCAGTGTATCATATATACATTAATTGGCGGAAGTCTGACCGAAGCGGGCAGTGCAGGTGATTTTGGACTTATAAATTATTTCCCGGAGCTGAATGTTATCCAGGACGAATATCAGGGAGATGGATTTGTTCTTGGCAAATTTGAGGAGCTGAGCGGCGGCACTCTCAATCCCGTACTGACATACAATGACAATTCTGCATCTGCTTCCTCCGGAGTTAAAATAGTTCATGAGATAAATGGAGAGGACGTACTGCTTCCTCAGTATGATGAAGCGATGAAGCCTTATTTATCGGCATATTCCATACCTGTCGGAAGAAAATACAGCTTAGGAGAAAAGGCTGTGGAATTTGCACTTTACTATAACGAGAGCTGGGGAGCGGTTATTAATCCCACCCAGAGAGAGCAGCTTACAAATAAGCTTAATGAGATAATGGAAACTGCCGGAGAGGACGCTGCTTTTGATCTCTGTGACCTTAACGGAAATGAACTGCCTGAGCTGATCGTTTCCGCAGGAAAGGCTGATGAAGATCAGTGTTCGATATTCTATCTGGCAGATGATCAGCTGTATCAGCTGGAAGGAAGCTACGGCAAAAATGGCACCATTGCCCATGATGCTGAAAACCATGTATTCTTTTCTTCTGACCCGGAGGATAAGACCTACTGGAGCTTTGGAGGCGGAGATCTTTCAGACGGCTCTTATACAAAATCTGAGAGCATTGTAGTGCTGGGCAGAAAATACCGCCTGAATGAAGAAAACGTCACCGCTGCGCTGAACTGATAACAATGGCAAAGTCAAAGTTTGTATATATATGCAGTCAATGCGGCTATGAAAGCTCAAAGTGGAATGGAAAATGTCCTTCCTGCGGAGCGTGGAACAGCTTTGAAGAAGAGCTTGCTGACAGCGTTAATGCTTCAAAGGGCATAAGCTCACAGGCTGCGGCTGATCTTTCAGATAAAATAATGGAGCTGGAAGATATAGGAGTTGACAGTGACGTAAGGTATGATACAGGAACAGGGGAGCTTAACCGTGTGCTGGGCGGCGGACTTGTGAAAGGCTCACTGGTGCTGCTGGGCGGTGAACCGGGCATTTGAAATAGTACGATACTTCTTCAGATCTGTCAGCATTTAGGTGAAGAGCATTCTGTGCTGTATATTTCCGGTGAGGAATCTGCCCGTCAGATAAAGCTCCGTGCAAAGAG
>ODAI012911188.1_pt1 | contig 11009 bp, 6 predicted proteins | sample 1539321 | NCBI WGS metagenome assembly ODAI01 (sample SAMN02144231, study PRJEB22623) | gut metagenome | biome: sheep rumen | host: Ovis aries | place: New Zealand | reverse complement strand
GCGGACCCGGCAACGGCGTCACCTCTTACGGCAAGGACGACTACCTGCACCTGGCCAAGATGATCTGTGACGTGGCCAAGGCCGACCTCTCGGAGTTCTTCGAGGCCTACGGTATGTTCATCCCCGTCGACAAATTCCACGTGGGCGACTACTCAGACTACTATGTCACTACGACACAAGCCCACATCGATGCCGCCAAGAAGTACATGCAGAAGTACGAGAAGAAGCTCGGCAACATAATGTTCATCGACGACCGCGTCATCAAGAAGAAAGCCGACCCGGAGAACATCTTCGGATGCGTAGCAGCCTCCGACGGTTGGAAACGCGCCAACAGCGAGTACCCCTACCTCATGGCAACATCGGCCTCGGCATACGTAGGCGGCGACTACGAGGACTTCGCTCCCGGCGCAGAACCCTGCACCGACGACTGGTACCGCCTCTCGGGCCGCACCATCACCTTCCAGGGCACTAAGAACTATGCCGGCCACAAGTTCTACGACAAGGACGGCAACTTCCTATGGGCCACCAACAAGCGCTCGGCTCAGCTGCCCGACGTCATCACGAAGCTCGGCATCGAAAACGTCGTCATCATGACCGCCAACTACGATATGACCGACACCCTCTGCACCGACACCAAGCCCGTAGATGCCATCTCCGACATCCAGACCGGCGACAGCGTGGGCAGCCGACAGGTGTTTGACATCGCAGGCCGGCGCGTCGATCACGTCTCGCGCGGAATGTATATTATCAACGGCAAGAAAGTTGTCGTGAAATAATTTAATGTGCAGGCGGTCTGGCATTGTGCCAGGCCGTCTGTTCTTTTTATTCCATTCACGCCTACGCGTGAAAGCAAACACAAACACACTTTAGTTCAAACTAACCTAAAAAACCATCACAACAATATGAAAAACCGATACTCTCTACTAACCCTCGCCATCGCTTGGCTGTGCCAGACGGCGGCATTTGCCTACATCGGCCCCGGCAACGTGAAATCGAGCTTTGCCGCCGGCGACCGCGTGTTCATAAGCTCGCAGTACAACTACAGCTACAATGACCAGAAAGCCAAATACCTCGGCTTAGGCACCTACAGCTACAGCGGCTCGACCTACTATCAGCCCGCATGGATTGCCTTGGACGTGGAAGCCGACGAGGGCTACGTCATGCAGCTCGTAGATGCCGAGACGGAGGTGCTGGGCTATCCCGGCTACTACATCTTCTTCGAGAAGGAGAATCTCTACTTCAGCGCCTACTACGCCAAGACCACCAATGCGTCGCAAGGCTACACCAATTGCAACTGGTACGGTCGCAGCTATGCCACCCCCGTGGCCCTAATACCTGCAGCGGACCCCAACAACCTCGTCGGCAACACCTACAAGCCGCTGCCGCCCAACACATTCTACATTGCCTGCGAGTCGAGAGACGGCAAGCCCTTCTGCCTCAGTTCCTCCTATGACGACTCCTACGGCGTCACCGTCGCAGGCAACTTTTGGGGCGGCGGAGAGTGCCTATTCCCCTTCAACGAGGCCATCGACAAGGAGGTGGAGTCGTACCTGCCGATGCTCGTGAACCTCTACAACGCCCACATCAACGACAGCTACACCTTCGGCACAAGCCCGGGATGCATAACCAACGAAGCCGTCGTAACCGAACTTTATGCCGCACTGGCCGAGGCTGAGCCTCTGACCATTGAGGAGACAGGCCACACCGAGGAGGAGTACGAAGCCGCCTACAAGCGACTCCTGGCTGCCGTGGAAGCCGTAGAGGCCGAACCGCTCGTGCCTTTCTCGCCCGGCTACTACTACGTACGCCCCGGCTTGAAGAGCTACGGCGGGCGCAACGCCGGCAAGGCCCTGCGCGCCTACAACAAGTGCATCTATATCGTCGACGATGCCAACTACATGCTCTCGAACAGCGGCAAGTCGAGACTCGTGTGGGAGCTGATGCCTACCGACGAAAGCAACAACTACTACAGCATGCGCCACATCGAGACCAACGAATACGTTTGCAAGGGAACGAAGACGGGATATCAGTTCCAGATGATGGGCACCGACGAGCCTGAGACAATCTGGATGTATGCCAAGACCGACGGCTCTTTCTGCCCGTACCTCTACAAAGGCTATGAGACCTACACCTACTACATGATTCCCTACACCCCGCAGAACAGACTCTACTACTTTTATACAGGCAACGAGGAAGGCGGGGCTGCCACCTACTTCTTCGACGCCGTGCCCGAGGACGAACTGCCGCAGATACTGCAGGCTGCCATCGACAACCGCCTGGCTGCACTGCTCACAGAGGCCGACAGCGTCTACAGCCATGCCGACCCGGCCTTCGTGGCCACGCTCGATCAGACGGTGGTAGGCAACCTCGTCGAAGCCCTGGCCGCTACCAAAGCCATAGAGAAAGGCACCGCCACCGAGGCTGACATAACTGCGCTGCAGGAAGCCTACACGGCTTTCCGGCAGGAATATTTCGTAGAAGAAGGTCTCAGAGCCACCATCGACGAGGCCGATAAAGCCGACCTCTATTTCACCACCGGCGACGGCCTGGGCTTCAGTCCCGAAGGCACCGACAACCCGCTGCCCGCCCTCATCGAAGCGGCTGAGGAAGCTATCAACAAAGAAGGCCACACCGCCACAGAGCTCAAAGAGCAGATCGGCATCCTGCAGACAGCCATCGATGAGCTCATGGCCACCATCGACGTGACGCCCGACCCCGCCAAATGGTACAACATCAACTTCGCCACCGAAGAGGAGTACGAGAAATACGGATTTGCAAAGCTCCAGGGCGAAGGACTCTTCGGCACTTCCATGGCAATAGCTGCCGACGCCGCCACACCGTTGCAGCCCACCGACGTGCGCTCGGGCGCCAACCTCTACTTTGGGAAAGATGGCATCGGCGAAGCCGAGATGAGCCAATTCCGTTTCCTGCACGTAGAAGACAATATGTACGCAATACAGAATCGCGCCACAGGCCTCTTCCTGAACCTGCGAGGCAAGGGGACGACATCGGCCACCGTCAGCACCACGCCCACGCTCTTCACCCTCAATGCCAAGGGCGCCGGCAAGGTAGTGCTGAAAGGCTTCAACCTTGAAAGCGGCGAGGCTTGCGACCTCATCCACGCACAGAAATCAGGAGCCAAGCTCGTGGGCTGGGACACCGAAGGCGTGGAGACAAACTCGGCCTTCCGCATCATCGAAGCTGCCGAGGCCGGCGAGGAGGAGCTGCCAGTGATCATCGACGTCACGCCTGGTTCTGCACAGGTGATGACCTTCCCCTATAACATCACACACGTCAACGATGGCGCCATGTATAAGGTGGCCGGACGCTTCACCGACGGCGGCTTCGACTACGTAGGCCTGAAGGTTGCCGCCGAGGGCGTGGCTGCCGGAGAACCCTTCATCTACATAGCCTACGGCGACTACAGCGCCTCAGCCCTGGAGCCTGAGACCTTCTACGTCGGCACATCGGTAGTGCGGCAGGCTGGCAGTTCCGACTGCAACCTCACCGGAACATTCATCAGTCGAGCCATCGTAGAGACTCCGCTCGCCACCCTCGGCATGAACCGCGAGGGCGTGGCGCAGTGGGAAACGGCCGACCAAGGCTACGTTGACCCGCTCTCGGGATACATCAATCTCGATGGCTACACGCTGCCCGAGGTGGAGGCTGCAGAGTGCGACGACCGCATCCTGCTCTCAGATCCAGCCCATCTGGCCGATGGAATTGCCATCGTTGCCGGTAGCATAGGCACCAACAGCGGCGCCTGCTTCGACCTTAGCGGCCGGCGCCTCGACAGCAAACGCCTGCACAAGGGACTTTACATCAGGAACAAGACGAAGGTGCTGGTGAAATAATCGACTGCAGAGGACTGATTTCAGTCCACAAATCTATGCCAATGCCGCAGCCATCCTCGATGACTGCGGCATTTTCGTCATTTTTTTCCTCTAATCCTTTGTCCTTATCGCAAGTTCTATTATTTTTGCAGTCAAAAGCGAAAGGAAATGAAACAAAAACCTTTTATCAACTCGCACCACCGAGCATGCGCCTATGTCCTACTCTTCGCTCTGGCATGGGCCTGGGCCTCATGGTGGATGGGCGACCTCTTCCGCGTGGCCTACGAGAATTCGTACCTCGCAGCCGACGCCACTCTCATGCACTTCCTATGGCAGCAACCGTTCGGTTCGCTGTGGATAGCAGGGCGCACACTGCTGCTGCTCTACCGCTGGCCACTGCTCGGCGGGCTCGCCGTGGCGCTGCTGCTGACGGCCGCCACCTGGCTCGTAGGCTACTGCCTGAGGCTACGTCCGCGTTGGCGCTGGCTCAGCCTGCTGCCCGCTGGCGTATGGATGGCGTGGGTGGCATGGATGGGCCTTAACCTCTACTACGAGAGCGAGCCGGGCCGCCCGCTGGGCGTCCTGCTTCTGGGCGTGCTGATCTGCGCTATCGACGCCTTCATCATCTGGACGTTCAAGAGCCGTTCCGCCCACCATCAGCACCTCGATGCAGCACCAGCCACCGTCGGCACATGGGTCGCCACGATGGCAATGCTCGCAGTATGCTTCGGAGCGCCGATGGCCATAACACACATAAGGCACCCCTATGCACGACCGCTGACGCACATGCAGGTGCAGATGATCAATGAGGACTGGGCGGGTATGACACAGACGGCCCGCGACAATGCCTCGCTCTCCTACCGCCCGCTGGCAGCCTACTACGCCATAGCCCTCATACACACAGGGCGCCTGGCCGATGACCTCTTCGACATACGGCTCGACTTCGACTCGCTGCATGTGATGAACTACTCGGGCGAACCCGATGTGGGCTCAAACTACTATATCATCGACTGCAACTACGCCGCCGGCCTCTTCCGGCCCGCCGAGCATAAAGCCATCGAGCGCATGACGATGGAAGGGCCGTCGCTCTCCACGCTGAAGCACCTCACGCGCCTGGCGCTGCTCGACCACAACTGGGCACTCGCCCGCAAATACCTCAGCATACTCGGGCGCACACCCTTCGAAGATGCATTCGTCGAACGCTATTCGCCCATGCTCGACAGCCCCGACCGCGTAGCTGCCGACCCCGAGTTTGCGCTCTTGCGACAGACAGAACCCGTAATGGACAACTTCGAGAGCTACTTTGAGCAACCGGTGTTCCTGGGCTACAACTGCGTGCTCATGGCCGGGCGCTCGGCCACAGCGCTACAGCACAGCCTGCTGGCCAACCTCTACTCAAAACGTATGCCCGCCTTCCTCGAGCGCTGCCAGGCTCTCGTGGGCTCCACGCCGCAAAAGACGATTGCCGAAGGCCTCGTCACTCAGGTCAAGAAGAATCCGGACATCATACAGGCCTTCCCACAGCTGCAGATGACAGCGCAGATGTACACAGGCTTCCTGCGTAATGTCGCCACTGAGATGAAGGATCGCCCACGCTATGCCCGCGAGCTCTTCGACAGCTACAAAGGCTACTACCCCTACTACTATTTCTTCGGCAACCTCAAGGCCACGCGCAAGAGCGACAAGAAAGAACACGCAAGCTCCAACGCGGGAGTGAATTGAGACTTACCCCCGACCCCTCCTTTCAGATGGAGGGGCGTGCATACTTATAATTATTGTGTTTGAGAATTAAAAAGAATATTATTCCTATTGTATATGAGGACCATTCATAGCCTTATTTCAGTTGCTTGCATATTGCTTTTTGCTGCATGTAGCTCTCGCCCAACGACCGTGCCTACGGCGTTTACCGAGGTTGCTGATTCGGCTGCCATCTTCCCCGACTATCGCGACGTGACGATTCCGCCAAACATCGCGCCACTGAACATCAAGGTCAGCGACGACGGCGCCACAGAGTTCGTTGTGGAGATTGGCAGTTTGGTGGCCGGAGCTACGGCCGACGGCAAGACCGACATCGACTCCACAGCCTGGCGACAGCTGCTGGAACAGAACAAGGGAAAGGACATCGCCGTGCACGTCTACGCCCATCGCCCGGCGGGCTGGGTGCGCTTTCTGCCCTACACGCTGCATGTGGCCGAAGAGCCCATCGACGGTTTCTTGAGCTACCGACTCATCGAACCGGGCTATGAACTCTACCGACAACTGGGCCTCTACCAGCGCAACCTCTCTAACTTCGACGAAGCCGTCATCTACGAGAACAACCGCTCGTTCAGCGACAAGGACAACCACTGCGTCAACTGCCACAATTTCCAGAACTACTCCACCGACCGCATGCTCTTCCACGTGCGTGCAGCCCACGGTGGCACGGTAATCATCGAAGGCAACGAGGCCCACAAGATAGCCATCAAGCACGACAGCATCATCGCTGCCGGCGTCTATCCCTCGTGGCATCCCACGCAAGCCCTCGTAGCCTTCTCTACGAACAGCACCGGTCAGGTCTTCCACATGTTCCACAAAGAGAAGATTGAAGTGCTCGACATGGCCTCCGACCTTCTGCTCTACGACGTCGAGAAGAACAGCGTGCGCCACATCCTGCGCTCGTCCGATGCCCTCGAGACCTTCCCCTGCTGGGCACCCGACGGCAGCCGCCTCTACTACTGCTCGGCCCGCTGCAACGAGGCACGCGCCGACAGTCTCATACTGCGCACCGTGGCAAAGTACGACAGCCTCCTCTACGATATCTATTCCATCCCCTTTGACGCCGCCACACGCACCTTCGGCGAGCCGCGCCTCGAAGTGGACGCCAGCGCCTCGGGCCACAGCACCAGCGTGCCGCGCATAAGCCCCGATGGCAAATACCTGCTTTATACGCAGGGCGACTACGGACAGTTCCACATTTGGCACCACAGCGCCGACCTGTGGGTGAAGAGGTTGGCTAACTCAGACAGTTACCCTCTCACCGCAGCCAACAGCGCCGAGGCCGAGAGCTTCCACTCATGGTCGTCGAACGGCCGCTGGATAGCATTCGCCAGCCGCCGTCTGGATGCCGCCTACTCGCGAGTGTTCATAGCCTACTTCGACCGTGACGGCCGCGCCCATAAAGCCTTCCTGCTGCCTCAACGCGACCCCGACTTCAACACTATGTTGCTCAAGAGCTTCAACGTTCCTGAGCTGACGAAGGATGCCGTGAAGATATCGACAGAGAAACTGAACCACATCGTATACGACACTGAAGCAGAACTGGCAAGTTATGAAGAATAAGAAGCAGAGCATCACACAAAAGCGACCCGCGACGAAGGCCGAAGAGCCGAAGAACAAGGTCGGTCGCCGCCTGCCATGGGGCATAATCACTGGCGTAGCTTTCTTCGTGCTTGCCTGGGTGTGGGCCTCGTGGTGGATGGGCGACGTTATGCGCATAGCTTACGAGCGCTCGTTCTTCGCCGCCGACGCCACTCTGATGCACTGGCTCGCACAGAAATCCTTCGGATGGCTGTGGATAGCAGGGCGCGCCCTGCTGACGCTCTACCACTGGCCCGTGGTCGGGGGACTGTTGGTGGCCTTGCTGCTCACGGCCGGCACGTGGCTCACGAGCTACTGCCTACGGCTCAGAGGCGGCTGGCGCTGCCTCAGCTATCTGCCCGCCGGCGCTTGGCTGTGGTGGACGGCCCACGTAGGTCTCAACCTTTTCTATAAGAGTGAGCCCGGCCGCATCCTGGCCGCACCCGCGCTCTATGCTGCCATAGCCGGCGTGCTGGCCTTGGCCTTGAAGCTCAGCAGAAAGAAGGCAAATGCCCAAGCCGCTACAGCCTGGCACTGGGCTGCGGCAGAACTGATCATCGCGGTCGGCTGTTTCGCGTTGAGCGCCTGGCACCTCCAGGACCGGCATCCGTATCTGCGTCCACTGACCCGCATGCAGGTGCAGCTTCTCCACGAAGACTACGCTGGGATGTCTGCCACGGCACACGAGCACGCCGACATCTGTAACAGATTCGTTAGTGGCTACTACGCCCTGGCTTTAGCACGCACAGGGCAGCTGGCCGACCGTCTCTTCGACATCAGGTTGGAGTTCGACTCCATCCCGACAATGGGGTATGACGGCAAGCACAACCATTGCATCAACTACCACGTCATCGACTGCGACTATTACGCTGGTCTCTATCGCGCCTCACGGCACTACGCCATGGAAGAAATGACGATGGACGGCCCCTCACTCTACACATTAAAGTATCTCACCAAAATAGCACTCATTGACGGAGAGTGGAAACTGGCGCGCAAATATTTCGGCGTGCTGAAGAGAGTGCCCTTCGAGGGCGACTTCATCAGCAGGTTCGAGCCTATGGTCGGCCACGCAGAGCTCGTGGCTGCCGACCCCGAGTTCTCAGCCGTCATAGCCATGGCTCCCGAACGCCACAGCTTTGAGCAATTCTACCTCAAGCCAGGCTTCTTAGGCTACTACGCCACCCTTCAGACATTCAAGAACAAAGATGCCCTGATATGGAGCACCATGGCCTGCCTCTATGCCAAACGTATGCCCGACTTCCTGCAACGGTGTGGCAAGTTCATTGGCGAGTCGCTGCCACGCTCCATAGCCGAAGGCCTCACCATCGCAGCCGTGAAAGAGCCGGGAATCCTCAAAGCGTTCCCGCAACTTGAGATGCAGATGAACGCCTACGAGCTGTTCGCCAAAGAAGCCATGCCCTATATGCAGGATCGCGACAACGGAGCCACGGTTCTCTTCGAGAAATACAAAGGCTACTACCCCTACTACTATTATTTCGGCAACCTCCACAACTCACGCAAGCCAGGCGACGACGAACAGGAGCACAACCGTGCGGGAGTGAATTAGAGTGAAATGTGAAAAGTGAAAATGAAAAGAGCTTTAGTCTTTATAACCACAGCGTTGCTTCTTATCGCTGGAACGACAATCAGCAGTTGCAACGGCAAGCCTACGGCAGTGCCCACGGCCTTCGCCGACGTGACTGACTCGGCAGACATCTTTCCCGACTACCGTGACGTGACGGTTCCACCGAACATCGCGCCGCTGAATTTCATGGTGACCGACACGCTGGCCGATGCCTTCGTAGCCGACGTAGGAGGCATAGTGTGCGGAGCTTCGGCCGACGGCAAAATTGACATTGACTCCACAGCATGGCGCAAGCTGCTTAGCGACCAGCGAGGCAAGAGTTTCAAGATCAGCGTCTATGCTCATAGGTCGCAAGGCTGGGTGCGACATCCGGCATTTAACATTAACGTTGCCCGAGAGAACGTCGACCCATACGTCACCTACCGCCTGATTGAGCCAGGCTATGAGATCTATCAGCAGCTCGGCATCTACCAACGCGACCTCACCAATTTCGACGTCAAGACCGTCTACGAGAACCACCGCGACATCAATCCCAGCGAGGGGCATTGCATCAACTGCCATAAATTTCAAGACCACAACGCCCAGCGGATGTACCTGCACGTACGCGAGAACCACAAGGGCACTGTCTTCGTTGACGGCACCGATGCACATAAGATTATGATTAAGCACGACAGCATTCTGGCATCCGGTGCCTATGGCAACTGGCATCCCAGATTGCCTTTCGTAGCTTACAGCACGAACAGGACAGCGCAGGTGTTCCACTACAACAGCCCCTCGAAGATTGAGGTGTACGATGGTTCGTCTGACCTTCTCCTCTACGACGTGGAGCACAACGAGGTGCGCCACATCATACGCACGACCGACCATTTCGAGACCTTCCCCTGTTGGTCGGCCGACGGCACACGTCTCTACTACTGCGACGCACATCTGCCAAAGTTCAGCTTCACCGACAGCAACTTCGAGGCCAACCTCGTGCTACGCTACGACAGCCTCTTCTACGACATATATTCAATGCCCTTCGACACCGTCAGCCACACTTTCGGACAGCCGCGCCTCGAGGTGGATGCCAGCAGTCTGCAGCTCAGTGCCAGCGAGCCCGTGGCCAGTCCCGACGGGCGCTTCCTGCTCTACTCGCTCGCACGCTACGGACAGTTCCACCTCTATCATAAAGATGCGGACCTATGGATAAAGAACTTAGAGAGCGGCGAAGTCTATCCACTGGCCGCGACCAATTCCACTGAGGGCGAGGGTTACTCGTCGTGGTCGTCGAACAGCCATTGGATTGTCTTCAGCTCGCGCCGCGACGACGGCGACTACACACGCTCATACATCGCCTACATCGACGACGAGGGCCGAGGCCACAAACCATTCATGCTGCCGCAGCGCGACCCAGAGTACAACCTGCTGCTGCTCAAGAGCTTCAACGTGCCGGAATTCTCCTACAATGCCGTCAGCATAAGCCAGGCGGAGATGGAGCACGCAATCCGCTTCACCGAGGCAGACATGGCCGCCTATAAGGGTCACGTAGCCAAGAGCGCCGAAGCACAGCCCTGACCTTCAGCGCCGCCACCGTCAGAGGAGCGATTAAATACCTTTGACCTTTTTCCGTACACCTTCAAGCTTATTAGTCTTCACACCTTAAGCCGCGCTACTTGCACAGCCGCGCGGCTTTTTCTTTACCTGCGGCGGTGCAATGAGTGAAAACTGCTTAAAAAGCACGAAAGTTGAGGCGAAAATAGCTTATATTGGAAGATAATTCGTAACTTTGCAGCCGCAAAGTTTATACCACAGTCGCACTGTGCGAGCCCCTTCGCCCTTGTGTGACGCAAACGAAAAAAAGCATAATGGCATTAAAAGCTGGAATAGTAGGACTGCCCAACGTGGGCAAATCAACTCTCTTCAACTGCCTCTCGAGCGCTAAGGCGCAGGCAGCTAACTTCCCCTTCTGCACTATCGATGCGCAGATGGGACAAATCACCGTGCCCGACGAGCGGCTCAACCGCCTGGCCGAGTTGGTGCATCCGGGGCGCATCGTGCCCGCCACGTGCGAGATAGTCGACATAGCAGGCCTCGTCAAAGGAGCCTCCAAGGGCGAAGGCCTGGGCAATCAGTTCCTCGGCAACATTCGCGAGTGCGACGCCATCATCCACGTCCTCCGCTGCTTCGACGACCCCAACATCGTGCACGCCGACGGCAGTGTCGACCGCGGCCGCGACAAGGCAATCATCTATACCGAGTGACTGCTGCGAGACGTC
>ODAI011421198.1_pt1 | contig 11010 bp, 6 predicted proteins | sample 1539321 | NCBI WGS metagenome assembly ODAI01 (sample SAMN02144231, study PRJEB22623) | gut metagenome | biome: sheep rumen | host: Ovis aries | place: New Zealand | reverse complement strand
GTCAAGCACCTGCAGCAAAATGTTGAAAACATCGCTATGGGCCTTCTCTATTTCGTCCAGCAGCACCACCGAGTAAGGCTTGCGCCTGACGGCCTCGGTGAGCTGGCCGCCCTCGTCGTAACCCACATATCCCGGAGGAGCGCCCACCAGACGCGAGACAGTGTGCGACTCCTGATATTCGCTCATGTCGATTCGCGTCATCATGCTCTCGTCGTTGAACAAGAACTCAGCCAGGGCCTTGGCCAGCTCGGTCTTGCCGACGCCGGTCTGTCCGAGGAAGAGGAATGAACCTATGGGACGGTGCTCGTTGCTCAGGCCGGCACGCGAGCGGCGCACGGCGTCGGACACAGCCTCTATGGCTTTGTCCTGGCCAACCACCCTTTTGTGCAACTGCTCTTCCATGCGAAGCAGCTTCTCCTTTTCGCCCTCAAGAAGCCGTCCGACAGGGATACCGGTCCAGCGGGCCACCACTTCGGCAATGTCGCCGGGAGTCACGGACTCGGTGATGATGGGGTCCTTAATAGCAGCCTGCTGCGCGCTCAGCTCCTCAATGCGCTGCTGTGCAGCCGCCATGCGCCCGTAGCGGATTTCCGCCACCTTGCCATAGTCGCCCGAACGCTCTGCTATCGCCGCCTCGCGCTTGTACTCTTCGATCTGGGCGCGCAGGTTGTTGAGTTCGGTCACTATGCCCTTCTCTTCGTTCCAGCGCTTCTCCAGCTCGGCCTTTTTCTTCTTGGCCTCGGCAAGTTCGGTGTCGATCTTCTCGCTCTTCAGCGACGTGCCCTCGCGCTTGATGGCTTCTTTCTCTATCTCCAGCTGACGGATGCGGGCGTTCAGGTCGTCGATGGGCTCGGGCACCGAATTCATCTCCAGACGCAGCTTGGAGGCCGCTTCGTCCACAAGGTCGATGGCCTTGTCGGGGAGGAAACGGTTGTTGATGTAACGGTGGCTCAGATTCACAGCCGCTATGAGTGCGTCGTCTTCGATGCTCACTTTGTGGTGGGTCTCGTACTTCTCCTTGAGGCCACGGAGAATGGCAATGCTCTCGGCGGGCGAGGGCTCGTCAACCATGACCTTTTGGAAACGGCGCTCAAGTGCCTTGTCCTGCTCGAAGTACTTCTGGTACTCGTCCAATGTGGTGGAACCAATGGTGCGGAGCTCGCCACGGGCCAGTGCCGGTTTGAGGATATTGGAGGCGTCCATGGCGCCGCTGGTGCGTCCTGCGCCGACGAGAGTATGGATCTCATCAATGAACAAGATGATTTCGCCGTCCGATTCGACGACTTCTTTAACTACTCCCTTGAGCCGCTCTTCAAACTCACCCTGATATTTGGCGCCTGCAATCAGGGCGCCCATGTCCAGACTGAATACTCGGCGGTTCTTAAGATTCTCGGGCACCTGCCCGTTAACTATTTTCATGGCAATCCCTTCGGAGATTGCTGTCTTGCCCACGCCAGGTTCGCCCACGAGGATGGGGTTGTTCTTGGTCCTGCGGGACAATATCTGCAGGACCCGTCGTATCTCGTCGTCCCGGCCGATGACCGGGTCGAGCTTTCCGGATGCCGCGGCCTGGTTGAGGTCGATGGCATACTTACTTAAAAATTCATATTTGTTTTCCATAATCATTATCGGGGTTTTCTCCTGAACCCGAATATCTGCAGGTCAAATTACATTCCAGTGACAAATTGTCACATTATTATTGCTATCTTTGCGACCTATTATGAAACGAACTATTCTGATTCTGGCTTTCCTCGCCGCAGCCCTGTATGCCGGCGCCCAGCAAACCCATGTGGATGAAATATCCTTCGATGCAAGAGCCACCTTCCATCAACAGACGACCGACGGAGTGTATGACTCTCATTTCCAGGGAGATTACTTCAACATGCACATAAAGGGGCAATTGGCCGACGGCCTTACTTTCAGGGTCCGCCAGCGTTTCAACAAGAAGATAGAAGATGCCAACCCCTTCAATGCCACCGACTTCCTTTGGCTGACCTGGCAGGCGTCCCCCAAATGGTCATTCACAGCGGGCAAGCAGCCCATCCTGGCCGGAGGCTATGAAATCGATTCTCCACCTATCGACGTGTACTACTACGGCGCCTTCAGCGAGAGGCTTTATCAGTATTACGCCTTCGGAGCCTCGGCCACCTTCTCTCCGTCCGAAGGACAGGCCATTTCGGCGCAGTTCATCCCGTCTCCAATCTCTCCGGTGACCCAGAACGCATATTCCTACAACCTCTACTGGAACGGGCATATCTGGCCCTGGTGGAAGACGATTTGGAGCTACAACCTTGTGGAAGACGAGCTGCACCGCAAGATGAACTGGGTCATTCTGGGCAACCGTTTCGATATGGGTAAACTTGTTGTGGATGTGGATCTTATCGACAGATTTGCCTTCCGGCAGAAAAACCCGTTCAGCGACTGGTCGTTCATAGTCAAGGCCATACTTACGCTGGGCAAGTGGAACCTGTGCACCAAAGTGGGCTACGAGCTGAACGATGCCGCCAATGTAGATGCCGACGGCCTGTCCTACGACCTGGTGCTCCCTGCCGGCAACGATTATTTTTACGGCGGTGCAGGCGTGGAGTATTTCCCCCTTGGCAACGACAAGGTGCGAATCCATCTGGCCTACTTCGGAGACAACCACGACCGCATCCACAATTTCGACCTCGGCCTGACCTGGCGCTTCACCGCATACAAACGAAAATAAGCCCTTTTCCCTTTCGGGAACCCGGTTTTGAGATTTGCGGCAGATTCATTATATTTGAAGTCTAAATACTTCAGCAATATGATTCGAAGAGATTTCCTCAAGACCATTGGTGCAGTTACGGCCGGAGCGGCCATAGGACTGCCGGCTACCGAAGCTGCGGCCAAGGCTGGTGCCAAGGCTGGCTTTTCCTTGCCTGACGAAGAAGGCTCTCTAAATAAGATGCCCCTTCCTATCCGCTCACTCAAGCCTCAGGTTTCCAGACAGATAAGTGTTGTTGTCATCGGCGCCGGAAGCCGCGGCAATGTGTATGCCGGATATTTCAAGAAGTATCCCGATGCCGTGAAGGTGGTGGGCGTCTCGGATATCCTCGAACATCGTTGCCGCAAGATGGCCGATGCCCACGGAGTGAGCGCAGAGCACCGTTTCGGCGATTGGAGCGAAGTGTTCAAAGTGCCCAAATTCGCCGATGCCGTGGTGATATCTACCCCCGACGACGTGCACTACGCCCCTTGCATGAAGGCCCTCGAGATGGGTTACGACGTGCTGCTTGAGAAGCCGGTGGCCCCCACCGAGAAGGAGTGCAAGAACATCCTTAAGCAGGCCCACAAGTACAACAGGATAGTGGCGGTGTGCCACGTGCTGCGCTATGCGCCGTATTTCATCGCCCTCCGCGAAGTCGTCCGCAGCGGGGCTATAGGCGAACTGGTGAGCATTCAGCACATGGAACCGATTCAGTATGCCCACATGGCGCATTCCTATGTGCGCGGCAACTGGAGAGACTCCAAGCAGACCACGCCCATCATCCTTGCCAAGTCCTGCCACGACCTGGACATCCTGCGCTGGATCATAGACAAGCCCTGCAAGAGCATAGTGGCCGACGGCTCGCTGCAATTGTTCAAGGCGGAGAACGCCCCTGCGGGAGCCCCGCTCAAGTGCACCGACGGCTGTCCCCATGAGGCTGAATGTCCGTATTCCGCAATAGACATTTACACCAAGCAGAAGAGGCACCTGAATGTCTTCGACTTGGACGGCAACCGCGATCCCGAGGTTATCATGCAGCGCCTCCTGACTCCTCCTTACGACAGCTACGCCCGCTGCGTGTACCACTGCGACAACGACCAGCCGGACCACTACGTGTCCGAAATGGTGTTTGAAGGCGGAAAGACGGCAGCGTTTTCCATGGAGGCCTTTGCTCCCCAAGGAGGACGCCGCACCCGCATTATGGGCACCATGGGCTACATCGACGGTGATGGAAGTTCCTTTACTCTGTGGGACTTCAAGACCCGTACTCCGAAGGTTTGGAACCTCAAGGTCAGTGAGATACCCGAATACAAGGGCTCCGGCCACGGCGGTGGAGACTGGCCTCTGGCCAGGGATTTTGTGGAGGCTGTTGCAGCCCAGGATCCCGGACGTCTGTCCAGCACCATAGATGTGTCCATCGAGAGCCATGTCATGGGCTTTGCCGCAGAGCGCAGCCGTCGCAGCGGAAAGAAAGAAAAAGTTTAAAAAATGTTTTTTATGAAAAAATTGTCAATTCTTTCAGCCCTGGTGCCGATGCTGCTCCTGGGCGCATGCACTGGCAGTCAGGCCAAGTTCGACGTGACCGTGCTGAACGCCGAAGGTAACACCGTGAACGTCATAGACGTGAACTCAGGCGAAACTATTGCGAGCCTTGCCGGCGACGTAGAAAAGGCCGAGCTTCCTATCAGCGGAAAGGCCGACAAAGATGCTCTGCTTGCCGTTCAGGCGGAAGGCGATACCTGGCAGAACATGTTTTTCAACGACGGAACTCCCGTTACTGTAAATCTCGCCGACCACAGCCTCAAAGGCTCTTCCCTGAATGAGAAGCTCACCGCATATGACCTTGATCTTGACGCGATTGACAAGGATTACGAAAAGCTCATGGAAGAATACAGGGCCCTTACTCCTGAGGAGCAGAAATTCAACATCAACTCTTTCAACAACAGGGCTGAGTCGATCTCTTCCGCATATCTCAAAAAGATCAAGGAGATAGCCAAAGACAATACTGACAATCTCATCCCTGCGGCATTCGCAGGTCTCATCAGCCAGGTTCTGGAAGAGGACGAGGCCGAGGCTTTCTTCGCCGCCGACGCTCCTTATGCCAAGCATCCTGCCACTCTGGCCGCCAAGGCCCAGATTGACGAGCAGAATGCCCGCCAGGCCGCAAATGAAGCTGCAAAGCAGGAGGCTATAGGCAAGAAATTCACCGACCTCGAAGAGCCCGATGTTGACGGCAACATGCACAAACTCAGCGAGTATCTGGGCAAAGGCAAGTGGGTTTACGTGGACTTCTGGGCTTCGTGGTGCGGCCCCTGCCGTGACGAAATGCCCAATGTGGTGGCCGCATACGAGAAGTATCATCCCAAGGGCCTGGAGATCGTGGGCCTGTCGTTCGACAAAGACAAAGAAGCCTGGGTCAATGGTATCAAGAAACTCAAGATGCCCTGGATACATCTTTCCGACCTCAAGGGTTGGCAGACTGTCGCTTCCGATACTTACAACGTGAAGGCCATTCCGGCCAGTTTGCTGGTAGATCCTGAAGGCATTATCGTCGCCCGCGACCTGCGCGGGGAGGCGCTTGGCGCCAAACTTGCAGAGGTGTTCGGAGAATAATTTGAAATGAAGGTTTTCCGGTTCATATTTTCAGCCATCGCTGGGCTGCTGTCGGCGGTTACTCTGGGAGCGCAGGACCTTCCGGCCCTGGCCAAGGCCTCGGAGATAACCACAGGCAAGCTCCCGGACGGGATCTCTTACTATCTGGTCAAGAATGATTCCTCGCCCGGATTTGCCGATTTCGCCCTTGTGCAGCCCATGCGTGACAAGGAATTGTCTCCGAGGCACGATTTGGTGAGCCTGCCGCATTTCCTGGACCGGAAACCTTATAGATTTCTTGCCGACAACTCGGTTCCTTACGGAGAGAGGGGCTGGATTCAGAACACACGCGGCGCCACCGTCTTCCGCTTTGCGAATGTACCGGTAGCTATCTCGGAAGTGTCTGATTCTACGCTTCTTATGCTGTTCGATATAGCCCGTTCCTCCCGTTATGAGCAGGCGCTCGTGGTGAGCGGAAACATCGATGTAGCAGCAGTCAAAGAAAGGATAAGGATATTGTCCATGACCCTGTCTTCGCGCCAGGCGGTGACCGAAGCCGTGTCGTACGACTGGAGGCCGCAGGATGACCTTCGCGTGACCAAGGGTAAATCTCCGGTGGGAGAAATTTCTATCAGCTATCGCTCGCCGCGCACCGACAGGGCGCTTATGAACACGATACAGCCGGTTATGAGCCGTGTGCTGGCAAACGAGTTCCAGATTGTGCTGGAGCATCGTCTGCGCAGCGCCTTCACCGCTTCCGGCATTCCTCTTGCCGATCTCCGCTTCCGCTACATCGGCAGCGACGAGACTCCGAGCGACGAGCTGTACTTCATAAGGGTCTATACTTCCCCCGACAAGATGCAGGAGGCTACAGCCGCCGTGGCCGGAGTGCTGTCGTCTCTGGACATAGACGGCGCTTCCCAGGAAGAGGTGTCGTTTGCCAGAAGCACCATCAGCAGCGCTTCGTCCAGGGACTACCTGAACGGCAGCATGACCAATGCTCAGTGGGTTGACAAATGTGTGGCGTCATATCTCTACGGGTCCAACCTTGCATCGGCGGCCACGATAGGCTCTTTGTTCACAGGCCGCAAGCTCGACATAGGCCGCGAGACCGAACTGCTCAACCGCTACATGGCCTCGTTCCTGTCGCCCAAACGCAATCTGCACCTGCATTTCGCTTCTCCCGCAGCGGCCGACGAGCAGGCCCTCGAAGCGGCGTTCCGCGATGGGTGGCTCAATCCAGTTTCCTTAAAAGGCGATGTGCCTGCCGCGGAGGATACGCTTCGCTTGGTGTCGCCGCGCCGGAAGGTGAGGCTCAAAAACACGTCCGCCGATTCCTTCAGCGGAGGCAAAATGTGGACCTTCTCCAACGGTATCAACGTGGTTTACAAGAAGTTGCCCACCAAGGGTTCGTTCCGCTACGGACTCATGGTCAAAGGCGGATGGGCTGAGATAAAGGGCATCACCGGCGCTGAGGCGGCGCTGGTAGAAGATGTGCTGGAGCTTCAGCAGGTGTGCGGAATGAGCGGAGCCCGTTTCAGGGACCTGCTTGCCATGAACGGCATTTCCATGGAGCCCGGGCTGAGTCTTTCCGACGTCCGTTTCACGGGGGCTGCGCCTTCGACGTCGCTCTCGCTGGTGCTTAAGGCCATGCTGTCGGTGACTAATTCTTCGGCGCCCGACCCCGAGGCCTATGCCAGATACAAAGAAGAAAAGGCCATAAGGCTCCAGCGTGACAAGTTCTCGCTGGAAGGCACCCGAGCCGTGCTCGACAGCACAATGTGCCCCGCCTACAAATATGCCGCAGGAAGCCTTCCTGAGCTTCCGGCGGACGATTTCCCTTCCAGGGTGAGCGACTACCTCTCTCTGAAGGGCTCTACCCTGCGCAACGGCCTGATTGTGCTGGTGGGCGATTTGAACGAAGCGGCTGTGCTGAAGCTTCTCACTCACAGCCTCGGAGATTTCCGTACGGTGCAGCAGCGCGTGTTCCGGCCCCGTCTGCCATATCCCTTGCGTGAGTGCTGGTCTTCCTCGTACGATAGGGGCACCTGGAGAGAAGCTGGCGTAAACGTGTCCCTGAGCGCACTTTTGCCGTTCAGCCCCGAGAACAAAACCACGTTGCAGCTTTGCTGTACTGCGTTGGAGATGGAACTCTCACGCGCCATGGCTCCGAAGGGAATTCATTGCAGCGTGTCCGGCACTGCAGAGCTGTTGCCCAGCGAGCAGCTGACCGTGTTCGTGAATTGCAAGGCCTGTCCCCAGACCGGTCTTCCTTCCGATGTGGTTCCTGCCAGTCCGCTCAGCATGCTGGAGTCGGTGCGCTATGTCATAAATAACCTGTCCGTCAAGGACTTGGATCCTTCCACCCTGGCCCGTTGCAAGACCATTCTGACCAAGCGTCTTGCCTCCGAAAACGGGAATGCCAAGGTGCTTTGCGATGCAATTCTGTACCGTAATTCTACGGGACGCGACCTGGTCGGCGGGCGCCAGGACTTGGTGAAATCGATCAGCGCTTCGGACGTGCGCAAGATGTTTGTGGCGCTGTCCAAGTGCAACTGTGAGTATGTGGTCCAATGAGTGCGTCTGATTTCGGAACCATAATTCAGATAGGAGACATTCTGGTGTCGGAAGACGTGGTGCAGGAATACTTTGCCTGCGACTACGCCGCCTGCCGCGGCGTGTGCTGCATCGAAGGCGATGCCGGCGCCCCGCTGCTGGAATCGGAGCTGCCCGGCCTGGAAAGGGAGTATCCCAAATACAGTCCGGAGATGCTGGAGGCAGGAAGGGAGGCGGTCTCGCTTAACGGATTTTTCGAAATCGATCCCGAAGGGGAGCTTGTGACCCCATTGGTGTGCGGCTCTTCCGCGTGTGCTTTCGCGCATTTTGCGACCGACGGCTCATGCCTGTGTGCAATAGAGAAGTGCGGCTGCCGCAAGCCGGAGTCGTGCTCGTTGTACCCGGTGAGGGTAAAGCGCTTCAAAGGGGGCGGAATGGCCCTGAACCTGCACAAGTGGGATATTTGCCGTGCAGCCTTCGAGAAGGGGCGCCGCGAAGGAATACGGGCCTACCAGTTCCTGCGCGGGCCGTTGACAGAGGTCTTCGGACAGGAGTTTTACGATGCGCTCAGCGCTGCCGCTGAGCATGTTCTGAAGTCGGAGCCTACAGATTCCTGAAGGTTGTCGATTTGAAATTCTTCACCCAGACCTGCCTTTCAAATGCCTGGTCCAGCGAAAGCATGGTGTCGGTAGATTGTACGTAAGGAATCCTCTGGATAGTATTCAGAATGGTTTCCATAAGGTGGTCGTTGTCAATGCAATACACCTTCAGCAAAAGGGCTGCCCTGCCGGTCACGAAGTGGCATTCCACAATTTCGGGTATGTGCCTCAGGGCTTCTGTCACCTCGGGATACTTATTGTCTTCGGACAGGGAAATACTGATAAAAGCACACACGTTCAGTCCCAGGGCTCCAGGTTTTACAAGCATCTGGGAACCAGTAATAACCCCATTCTCCTCAACCTTCTTAACCCTTTGGTGCACAGCCGCTCCGGAGATTCCGCACTCGCGTGCTATCTCCAGGAAGGGCATTCTTGCATTATTGACCAGAAACGATAGAATTTTTCGGTCTGTGTCGTCCAGATGATAGTTTGCCATAACTATTTCTTCTTAGTGAATCTTCTTCCGCGATGCACGGTTGGCGTGCCGCCGGCGATGATCTCCTTGCACTGCTCCTCGGTGAGGGTTTCGGCAGAAACGCCCTTGGGGATGCGGTAGTTCTTGCCGTCGTGCTTGAGATAGGGGCCGTAGCGTCCGTTTATGACGCTGATGTCGCTGTCGGGCCAATGCTTTAGAGGTTCGGCCACAGCTTCTTTCTTGGCCTTGTCGGCTTCGATAAGGGCAATGCTCTCTTCGAGGGTGATCTTGAGCGGATCTTTGCCCTTGGGTATGGATACATTCTGGTCGCCGGCCTTCAGGTACGGACCGAAGCGGCCTTTTGTGGCAATTATGTTTATGCCTTGATATTCACCTATATTACGCGGCAGGTTGAACAGCTTCACGGCCTCCTCGAGAGTCAGGTTTTCAATGATCTGTCCCTTGTTGAGGCTGGCGGACTGGCGGTTCTCGCCTTCCCCTTTCTGCACATAGGGGCCGAACTGTCCCAACCTGGCAACGATCATCTGGCCGTCGGACGGGTCTATTCCGATCTCCCTCTCTATGTGGCTGTATTGCCTGTTGTTTATAGCCTCGTCCACTTTGCGGTGGAAAGGAGCATAGAAACTGGCTATCACGTCGCTCCAGCGCTTCTTTCCATCGGCTATGCTGTCAAAGTCCTTCTCCACCCTGGCAGTGAAGTCGTAGTCCATGATGTCGGAGAAGCTGCCTGTCAGATAATCGGTTACGAGCATACCTACGTCGGTGGGCAGCAGCTTTCCTTTCTCTGCGCCCAGCAGTTCTGTACGCTGCCTTTCGGTCACGGCGGAACCCTGGAGCAGAAGGTCGCTCACCTGCACCTTGTGCCCTTCTTTGTCGCCCTTTACCAGATAGCCGCGGGCCTTGGTGAGGGTGGTGATGGTGGGGGCATAGGTGGAAGGGCGTCCTATGCCGAGTTCCTCCATTTTCTTGATGAGGGTCTGCTCGGAATAGCGGAACGGAGCCTGGGTGAATTTGCTCAGAGCTTCGACGGAAGTGGCGGTGAGAATCTGACCCACACTGAAGGGGGGCAGAACCACATCCTGGTCGGCTGTCTCCTCCTCGTCGTCGGAACCCTCACGGTAGAGCTTGAGGTAGCCGTCGAACAGCACCTGAAGCGACTGCAGGGAATATTTTTCGGGCCTGGTGCTTATGTCCACCCGTACGTTGGTATTGAGCACCTTGGCATCTGCCATCTGCGAGGCTACGGTGCGCTTCCAGATGAGCTGGTAGAGCTTTTTCTCCTGCTGGGTGCCTTCGATGTCGGTGTTGGCCACAAAGGTGGGGCGTATCGCCTCATGCGCCTCCTGGGCCCCCTTGGAATGGGTCTTGTACTGCCTGGGACGAGAATATTCGGGACCGAAATTGTCGGTTATGAAAGCCTTAGATGTGCTGACCGCCAGGGTGGACAGATTGGTGGAGTCGGTTCGCATGTAGGTGATGAGACCCCTCTCATAGAGCGACTGCGCAAGGCGCATGGTCGTGCTCACCGGAAGGTGGAGCTTGCGGGCCGCTTCCTGCTGCAAAGTGGAGGTGGTGAACGGCGGCGGAGGTACCCTGAGGCCTTCCTTGCTTTCCACTGCACTCACGGAATACACGGCGCCTATGCAGTTCTCCAGGAAATCCCGGGCCTCTTCTATGCTGGAAAAACGTTTGTCCAGCAAGCCTTTGACCTTGATCCCGTCCACATTGAACACTGCGTCCACGCGGTAGTACGGAAGCGGCTCGAACGAGTTGATTTCCCTTTCGCGGTCCACGACAAGACGGAGCACCACCGACTGTACGCGGCCTGCCGACAGGCCCCTCTGGATTTTGCGCCAGAGTATGGGAGAGAGCTCGAAGCCCACGAGACGGTCCAGCACGCGGCGTGCCTGCTGGGCATTCACCAGATCCATGTCGAGCGCGCGGGGATTCTCCACGGCACGCAGGATGGCGTCTTTGGTAATTTCGTGAAAGACAATACGTTTGGTCTTGGCTGGATCGAGTCCGAGAGTCTCTGT
>ODAI010599232.1_pt1 | contig 11010 bp, 10 predicted proteins | sample 1539321 | NCBI WGS metagenome assembly ODAI01 (sample SAMN02144231, study PRJEB22623) | gut metagenome | biome: sheep rumen | host: Ovis aries | place: New Zealand | reverse complement strand
TATTGCACAAATGCCGGATGTTGATCAAGGAGCAGATCTGACGGGAAGCGACATGGCACATTGGCTCGGACTGAGCGACAGGGAGAAAAAAGACGAACTGACTAAAAAACCGCTTCCTGAAATGACTATTACCCAAGAACTGCGCCAACAGGCGTTTGACAACTGGGAAAACACGGATGACCATGGCATGCAAATATTTGGTATCGCTAAAGACCAAAATGGCAAAAAATACTATATGGTTAAAAACTCATGGGGTACAAAACGTTCCGACTATAATGGCATTTGGTATGTAACGGAGGCATTTATGCAATACAAAACCAACGACATCCTCGTACACAAAAATGCCATCCCCGACCCCATCAAAAAGAAATTAGGCATCAAATAAGAGTGGTAGTTGAAGGAATATATAAAGACCGGGGTTCCAAGTTTCTCGCTTTCGCGGAACCTATTGCTAACGAAGAAGATGCTAAATCGCGCATCGCTTGGTACAAGAAAAAATACCACGATGCCAGACATGTTTGCTATGCCTATCGGTTAGGAGAGAACTTATGGCGAACCAAAGACGACGGAGAACCGCACGGAACAGCAGGCCTGCCTATTCTTAGGGCTATTGACGCAAAAAAATTGGATAACATTTTAGTAGTTGTCGTTCGTTACTTCGGCGGCACACTATTAGGCACAGGCGGGCTTATGGTAGCCTATCGGGAAGCCTCAAAAGACGCTTTGGATAAATATGGACAAGTTTAAAGATATACGCGCTTATCGCTCTTGTGGATTAGTGTATTTGGTAGATTTCCTTACTATTCTACCGGCTATACAATTTAATATCTGGACTAAAACCAAAGGACTCAAGTTAGATTATCTGCAACTGCCGGATATGACAGCTAAACAGAGCCGTAAGGCGATTGAGAGAGACATTCGCCATGGGGCCTTCTACATGACCAACCATCGGGATATTGTCCTGGATGCTGCCTATCTGTCTGTAAGACTTATTCCTCGATATGGACATCACCCGTATATAGGTATCGGTAATAACCTTTTCGGCAAATGGTGGATTGAGCCATTATGCCGTTTCTTGCGAACGTTTGTGGTCAAACGTAATGGTTCCCCGCGAGAAATAATGCAAAGTTCACAACTGCTCAGCGAATATATCCAACTCTTACGCAAACACGGCAAATCTATTTGGATGGCACAACGGGAAGGACGCGCCAAGGACGGTAATGACCGTACACAACCTTCTGTCCTTAAGATGCTTACACTCTCTGCTGAGAACAACCACGATTTGATTGACCAAATTAAAGTACTCAACATTTGTCCTGTTTCGCTTTCTTATGAATACGATCCTTGCGATTTCCTCAAGGCTGCCGAAATGCAACTCAAACGCGATAATCCTAACTGGCGAAAAAGTAAAAAAGACGATATCCTATCAATGAAAACAGGGATAAATGGCTATAAAGGCAAAGTGGTCTTTCGCATGACTCCAAGCATTAACCATTGGATTGATGCCCATCGGGCGGAGTTGGAAGGAATGACAAAAAACGATTTACTGCACAACATTGCTGCACAAATTGACAAACAAATATTTCTTGGCTACGAAATATTCACACGTGGCACAGAATTTGATAACTACATAGAAAGCCGCATTGCCCTTATCAATATTCCTAATAAAGATGAAGCATTCTTGCGCGAAAAGTTATATGAGATGTATCGCTATCCTGAAATAAATTTCCGCCAAGCGGACGCTTTAGAGAAAACCTATAAATGATTAAAACATGAAGAAAGCTATTTTTCCGGGCTCATTTGACCCTTTTACGATTGGACATTATGATATTGTTAATCGTGGACTTAAATTGTTTGATGAAATCGTAATTAGCATCGGCCGCAATAGTGCCAAAAAAGAAACCTTCCCCATCAGGGAACGGGAGGAAGCTATCCGTAAAATATTCAAAGATGAACCGCGTATAAGTGTTCGTATATACGATTGTCTCACGGTTGATTTTGCCAGAGAAGTGGGTGCGCAATTCATTTTGCGCGGCGTTCGCTGTGTACAAGACTTCGAGTATGAACGAAACATGGCGGAAGCTAATAAAGAACTCGGGGAAATCGAGACTATCTTGTTATACACCCGACCGGAGTACGCACATATCAGTTCTACGCTTGTTCGTGACCTATACTCCTACAACAAAGACGTTAGCGCGTACGTCCCTAATAAATTGAGATAAATGAATATTAGAAAACATATACTTATTCTGCTGTTATCCTCTTTGATGATAGCTCCTTCATATGCCCAAAATTCACGTACAGGAAGGATAGAGGAATCGTTAGTTATCTTTAACGACGTACTTCGTCAGTTGGACATGAACTACGTTGACACACTTGACTATGAGACTATCACGGAGACGGCTATCAATCAGGCGCTACACAAAGTTGATCCTTATACGGTCTATTACCCTAAAAAAAAGGACGACGATTTGCGTATGCTTACCACCGGTAAGTACGGAGGAATCGGAGCTATTATACAACAGCGCGATAAAAAAATCATTATTGCTAATCCCTATGAAGGCAAACCGGCACAGCTCAATGACGTGCTCGCTGGCGATATTCTCCTCTCTGTGGATGGGACATCTACGAAAGATAAGCAAGTATCGGACGTTAGCAGTTTACTACGCGGAGAACCCGGATCTATCGTTAAGTTAGAGTTGGAACGTGATGGTCAAACCATTACGAGAGAATTCACACGTGAGGATATTCATATGGAACCGGTGGACTATTACACGGTATTACCGCTCGATAGTTCTAATAACAAACAGATTGGTTATATTAGTTTCCGTGAGTTTACAAATGGGTCGGCTGATGATTTCAAAGAGGCGCTTAGCGAATTGGTTGCTACGCATCATATTGAAGGTCTGGTCTTTGACCTGCGCAGCAATGGTGGTGGTATCATTGAGGAGGCAATACGAATTGTCAACAATTTTGTTGGCAAAGGTGTGGAAGTCGTTTCTACAAAAGGTAAAATCCGTACGGCTAATAACTCCTACGTTACAACGGCTGAGCCTACCTACCCTGACCTGCCTTTAGTTATTCTGGTGGATAAAAACTCCGCTTCGGCTTCTGAGATTGTCAGTGGCAGTTTACAGGACTTTAAGCGCGCTACGCTCATTGGCCAACGTACTTTTGGTAAGGGATTAGTCCAGAATCTGCGTCCGATTGCATATGGTGGCCATTTAAAGGTAACTACCAGTAAATATTACTTGCCTTCAGGACGTTGTATTCAAGCTATTGACTATACCGAAATGCAACGGGGGCATAAATTGACGAAAGATACGGCTGGAGGCATCTTACCGGATATTGTAATAAACGACTCGGCTAAAGTTGATATCACATATACGCTCTACACTAAGGGACTGTTTTTTGATTACTCCGTTAAGTTCCGCCGCGAACACGACAGCATTGCTCTTCCAAGTGAATTTATGGTCACCGATGAGATGATAGAGGATTTCTATAAGTTCTTGGAGAACAAAAAATTTACCTACGAGACCGAGACGAGTAAATATTTCCACGATATGTTGGAAATGGCTAAAATGGAGGATTTGGACTCAACCACACTTGCACAACTTAAAGCTATTGAACCGCAACTCAAGCCGTCTTTTCAAACGGCTATTCAACGTAATCTGGATGAAGTGAAAGAGTATCTCGGTGCAGAAATCATAGAGAGATATTACTTTCAGAAGGGACGTAGTGCGTATATGGTGCGTTTTGACAAGGAACTCAAGCGGGCGATTGAAGTGCTTTCGTCCAACGCAGATAGCCATACACACAATTGATACACCAAAAAATATGTTGGGCGAATAGACAGTAATCGCCTGCACGCGCCCAAAGCACAACATATAGAATATCAATAAAAAACCAGAAAAACCATTGCTCGCGATAAGCTAAAATCATCAGTACCTGTGCAACAAGCGCAGGTATTGTTGTATAGGCATCTAAATACGGCTGACTGTCGTCTGTATAGGTGGATAACAGCCGGCCCGTTACTCCGGCTATAATCATAATAGCTGCAAAGAGTATCACTATTGTCTTGTAAGACAGCTTACGGGTAGGAACAACATCTGTCAATTCGCTGTTGTTCGCTTTGAGTCGGTCGCGCCAGATGATTATACCATATATCTGCGTCACGAAATAATATAGATTGATCACTATCAAGCCATAAAGAGATTCCGTGTAGCAGATATACGTATAAGTCACTATCTGACCAAAGCCGAAAACATACGTCAGAATACGTCCTTGTGAGCACAAAATAACGGAACAAATACCTAACATCCCGCTTATTAGTGAGATTAAAGATTGCGGCGATATAATGTAGGTAATAATTTGAACGGCTAAACCTACAAATAAGAAAGACCACAAGAATATACTATCACTTCTTTTGGTTTGCGACATCTTTGAGTAACTCTTGCGGTTTACTGTCTAATTGCGGAATAGCCATAAAGTCAAAGTCTTCCTCAAACTCCCAGTTTGCACGAAGTGGCAACTTGGACGGGAAGTAATAGACCGGTTCCGGATGACGGCGGGTCAACCAATCGCCTGTGGTCCACTTGCCGTCTTCATTCTCATCAATATAGAGACGAAGATAATACGTATTAGGACCGATATACTCGAACTTCGTACCGGATGGAGAGGCTGGCAATTCTCTTACTATATTCTCTTTTTCATCAAGCAGTTGGAGTCGGGCACGTGTATCATACGTCGTCAATTTTACAGTAAGTGTGGAATACTCCTCTAAGGACTTAACCGTCATCTGGTGCTTATCTGGCTTATTAACCACGTTATACACATCCCTGAACGCTGCTGAATCAACACGTAGTTCATACTGTTGTTCCGGCTTCCACGGATAAACCACCTTAAATCGCAGATACGCCGAGTCAAGGGGTTCGAGCGTGAACTTAATCGGATGGTACACGGTATCTACCTTGTGGAACAGGTGCAGACTGTCTTTTTCCCACTCTTTCACTGGAGTTTGGAAAGAAAGAATAAAGTCATTATATACCTCAAATCGAGCTCCTGCATTAGAACGGATAGATAATACTGAAGGCTTTTTGTTTTTCTCCATCAAAGCCTTGGCCTTTTCGGAGATTCGAGGAGCACGATATACTGCATAGACCGTATCAGTCTGGGGCACAAGATTATAGAGTGAGTCGGACTTCATATAAGTCATCTCCATAATAAGACTGTCGTTAAGAATAACAGCAGAGTCTGTAAGCCAATAGATAAGGGTATCTTTACCATCATTAGCCTGTAACAGTGCATATTGCGTCCAATCTACCCAAGCTGAATCAGACTTCGTGGAATCTACCTCGGAGGGACGCAAAGCGCGAATAACGGGAAGAGAGTCTTGAGGAGCACCAAACTGCAATCGGAAGCAATGTTGTTTTTCACGGAAGCAACGCTGGAAGTACTGACGCGTCTTATCCTCCTTAAAGAACCACAGAATCAGGTCATTGGGCTCATAGTACGTATATGTATCGTAACGAATACTATCTACTAAACGATTCGTTATTGTATCAAACCCTAACGAATCATTCGGAACTATCTCTATTGTATCACGCCAGAGGGTATCGCCTTCCACTTCCGTGTGGCAGAAAGGATGAATAATCTCTTCCGTAAATGCGAGTCCCTCACCGGGCTGATAGATATAGTCACGGCTCACATCTTCCAAACCATAAATACGGTAGTCGTTCTCGCGAATATTTCGCACGTAGAAATGACCGTTTTCAGTACTCTTCCCTACACGGGTAAAAGGAATAGTTGAAAATGCCGTATCATCAAGATTCTCCTGAATACCGATAATCACACCGGAAATAGGGTTAAGATCCTCAGCATTAACAACATAGCCATTCACCTCTAAAGAGTCAATTACATCGCCGGTGGAGAATGATAGCGTGTAGCCGTGGAGGATATTCTTCTCGTGAAAGTCGCCTATAGCGTTTCCGAAATCAATCGTATATGTTGTACTGTCTTTGAGTTCTTCCTCAAAGGTCAGGTTAATACGTTTACCGATAGCCTTCACCTCAGGAGGATGCTGTTGAGGGGGAGAGATGAGCACATTCTTACTCACGTCATCCAGCTGGAGGTACTCATTAAAGACTATCTCCACACGTTTACCGTGATAGTTGAGTGTGCCGTTTTCAGGAGTCTCTTTGACCACTTGAGGAGGAGTCTCGTCTTTCGGACCGCCTTGGGGACCGATACCACGATTGGCACAACCTGCCAGCAGCAAGAGTACAAAAACAATACTATAATGTCTCAAACGTATAGCCCTCATTACGTAAATAACTTATCACTTCAGGCACTGCGGCAAGCATTCGCTCGTTCGACTTAATAGAGTCGTGAAAATTGATGATACTGCCATTGCGTGCGTAGCGTTTCACTATCTTCACCATTTGCTTTGCTGAATAGGATTTATCGTAATCATGGGTCAACACATCCCATAGGATAATTCGGTAGCCACGGTTTAGCAGGGCAAGTTTCTGTTTGGGCATCAAGCGACCGTAAGGAGGACGGAATAGCTTGGTTCCGCCGAGTATCACATCGGCTTTCTTCACATCGGCTATATAATCCTCAAACTTATACTTGGTTCCCTTGATATGGTGATAGGTATGATTGCCCACCTGATGGCCATTCGCTACTACGCGGTGATATATCTCCGGATATTTGGTTACATTATCTGCCACCATAAAGAATGTGGCGAGTACGTTCTCGCGCTCTAATATATCCAATAACTTCGGAGTCACTTCGGGTATAGGACCGTCGTCAAACGTGAGATAGACAACCTTTCGCGTCGTATCTCCGCGCCACTCAGCACCGGGATATAGGCGCTGGAGCCAGGCAGGTAGTTGATATTTTATTCCCATGCTAATGCACTTCCTCCTAATACGGCTGCATCTGCCTCTTTCAAGTCAGAGAACATCACTTTTACTTTATCTTTCCAAATGGGTAATACACTCTCGTTAAGGGCTTTGACTACCGGGTCTAAAATCCAGTGACCGCTCTTCGTCAGACCGCCAAAGAGAATAATCGCTTCAGGAGCACTGAACTCAACGAAATCGGAGAGCTTGCGACCCAGAATAGTGCCGGTGTAATCGAAGATTTCCTTTGCTACTTCATCGCCTTGTTCGGCTGCGTCGAAGACGTCCTTCGAAGTGATATTATCCACATCTAATTTGCGTAAAAGGGTCTTTTTGGTCGATTTTGTTACAATCTCTTTCGCCGTACGCGCAACACCTGTTGCTGAACAGTAGGCCTCTAAACAGCCTTTCTTTCCGCAGTTACACGGACGGGCGTCTGCTCCGTAAGTTACCGTTGTATGTCCCAATTCACCGGCAAAACCGTCGTGACCGTAGAGGACTTTTCCATCTACTACGATTCCGCTACCAACACCCGTTCCAAGCGTAATCATGATGAAATCTTTCATTCCTTTTGCAGCACCGTAAGTCATTTCACCCATAGCGGCAGCGTTCGCGTCATTGGTAATCTTGCAAGGCATTCCGAACTTCTTCGTTATCAGTTCGGCAAATGGAACATAAGGACCCCAGGGCAAGTTCATTGCGCCTTGTATCTCACCTGTGTAATAGTTGCCGTTGGGAACACCGGCACCGAATCCACGGAACATCTCGAAACCACCCACTGGCTCCGCTATCTTCTCTGCCTCTACATACAAGGCATTTATGTAGTCATTAATCTTTGGATACTGTTGGGTCTTTATTGAAGTACGGGCTAATACGTGACCGCGTACATCTACGATTCCTAATACACTATTGGTGCCTCCCATATCAAGGCCGAATACATAAGGTTTTTCCATAATGAAAAAATTTTAAGGTTGTTGTATATTGTTTGTTATATTTTCACTGGTTATTGCTTCAACTCGCGGTCCAAAAAGAGCATAATGCGGCGGTGAAGATGTTCGTAATTACTCCGTTTGCGCAGAAAATGATTATCGTCAGGATATATCTGCATCTCGAACTGTTTACCCGCTTCTACTAATGCATCGACAAACTGGAATGTGTTCTGGGCATGCACATTGTCATCTGCTAAACCGTGTACGATGAGCAAGTCGCCTGACATACGGTCTGCCATCGGTTTAAGGTCGGCTTTGTCGTAGCCTTTGGCATTCACTTGGGGACGACGCATATATCGCTCGGTATACCCTGTGTCATACAGACGCCAGTCTGTTACAGGGGCTACCGCTACAGCGCAACGAAGTCCGTTCTCTTTCTCACACAGCGTACGGATTGCCTGATAACCGCCGTAACTCCAACCGACAATCGCTATGCGTTCCGGATTCACATAGGCTAACGAAGCGGCAAAACGAACCGTCGATATCTGATCATCGGCTTCTTTTTGACCCAAATGCATATAAGTCGCATTGCGCCATGCACGACCACGACCGTTCGTTCCGCGACCGTCTGAATTTATCACCACATAACCCTGAGACGCTAAATAATGACCAAATCCCTTACGCCAACGGTCTAGTACACGCTGACTGCCGGGACCGCTGTATTGCATCAGCACGCACGGATAGCGCTTGTGAACATCAAAATCAGAAGGAAGAATCATCCAAGTCCATAAGGTGTCGGCGCGGTCGTTGACAAAATACAGAAACTCCTTCTCCGGAAGTCCGGACGCTTTCCATTTGGCTAATACGGCATCGTTATTCTTGAGCTCATGACGAAGCTTCAGACTATTACCTTTGACCTCGTATAGCGTATATTTGTTAGGAGTACTGTTGCTCTCGAAGTTATCGACTGCCAAACTCATATCTTTGTTGAATCGCAGCGAGTGCATTCCCTCCGCAGTCGTTAGTTGCGTGATAACGCCTTTCTTCATATCTACCGCATAAGCTTGCCGGGTGCGGGCTTTAGGAGCGGCCTGATAGTAAAGTATCTGGGCTTTCTCGTTCACACCATAGACCGCAGTTACGTCGATTCCATCGGGCGTCAGACGCTTCTCTTCCGTGCCTAAAGCCGAATAGAGATACGCACTCAGCCAACCGTCTTTCTCGCTCAACACAATCACACGACCGTCGCTTAGCCATTGCCATTGGTCAAACAGTTCATAGTCCACGTAATACTTTTCGCTACTCTCTTTGTAGTACAGGCTGGACACTGTCGATTTGGGATTAACCGAATAGACCTCCATCTTATTCTGGTCACGATTCACTTTCTCTACAAAAAGTCGCGGTTCCACCGGCTCTTTTCCTTTCGCTTCCGGCATCGTCCAATGCAAACGGGGGATATACCAGTTATCCGTTTCGCCGATATCCATAGTCTTGATGGATTTGTAGTAGATATCATATACGCATACGGTTGCTTTTGCATTCTTGTCTCCCGCTTTGGGGTATCGCAAAGAAACGGTCTTGGGATAAGTCCCCTCTAACACTTCCTGCCACTCGAAAGTAGGAACTTCGGTCTCGTCCAGACGGACAAATGCCACTTGCTTGCTGTCTGGTGAAAAGGCAAACATACAAGTTATACCGAACTCCTCCTCATACAACCAATCCGATACACCATTAATAATCTCCCTCTCCCCCTTTAATCTCTCACCGTCGTTCGTCACCGGAACTTCGGTCATATAATCGAGCTTGAAGATATACAAGTCGTTATTCTTGGAATACACCACATATCGGTTGTTAGGCGATATAACAGCATCACGCAACGGCCCGCCGCCTATCTGGGTACGGGTCTTTTTCTTCGTATCCACCACATAATAATCGGCGGTAAAGGAATGACGGTATATCTGTTGCTTGTTCTCATACTCCAACCGGTAGCGGGGTTCACTTACTCCGTTACCCGTAATCCGAACCTCCTCACTCATTATGGAGTCTTGTTCGGCGGCAGACATTAGCTGGGCATTATACTCCTTGTTTAGGATATTCTGCAACTCGTCTGCCGACACACAAAGCGGCAGCAGCAATAGGAGTAGTATTAGTTGATTTGGTATCAGTCGTCTCATAGCATCCCAATTTGGCGGCAAAAGTACAACTTTTTTTGCATATATGCAAATATTTTACCGCATTTTTTTGTAAATTATGAGATTTATTTGCGTATATGAATTTATTGTGCTACCTTTGCAGCCGATTATAACAACTACTACTCTATGAAACATTCTTTTCTGCAGATGACTTTTACTCCGCTCGCACTCTCTATGCTTATTGCGATGTCCTTCACTCTGGTCGCATGCCACGAGAAAGACGAAACTACCGAACTGCAAGGATTATGGGCTAAGTACGAAGACGGTACCAACAACATAAAAAACGGTTATAATGGCACTATTACGCTCATGGGCTTCTACCGGACGCATATCTATCAGCAAAACGTACAAGGCAAGTATATCGATGGCGTTGTCTTGAGTTTGGAAGACAAGGACAATAACAACAGCACCACATACGACTATAGTTATAAGAACGGCGAACTGACCTACAACCACACAACGGTTTCGGTTAAACTGGAGGATAGCAATCATCTTCTAATGGACGGAACCATCCACTGGACCAAACTCAAAGACTGGCTGAACGGTTATTACGAACCGGAACAGATAGACTTATCCAAATACGAAGCCCATGCAGACTCTGCATGTTGGAGACTTACTGCTAAAAATGCAGGAGTCAGCATGTCCGAGTACATGTGGGGCAACGAGTTTGACATCGCATCTACTGCCAAAACGCGCCTCATTACAGCACAAGCTAAAGGCACGCTTGTTTCTTATACATGGGAAAAATCTGCTACAAGCACCAAAGAGTCATGCGGCGTCGCTCCCTCTCAGAACTAATTCTGTATTAATTCATCTACACTCGCCCTACTCTCACCACACACTCGCCCTACTCTCACTCTGCACTTTCCCTGCACTTGCCCTCCCGCTTTCAACGGGTGCTCAACGGATGCTCAACGGGCGCTCAACGGGTGCTCAACGGGTGCTCAACGGGATACCACCATAACGTCACTATGCCACGCCATA
>ODAI013066422.1_pt1 | contig 11011 bp, 8 predicted proteins | sample 1539321 | NCBI WGS metagenome assembly ODAI01 (sample SAMN02144231, study PRJEB22623) | gut metagenome | biome: sheep rumen | host: Ovis aries | place: New Zealand | reverse complement strand
GTTCACGAACTGCTTGACCACCTTGAAGTTGACGTCCGCTTCGAGCAGCGCCATCTTAACTTCACGCATCGCGCTCTTGACATCGCTCTCTGAGAGCCTGCCCTTGCCGCTCAGATTTCTAAATATACTGTTTAGCTTTTCTGTTAAGCTGTCAAATGCCATATAGTCGATCCTCTGTTATCTTGTACTACTGATCTATAAGCCGATATGCGGCTCATAGCTCCGCGAAGGCCTTATCAGGTCTCCAGGTCCGTACAGATCTCATCCGCGATCCTCATTAGGAGCGATGCCTGCACCTGCGGGATCTCGTCGGAGGAAGCGATCTGCCTCAATTTGTCAGCGGATTCCCTGATCCTGCCGAACCGGCGGATCATGCCCAGCTTGGTCTCATATCCGCGCATGATCATCGTACATCTTCTCACCAGATCATGCACTGCCTGCTTGCTGACGCCTTCAGTCTCCGCGACCTCATTCAATGATAAATTCTCATAGACGACTTTCTCGTAGATCTTCTGCTGATGCCCGGTGAGAAGCGAGCCGTAGAAGTCATAAAGAAGTCCCTGTTCAACGATCTTTTCCATCACCTGACCTATATTACATGTCCGCCTCACATGTGTCAAGTGTTTTTTCTTTACTTACTATAATCCGGCACCTCAAGAGAATAAGAATGATCCGGAGGGGGAGCTCGCTCATCCCGGGGAAGCTTGCTCATTCTCCGGGGGAGCTTGCTCATTCTCCGGGGAAGCTTCCTCATCCCGGGGAAGCTTGCTCATCCTCCGGGGCATTTTTCTTCTCTTGAGGCGGACAAGGCGCGAAGCGCCTTCGGAAGCCGTAGTCACGAATGAATACCATCGGATCCAGCTGAATTTCCTTATCGATGGAGCCCATTTAGGCACTTTTTTCTTACCTATACATCGTATATTGACAAGTCTCTTGAATGCTGGAAGCTTTCCCAGCTTATTTTGGCTGAAGACACCATCGACGTATCGATAATTTCTGCCAGAATGGAAAATCTCTGCCTTCCAGACTTCTTTCAGGCTTGTCGTTCCATCCACGCTGTGAGATATTTCTGGCCGATGGAATACACTTGACCTTTTTAACCTGCGATGCTGAGAAAAGCACTTCAGCGATGGAGTTTCCTTAGAAAAGAAGCATTTTTCATTCCATTGCATTTGATATAAACTTCTGGGCGATGGAAAAATGTGCCAAAACAAGCTTTTTCAATCCATCGAGTCTGTAACATGCCTCCGCAGGATGGAAGAAAATGCCTGAACAAGCTTTTTCCATTACATCCACGTTGCCCATAACCTCAAATGGATGGAAAACCTGCCCCTGCCGGGCAATGATCAGCCGGGCCTGACAGCTATCTTAGATTTGTTTCTGGAATAATGAATTCCGCTCAAATAAAGAGGCGGCATCCACCCCCCACAGCCTGTATGCCATGAGTAATCAGATGCCGCCGCTTCAGAATTCCGCTTCAAAAATCCTCTTCAGAATACTTAATACTAATTAAATAGTAGAGTAAAGCGGACATTCGCAATCCGCTTCGCTGCTTGCTCATGATCCGCATCCGCTTCCAGCGGTTCACATGCGGATCACTGTTCCAAATCTTCAATCTGTACACTCAGATCCAGAGCCACGTCTCCCTCGATCCCGTTTACTGTCCCCTTAAGGCTGTACTGCCAGCATTTGAATTCATAGGGGAAATAGAGGTAATCACCGTAGTCTGCGATCCACTTTTCATATTCCTCAAGTTCGCTCATATTCAGGAGCATATGGAAAGCAGCTGTGTTTGCATAGATCACAGGCTCATAGCCGGCTTTGTTTATTTTGGCACAGAAGGCTTTTACGCTCTGGGTCCACTCCTCTCTGGTCTGGCCGCTGAGAGAGCTGGTGTGATCCGGGATCTGCACCCTTATCGCAATAGGGGCGCCCATTTCCTTCTGGCTCAGATTAAGGTGGGACAGCACAAAGTCCGCGATCTCCTCCGCCGCTTCTTCGCTGTCGACGTCCAGGTCCACATAGCAGCCGGTCCTGATTCCCACGGATTTTGCCCCGCTCAGGTTCTCCTGAAACTGTTCATCCTGTTCCAGAGTCCCTTCTGTATTTCTGACAGCCGCACGGATCATGTTGAAAGCGATCCGGTCCTCGGCGACTTTCGTCCAGTCGATCTCCCCGTTCAGGGAAGATACGTCGATGCCTCTGTTGACCGTCACACCGGTGTTCTCGCCGATGTAGTCCATGCTTCCGTTCTCACCCAGCGCAAAGTCCATCTCGGAAAAATGGTTCTGCCGAAGGTTCCTGTCAACCGGATAGAAGTAATACCGCCCCTCCCACATGACGACTAGGTCCTGTGGAAATAGGTTCCGGAGCATCGAGATCGTACTGTTTCCTGACTCAAAAGAGGACTGGATGTCGAGGAGAATCCGGTTCCTCTCCGCCTGGGAAGCTTCAAATTTGATCTTCTCGATCTGCGCGTCCGAATAGACCGCTCCCTCCGCCTGTCTCTCGCCCCTTAGCCTCTCAAGGCGCACAAACAGGACGATCGCCATGATCAGGGCAGAAACCGTGATCACACACATAAAAAGGATGTTCAAAAAATAGAACACTCTCCTGTGATTCGGATTTGATTTTTCAGGTTCTCTGTTTTCCATTAATGTGCTCCCCGAAAACTAACGAGACGCGCGGCGTAATCGCCGCATAATCAGGTTTGTGCCCAAAGAGGCGGTAAATATCCCGCTTGGGTTAAATACTGACGATTGTTTGGGCAAATACTGACGAGCGCTTAGGTTAAATGCTGACGACCGCCTGCTGAACTGTATACCCGCTGTCGGAAAGTGCCTTGATGATCTGATTCTTGTGCTCTGTACCGAAGGCTTCCAGCGTGATCCGCAGCTCCACAGCTGCATTTCTGTTGATCGAGACGAACTGGTTGTGTTCGAGCTTGATGACGTTTCCGTTGACAGAGGCGATAATGCCGGATACTCTGTGCAGCTCGCCGGGCTTATCGGGAAGACGAACCGAGATCGTAAAGATCCTGTCTCTCATGATAAGGCCCTGCTGCACGACACTTGACATCGTGATCACGTCCATATTGCCGCCGCTGAGGATCGAAACGACTTTCTTTCCCTTGCAGTCAATGTATTTGAGGGCTGCCACAGTAAGAAGGCCTGAATTTTCGACGATCATCTTGTGGTTTTCCACCATGTCCAGGAAAGAGACCACAAGATCCGCATCCGGCACCGTGATCACTGCATCGAGATTCTTCTGAAGGTAGGGGAAGATCTGCGTCCCGGGAGTCTTGACAGCCGTGCCGTCCGCGATCGTGTTGATAGTGGGAAGCGTCACCACTTTCCCGGCTTCGAGGGAAGCCTTGAGGCAGGCAGCGCCCTCAGGCTCCACGCCGATGACCTGCGCGTTAGGCCGCAGCATCTTGGTCAGCGTGGATACACCGGTCGCAAGACCGCCGCCTCCGACGGGGACCAGGATGATGTCCACAAGAGGGAGATCCTTCACGATCTCCATGGCGATCGTGCCCTGCCCGGTGGCGACATCGGGATCATCGAAAGGATGAATAAAAGTGTATCCGTTCTGCTCCGCAAGCTCGAGGGCGTGGGCGCAGGCTTCGTCGTATACATCGCCAAAGAGTAAGACTTGCGCGCCGAGAGCTTTGGTCCTGTTCACCTTAATAAGAGGTGTCGTGGTGGGCATCACGATGACCGCCTTGGCACCGAATTCCTTGGCCGCGTAAGCGACGCCCTGCGCGTGGTTGCCGGCTGAAGCCGTGATCAGTCCGCGGGCTCTCTCCTCCTCGCTCAATGTGCTGATCTTGTAGTAAGCGCCTCTCACCTTGTAAGCGCCCGTGCGCTGTCTGTTCTCAGGTTTGAGATATACTTTGCCGCCTGTCCGTTCGCTGAAATAGTCGGAATAGATCAGGCTGGTATCGAGCGTCACCTTTCCTACCGCTTCGCAGGCCTCCTCAAATCTCGCAAGTGTCAGTTTCTCCTCTAGTCCCATTTAGTCTCACCATTTGGCGCGGCAGTATAAAAGGCCGCGTCATCCTTTGTCAAAATATTGTATTAGTAGAAGATCGCGTCAACGAACTGGTCGGGATTGAACTTCTGAAGATCTTCAATTGCCTCGCCGACGCCGATGAATTTCACCGGAATGCCCAGTTCCGACTGCACCGCGATCGCGATGCCGCCCTTGGCCGTTCCGTCCATCTTTGTGAGGATAATGCCGGTCAGATTCGTAACGCTGGCGAATTCTCTCGCCTGGAAGATCGCGTTCTGTCCGGTCGTTCCGTCCAGAACAACCCAGTTCTCGCGAAAGCACCCGGGATATTCCCTTGTGATGATCCGGTCGATCTTGCTCAGCTCCGCCATAAGATTCTTTTTGTTGTGGAGACGCCCTGCCGTATCCACGAGAAGGATGTCTGTCTTTCTCGCCTTGGCCGCCTGCACTGCGTCATAGACCACCGCTGCCGGATCTGAACCTTCCGCAGCACCGATGATATCTACGCCCGCTCTCCTTGCCCACTCGCTCAGCTGCTCATTTGCAGCCGCGCGGAAGGTGTCAGCGCTTGCGATCAGCACTTTTTTGCCCTGTTTGCGGTAATTGGCCGCGAGCTTGCCGACAGAAGTTGTCTTGCCCACTCCGTTGACGCCGATCACGAGGATCACCGCGGGACCCTGCTCAAAGGCATAGGCGTCCTTACCTTGCTTCATTTTGTTGCGGATCCCTAAAAGGAGCTCCTGGCGGCAGTCGGGGCAGTACTTGATCCGCTCGTCCTTTACTTTCTGCCTGAGGTCGTCCAGCAGTTCCTCTGTCGTCTGGACACCGATATCTCCCATGATCATCGTCTCTTCCAGCTCTTCGAGGAATTCCTCGCTGACTTTCTCATACCCGTAGGTATTGAAGATGATATCCATGTTATCAGAGATGTTTGCCTTCGTCTTGCTAAGGCCCTGTTTGAGACGTTCAAATAATCCCATATTCACCTCTTAAAAATAAGATCGTTTCCAATTGCTTCAAAATCTGATCGTCTATCAGTGCTCCGGTCAGGAGACCAGCTCCGACTCGTCGATCAGGTCCACGCTGACAAGTGCCGATACGCCCTTCTCCTGCATAGTGATCCCGTAAAGGCGGTCAGCCTCCTGCATCGTGCCTCTTCTGTGTGTGATCACGATGAACTGTGTGTGCTCCGTCAGCTTATGCAGATACTCCGCAAAGCGTATGACGTTGCTCTCGTCCAGAGCCGCCTCGATCTCATCGAGGAGGCAGAAAGGAGAAGGCTTCAGATTCTGGATCGCGAACAAAAGAGCGATCGCTGTCAGCGCTTTTTCTCCGCCCGAGAGCGCGTTCATATTCTGAAGCTTTTTCCCCGGCGGCTGCGCGATAACGCGCACGCCCGCTTCCAGGATATCCCTGTCTTCCATCAGCTCCAGGCGCCCTTTTCCGCCGCCGAACATGAGCTTGAAGACCTTGTCGAACTCTTCCTGGATCCTGCTGAACTGTTCCTTGAACTGTTTTCTCATGGACCGGTCCAGCTCTTCTATGATCTTCTCCAGGCTCTCCGCGGCCTGCGTCAGGTCATCGTGCTGCGTCTTGAGGAAAGTATAGCGCTCCATCAGCTCCTTATACTCCTCGATCGCGTCCACGTTCACGCTTCCCAGCGCCTTGATCCTCGCCTTGATCTCCGCGATCTCCTTTTTCAGGACGGCGATATCTGAGAGCTCTTCGTCCCGGAGCTTAACGGCGTCACTTAAAGTAATCTCATATTCCGACCACATATAGGCGACGCGGCTGTCCACGTCTTCCTGCAGGCGCTCCCTTCTGTTGTGGAGCCGCACGCTCTCCTTGTCCAGGGAATGGATCTGTTCCGAGAGCGAATCCCTCTCCGCGATCTGTCTCTGCATCGCGCTGCTAAGTTCCTCTCTCTCCCGGTTCTTCTCTCCGAGGGCCCTGCGGCTGTCGTCCTGCAGATCCTCAGAATCTGTAAGCTGCGCCTTGAGCTCACTGATCCTGTCGCTTCCGCTTTTCATCACGCTGTCGCCCTGGCTGATGGCCTCCTGGATCTCCTCCAATTCTCTGCTGCGCCTTACAAGCTCTTCCTGCACGCGCTCGAAATCTTTTTGTTCAAAAGACTGCTGCTGCAGAATCTTCTCGATCTCCGTATCCCACTTGGCCAGGACCTGGGTCTGAACGCCCTCTTCTTTTCTTAGGCCCACAAGCTTTTCTTCCAGCTCGCTCACTGCAGCGTTCATTTTCTGCTCTCTGTCCGCGGAAGAAGCAAGTCTTTTCTCTGTGTCCGCGCGCTCCGCTTCCAACTCTGTTTTCTGCTGCTCAACGCGCTTTTGCTCTTTTGCCATCTCTTCCGCGCTTCCGGCAGCTTCTTTTTTCTTCTCCTGCTGGCTGGCGATGCTCATCCTGACCGTATTCTGTCGCAGGAAAGCATCCTGCTGCGCCTGCCGGTTCTCTTCGAGCTCTCCCCTCAGGCTCGTTCTCTCGGACTTGATGTCTTCGATCGCCTGCTCATGAGCTTTGGTCTCCTCATCGAAACTGCGCACTTTCTCCTGGAGCTCTGCCATCTCGCGGCGTCTGCCCAGAAGATTGCTGCTGTTCTTGTAAGCGCCGCCGCTTATCGCGCCGCCCGGCATGAAGAGCTCGCCTTCGAGAGTCACCATTCGGACCGAATGTCCGTATTTCTTGTTGACAGCTGCCGCGTGGTCAAATCTGTCCACAATGACGATCCTGCCAAGAAGTGACGCCGCAACAGGGCGGTATCTCTCATCGCAGCGCACAAGGCTGTCTGCAAGGCCGATCACGCCGGCTTCCTGCAGGACTTTTGTGTTCTTGAACTCCTGCGGTTTACCGAGGTCCGCAAGCGGGAGGAAAGTAGCTCTTCCGGCCTTTTCCCTCTTGAGCAGTTCGATCATCCGCCTTGCTGTCTGGGCGTCTTCCGTCACGATATTCTGTATATTTCCGCCCAGTGCGACTTCGATCGCGGTCTCATATTTTTTATCTGTTTTCAGAAGGTCCGCCACAACGCCGATCACGCCCGGCTCCGCCGAGCGGTTCTGCATTACTCTCCGGACGCTTGTGCCAAACCCTTCATACCTCTCAGTCAGGTTTACCAGAGCGTCGAGACGCGATTTTTCCTGATGATACCGAAGCTGGCTTGCCCGGAGCTGCTCGTCCTCGTCGCCCAGCCTCTTCTTCATTCCCGCGATCGTGGGTTCGATCTCTTTCTGGCGCTCCTGGAGTGCTTTGATCGACTCCGCGATTTGAATGAACTCTTTTTTCAGGTCCGTTATGATCTGGGCCTGCTCCGTCTCGCTCGACTGCGCCTGCCTGATCCCCTCGGACAGTTCCCTTGCTCTGCGCTCATTCTCCTCCTGCCGGGCCGTCAGGGCCGCGATATTGGATTTGATCGTCGCGCGCTCGCTCAGGATCCGCAGGATCTCGTTCTTTCCAAGATCGATCTGTCTTGAGTATCTTATGATCTGATCCGCACAGGAGGAAGCGCTCTCCCGCGCCTTTGTCTGCTCTCTGCGCAGCTTTTCAAGTTTGTCGTCGATCCCGCTCTTGCGAAGAAGGATCTCCTCCTCTTCCGCGCGGTTTCTCTCAATTTCGGCAGATACGGAATCTCTCCGCGTCATAAAATGCTCGGCATTGCCTGCTGCCGCCCGAATCTGCTCCTCGATGACCTTGATGTCGCCCTCGATTTTCTCTCTGACGACACTGGCGTTCGTGATCTTGTTGCGGATGGACTCAATCTCGCTTTCCAGCTCACTGATCCTCACCCGGCCTGCCTCGTATTGCTCGCCGGCTTTTTCATAACTCTCTCTGGAAAGCAAAAGGTCTCTCTCGATAGTCTCCTCGTTTTCCTTCACCGCTTCCAGTTCGGAGAGATTCTTCTGGTTTTCAAGGAGGAAGAGATTGACGTCTCTCGCCTTGAGGGCATCCCGCTCCTTGAAATAGACCTTCGCCTTCTCGGACTGCTTCTCCAGCGTGGGCACCTGTCTCTCAAGCTCTGCCAGAATATCGTTGATCCGCAGGAGGTTGTCCTTCTCGCTGGCGAGCTTTTTGAGGGTCATATCCTTGCGTCTCTTGAACTTGACAATACCGACTGCCTCATCAAAGAGTTCTCTGCGGTCCTCAGGCTTGTCGCTCAGGATCTTGTCGATCTGGCCCTGCCCGATGATGGAATACCCTTCCTTGCCGATACCCGTATCATAGAAAAGCTCATGGATATCCCTCAGGCGGCAGGAAGAGCCGTTCATGAGGTACTCTGTCTCGCCGCTCCTGTAGATCCTTCTGGCCACCGTAACTTCCTTATAATCTGTGGGAAGCTTGTGGTCGGAATTATCCAGCGTGATCGCGACATAGGCATATCCCATAGGTTTTCTCGCTTCGGTCCCGGCAAAGATGACGTCCTGCATAGAGGAGCCTCTGAGCTGTTTGACCTTCTGCTCTCCCAGCACCCAGCGCACAGCGTCCGCTACGTTGCTCTTTCCGCTGCCGTTTGGGCCTACGATTCCGGTGATGCCGTTATGAAAGTCGAATCTGATCTTGTTGGCAAAAGATTTAAAGCCCTGTATCTCGATACATTTTAAGTACATTTATAACTATTCTCCGCTCACAGTTCCTTTTGAGCCCGGACTTTTCTGATTCCGGCATAGGCTGCCTGCTGTTCCGCCGCTTTCTTGGACCGGCCCTCGCCGGTTCCGATCAGCTTATCTCCGACAAACACGCCGGTCTTGTATGTTTTCATATGTTCAGGGCCGCTCTCCTCGAGAACCTCATAGCGAAGCGTCTCTCCGATCCCCTGAGCCCATTCCTGGAGCATGGACTTCGAGTCAGAAAAGAAAACTCTGTCTCTGTCAGACAAGATAAACTGCATGATAAAACGCTGCGGGGGGTCGATCTCCCCGCAGTCCAAATACATAGCCCCGATCACGGCTTCCACAACGTCGCACAGGATCGATTCTTTGGTGCGGCCTCCGCTCAGCTCTTCGCCTTTTCCGAGCCGCAAAAACGCAGGGATCCCGAGGTGCACGGCGCAGTCCGCCAGAGACGGCTCGCAGACAAGACTGGCCCGGAGCTTTGTCAGCTCTCCCTCCCGCTTGTCGGGGTATTCATTATACAGAAAAGCGCTGGAGACCATCTCAAGAACAGCGTCTCCGAGAAACTCCAGCCTTTCATAATCATTATATCGGTGAATTTTCTGCTCATTGGCAAAGGACGTATGGGTCAGAGCGCATTCCAGGAGATACTTATCTTTGAAATGATAACCTATACGTCCTTCCAAAACTTCAAGGGAAGTATTCCTCATCCTTCGCTTGCTCCCTTGATCAGGGCGAGCGCCTCACCTACAGTAGTAACCTTGGAGGCAACTTCTGTATCAACCTTGACGTCGTATTCGTCTTCAATTCCCATAATAATGGAAGCGACATCCAAAGAATCTGCACCGAGGTCATCGTCAAATGTCGTGTCCATTGTGATCTCATCGGGGTCTACCCCCAATACATCAGCAATAATCGTACACAGTTTCTTGAAATCTTCGTCCATATTCTGTCTCCTTTATTCATCCGTTTTCTTTTTCCCGGCTCTGCGGGCAGCCGCGAGCTCATCGAGCTTCATTTCACTGCAGAAGAGATCGTTGATCTTCTTCTCCTTGAAAGTGATGCACTGTTCGAGCGCGTGCTCGATCTCAGCCGCCTTGGAATTTCCGTGCGCCTTGACTACGAGGCCCTTGAGGCCGAGCATAGGAGCTCCGCCGTATTCAGAGGCGTCAAAAGTCTTGATCATCCCCTTGAGAGCGGGCTTGATCATGAGCGCTCCGATCTTACTGACCAAGGTCGACATAAGCGCGCCCTTGAGTTCATGAAGGATCACCTTGGCGACACCCTCATACATCTTCAAAATAGCATTGCCGGTAAATGCATCGGTTACAGCAACATCGACCACGCCTTCAGGGATCTCTCTGGCCTCGATATTACCGACAAAATTGATCCCGGGACAGTCCTTGAGCAGCTGATGGGCCTGCTTCGCGAGCTCATTGCCCTTCTCTTCTTCTGTTCCCACGTTTACAAGTCCTACCCTGGGGTTCTCCCTGCCGGTCATATTGCGCATGTAGATCGAACCCATCTGCGCAAACTGAACAAGCATCGTAGGCCTGGGATCCATATTGGCGCCGCAGTCAATAAGCAGAACAGGTCCCTTTGCCGTGGGAAGCATCGGCGCGAGCGGAGGTCTCTCAATTCCCTTGATCCTGCCGACCAGAAGCTGTCCGCCCGCAAGTGCCGCTCCTGTACTTCCTGCGGTCACAAATGCGTCGCACTCCCCGTCCTTTACAAGGCGCAGGCCTTTTACGATCGAAGAGTCCTTCTTGGTGCGGATCGCGTCTACCGGCGGCTCCGCCATTTCGATCACTTCTGTGCAGTTGAGGATCGAGATCCTGTCGGCCGGATACTGGAGCTTCTCCAGTTCAGGTTTTATAAGCTCCTCCCGCCCGGTCAGCGTCACTTTCAGGTTCGGGCACTTGTTCAGGGCATTTACTGTTCCCCTTACAATCTCCGAAGGCGCGTTATCACCGCCCATTCCATCTACAGCAACATGTACAAATTCACTCATAATACTTCCTGTTCTGGCTTAAACCGATGTCTGACAGACAAAACACTGTTACGAAAATAATATACTAAATGGACTGATAGAATGCAAGTATTGCACCTTCGTCCGGGGTCATAACGGTCTGCCGCGCCGTGATCCCAACAAAATAAGCGGATGCCATAACAGCATCCGCTTAGAATCATTTCTAATCTGATTCAAAATTGTGATAAATCAATTATCCATTAGTCCTCGACTTCGATCACGGTCTTCTTGTTATAGGAGCCGCAATTTCTGCACACTCTGTGGGGCATTGTAAGAGCACCACACTTGCTGCACTTCACGAGAGTCGGAGCAGTCATTTTCCAGTTTGCTCTTCTCTTATCTCTATGACTTCTGG
>ODAI012844085.1_pt1 | contig 11011 bp, 17 predicted proteins | sample 1539321 | NCBI WGS metagenome assembly ODAI01 (sample SAMN02144231, study PRJEB22623) | gut metagenome | biome: sheep rumen | host: Ovis aries | place: New Zealand | reverse complement strand
ATCCAGAAAATCTCATAATGATACATCGTAATTCGGTACAGGTCTTTCGTGTGAGGCTACTCATATAAGAAAAACTGATACAACTCAGAGATGGAGAGGCCTCTATGAATTTTTCAGGCTAATTCCAGTGAAATAATACTCATTGATTTCACATCTTATCTGCCCGCTCTGCGTAAACGAAACCTTGGCAATGCTGACATTGTTGTAGTAAATGTTAAGGTAGTCATTCCTTACGGCAAGGAAAAGTTCATCTCTATGATTCAGATATAGTTCCCTGTATAAACAACTTGCCTTGAATTTCTCTGCGAAATTGACACCTCTCATACTTTTGTTCATGGATTCCCTTTCTAACTTCTATTTCAATGTGATTTTAAAACCATAATAGTTAATGATCTTTTCCAAAATTTCAAACTTTGGAGTTGTCCCATCATTCTTCAAATGGCTGATTACAGATGGAGAGGCATCGCACAATGAGGCTAATTCTGTTGTTCGTATACCTGAAGTGATAATTCTCTGCTTTATTGCCTCTGTTATTCCTAAAGCACCATAGACATGGCTTTCATCAGCACTATCAACAAATCCGAAACCTAATGCATCAAGAATTGCCAGCATGCAGTCAGATTTGATAGCTTCCCCCTTTCTTACTCTACCTATAGAAGAACTGCTGATGCCAGTTTGCTTGGCAAGCTGCGAGTCCCGAATTTCACAATAGTCCATCTTATGTTTAATGTGTTCAAGTATTGTACCTGATTCCAAGGGTTGATATAGCTGTTCTTTTGACGGTGGAGTAGGCAAGTCCTCTACGTTTCCGGCAAAAACGTCTTCAAAGAAATCAATCATGTCTTTTCTGGTGATTTGTGGTATATTTATCAAGGACATACCAGACACCCCAAACTTTTCTTGTAGTTCAGGGAATTGGAGCCTGTTTCCCGGATTAACAGCTTCATATCTAAGTTTGAACGCATATACCTTGTTATAGTCTTTTGTGTAAAACCCATCGCTATTCTCAGGTTTATCACGTTTTATGTTGATTTCTTCTACAATAGCTTTGTAGACAATCTTTGAAACGGGCTTAGATTCATAGATGTATACGACATCCCCCACCTCGAAATTGCGACGTTGATTCCATAGACAAAAGCCATCCTTTTTGAACAGCGTGTGAATATCGTAACGACTTGTATCACATGTTAATATCCAATACTTCTTTGATTCCATAGATTTGTGAATATTTTTTTCTAACTGAATAATCTGTAATCCTCTTAACATTTTTCTTTATATCAAAATTGAATATACTTCCCCCAGATGCTTCAACATAAGTTCTTCACCTTTTGCTCTGGCTTCATCACTAATGAATTTATCTGTGAGATAAAGAATTCTTTCACATGCGGCCACATTAAATATACCTTCCACCACTTCTTCAAGTGTTTGAACTGGCAAGGAACAAATGTCACTCTCTAAATCATCGTGAATAAATTCAATCCAATAATCATCGGAATGCCTTTTGCTAACCTCAATCATTGGAGCCACATCAAAATATGTATGGCGAGGTACCCCCTCCTTGTCAATATGCATTTCTGTACATGAAGGGGCTGTAATAAGAAAATAAGGTGATGCACCAGCTTTTAGAAGTTCAATGACTTCGTTTTCCATATGCTGAATGCCATAATTTGTCAGACAAATGTCTCTATTGGGCACACCAGTTGTAAAAAGGTCCTTCTCTTCCTCCTCATCGAAATATGGATTATCCCCAGGGCGGTCAAACCAGTTCCAAATGATAAAACCCAATTGATCATAAGACGTCCTTTCTATTCCAGGTAATAAATCTTTGTGAAGGTGCCACATCGCATCAACATTGAGCGATAAATATAATTTGTCTCTCTGCAATGCATCTGACATCGCTTGTGCAAGCTGGTAACTATTAAGAGTTCCATTTGTATTTACGCCTCTTCTTTCTCCGCTCCAATGAGCTATTTCAATTGGGCTGAAATGGTTTGAGATAATCATATCCTTCATCGTTTCCACATTGCCAGACAACGTGGAAACAACGGCATTTCTCATTCTTTCGTTAACAATCTTCAAACAGCCCATATTAGAATATTACTTCAAGTCCTACATGGTCGCTCATTTCTTTATTCCATGGTAATAGCCGAAATGATGCAACATCAAAATTTGTATATGCATAGTCAAGGAAGTAAGGGTCAGACTCTTGGAAACGATGGAAATATGTTGCCTTGGTCTCGTGTCCAAACTGCTCACCTGTCTTCTGATGATAGAGGCTACTGAGTCCGTAAGATTCCAACAAATCATTTACCTTCAAAATGTCACCTGATTGCTTGGTGGCATCATACTGATTTACATAACAATTGAAGTCGCCAATGACAAGCGTTCTGTAATCCTTGAAGTACATTGCATAGTTCTCAATGATTTCCTGGGCTATCTGTGGATACGGCTTCTTCAGTCTGCCATCAGTTGGTTTTGTTGGCCAAATGCTAAGAATGAGGTAGTCTTCAATTATAAGCGGTATAGCATATTCCAGTTGAGGATTGAACCATTCTGGAACAATGCCGTTTCCTTTCTTCCATATTATGCCCAACCCTTTCCATTTCTTTTCATGGAAAAAGTATTCTATGCCATACCATTTTATATCGTAAGAATCAGAAATACATGCTTTTTCAGGACATGTAATCTCAGGAGCAACCAAAACATCTGCATTCAACCCCATAAGGTGGTCTACCTTCCAAGGCTTACTTTCGCTGATGTTCCAACTTACTATCTTCATAAAACGCCATCCTTATGTTCTATACTTCTTTTTCTTGCGGAAACCCATGACGAACTCCCATTTCTCATCGTAGTCAGCAGTCATCAGAGCCTCCCCAGCATTATTTTCTTCTGCCAGAGGTATCAGGTTTTTGGCCATTTCTTCAATGTCATTCCTATCCATATTGAGTATACTTCAAGTTATTTAATAAAATTCTTTTAACCGATGCAACAATATCAAGAACCATTCCTTATCCTTTTCACCGGGGCCAGAGTATGCCCAATGATTGTAATATCGCCATCGTGAAAACAGTCTGGCACCGATGATGTTGATATCATCAACCTTATCAATGATTGCTTTCAGATGCTCGATCTCGTTCCACCCTTCTCCGTATGCTTCAGTAAATGAGTGTCCACAATCCATTTCGAATCCCAATGCCTCACAGTCTCTTGGGAACTCATTTCCATCAAAGAAATGGTCGTAAGTCTCCCGTGAACATCCAAAGTCTTTTTCAAAGAATGCAATATACTTTTCAGAGAATTGCAATATTCTGTCCTTTGTTACACTCTGTTTGTATTCTACCATTCTACTTAGTATGCATCTTTAAGGTAAGTCGTGTACAAATTTAATGTCTCCGAAATAATATCTAAATGATCAAATGCAAGTTCTGGAAGACTATTTATCGGGAACCATTCTGCTTTTACTGCATCATCTTCCCCCTTTACTTCAACAGGCTCTGCTATAACTGCAAGATATGCAATACTAATAGTACGTCCACGTGGATCTCTGTCAACTTTGGAGAAAGCACCAACTTGATACAAACTTGGTACTTCAAGACCTGTTTCTTCTTTTAACTCGCGAATAGCACATTCATTTGTTGTTTCATCCATATTCATAAAGCCTCCTGGTAATGCCCAATAGCCTTTATATGGGTCAAAACCTCTTTGAATAAGAAGTACTTTTGGCTCCGCCTCTTTTGTAATGACGACACAATCAGCAGTGACTGCGGGTCTTGGATATTTGTATGTATAGCTCATATTTGCCCTCATTTATATTGATTTAATCTTCGATATTTCTCTGCAACTTCCTGAAGAGTATTGAATTTCTCTAACCGGTCTTCTGACAATTCACCTTTTGCGATTCGCTTTTTTGTCGCCTTAAACCAATTAAGCATATCGTGCTCTTCCAGTCTATGCTTTGATGGCCTTCTATGATTATCCTTCATAAAAGCCATCATCTGCTCGTATTTTAATTGCCACTTCTCGTCCTGTGTCATACTATCTCATTTAGTGAAAGATAATGCTTACATGTTGATATACTTCACAGGGTTTGCACTGTGTCCATAAAAATTCATCACGCTTTTCCCTATGTATTCGGATTTTGGGTCTTCCTTTCCGATGAACTCACATCGTCCTTCATGTTGTTTGTCATCGGTGTATTTCCATTCTTGTGGAATGTACACAGTTTCAACAATCCCATCAACTATTGCCAAGACATGTGTAGCTTGTGAAGCCCTTTCAAGTTTCACAACCCAGTATTTACGTGTCATCTCGTACAGATTCTCACGTCTAACTTTGCCTACCTTCACACAGAGTATCCTATCATTAGGTTTGGGAATCAATTCTTGCATACTGATTATATCGTTTTTTGATAATTCTTATAACTCAATCAGGTCGATCTTCGCTTTTATCTTGCCTGTTATCATTGTAGCTCCTGAATTTGCTGCTTCGGTACTGGTATATACATCACGTCATCTCGTGTAGAGTTTAGCAGATCTTTCACGTCCACCTCTAACAACTGTGCTATATGCTCCAGCGTATAGAGGTCAGGCTGTGAAGTGTTGGTACACCACTTACTAACAGTAGTCGTGTTCTTACCCAACTGTTCAGCCAACCATTTATTGGTTCGCTTCTTCTCAGCCAACACGACCTTGATTCGATTCAAATCTTTCATCTGATATGTTTTATTAGTTTTGAACGCAAATTTAATGATTTTCTGCCAAAACACCAACAATACGACATCGGTTTTAATCTTTTTTCAAAATAATGAGTCTGAAATTGCACTTTTCTTCTATTTTTCCACCTTTATTTAATATAATATTTGTACCTTTGCACCGACGAATGTGTCTCACCCTCGTTAAAATCGCCAATTGAAACATAGGGTCTATATGGAGGCACAGGCGGCAGTTCATTTACGTGGGCTGCCTATCTGTGCATATAGACGAGTGTTTGGCGATACTCTACGAGGTGTGGCAGATAGAGCAGTCCACTTTTATACAATGAATTATAAACTCGTAAGAATCGCCAAAATGAAAAAGAAAATTGCATTGCTGTCAATGGCTTTGTTTGCCATTACAAGCGTCCCGCTGCTTACCAGTTGTGGAGGTGACGATGATGACACAACCACCTCGCAAGAGGAAAGTAAAGGGATGCCCGACTATGTTGAGCCATGTTTCAACTGGGGAGCAACCTTAGAGCAGGTTAAGAGTTACATGGCAGGAAGTTCCTGGCAGTTGACCTACGACCAATACATGCTAATGTACACGAATACCAATGGAACCTGTAGCATCTCTTATATGTTCCGTGGTTCGACACCGGGTCTTTATTACGACATGGTTCAATATGTCGGCTATTCAGAAAACAAACTCAGCGACATTGTAGCCGAGAGCGAGAAACGCTACAAAACAACTCTTACTAAGCGGCAGGAGAAAGTCGAAGGTAAGACCTATACTCAATATTCAGGTAATGCCACCATAAATGGCAAGTATGTTGGCATACTTGTTACTTCTGATTATTCTACCCAAATAACTGTCATTATCGCAATTCCAGATTAGACTGATAATTATGAAAAGAACTATATTCTTTTTGTTGGCTGTCATGTCTATGATGGTAACAAAAGCTCATTATGTTGACAAATGTGATATTGATGTAATCAGCACTGATGGCAATGAGATAAGAGTCTTAGTGGGTGCTGTTACCATTGAAAGTAAGACAAAGAATCTCTATGTTCTAACAACCCCTGACACACTTGCGATAAAAGCTGTTATCGTAAACCCCACAAGTCACTTCAGTCGTGAGTATGACTTCCATTTTAAGGACATCGTTATTCCTTATACAGAAGAGAATCTGGGGAGGTTGAAAGCTATTTCAGATAAATACACTGAGTGGTCGAAAACTGCCATAGAAAACAATGTCGGACACATGGAGAAGGACATCGATATAAGCATAGATGACCTATATGTGCATCTCTATGAGACAAGTGGCAATAAAGTGACCAACGAATTTAATATTTCTGTTGAGAAGAAAAAATTCATATTTTGTGTTCCTGCGACAAGAGAAAAGGAACCAATGTTGAGAATCATACTCAATGGTAAGGATCATAAGAAGGACAGTAAGTATTTCGCAGGTTCTCTTTGGTTTAACAACTATAGGGAGTTTGATGATTTTGTAAATTTCATCCAACCAGAGAATCTAACAGACAGACTGAAAAACAAAACCATCGATAAGCTATTCAAATAAGCATTGCTGCTTATTTAATAAGCCATCTGCATAATAATATGTAGGTGGCTTTTATTGATATAATGCAAATAGATATAATTCCGTCTGTATTTTATAGACCAGTATCTATAATTCCGGCAGCCGTGTATAGCGGACTGCGCACAAATATAGGCAAATGTCTATAATTATAGACAATCACCTATATTTTTGTGTAAGGAATTTTTATTTCGCCCCAAAAAGGGAGATATAACTCTCCTATATCGGAATCGTCGCGAAATGCTTCCTATGGCCTTCCTATGAGGTCGTTTTTCATTCCAGCATCGGTAAAATGCCCATTTAGGCAAATTTCTTGACAAAAGTATCACTCTTACCGATGCCGATGTTATTGGGCCATGTGCACCCGTCAGGAGATTCAATGATGCCAGTTCTTACAGATACTGGAATGAGGGCGTAATATAATGTGGAGCAAAAGCCCCACATTATTCAGACACCTTATGAACGTTTCATTTGATATTTCCTTCCGGCTGGTTTCATCATCATGCGTCCCATGATGCAGCAGCGACGGCGGTATGCTTCATCATCCTCATCCTTATTTCTACCCCATCCGGTGGTGTCGCCACCGCCACCACCACCGGCATGGGCGATATTTGTAGCTGCATCGACATAGCCCAGGAAGAGTGCGGCGGCACATGCTGCCATCTGTTCCCCCCGATGTGCCAGATCTTCAAAGAATGATGCCCCAATTATTCCACGTAATTCGCTTTGCTGCTTTGGATCCAGGTTCTTTGAAATGTATTCATTAATAGCAGAATAGTCTTTCTTCATTTCCTCTGCTGCCATCTCCCAGAATGTATCGTTGACCTCACTCTGTGTTTTATCGAGAAGGTCAGGAAGTTCTTTGTTCATTTGACGCTTCATGTTATCATACTCTTTCTGTAGATCATGCTTCTTGATAGCGAGGTCGTGCAGCTGCTGTTGAACATTCGCAAGTTGTTCATTTCTGGAGGATATTTTTCCATTAATTTCATCAAGCTGTTGTTTCTTCTCTCGTAACTCCTGTTCAACCTCTTCGTTACCATTGTCACGCATCTCTTCGAGTGCAGTGATGTCTATCTCTATCCGTTCCTTCTGCTCCCTCAGGTTATTAAGCATCGTATTAATAGACTTCAGCTTTTTCTCGGCAGTCTTTATCTCTGCGTTGATGTCATAGAGCTGCTGTCTCTGCCCGGATAGAATTTGTTCCTGTTCTGATATCTCGGTGGACTGTCGGCCTATCGTCTCATACTGTTCCTCAATGGTCTTTTGGTTTTTCAAGATCTGTTCTTTGAGCCACTGGAGATAGGACTTGTGTTGCCCTCCAGGTGTGCCTCTTTCCATACCGTATTTCTCTGCGATCTTCGCTGCTTCATCCCATATCGCTTTTGTCCTGCGCGAGAACTCGTATTTGTTCTCCCCGACGAAAACATGTTTGAAGGAAAGTTTGCCGGATGCTGTTATGGGAACTACTACGCAATGTGCATGTGGAGTCGTCTCGTCGAGATGTACTGTAAACTCCGCAATATTATCCTCACCATATTTCTGCGCAACATATGCGTACATTTCCTTTGCCCATTTTTCGATTTCTTCCTTACGTTCCAGATGTGAATTATCTGCGTAAGGATCGTAGGAAACACGTTGATCACCGAAAGCAAGTTTTACCATTGTTTCATGGGAACCCTGTAGGATGAAACTGGCATATGTTCTGATGCCGACACCTTTAACCTTCAGGTCTTCATCGGGTATGCCCGTATTTGGGTCGCTGATACCGTTGGCCTTCAGGATATCCTTGATTCTTCTGGTAATTGATTTTGCCTTGTTGAGAGGTTGAATAACTCCACCCTTTCCTACCTCGAAGTCCAGTCTTGTTCTTGTCGGGTCAAGGGTTCCTGCCAACTTCGCTTTCCATGCGGAGTCATCGCCAATGCGTAGGTTTTCATTGCTGAGTGCGACGGCAAACCTTTTGCCTGGTCGCAAGTCGATTGATTGTTTCTGTTTTTCTACCATATTTCAATTTAGTTTAGAATGGTTTGATAAACGTTTTTAATGAGGGGTCTCGGGGTATCCCTGAGCCTACTTGCCACTGAGCTTGCTCAACCTTGGTGTGTGGCCTCCATCTGCGGCATTGATGTCGAAGGTGGGTAGTAGGCTACCCCTATTGCAGAATGTCGCAATACGCGCAAGCGCCTTATAGTCGTTTCGAGGCCCTGCGATGCACTCCCTATGCTGGCGTTCTGCCATTGTTGCCGTAGGCCATTTGTTGTATTCGAAGTCATGTCGTTTACGTGGCGTATACGACCTAAAAAAATAATTCATGTTTCGTTGGTCGCAGACGAAGCAATTTTCACGTCTGAGGGCTTCTATGAGGTCCCAGAAATGTTTTTTCATCCGACAGTATGATTTAGCCTAATGATTGTCCTGTTTCCATCTTTCTCACAGGTCACTGCACCAAGCCGCCTAAGAGAGTCGATGAAGGCACTTGTCGTGTCCCGATTCCAATGCCATGCTTTGGTCAGTTCTATGACACTCGCACCGATGCCGTCATCCTTACCAGACAGCAGTGCTGCATGCTGCCGTTCTATGATGTCCCGGAATGCTTCCACGCGGGAAAGTTTCTTGAGTGAATTTCTTTGGCCGTGCAGAAGATAGTTCCAAAGTGGCCGACTGGTCGGAATAGTCATCGAATATTCCGCGTTGTTGCTTTGCAGATTTTTCTGTTCCATTTCCTTATTAATTAATGTTCCTGTACTATTACTATATTCCGCATACGTTTCCGCATTGTTTTCCACAAAGTTTAGTATGGAATGAAGTGCGGGATTTCACTGCGGATTTCAACGTCCAAAAGTACGCGGAATTTTTCAAATAAACACTTTTGAAAAATTTTATCTCGTATATTAACATTTTTACGACCAACGAAGTTTCCACCATTCAGAAATTTAAGGGTCTTAATAATGTCTCATGTGTTATTTTTTTGACAATATAATTCCCCTGAGATGACATGTTAAATCGGATTTTTTTAATACAAGCAAAAGAACCTCTTGGCATTTTGATTTGAAAGAAGTCAGATATCCTTTTACAGAATTAGGTTGAGTACATTTTTGGGAGCGTTTCGCTACACAAACTTTACCTTCTGTACCTGTACACGAAGATTTCATAACTGCATATCGGGTGACAATTACAATGGCAATTGTGACAAAGCAGAATTCTGATACTGTTAGAATATCGTTACTCTCGTAATAGGGATTTCAAATGTTGACCCTAACAAGAACATCTGGGAGTTATAATCATTCTACCAATGTAAAGAAAAGCGACAAAATAAAACACTTCCGTTGGATGACCAGCAAGGTAATATGATGTGTGTGTACATATTGTCATACAGAAAAAGAACGATACCTATTCCTATTGGCCTTAGATATCGCTCTCTCTATACAAATCATATCATTTTAGTTTCTTCTCGTATGCGGCCATCTTATCAACAATGGTATCATCGAGCATATTGGCATAGACTTGTTCTGTAATTTTGAAGGAAGAGTGTCCGCAAATCTTCGCTACAGTCTTCAAGTCCATTCCACCCTCGTTAAGCAATAGGGTAGCACCTGTATGCCTTGCCCAATGGCTCGACACGGGTTTGTCGATGCCTGCCGCCTGTGCAACAACCTTCAGATACTCGTTGTACTTGACGTTGCTGATAATTGGCAATCTATTCTGATATTTTTTCAAGATGGTAAGTGCGGGTGAGAGTAGGGGTATAGTAAATGTCTGCTTCGTTTTTGCTCGCTTACCAATATAAACCTTCATTCCCTTCACGTCTTTAATTTTACTTGCATCGAAATCGTGCAAATCGGTGTAAGACAGACATGTATAGGTCTGGAATACGAATACATCACGAACTCTTTGCAAACTCTCTGAAGGTAAATCCGTACTGCGAACCTTTGTAAACTCCGCAGGAGAAAGATACTTACCGATACCGCCAGTTGACTTGTCCTTCTCAATGCGCACCCATCTATATGGATTGCGACGGATGAAGCCTTCATCAATCGCATCCAAGATAAAGGAGTTAAGGAACCGATGGTAATTGTTCCATTTGGAGTAGGGCTTCAGTCCCTTCTTTGCCAGATGTTCATCCATTAATAGGATATTGGCATCGGTGACATCTTCGAAATAGCGAATCTTACCCCATGCAGAGAAGAACCGCATGAAGCGGTTGTAACGTTCCTGACTGTCATCAGCCTTTCCATACTGGCGGATCCTTGTCCGTTGTTCGCAGAACTCTAAGAACGAGATGGTACTTGCTCGTTTACGCTTCAGCCTTTCCTGAATAGAAAAGATGTCCATTACGCTTTCGCTCATCATTTCAAGGATGACCTGGCGAACCTCAGCCATAAGTTTCTCCAGTGTCTCGTTCAACTCACGGGCATCGATGCGGTTAACCACGGCTCCCCTGTGCCAATGCTTTGGCAGGAGTCTGATGCCTGTTGTCATGTACTTCTGTCTGCGCTCAAATGTGATCCTGAGCTCAACAGCTGCCTCCCTGTTCGTTCCCGCTGTCTTTTTGCGGTTGTAGACGAACTCTAATAACGGTGTCTTGTTCATTTTTAACTAAAAGTATTACTTTAAACTATTGACAGCGGGGGGGCGGTAATACGTCTGGTAATACATTTCGTGCTTATGATAGCGGAAGATGTCCTATGACTGCTGATGTCATTTTTGGGACGTCCCT
>ODAI012256603.1_pt1 | contig 11011 bp, 4 predicted proteins | sample 1539321 | NCBI WGS metagenome assembly ODAI01 (sample SAMN02144231, study PRJEB22623) | gut metagenome | biome: sheep rumen | host: Ovis aries | place: New Zealand | reverse complement strand
GTTGATTCAGTTTTAAATCAAACAATAGGATTTGAAAACATAGAACTCATAATTGTTGATGATAAATCTGATGATGAGTATACAATCAGGCTTTTGGAAAAATATGAAAATGATTATGATAATTGCAAGGTTTTCATTTTAGATGAAAATACAGGTTTTCCAGGAAAGCCTCGAAATGTGGCTTTTGAAAATGCAACTGGTGATTATGTCATCTTTATGGATTCTGATGACACTTTTTCTCTTGATGCATTAGAGACAATGTATGATGTTGCTGTTGAAGAGGATTATGATTTTATCAAATCTAATTTTAAACTGGTCTTTAATGACAGAACCGAAGTTTATTCTCATCCTGATTTTAAGGATAAAGATGTCTATATAATGCATTCATTAGAAGAGAATACTGATTTTTTGAAATTGAAACCAAGTCTATGGTCAATATTATATAAAAGAGAATTCCTTATTGAAAATGACATATGGTCTGTGGAAGGAGTCAATGGTCAGGATCTGGAATTCATTACACATAGTTTATTATGTGCTCATAATTTTGTCTATCTTAAAGACTATTATGGATACAATTATTATATTCGAGACAGGCCAAATGACAAGTCAAGCATTAATAATTATGGGTTGAAGCTATGCCATGGTTTAGTTGATGGTTATTTAAGCATCTGGAATCTTTTAAAAAAATATGAAAAGGAAGAATACTTTCCAATAATATTTGAAATTCATATCAGATTTTTTATAGGTGTTTTCATTCAAAGCATCCTAACATATAGTGACAAGATGGAAATAATTAAAAAACTTTCTCCATTGTTAAAAAAACAGCTGCAATCAACTCCTGATTTTTTAAATAACAAATGTTCACCTACTATTAGTGAACCCTTATTCAATGATGATTATGATGAAGTATTAAAAAATCTTAATAAAAGTTTTAAAGCAAGATTAAAAGTCAAGTCAACTGATTATGATATTTTTTATAAAAATGAGAATTACAATACTTTAAGATTTGATGTTTCTGGTTTTGATGATAGCACTATGATTTTTTCTCCTGTAGTTAATAAGTGGGTTAATACTCGATGTTCTATAATAAATATTGATACGGATTTTGATATCTCTAATATAAAGGCATTAAATTCTATTAATAAGGATTCAGAACAAGCATTCTCTGAAATTCCTAGATATCAAATCAGTGGCGATTTTTCTAATGGATCTTTTATTGAAATAACATTTATTATTTACGAGATTTCTGGTGTTGAAACTAGGCTGATTAAAAGTAATAATTTGTTAGAAACAGAAAAAAATAAAGTAGTTAAGGAAAATAAGGAATTAACTAATAAAAATAATAAATTAGTTAATGAAAATAAGAAGTTAAATAATGAATTGAATTTTTATAAGAAACTATTAAATACAAAACCTTATCGGTTCGCAAAATTCTTAAGAAATATAGCTCAAAAGATTAGGCATTTGAAGTGAATGTAGGAAAAAATTTTTTTTATTAGAAGATTGATGATTTATGATTAATTATTTTGAAAACTTTTATAGAGTAAAGTATAAACTTTATTAATAATTTAAAATAAATTACATTTAACAATACTTTTTTAAAAATTATTATTAGAATTTCATATAAAACTTGGGTGTTAAAATGGAACATGAAAAAGAAGTTTTCAACGAACTCATGGAACACGAATTTTTTAAAAATAATACTGATAATTTAAGGATTTTATTTAAATATCTTACTGCTAGGATAGATATAAAAAATTATGGTAGCTCTGATAATGATATAATTGTTTTAGAGAATTCTGATTTAGATAGTATTGTTGATTGTCCTAGTTGGTATAAAGATTTTGAAGGTGTGGGAACTGTAATAACCAGTAAAAAAGGATGTATTGACTTGAAAATTAAATGTGTAAATGATGGCTTATTAAGAATCGATTTTCGTGGAATTGATTTTAGGGATAAAAAAAATCGTAGAGTGCCTATCTATATTGATTATACCAAATTTATAATTAATGGGCATACTATTTTTGACTCTAGATTAAGTATTTGTCATGATACGCCATATAGGTATTTTCTAGAGAATGTAAAAGAGGGGGATGTCTTTGAGATACATATAGAATGGGAGCCTTTTGGTTCAAATAGTATTTATAGGAGTTAACTTCCCATATTCTTTGATATTATAATAAAAGTATGGAGAATAGAAGAATTTTATGAGATGTGATTATCTATTCTCCACATTATAATTTATATTTAAATATATATAAATATTTTAACTAATTAAGGATAAAAAACTTGAGAAAACAAAAAACAATCAATCAATAATATTAAAATATATAATAAAGATTATTATTTTATGAATATGCTTTAAAATTAACTAACTACAATTTTTATACATCTCTCAACAATTCAGGAAGTTACTTAGTCATTTTTTAAAATAAAAATATAAAAACTACGTTGTCCGTTGATCCTAGATTTATTTAACTAAAAAAGGGGTTTTGTTACAAAACAATTTTAGGCAAATAAGAAATATAGAATCATGAATATATTACTTTTAAAACTTTTTAATAATATCCGGATAATTTATTAATATATGGGATTTTACTTAATAAAACAATAACAAACCATGAGGTAAAGAAAGTAACAATTGATAATAAAATAATTATTAAAACTATCTGAGTTCCAGTAAAATCATATTCTTGTAAATTATAAAACATAACTGTTGGAATCAAATTTATTAGATACATCCCATAACTAGCTCTACTTACAGAAAGAATAAACTGGGAGATTAATCTTTTTTGTAATAATCTTTTTATGCTAGAATATAATCCTTTTGAAGATTCATAAATATATTTCCCAATCAAAAAAATGGCAGATGCTTGAATAATTTCGAAAATACCAACATCTAACCAAGAAGATAAAATTGGAGAAGTATTAGCTACGAAATCATCAACTTCAGGTATCCATTCTAAATGAGCACAGATTTTTACAGTAGTTGATAAAATAAATAATATTATTGAAATTGTGATAATTTGATTTGGGCTTAGATTAAATTCCTTTCTAGATAAATAATAACCTAAAACCAAATAACCTAAAGGTGATAAGAATAAGGTTAGATATAAATATTGTTCTAATCTGAAGTAATATGTGATTTGATAAAATATTGATGCGAATATAAAAACTAAAATAAAATATTCAATTTCTTTCATTGAAGAATATTGTATAAATTTATTAATCACAGGTAAACTTAGATAAATACCTAACACCATCCAGAAATACCAACGAAATGCAAAGATGTTGGTTACTTGATTATGTGTTGAATTTAATATGAATACTATTACAAATGCAGTTAAAAAATAGAAGAAAATAAAAGGATACACAATTCTTTTAACCTTTTTTTTAAAAAAAGAAACAAGTTCTATTTCTCTATTCAATAAAAGTGCTCCACTAATCATTACAAAAACAGGAACTCCAAATGTAACAATTTCACGAAATGCAAAAATGTTCAAGTTTAGTATTTCTGCATTTTGCCACACTTTAAAAGCATGCACTGTAATAATTGATAAAATAGAAAGAACTTTTAATAAATCAATATATTCTAATCTATTATTTGTCATGATAAATACCACACACTGATGCAAATTTTTTATTTTCATGATTTTAAAAAATTTTTAACCCCTTTAAAAACATTAAAATCTTATAATATTAAAATATTTTAAATGTATTAAATATTTAAACTTTGTAAAACATGTCATATAAATATGATGCTTAATCCGTAATATTGTAACAAAATTATGGGCTGAAAAAAATTTTTTTCTAAAAATATAGTTTTTAATGATTATTTTGTAAAAAATAATTTTTAAAATTTTATTTTAGGCTTTTATAAACCTTCAATTTTTAAATTTGATAGATAATACTATTATAAATCAGTTTTAAATTTAATTTATAATCATCAGAACATATTTATATTATGAGCAATTTTAGGTGTATATTTTAGTTTCGAAACTTATTATTAAAAATTATAATAAATTTAGTTAAAAAAACTCATGTATTGATATTTATTTGGTGTTTTTATAATGTCTTGAATTTACAATTTTTGATATTCTATCTATCTTAGGATACTTTAAATATTACATTTAATAAATAGATAAATTATAGATATATTTAATTGTTAAAATTTTTTATTTTTCAATATTTTTTTATTTTTTTTGGGGAATGAACTATGAAAACTAGAATTAGTGTTATTATTCCGATATATAATGTTCAAGAATTCTTAGAAGAATGTCTTAATTCAGTTATCAATCAAACAATAAATAATTTAGATTTAAATGGGTATGATAGGAATCTTCAGATCATACTTGTAGATGATGGTTCTACAGATAATAGTGGAATTATTGCGAAGAAATATGCAGAAGACTATGTTAATATTGAATATGTATATGAAGAAAACCAAGGTTTAGGCCATGCTAGAAATCATGGTTGCGAGTTCGTCGAGGGAGATTACATAATTTTTTTAGACTCTGACGATATTGTTCCTCCAAATGCATATGAGTTAATGTATAATTCAGCTATAGAGAATAAAAGTGACATGGTTATTGGTAATGTTCTGCGTTTTAATTCAAATCATTATTGGGACTCTTATATTCATCAAGTCTCATTTTCAGGTACCAATAGCATAACTCATATTACTAAAAGCCCAGAACTATTTTATGATACAACTTCTTGGAATAAATTAATTAAATATTCATTTTGGAAAAAACACTCTTTCAGATTTCCAGAAAAAATTTTATATGAAGATATTCCAGTTACAATACCTATGCATTATTTAGCTAATAGTGTATCTCTGATTTATGAACCGTGTTATCTTTGGCGTTTTCGTGACGGAATATCAAAATCTATTACTCAATCCACAGATGATATGACTAATTTGGTTGATAGACTTCATGTAATGGGGTTAGTTGATGATTTTTTTGAAAAAAATGTATTTCAAGAAGAGCTATTTAAAATTAAAACTAAAAAATGGCTAAAAAATGATTTAATGATTTTTATTGATAAATTAAAAATTATGTCTGAAGAGGAATCAGAGCAATATAGAGATATTCTATGCAAATATATTAAATCTAATTTTAGTTCGGATGATTTTAAAGTTTTAAATGAAATAGAAAAATTAAAATATGAATTTTTATTGGAAAATAATTTCAAAAAATTAATAAAATTATTGAATGTTGAATCAGAAAATTATAATTCAATGGATATCTCTACAAAAAATTCAGAAATAATTATTAATAATGAAGAAGAGTTGTTTGGAGCATCTCCTTATAAAATTACTAATTATATTCATGAAGGGACTAAAGTAAAATATATTCAAAAAGTTTCTTTAGAAAAAAATATGATAATAATTAATGGTTTTGTAATTATCCCAGGTTTAGAGGATACAAATTTTAATAATAGGAAATATTCATTTAATTTAATTAACACTAAAACACATGAGAAAATACCATTAACCCATAAAGATATTGAAATAGATAATTTATCTACTTTTAGATTTAAGTTTTATGATAGATTTTCATATAGCTCTGCGGGTTATCAAATACGAATTCCATATTCGCTCTTTAATAATGAAGACTTTATGGGGGATAATTTAATTTTTGGAACATTTCAACAAAATAATGTCTCTTATAATTTTCCAGTAGGCACTGCTAAAAAGACTTTAAGGGATGCTACTGAAAATAAGGTTATTTTTAAAAATAATAATCATTTTTCAATAAAATATACTTTAAATAATGAAATCATTATAAATGTGTCCCATATTGAATTTCCATATAATAAAATTTCATCAGATAATGGTTATATTTATATTCATAGTGAAAATTTTAATGGCGATATTTATTTCCAATATGAAAATCCAAATGAAAAATCTAACGTTATTCATTTAGACTATGATTATACAAAAAAGGCTTATATTATTAATATGAATGAATTGTCTATTGGTAAAGGTAAATTAATCTATGAAAATGGTAGTTTAGTTTTCCATACTAAGAAAAGATTTTTCCATTTTAATTCAAATAATGGTCAATATACAATAAATACATTAAATGACTATAATTATAAAATTAATAAATATGAAAACAGTACCGTAATTGAGTCTATTGATCAATCAGATTCAATTTTTATTATCAAATCTAAGTTATATTCTATTTCAAATCTTAAAAATCAAAAAATTAATGCAACATTATACATTAAGGATAAAAAGAATTTAAAAAGATATGACCTTGCTGAAGGTGAATATTTAAACGATGAAAATGAATTTAATTTTAGATTTGATTTAACAGATCAAAAAATTAATAAAAATTTATACCAAGGATTCCATGATATTTTTGTTGAATATGATATAGAAGGAAACATATTTTCAAATCATTTACTTTTATTAAAATCTTGTAATTTGTTCTATTCTGATAAAAACACTCATAGTTATAAACTTTATCGCAGTAATGATAGTTTTTTAAGAATGAGAGTTAGGAAAATCAGAGATTCATGGGAATTAAAACATTTTAATAGAAAAAGAATATTGAATAGGGAATATAAATTTTTCAGATATTTGCCTATTAAACAAAATAGAATTTTCTTTGAATCAATGTGGGGTAAAAATTATAGCTGCAATCCTCGCTATTTTTATGAGTATATTGATAAGAATCATCCGGAATATGAATGTATATGGTCTTTAAATGATGAGCATACTCCTATTAATGGAAAGGGTATTCGTGTAAGGAGAAGTTCACTGAAATATTTTTATTATATGGCAACATCTAAATATTTTGTAAGCAATGTGGATTTAGATAATGACTTGATTAAAAGAGATAATCAAGTACATATTCAAACAATGCATGGAACTCCCCTTAAAACCATTGGATTGGATGTTGAAAGAGAATTCAAATCTCAATATGATAAGGATAAATTTACTGAAAGAACAGCAAGATATGATTTTGTTCCAGTTCAAAGCGATTTTGTATCTAATATTATTAAAAAGTCTTTTTTATATGAAAAAACAGTCTTGAAATTAGGATATCCTAGAACGGATATATTATTTACAAATAACAATGAAAATGACATTTTAAAATTAAAAAATAAAATGGGTTTACCATTAGATAAAAAAGTCATTCTTTATGCCCCTACTTGGCGTTATAAAAATAAATTTGAATTAATGTTAGATTTAAAATCTTTAAAAGAAAATTTATCTAAAGAATACATATTAATTTTTAGATTACATCATTATAGTGCTTCAGTTTGGACACCACCAATAGATAATGAATTTATATACAATTTTTCAGATTATGATTCTGTTGAAGAATTATATTTGATTTCTGATTTGCTAATAACTGATTATTCTTCAGTCATGTTTGATTATTCAATTTTAGATAGGCCAATAATTTTATTTACATATGATTTAGAGGAGTATAGAGATAAAATTCGAGGGCTTTATGTTGATATTGAAAAGAATAATCCGGGACCTTTACTCTATACATCGAAAGAGGTGGAAGATGCAATACTCCATCTTGATGAAGTTGAGTCTGAAACAAAATTCTTGAGGAAGAAATTTCAAGAAAAATTCATTCAATATGAATGTGATAATTCTTCCGAACGGATGTTTGATGTAATGATTAATTTTAAAAAGAATAGTGGTATTTTAAATAGAGTTAAAAAAATCTTAAAAAAATGATTATAGATAATAAATATGGGGATTTAACATGAGTAATCCAAAGATTTCCGTTATCGTTCCAGTATATAATGTTGAAGATTACCTTGAAGATGCATTAAACAGTATTGTTAATCAAACGTTTGATGATATTGAAGTATTAATGATTGATGACGGATCAACTGATAATTCTAAGTATATAATTGAGAAATATGCTTTATATTATGATAATTTCTATGCATTTCATAAAAAAAATGAAGGCCTTCCAATAACTAGAAATTATGGTTTAAAATTTGCAAAAGGGGAATATGTCCATTTTATGGATTCAGATGATTTTTTGATTAATGACGCTTTTGAAAAAATGTATGATTGTGCATCAAAATATAATTCTGATGTGGTTACTACAAATTTTTACAGGTATAATAATAATAAAACATGGTTTCATTTAATAAGTGAATATGTTTTTAATGATTTAGAATCTAATTTGTATAATATTAATCTAAATCAATATCATAATTTGATCTGGGATATGTCACCATGTAATAAAATTTATAAAAAGGACTTTTTAGATCAGAATAATATTAATTTTGTAGATAAAAGAGTAATTTTTGAAGATAATATTTTTTCTACTGAAGTTTATATAAAAGCTAAAACAGTATCTGTTTTAAAAGATTGCACATATTGTTGGAGAAAAAGGTCTTTTAATGAATCAATTTCCCAGTCACATGATAAAAATCGAGGAAATGAATTATATGTTATGGCAGAAATGGTTAATAAATTATTAAGTGAAAATATCCAAGATAAGGATATTTTAATCAAAAAATATACAAAATGGTTAATACTTGATATACCCTTTTATATGAGTAAAATTAACAATTATCCCAAAAATGAGTTAAATGATATTTTTGAAGGTGCATATAATCTAGTTAGCTTAATCCCAAAGGAATATTTAAATTATTTGAATAATTATTATCAAGTTTTTTATAAATTATTGATGGATAAAGAATGGGATAAGTTATATGAATTAATGTCTAATAATTTAATAAAAAATCCTGAAAATGTTTCAAATATTAAAGAAGATTATGTTAATTTATTTGATTTTAATGAAGATGCGAAAAATGAAAAATTAAAATCTCATGCTTCCAAGATTAAATCTGATCGTGAGAACATAATTTTAAATTTAAAAAATTCTATGGATTTCAAGCAGAATATTGAAGAAAAATATCTTCGGTTCATTATAAAAAATACTAATTATTCTGATATTTGCCTTGATTGTTCATATATTAAGGATAAGAAATTGCATATTCCTGTTAGTCTTATCAATAATGGGGAAAATATTATTTTAACTCAATATGAAGGATTGGATTTTCAAAAAGAGTGTTTAATTGAAACAGATACTCATAAAACATTTAGTTTTAATGATTTTGATATATATGTTCGTCGAGACAAATTTGGATTTTTAAAATTGATAAAACGGGAAAAGAATAATGTTGAATTAATCATCGATGATGTTGTTTTTAATAACAATACTTTAGAATTTAGAGGATTTTCAAATGAAAAATTGAATACAATTTTATTAATTGATTTTTTAAACATTAATTCTTTTGAATATGTGATTAACCATTTTTTAGATAATAAATTTAGTTTTACTATAGACTTTAATGATTTTCTAAAATTCCCTATAAAAAAATGGGAAATAAAATCAGGCGAAAAATATGGTAAAATAAATTTGCTCAAATCATTTAAATTTACTAGTGAAAATTATATTATCACTATTAAAAATAATCAAAATGATATTTCTATCCATTTCGAATTATATAATCCTATTAATAAGATAAACCAATTAAATAATGAACTTTTTAATTTAAAAAACGAAAATAAAAAACTTATTAAAAAAAATAAAGCATTATCCAATGAGATTAAAAAATTCAAATCTAGGAAAATTGTTAGGTTTGCGGATAAAATAAAAAAATTAAAATAATGCAATATTTGATAAAATAATGGTTAATAACACTTAAATTCCATTTTTTAATCTTAACTTTTTTAAGTATTAAAAAATTTAGATTTTATCTTATATCCTGTTAAAATTAATAACATTTTAAAAGAATGAGCATATGAATTAAGTTAACCATCATCTATTAAATTTTCTTAGAATATTGCATACTTTTCTATAGACTGAGTTAATTTCCAGCTATTTGAATTTAGGATAGGTTATTTAACTTTTTTAATTTTTTTATTTTCTTTTCCTATTCATTAATTTCTGAATCCTTATTTTTCAACTCTTCATTTATTGTTTATTTCCTTAGCAATAATATTTTGAGGGTATTTTTTAATATTATTGAATCGTTCTTTTTTTTAAAAATTTTATTCAATTGGAAAGATTATTCATTTTTTCATTATCCTGACTTGAGAAGATAATATTCAAAGTTCTGGTTGTGCTGTTTTTTAGCAATGAAGAAAAACTCCTTTTAAAATATCTCTTAAAATCAACACAACATATTAATGATTGGAAATATAAATTAAATCGTGTATTAAAATGTTGAAGGATAGAATAATATTTATTGATTATCTAAAAGTCATAGGATTGTTTTGCATCATACTGGCACATGTATGCACCAATCAATACATATTGCAAATTAGAAACTTTGATGTTCCCTTGATGGTGGTCATATCAGGTTTTCTTGCAATAGATTCTTATAAAAGAAGCATTGAAAACAATCAATCTATTTTTAACTATTACTGGAAGCGCATATCCCGATTATTGATTCCAACTTGGATGTTTTTAAGCTTATATTTCCTATTGGTGTTCCTTCTAGTCTTTATCACAAAAGGAAATTATCCATATTCATTTTCAACTATTCTGAGAAGCTTTTTATTATTGGATGGAATAGGGTATGTCTGGATAATCAGGGTTTACCTGATCTGCGCCCTGCTAACACCATTGTTTTTTTATTTCAATAAAAAAATCAAATCAAGTAAAATGACATTCCTGATTTTATTAATTGTGTATGTTTTGTATGAGCTCTTTGTGTTTTCAGGAATCAATGAATCAAATGTGATATTCGAGTTTATAATTGCATATGCAATACCTTATGGGGCCATATATGTTTTAGGAATGGTTTCACGAAAAACAAGTCATGTTGAGGATATGAAGATTTCAATAATATTTTTCGTTATATTCATGATATCCGCAGTCTTTGTTTTCTTAATTTACAATCAAATACAAGCGACTCAGATTATGAAATACCCTCCAACAATTTACTATATCAGCTATGCATTGTTCATGTCATTCTTATTAATGGGTATTTTTAAAATGATTCCTTT
>ODAI011416223.1_pt1 | contig 11011 bp, 10 predicted proteins | sample 1539321 | NCBI WGS metagenome assembly ODAI01 (sample SAMN02144231, study PRJEB22623) | gut metagenome | biome: sheep rumen | host: Ovis aries | place: New Zealand | reverse complement strand
GTGCAGGTCACGCACGGCATGGCGGAACATAAGGAACGCTACGCCTGGTTCGCCGAACAGCTGACCGCGGCGGGCTATGCGGTGTACATCATGGATCTGCTGGGCCACGGCGCATCGGCTGCAAGCGAAGCCGACCTGGGTTACTTCGGCCCGGACGGCATGACGTCCTTACTCGCGGATATGCGGAAGCTGAACGAGACCGGTCATGCCGAGCAGCCCGGCGTCCCTTATGTGATGTTCGGGCACAGCATGGGATCGTTTCTGACCCGCGCCTACACAGCAAAGTACCCGTCAACGTTCGACGCGGCGGTCTACTGCGGTACCAGCGGCCCGAATGCGGCGGCGAAGATCGGCCTGATGATGGCGAAGAGCGCCGAGAAGAAGGGCGCGCATGACCGGCCGGCAAATCTGAACAACATGGCCTTCGGCAGCTATAACAAGCGCACGCCGAAGAAGACCGAATTCGACTGGCTCTCCCGCGAGGAGGGCAATGTCGGGGCCTACATCGAGGATCCGTTCTGCGGCTTCTGCTTCACCGCGAACGGTTTTGTGACGCTGATGACCGTATTGATCGCGGTGTCCGGCGGCGACTGGGCTCCGAAGGTCCCGAACGTCCCGATCTATCTGGTCGCGGGCGCCGAGGATCCGGTGGGTCAGTACGGCAAGGGCGTGGAGAAAGTCCGGAAGATGCTCGAAAAGAGCGGCCACACGCATGTCGCGATGAAATTGTATCCTGAAGACCGCCACGAGATCTTTAACGAGATCGACAAAGAGCAGGTCATGGCGGATCTGCTGGCCTGGTTAGGAGGTGCCATATGAAGTTTAAGATGATCCATGAAAACTACAATGTGGCTGACATCGACGCGGCTTTAAAGTTTTATGACGAGGCCCTGGGCCTGAAGGAAAAGCGCCGGAAGGAGACCGACGCGTTCACGATCGTGTTTGTGGGCAATGAAGAGACCGACTTTGAGCTCGAGCTCACCTGCCTGAAAGAACACCCGCAGAAGTACGACATCGGCGAGGAGGAATTCCATCTGGCGTTTCGTCCTGATGACTTCGAGGCGGCGCATGCGCTGCACGAGAAGATGGGATGTATCTGCTTCGAGAATAAGGACATGGGCATCTACTTTATCCAGGATCCGGACGGATACTGGCTGGAGATCGTTCCGTAAGCGGAGGAGAACGCCCGGCGGGCCTCGGGCCTGCGTGCGGCCAGGGTATTCCTCATCAATTCTCCCGGAACACTTCCTCGCCGCGCCGCACACGCGCCAGGTGCCGCTCGAACTGGCCGCTGTCCAGAAGCTCGGCGGTCGCGAGCTGATTGAAGACCGGGACCGGGCTGGAGAGAAAACCGGCCTTCTCGCGGTACAGACCGACCAGATCCGGCGGAAGGACCATGTATCCGATCTTCGCTGCCGGTGAAAGCGATTTCGAGAACGTGTTCAGGTAGATCACGCGGCCTTCGCGGTTGCGGGTGAACATCGTCTGCTGCGGGCGGTGCAGATAACTGTATTCGGAATCGAAGTCATCCTCGATGAGGATGGCTTCGTTTTCTTTGGCCCATTTCATGTATTCGCGGCGTTTGGCGGGCGGGGCCGTGACGTTCGACGGATAGCTGTTGAACGGAGAGACATGCAGGATATCCGCCCGGCAGTTTGCAAGCTCGCTCGAAAGGATTCCGTTCGGCCCCATCTTCAGCGGTTGGATCTTGACATGATGGCTCTCATAGATCAGGCGGATCTTTTCATAGCACGGATCTTCGATGGCATAGGTCTTCTCCGGTCCGAACATGAGGGCAATGATGTTATACAGGAATTCCGATCCGTACCCGATCACGATCTGCTCCGGGCCTGCCTCCATGCCGCGGAAGCGCAGGAGATAGGAGGAGAGCGCATTGCGGAGTTCAGGCATGCCTTGGTTCGGCGGGCTGGTAATGAGATAGTGCGGCCTCTCGCTTAAGATATGCCGCATGATGCGCCGCAGCTGGCGGTAGGTCGTGGAATCTTTATAATCCGGCGGAATGTTGATATTCCGGTGAAGCCCGGGCGGCGGCGTCGGGGAACTGTGCGTCCCCGGGTATACTTTTTCAATGTCGCGCACGAAAAAACCACTCCGGTCCTTTGCGTAGAGGTAGTCCTCCGAGACCAGGATGTCATAGGCGCGCTCCACCGTGATGACGCTGATCCCGAGGTGCTCGGCCAGCTTTCGCTTCGAGGGCATTCGTTCATCCGCGTGCAGCTTGAAATCATAGATATCCTGTTTGATGCTGCGCACCAGAAAGTCGGTCTTACTGAGTGCACCGCGATCCTCCATCATATATGTCAGCATAAGTTCCTCCTGACCGTTCGGGGGCAGTTCGCCGGATGAGATCCGCAAACTGACCTTATAAAATATTCAAAAACTGGCAATTGAACTAAGGTCAATATTAGCGTAATACTATCCTTGTGAATTTGCAAGTTCCGAGACTGAAGTGAAGGCGGTTTCCGGTCTGCGCCGCGCGTGCGGCGAATTACAGACCGACACTCAGAGGAGGACATGATGAAAAGCAAATATTCGACTCGCGTGATTGCAGTGACGGCCATGTTTCTGGCCATGAACATTGCCCTGAGTTCTTTTGGCGTGCCGGTGCCCGGCGGACACCTGTACCTGAATGACATTGTGATCGTGCTGGCTGCGATCCTGCTGGATCCGCCGCTGGCGTTCGTCGTGGGAGGCATCGGCGCTTTCCTGGGCGACCTGTTTTTCTACCCGACGCCCATGTTTGTCTCGCTGGTAGTGCACGGGATCCAGGCGGTGGTCATCTCACTGCTGGTACACCGGTGCGCGGCGGAATATCCGTCTGCAGATGATCCCGGGAAACGCGGGCGCACGGCGCTCGGCGTCATTCTGGGCGCGGTCATAGCCGTGGTCGGGTATTCACTGGGGCGAGCTTTTATCTACAGCACGCCGGAATATGCGCTGCTGAAGCTTCCGTATCAGATCCTGCAGCAGACTGTGGGCGCTGTGGTCGGACCGCTGCTGGCTTACCGGATGGGTCTGGAGAAGGTCTACCGGAGACTGATAATGAAGCGCGGGTGAAACTGTTGAATAATTCCATGCTTGCTTTCCGATTGACAAGGAAATAAACCGGTTTTAGATTAGTTTTAGATCAGGTTTCGGAAAAGTAAGCTGTCAAACGAACGAACACAGGGAGGCAAGCATGGAATTTGTTCATAACCCTAATCAGATCGCGGTCTTCTCCGAGGACGGAAGAACGATCGCGGAGGTGACCTTTCCCGAAGTGGAAGAGGGCGTGGTCGATGTGGACCACACTTTTGTGAGCGGCGAACTTCGCGGGCAGGGGATCGCCGGAAAGTTGATGAACGAGTTGGTCGAGGACCTGAAGGCCACGGACCGGAAGGCGGTCCTGACATGCTCTTATGCAGTGGACTGGTTCGACCGGCACGAGGAGTACCGCGACCTGCTGGCGCGGCCGGATGAGAAGCCGCCGCTGGCATGTAAGATCGACGGGCGGCATTGAGCAGCCTGAACATGAGACCGAAAGGGAGCCCTGCGGGGCTCTTTTTTTCATGGGCCGCGCCCGTGCGGGGTTTGTGAGAAATTCGTTCGGAAAGCATGGGTTGATATCACGGCCGAAAACAGCGAAGATAGGGACAGGTGATCGAAGTGTATTAGTTCGGGCAGTACACCCGCGGCGAAGTGGGGCGGCGCCCGGCATACAGGAAAGGAACTTGCCATGATCAAGCTGAATTATCGGGATGCAAAACCGATCTACGAGCAGGTGAAAGACGACCTGCGGCGGCTGATGATCACCGGCGCCATCCGCGAAGGGGAGCAGATCCCCTCGGTCCGTGAAATGGCGGTGCGGCTCTCCATTAATCCGAATACCATCCAGAAGGCGTACCATGATCTGGAGCAGGAGGGCTACATCTACATGATCTCCGGGAAGGGAAGCTTTGCGGCTCCGCTCGGGGAAGTCTCGGCAGGAAGAAAGCGGGAGGTGGCGTCGATGTTCGAGGAGGTCGTACGGGAACTGCTGTCGCTGGGCTGCAGCCCGGAGGAACTGAAAAGTTGGATCCAGGAACTGGCGGAAGGAGGTGGCCGCGATGATCAGAGTCAATGACGTGACAAAGAAGTTCGATGACTTCACGGCGCTGGACCATCTGAGCATGCATGTGCCGAAGGGCGCGGTCTACGGACTGGTCGGCCCGAACGGCGCAGGCAAATCCACGCTTCTGCGCCACATCACGGGCGCCATGCAGCAGGACGCGGGCGAAGTGCTCGTGGCCGGCGAGCCGGTCTGGGAGAATGAACCGGTCAAAGCGCGCATGGCGTTCATCCCGGATGACATCTTTTTCTTCAATTCCGCGAACATCCGCGACATGCAGCGCTTCTACCGCGGCCTCTATCCGCGGTTCGACGACGAGATGTTCGACCGGCTTCTGAAAGAGTTTTCGGAGCTGGATCCGAAGAAGCATATCCGGAGCTTTTCGAAGGGCATGCAGCGCCAGACTGCTTTCCTGCTCGCGCTTTGCGCGCGGCCGGAGATCCTGGTGCTGGACGAACCGGTCGACGGGCTGGATCCCATCATCCGCCGGAAGATCTGGAAGCTGATTCTGGCGGATGTGGCGGAGCGGGAGACCACGGTGCTGATCTCGTCGCATAACCTGCGCGAGCTCGAGGATGTCTGCGATCACGTGGGCATCTTAAACGGCGGAAAGATTTTGCTGGAGCACTCGCTCGACGAGCTGCAGGGCAATGTCTCGAAGTTCCAGATTGCGTTCGAGGGCGAGCTGCCGGCATTGCCCGCCGGCATCCGTCTGCTGCACGACGAACAGATGGGACGCGTGCATACCCTGATCATCGAGGGAGATGCGGAGGCGGCCCGCGCAGAGCTCATGAAACTCGATCCGGTCCTGCTGGATGTGGTGCCGCTTTCCCTGGAGGAGATCTTTATCTATGAGATAGGAGGTGCGGATCATGAAGACATTTCCTGCTAAAAATCTGTGCCTGACGAACCTCAGAAGATTCCGGGTCGTGGGCGTGCTTTACCTGATCTTCCTGCTGGTGTTCGTGCCGTATTCGGCATATACGGCGATCGCGGAAGTTCGCTGGACTTCCGAACCGCTCTGGAATGCAGCCTCGGGGCTGGCCTATCTGTTTGATACCCGGATTGAGCCGTTTACCGTGGCAGCTGCGGCGCTGGTCATGACGCTTCTGGTGTTCGGCTACCTGTTCACCGCGCGCAGCGCGAACATGATGCATTCGCTGCCGGCGAACCGCGCGTCACTGTTCCGCGCAGGTATTGGGGCAAGCCTGACCCTGCTGTGGATCCCGCAGCTGATCGCGGCGGCGGTCAGCCTGATCCCGATCGCGCTCTCGCACACGGGCATGTTCTGGCTGGCGGGCTGGTGGTTTTTGGCGACCGCGCTCATGAGCGTGTTCTTCGTCGGTCTGGCGTCGATCTGCGTCATGTTTGCGGGCCGCATGGGAGCCGCCGCGTTCTTCTATGTGATCCTGAATTTCGTTTATGCCGGAATCCGCTACATCGCGAATGGCCTGGAGGATCTCTTCGTGTTCGGCGCGCAGGGAAACGGCATGGATCTGGGGCCTTACTTTTTGACGCCGCTCGTCTGGCTGATGCGGGTCGGCGTGACGAATACGGATCTGGTCTATCCGGAACACCTTCCGGAAACTCCGGCCGGGCTGATGGCCTGGTTCCGCCCGGCCTGCGTGCCGCGGGTCCTGATCATGGCGGGGGTCGGCGTGGTCTTCTGCCTGCTGGCTTATGCCGTGTACCGGAAGCGTCATGTGGAGACCGCCGGCTCGTTCCTGGCCGTAAACTGGATGAAACCGATCTTTAAGATCGGCGTGTCGGCCGGCGTGGCTTTGGCGCTTTCTACAGCGGCAGTCGAGTTCGAACAGACCGCCGGAATGCTGCGCGGGATCGGCGCGACCTTTGCGGCCATGATCCTGCAGGCACTTGTTATCGGATTGATCGTCTGGTTTGTCGCCGAGATGCTGATTCGCCGCAGTGTGCGGGTCTTTACCAAAAAGCAGTGGCTGGCCTGGGGCATCTATTCGGCCTGCGTCATCGTCCTGCTGCTGCTCCTGCGGTTCGACGCGTTCGGCGTCGAGCGCCGGATCCCGGATCCTGCGCGGCTGTACAGCGCGACCATGATGGTTTACGGCGATGAGCTGCAGGAGGAGGACCCGGAGCAGATCCGTCAGATCGAGGAGATCCACCGGACGATCGTGGAAAACCGCGACGAGATCCGTGACTATGAAGAGTATTATGAATGGTACGGATGGGAGGACGGCTATGATGACTATGTCAGCAGTGAGACGATCTATTTCGTCTATCTGAAGCCCGATGGCTCGGTCATGAGGCGCTCCTACGTGCTGAGCAGGAATACGGAGGCCGGCGCGCGGGTCCTGGATGCGGTCGACGCGCTGGTGAGCCGCCCGGACAATGCCGAGCGGATGCTGTTAGGAAACTTCACGGACGAGTATGAGCTGTCTGTGGTAGAACTCCAGTCTTACCAGCTTCAGGCGTATGAAGACGGCGAGTACTGGTATGACTCGGCCTACATGACCCTGAACTTGAGCCGGGAAGACCGCGAGGCACTGTTGGAGGCGATCCGGCAGGATATCGCGGAGGGACACCTCCGCGTCGGAAATCCGCGGGAGGAAGATTACGCGAATTCGCTGCTTCTGACCTTCGCGGATCCTTCCAACCCCGATCCGGAGAACGGAAACTTCGATGTCCGCAGTCTGACGACACTGAATGCATCCTGCACGCATACGCTGGAGGTGCTCGGGAACGCCCGGGACTTCGATCCGGAGGATCTGATCACGCACCGGGAGATTATGCAGGTGGAGACCGGGGAGGTCATGCCGCCGACCGAGGAGATCGCCGCGGCGGAAGCGCATATAAACATGGACTGATAAGGCTCATAACTCTTTACAAAAGAAACGGCTGCATGCTATGATATTTTCCGCGTCAGGAACGGCAGGCTTTCAGGCCGCCGGACACCGGCGCGGAACATTGTTTTTTCAGTTTAAAAGGAGATGTGAAAGATGAAAAAGCTGCTTGCACTGCTGTTCGCCGGCATCATGGTCTTCGGGCTGGCTGCCTGCGGCGGCACTTCGGACAATGCCGCGGATAATTCCGCTGCTGACCAGGGCTCGGCCGATGTTGCGCCTGCGGAGACGGATGCGGCTCCTGCCGGTGATTCGGCGGATGCCGAGTCGGATCTGGCCGGCATCATCGCGCGCGGCGTGCTCGTGGTCGGCATCACGGACTTTGCGCCCATGGACTACACCGACGAGAACGGCGAGTGGATCGGCTTCGACGCCGACATGGCCCGCGCGTTTGCCGAGGAGCTGGGCGTGGATATCGAGTTCGTCGAGATCGACTGGGATAATAAGATTCTCGAGCTGAACTCCGGCGCAGTCGACTGCATCTGGAACGGCATGACCCTGACCGATGAGGTCATGAGCGCCATGGAGTGCACGAACGCTTATATGAGCAACTCCCAGGCCATCGTGGCTGCCGCTGACGCCGCCGCGGCGATCACCTCGATCGAGGACTGCGCTGAGCTTTCCTTCGCGGTCGAGGCGGGCTCCGCCGGTGAGGCTGCCGCTGAAGATGCGGGCCTGACCTACACGCCCGTGCAGAACCAGGCTGCCGCGCTGATGGAAGTTCAGGCCGGTACGTCCGACGCTGCGATCATCGATGAGCTGATGGCCATCGCGATGGTCGGCGAGGGCACCAGCTACGCGGATCTCGCACAGTCGATCAACCTCACCGAGGAAGAGTACGGCGTCGGCTTCCGCCAGGGCTCCGATGCTGCCGCGGCGCTGAACGACTTCTTCGCCGCTTCCTATGCGGACGGCTCGATGACGCAGATCGCCGAGACCTACGGTCTCGAAAACTCGATCATCCCGCAGTAACGATCTGACGCGGGACGCGCGGAGACCTCTGCGCGATCACAGAAAAAGACCGGGAGACGGCCGCGAAAACCTTCGCGGCCGTCTCTGTTTTATTGAAAAATATGCGGGAACTGTGATACTATGATTCTGTATATTCGGTTTTCCTTTACCGCGTGCGGACGACGCCCCGCGCAGGTACGAAAGAGAGTTTCATGAGTACATTTTCGCAACAACTCCCGATCGTTCTTCATTCGCTGAACGCCGGCTTCCTCCAGACGCTGCGGCTGTTCGGAATTACGCTCGCGGGCGCCATTCCGCTGGGCCTGGTCATCTGTCTGGGCTGTATGACGCGCTTTAAGCCGCTTACCGCGGTGCTTCGCGCCGTGATCTGGATCGTGCGCGGCACGCCTCTGATGATCCAGCTGCTGATCATCTATTATTTCCCGGGCATCGTTCTCGGAAACGCTTTCTGGGGCAGCGGCGAGCGCGGACGTTTTATCGCGGCTTCGGTCGCGTTCATCGTAAACTACGCGTGCTATTTCGCGGAGATCTACCGCGGCGGCATCCAGAGCATCCCGGTCGGTCAGGACGAGGCCGGCATGGTGCTCGGCATGACGAAGTCGCAGATCTTCTTTAAGGTGAAACTGCTCCAGATGGTGAAGCGCATCGTGCCTCCGATGTCGAACGAGATCATCACGCTGGTGAAAGACACTTCGCTGTCCCGGATCATTGCCCTGCAGGAGATCATCTGGGCGGGCCAGTCCTTCATGAAGGGCCACCAGGGCATCTCGGGCGTGATCTGGCCGCTGTTCTTTACGGCGATCTATTACCTGGTCTTCACCGGCATTCTGACGATCGTGCTCGGCGCGATCGAGAAGAAGCTGAACTTCTTCCGATAGGAGGTGCGTATGGCGATCCTGGATGTAAAAAATCTGGAGAAGCACTTCGGCTCGACCCGCGTTCTGAACGACATTTCGTTCTCGCTCGAGAAGGGGAACGCCCTCGCGATCATCGGCGCGTCCGGCTCGGGTAAGACCACGCTGCTTCGCTGCCTGAATTTCCTGGAGATTCCGAATCAGGGCGTGATCTCGGTAAAGGACGAAGTGATCTTCGACGCCGCGGCGCGCGGGCGCGTGAGCGAGCGGGAGATCCGCCGGAGGCGGCTGCATTTCGGGCTCGTGTTCCAGTCGTTTAATCTGTTCCCGCAGTACACTGCACTGGGAAATGTATGTCTGGCCGGAAAGCTCCTCGCGCAGGAACGCCCGGATTTCCAGGCGAATAAAAAGGAGATCTTCGCGGAGATCGAGGAGAAAGGCCGGAGCCTGCTTGCGCAGATGGGCCTGTCGGACCGGGCGGAGCATTACCCGCACCAGCTGTCGGGCGGACAGCAGCAGCGCGTGGCGATCGCGCGGGCGCTGGCGCTGGAGCCTGACATTCTCTGCTTCGACGAGCCGACTTCCGCGCTCGACCCCGAACTGACCGGCGAGGTCCTGCGGGTCATCCGTTCTCTGGCCGAGAAGGAGACGACCATGATCATCGTCACGCATGAGATGGCTTTCGCCCGCGACGTCGCGGACCAGGTGATCTTCATGGAAGGCGGATATATTCTCGAACAGGGCCCCGCAAAGGAAGTCATCGGGAACCCGAAGGAAGAGCGAACGAAACAGTTTCTCGCGAGGTACCGCGAGGACGCGTAAAGATAAAAAGAGGAGGATACTATGGGCCTGATCAGAGCTGCACTCGGATCGGCGGGCGGCGTCCTGGCCGATCAGTGGAAAGAGTATTTTTACTGTGATGCGCTGCCGGTAAATGTTCTGGCAGTACGCGGGAGAAAACGCGTTTCCGACCGTTCGTCGAACACGCAGGGAAATGACAACATCATTTCGAACGGGTCCGTGATCGCTGTGGCGGACGGACAGTGCATGATGATTGTCGAACAGGGGCAGATCGTCGAGGTCTGCGCTGAGCCCGGTGAGTTCACCTATGACACCTCGACGGAGCCCAGCATCTTCGCGACCGGCCTGAACCTGACCGGCATCGGCGAGGTCTTTAAGACCATGGGAAAGCGCTTCACCTTCGGCGGCGAGGCTCCGAAGGACCAGAGGGTCTATTACTTTAACACGAAGGAGCTGATGGGAAATAAATACGGGACCGCGAACCCCATTCCTTTCCGCGTCGTGGACCGGAACGTGGGGCTCGACCTGGACGTATCGCTTCGCTGCTTCGGCGAGTACAGCTACCGCATCACGAATCCGCTGCTGTTCTATAAGAACGTCTGCGGAAATGTTGCGGAGGCCTACACCCGCGACCAGATCGAGAGCCAGATGAAGTCGGAGCTCCTGACCGCGCTGCAGCCCTGCTTCGCGCGCCTGTCCGAGATGGGCATCCGCTATTCGGCGGTCCCCGGACATACGACGGAGATGGCGGACATTCTGAACGAAGAGCTTTCCGCGAGATGGCGCGATCTGAGAGGTATCGAGATCGTGTCCTTCGGCGTCGGCAGCATCAAGGCTTCCGACGAGGATGAGGCCATGATCAAGGAGCTGCAGAGAAACGCCGCGTTCCGTGATCCCACGATGGCGGCGGCGCATATGGTCGGCGCGCAGGCGCAGGCGATGCAGGATGCGGCCAGGAACGAAGGCGCGGGTCCCGCGATGGCGTTTATGGGCATGAACATGGCCGGCCAGGCGGGCGGCGCGAACATCCAGAACCTGTACCAGATGGGACAGCAGCAGGCGCAGCAGGCCGCTCCGCCGCAGCCTCAGGGGCAGGCGATCGCGAACGCGCATCAGGCATTGAACGAGGCGGCCTGGACCTGCCCGCAGTGCGGAAGCCAGGCGACCGGGAAATTCTGCCCGGAGTGCGGCACGAAGCGCCCCGCGGAGGATGGCTGGACCTGCCCGAGCTGCGGAACCGTGAATAAGGGCAAGTTCTGCCAGGAGTGCGGTACGAAGAAGCCCGCGGGCGTCCCGCAGTATAAGTGCGACAAATGCGGCAAGGAGCCGGAAGACAAGGAGAAACAGCCGAAGCATTGCCCGGGGGGGGGCGGTCGTTTAGGCGACGAGTGTCAGGTCTG
>ODAI013293873.1_pt1 | contig 11012 bp, 8 predicted proteins | sample 1539321 | NCBI WGS metagenome assembly ODAI01 (sample SAMN02144231, study PRJEB22623) | gut metagenome | biome: sheep rumen | host: Ovis aries | place: New Zealand | reverse complement strand
TTGCCGCCGAGAATGTTAATGGTGGAATCCGCCTTGGGGTCACAGCCGATCTGGATCAATCTTTTGACCAGATAAGCGAAAGATGCCGCCAGGTTTGATGTCATTGTAGATTTTCCGATGCCGCCTTTTCCGTAAATTGCGATCTTGATCATTGCGTTCTCCTGCTTTTTAGGCAATTTGCCAATTCATTAGAAAAGGCTCTTTCACCTTCCGGTGAAAGAGCCTGATATGCCATGTGCGGACTGTGCGCGAGAAGATATCCCGGAGTCAGGATCTTTTTTAAACAGATCTCTTCCGGAAATACTTCCTTAACACACAGTTCCTTCGCTTTACATATATTCGCTCTTCCAGGTCGGACGATACTTCCCTGTCAGAAATTCCATATCCTATTATTCCACAGAGTACACGACATATTCAAGTCCTGTGTCGCTCATTCCGGCAAGCTCAAGAAGATACTCGCCGTTTTCATACATATAATCGAAGTCGTAGTCGAAGGTGCCGGAAAAGCTTGCCTCTCCGAGCTGAGTGTGGATCTCTCCCTCGGGAGTGCCCCAGGTAAACCCGCACGGCAGTTCAAGGGCGGGAAGCTTGGGCTCTGCGCCGTCCTTTCCCTTTCCTTTTGTGATATAGATCCCGGTCACCGGCAGGTCTGTAAGATTTGCCTTGGAATCCGTATAATTGCCGAACTCCGCTTTGACAATGACATCTGCGTCCGTATAAGCCGGATTTGTCATCTTTGCCAGCACCACTTCCTGCACCTGCAGGACCTTATCTGAAGGATCCCCGTCGATCTCGTAAGTGAACGTCCAATTTCCGAGTTTCATGTTCTTGATTTCGAGAGGGAACTGCAGTTCCATCCCGTCAAAAGACATCTCGCCGTCGAGTATATCGTTGAGATTAGAAGCAGCGCTCTGCTCCTCCTCTTTTTTCTTTTCTGTTTTCTTCTCCTCTGCCTGGATATTCTCCTCAGAAGCTTCAGGCTTTTCGATCACGTCCGTGTTTTCTTCCTTGACCGTAGCAGCTGCAGGCGCCTCTTCCTTCGCGGGCTCCTCTTTGATCACTTTCTCAGACTTGTACTCCTCGGGATTGATCGGCTCTGAAACTGTGCTCGCCGCCGCCGCGCTCTCTTCTGCCCCGGGCTGCGCCGCCTCTTTGGAGCCGCCGCATGCGCTCAGTCCTGCCGCGAGCGCGAGCGCAAGCACGGCTGCCGCAGTTCTTCTCAAATTCTTTTCCATAACTTTTCTCATCTTTTTCTCCTCCCTGATAGATGGTCTAAAACCCGTTTGAACCGGCCGGTTTTTATGTCAGAACGGATTGCGGTCCAGGGACCTGAATCTCTTCGCTATTTTGCAATAAGAATCATAAAGCGGGGATCCTGTCTGCGCATATTCGGGATACGCTATATCCGGCAGGTCCAGGACATACGATTCATAGGCATTTACTATAACAGTGCCGGACGGATGACTTCCCAGCCTCTGAAAATCGCGTCCGTAGCTTTTATGTACGTGTCCATGGAGCAAATAAAGCGGTTTGAACTTATTCAAAAATCTGTTAAAACACTCAAATCCTCTGTGCGGCAGATCATCCATATCACCGTATCCCTCTGCGGGCGCGTGGGTAACCAGAATATCGATGCCGTTCGTGATCCACACTTTTCTGCTCAGGCTTCTTACGCGGGAAGCCATCTCTTTCTCGGTATACATATCCGGTCCCGGCTTATACCTCATGGAACCGCCGAGGCCGGCGATCCTCAGACCATTGTGATTATAAATCTTATCCTCAATACAGATACAGCCGTCCGGCGGATTTCTGTCATATCTCTCGTCGTGATTTCCCCGCACGTAGAGAAGCGGACAATTTCCGAAAGTCACGAGGAACTGCAGATAATTGGGATTGAGATCGCCGCAGGATATGATCATCTCCACCCCTTTGAGCTTTTCAGGCGAATAATAATCCCAGAGCGATCTGCTCTCCTCATCCGCGATCACGAGAATTTTCACGCCTTTTTCTCCTTTACGCCTGAAACCTTTACCGTCTTTTTGATCGAATCGTCGAGTTCCCACATCTCGGGAATCTCTCCGATCACATTGTCGCACAGCCAGTCCATAGTGATGATGTCCTTGTCGGAAAGGGCCGGTGAATCGGGTCCCTTGAGGACACCGTTCTGTGTGTGGATCTCCCCTTCAAACGGGTTCACCTGCTTCTCAATGACCATGCGCCGAAGGCCCAGGAGTACCTTGCGGGCGCTGTAGGGGAGATTCTTGGACAAAATGACGTCCACAACACCTGCGGACATTCCCCACCAGTAATTGACTGCCTTTTCCGACGCCTCCGCCCTTCTGGCGTCCAGGGAGCCGTCGAGAAGCTTTCGAATGATCTGCTCGTAATACAGGCCCCACTGGTAAACCGGCGCCGCGAGATTTTCCACTTCCTGCTCATCTAAGACAGTCCCGTTCTCCCTGACTGTACCTGCGTCATGAATTTTGTAAAGCCCGTATTTTCTTGAAGGGTCTTTGGGCTTGATAAAGTCTATTCCGGAAATGACGCGGCAGCCGCTGTCAATGAGCTCCTTTTCCCAGTCCGTCCCCTTTTTGGAACCCCACACAAGTTTGATCTTTGCATAGGGATCGAAGATAGAAGCTCCGAGGGCAAATGCGTTGATATTGGCAATCCCTCCGTAAATAGGGTAATCCGCGCGGTATCCGATCATATGGTTGTCCGCCATGGAAGCCGCAAGACAGCCCATAAGGAACTTTGCTTCGTACATTCTCGGATAATAAGTCGGTACTGAGTTGAGAGAAAGGTTGACCGAGCAGTTCATGATCCTAATGTCCGGATAGCGGATCGCCGCCTTAAGGCAGGTCTCCATCATCGCGGGAGAAGTCGCGAAGACAATATCCTCCTCGTCTGCGCCGCAAACCTCAAAAGCCTCTTCAAGCTCCTTCTCGCCGCTGCACTCCTCAAACTTGATCGCTTCCACCGCGCCTTCAAATTTTTCCACAAGCTCATTGGCACCCAGTTCGTGGCCGTATACCCAGCTTGAATCCTCTTCCTTTCTGTCGAAGAGAAATGCGGCCCTGATCGGTTTATTTGAAAACGCGCTGTTGAGATTGAACAGAGTCTTTACACTGCTGCCCCGGCCGACTTCCTCGGGCTCACGGATCAGCTCTATGCTGTCCCTTCTGCTTCTTGTCCTGTACTCCTTGCGCAGTTTGTAGATCTTATGCTCGATCGTGTTCTCCGAATCATAGAGAAGGCTGTCAATCTCAAAGACCTTGAGATAAAGCAAATATGCGTCGCCCGCTGTAAAGGAATACTTTCCGCCGAATCTTGCCGAATAGCACTTTGAAAACACGAAAAAGGAAGCCCGGATCTTTTCGAGCAGTTCGTCCGGCCAGACATTTTCCAGGTCCTGTCCGAAGTGGTCCGCTAGTTCCCGGTAGGAGCCTTCCTGGGAAAAAGTGATCTGGAATATGCCCGTTACGTCAAAGAACTTCACGTACTCATAATATATCTTGGAAATCGGATCATCTGTCCTGGGAGGCAGGATCCGGATCACATAACCCGGGATAGAGGCATAGCCGATAAACTTTGAGACGGATACCCGCTTGTTGCCCTCTTCTACGTAGAACTTATTCATGTATTCGTATACTTTGATCGGATCACGGATTCCCTCTTCGATCGCAGAATCGTATAGGGTCGACCACTTATGGGCAAATTCGCTTTCCTCGTCCATGATCGGCATAAAATTGTTGGCAAAGGCATTCTGTCTTCCGACCGTACGGGTACCGGCGATCATATCGATCGGGATCTCCTTTACACCCAGCTCTCTCTCCGCCAATTTATCAATGCCTTCCCCCATGGAAGCCAAGGCAGGCAGATACGGATAAGCTCCCGATAGTATAGCTCTGCGGTAAGCCCGGTCCCCTTCTTTTTTTGCTTTCTCATAATCGGCATGCATCGCTGTGCCCTCCCTTATTGTCATTACAGATCACAGAACATTATACACGAATTGGAAATGAACGAAAATATAATACAGTTCACAGATAAACAACACTTTTTCGATATTTAAACTTTAGTTAAGAATAGCGTGTTATTTTATAGTCGTTGATATAGCAACATTATATTTGCCGAACAGGATGCATCTGCATTCGTTCTCCATAAAAACGCGGTCAAGGTCTAACTCCCTTGGCCGCATTTTATTTGTCTGTTATTGTGCCGCAGCGTCTTCCTGAGCTGTTTCCTGCGCTTCTTCAGGCGCCTGGGCTGTTTCCTCTGCTGACTCCTGAACAACTTCAGGTTCCTGAGCTGTTTCTTCTGCAGTCACCTGGCCGCCTTCCTGTTCCTGCTCGGCGGCATCTTCCGCTGCCCCTCTCCTGAGACCGTCCACATCTACCACCGCGATTTCCGGTGGATTGTTAAATCTCGGGATCCTGCCTGCAGGAGCACTCAGTCCGCTTGTGATAAAGATCTTCACGTCCCCCTTATCATACATTCCGTGCACGTACTGAGGGAAATAGCCCTGGGAGCCGCCAAAGAGTCCGCCGTAGTGCGGGACCACCACCAGTCCGCCCAGAATATTTCCGCTTGCGACAAGATCGACCTTCCATGTGTCACAGGCGTCCGCATAGATAAAGCTCTCCGGTCTGATAGAAAGCATCAGCTTATAGTCTTTAGTGTCCTGGAAGGCATTAAGAAAGTCCCATGTCTTCTCATATCTTTTCTTGACGTTGCCGTTAAGGTCTGTCATTTCATAGGCGTTATTATACATGCCGCCGATCCGCAGATTCACCCCGTAAAGGCTCACGTCCGTAAACTCCTCGTTTAGTACTACAGCCCCCGCCTTTTCGAGCGCGTCCCTAAGCGGATCCTGTCCTTCAATCCCATGTTCCTTGACATAGAGCAGTTCCTGTTCGCCGTAGGAATAAAACACCGGCCCAATCTGGGCAAGTCTCTTGACAAGATCCGTCAGAGGTGTGATCTCTTCTGTGTCCTTAGTGATCATATTCCCGCCGATCAGGATCGCGTCAGGAAATGTATTGCCGGCCAAGTCGGCGATCACACCGTTTCCGCCCTCAAATACATAGTTGTATAAGTCAGAGAGCACCACAAAGCGGAGGGACTCATCCCCTCTGTCTTCATGGGTATAATAGTAGTGCACTTCCGGATCCGTATAGGAGCGCTGCAGCATCCAGTATCCGGGAACACCTATGATCAGTGCCAGCAACAATAATACAATTATGAAATGAAATAGTTTCTTTATCATCTATCCTGCCTTTGTCAATTCTATCTTACTCTGCGGCAGTATTCATGGCTCGCAGAGCGAGCCGCTGCGCCGCGTGCGGGCTGCCTGTAAGGCAGCATCTTCCTTTCCGCACGTGTGTGCATCATATAACTCAGCGAGGGGCATTCTCCCTGTGTTATTCTGCTCCTTCGTGTCTGAGCACAACGCCTACCGTCTTGAAAAGGATCTTCAAATCCAGCCAGACGCTCCAATTCTGAATGTATTCGCGGTCCAGCCTCACCACTTCCTCAAAGTCGGTGATATCACTGCGCCCGCTGATCTGCCAAAGTCCTGTAATGCCGGGTTTGATACTCATTCTGACCCTGTGATGAGGATCATACTGCGCCCACTCGTCCAGCGTCGGCGGTCTTGTTCCCACCAGGGACATATCGCCCTTGAGGACGTTCCAAAACTGGGGGAACTCGTCGATGGATGTCCTGCGGATAAAGTTGCCGATTCCCGCAGGCTTTCCGTTCTTATCCTTTTTCTCCGAACCGATGATCCTGGGGTCATCGTCCATCTTGAACATCATTCCGTCACTGATCTTATTCTGGGCCATCAGCGCTTTCTTGCGCTCTTCGGCGTCCATATACATACTTCTGAATTTGTACATATAGAACTGCTTGCCGTTCTGTCCCACTCTTTTCTGTTTGAAAAAGATCGGTCCCGGGGACTGAATATAGATCAGCGGAGCGATGAAGATGCAAAGGATGCCTGTGAGGATGCATCCTACAATCCCGCCCGCAATGTCCATGATCCTCTTGGTGATGATCTGCCTTGTGGAGACGATCCGAAGGCTGTTTGTAAGCACTCTGTAGGTGCCGATCTTGGATACCTCCTGCATGCCGTCGCTGTGCGCGTTGAGAGCTTCGAGGCAGTAGTGGACCGTAATGCCCATCTCCATGATCGTGTCGATCAGGGTCATCGGGTAAGGCATATTGTCGGGCTGATAGACAAGGACCTCGTCTACCCAGTTCTGAAGGATCTCGCCTACGATATCCGTCTCCCGTCCCATGGTCGGGATCCCGCGGATGCTCTCTCCATGGCATTCTTTGTCCATCAGATAGACACCGGTGATCTTGTAGTCATGGACACTGTTATCGAGAAGATTGCTGACTACCTCTCCGGCAAGAGACTCGGAGGTGATGACCATAAGCGACTTTTTCCCCTCCCTGATCTTGACGGAGTTCAGGATCCTCTTCTTGTTGAGAAGCCTCATGAAATAAGACGCGAACAAATACATCACGGCCATAATGCCTGTAAACATTCGCGAGATCAGATAGATCTGATGAACCATGAAAAGGAAAAGGAGGTCGAGCAGGATAAAGCTTGCCTCGAACCGGAAGGTGGCGATAAACTCCTCGATCCTGCTCCTTCTCAGAATATTCTTATAACTGTTTGTAAAAAGCACTACCAACAGCTGGCACAGAGTGAGCAGGAATGCCTGGTACCTGTACAGATATGTGTTGTAGGGGTTTTCAAATCCCACCCATATCCAGTAGCTGAGAACAAAACAGACCTGCAGCATAACAACATCGAGCACAATGAAGTCGATGTGCTTGAGCCAGCCTCTTATTTCTTTTTTATGCATAACATTCTCCCTGCCGCGGCAAAGGGGATTTCCGCTCCTCTTTGCATACGGCTGCCCGGCTGATCACGTGCCGCACAGTGCGGCTGATCCGGGCTTTAATTAAATCCGAAAATGTTCCGTGCGATCTTATATCCGGCACTGACCACAGCTGATCCGGCTTTTCCGGGCAGATGTACAGCGGCTCCGAATATTCCTCTCCTCAGTTTCAGATACAGCGCCTTATCCTTCTGTTCGAGATACTCCCAAAGCGCCTCTTTGATCTCCATCTTTTCAGGATCTCCGGAGAGGATCGCGAGAACTGAAGTGATCGTTGTGATGATCTCAAGGTAATTATACATGTACTTATATAACGGACTTGCCTTTTCGATCACGCCGCTTCTGACCCCGTCCGAGAAATAGTCAAACATGATCCTGTTGACCTTTTCCTGCTGGTCCAGGCGTCTTATCATGACTTCCTCATTGACCGACTGATCGTCTCTTCCTATGAAATAGTAATAGAAGTTGACGTCAAGATAATAGATATTCCTAACGTACGGCATGGGATTGAACACGTAGATATTGTCCACATAGAAGCAATGCTCGGGGAGTTTCAATCCGCATTCTCTGAGCAGCCGTGTTCTGTAGATCACAGAATGCATGAGAATATACTGCCCCTTCTTGAAATGCCTGGCTTCGTCCCAGCTGAACATCCGGTTTACCGGAAGCGCCTTGCGGTAATGCATGACCTTCTTGTGGGCCTGTCCTTCCTTGTCGTATATAAAGTTGCTGATAAGAAGATCTAGCGGATCCTCCGCGTCTTTATATTCCCTGAGCTTGTCCAGTATGCTCTTAAACGCGCTTGCCTTTACTTTATCATCACTGTCAACTACCTTGAAATACATTCCGGAAGCATTCTCGATTCCGGTGTTGACAGCTCCGCCATGCCCCTTGTTGGGCTGGTGAACAGCGCGGACGATTCCGGGATATTTCGCCTCAAGCATGTCTGCGATCTGTGCTGTATTATCTGTCGATCCGTCATTTACAATGAGGATCTCGACTTCATCTCCTCCCACCACGAGGGATTCGATGCATTTTTCCATATAATCCTGTGAGTTGTAACAAGGTACAGCTATTGTCAATAATTTCATTTTGCTATCCTTCCGTATGCGGTTATCAGCATAGTATTATATCATACCTTAGTGAATAAACCAAAGATTTCGGCAGTATTCTCCTCCAAGATGATATTTTGCCGATTTACTGCTCCAGCCATTTGAGGTAACTTCCAAAAGCCGATGGAATGCAATATTTTTCTCTGATCTCATCCCGGTCAGCCATAATAAAGGGAATCTTCCAGTCGCAAAAAGGGTCTGTCATCACCTCATACCCTGTCATCTTCCACTTTTTATGGGTAAAGATGTGCTCCGCGTCACAGATCCTCCTGATCCTGAGAGCCTCGATCGAATTATCCCCAAGCCACCTGAGCGCTTCATTAGTCCCCAGCTCACCCGCCGCGTTCGGAAACTCATAAAGTCCCGCGAGAAGTCCTCTCGCAGGGCGCTTTCTCACCGCAGTCAATGCTCCGCTTCGAATCAGGAATACCGTCAAATGCTCTGTCTTTTTCTCCTTCAGGGCGGGAATAACAGGAAGACTTCCTTCCTCTCCGGGCTTTTCCTTGTGGATCCGGCAAAAGACCGCGAGCGGGCAGGCTTCGCATAAAAGCGCGCCGCCCGGCATGCACACCGCGTTTCCGAGGTCCATCAGCGCCTGGTTGAAATTGCCGCAGGGATTTTCTGCGCTCTCCGCCCCGGCTGCTTCCGGCATCCGTTCCATAAAGAATTCCGACGCGCTTTTTGACGCCGAAGGAGTCCGGATGCTCTCCTCGTACATGGAAAGCCGCGAATAGATCCTCAAAAGGTTGCCGTCAATGGCGGGGATTCTCTCCCCATAAGCAATAGACGCGATTGCCGCGGCCGTATAGTTGCCGATTCCCGGCAGCTTTTTCAGTTCCGAAGACGTGTGAGGTATCTCCCCGCCGAAGCGCTGCATCACCTCACCGGCGGCCTTCCTGAGATTTCTAACTCTGCTGTAATATCCAAGTCCTTCCCAGAGCTTGAGGCAGGTATCCTCAGAAGCCCCGGCCAGTGAAGCGACGTCGGGGAGCTGCGCAAGAAATCTCGCGTAATATCCCTTTACCGCCTCTACCCGGGTCTGCTGCAGCATGATCTCCGAGATCCACACGTGATAGGGTGTCGGCTCTTCCCTCCAGGGGAGCACCCTCCTGTTTTGGTGATACCAATTCAGTAATTCTTCCGAAAATGATTTTGTCAAAATATCCATATACCCTTAGCTGCCGTCACACTCTCCCGGAGTGCCTGACGATGATCATCTCCGCCGCGATCCCGGCGTCGATCCTGCCGCTCTTGCTCTCCTGGTCAGCAGCTATACATTCTTCCAGCGCCTCCACAAGTTCCTGTGTGGAATACATCTTCAGCGCGGGTCTATATTTCTTTGTTATTACAAATGGCGGGACCCCGACTTTTCTCGCGATCTCACTGTCTGCCATCGAACCTGTCAGCTCTTTGATCTTGATCAGCTGGTCGAACTGCCTGCGCATAAGGCTCAGGATGACCTGCGGCGCTGTCCGCAGGGAGCAGAGCTCCATATAGATGCCCAGTGCTTTTTTCCTGTCACGAAGCGCGATCGCCTCGATCATGTCGAAGATCCTGTCCTTGATCCTGGGGCTGCACACATCTCTTACAGCCTGCTCTGTGATCTCGCGCTCTCCCATGCAGTAGCAGCAGAGCTTCTGAGCTTCTCCCGCGATATTGAGCATGTCTTCTCCCGTATATTCCAGGAACAAAGCCAGCGCCCGCCCATTTATGGACAATCCGCTCTTGCGGAAAATGCCTCCCGCCCAGGAGCGAAGATCCGATTCCGAAGGTGTCACGCACTCGAGGATCTCTCCGAGTTTGTCCTTGCGGCTTTTCGCGATCGCCTTATAGAGCTTCCCCCTCTTGTCGACATTTTCCTCGACAAATACGATCGCGGTCGTGTCCGGGATCTCGGGAATAAAAGCCGCGATCTTATCCGCTTCATCCGCGATCGAGGAAGCGGTACCCCTGCCTGTCACCGATTTGGATGCGGTCTTGGGGTTTAAAAGACCTGTGTTTTCCAGGACGATCACCCTGCGGTCAGCAAAGAAAGGCAGCGTCTGGGCCATGTCGATAAGTTCCAGAGCTGTCACATCCGAGCCGCTGTAACGGGAGAGATTCATGGCATCGCCGTCATCCATGAGCGTCTTGACAAGCTTATCTCTGTTCTGCAGTCTCAGATAGGCCTGTTCCCCGCACAAAAGGTATACTCTTCTGAAATCACCGCTCTTAAGCGCTTCATTAAATTGTTTCTGTTCCTGCGCGAAATCGGCGCCAGCCTGTTTGACTGCCATTGGTCCCCCAGTGTTATCCGATACAATGTTTCAACTTTCATTGAATGACATTAAGCCTGTTTTGTCAATAAAATGTGTGTACGGAATAGCGTCCATCTCCGTCAGTCGTCACCGTGATCTGCCCGGATTTGCGGGTATCAAAGATCTCCATTCCGGCCTCCGTGATCCTTTTTACGGTTTCCGGCGCCGGGTGCCCGTATTGGTTTCCCTCTCCGCAGGATATAAGCGCGACTCTCGACGATATTTTGCTCAGGAAAAATGCCGACGTGCCGCCCCCGCTTCCGTGATGCGCCGCTTTGAGAACGTCGGCGCGGATCCGGGTGTCCCCGAGGTATCTGAGCATGTCCTCTTCCCCTTCTCCCTCGAGATCTCCTGTGAGCAGTACCGAGAATTGTCCATAGGAGGCCAGCAGCACTACCGAATACGCATTTGCGTCGTCATAGGCGGCGTTACCCGCAGGATGGATGCAGGAAAGATGCAGTTTTCCCCGAGTCAGTTCCATTCCCCTGTGAAGATAAGTGATGGGGATGTCCTTTAATGCCGCTGTTTCTTCAATCTTTTTATACATATCCCTCTTCTTATCTTCTGCGACTGATGGCAGTCCTAAATGTCCGATCCGGATGCCTGAAGGCGTGCCGGTCTGTTCCAGAAGCTCCAAAAGGCCGCTGCAGTGGTCCAGATCGTCATGTGTCAGGATGCAGTAGTCAACGCTT
>ODAI014065065.1_pt1 | contig 11014 bp, 4 predicted proteins | sample 1539321 | NCBI WGS metagenome assembly ODAI01 (sample SAMN02144231, study PRJEB22623) | gut metagenome | biome: sheep rumen | host: Ovis aries | place: New Zealand | reverse complement strand
TTCGAATTACACAATCATTGCCAACAACAGTATCGTTAAGATTTGAATTAAAAATTCCACAATGCAAGTGCAAATCATTATAATTTAAAACAGCATTTTTAAGCCGGCCGATTATTACATAACCAGAAAAAGCAGAATGTTGAATTAACGACGGATCAAAATCTCCTTTTTCAGCAGATACATAAATATTATTCCAGGAAGAATCTTCGTTATAGTTAGAATTTTCCTTAAGAACTTTTATTTCCGCTTTTGTAAGATGACGCTTGCCTTCAAGAAGGTGCTGCGGAATTTTTTGCAACGGAAGTTCCTGCTGATAATCGACTTTGACCATAAAGCGTATTTTATCTTATTAAATAATTTTTCTCAAGGTAAGAGCTTTGATTCCTTCCGTATTTTATGATAACTTTAGGTTATGAAAGAAAAACTGTTTAAATCGGCTTTTATTTTTTTATTTTTTGCCGTGATTCATAACCTTGCCGCCCTTCCATCCCAAAACGTAAACGAATACACTCTGGAAAACGGACTGAATCTTTTTCTTCTTGAAGACAATTCTACTCCGCTTGTAAGAATTGAATTTTGTGTTAGAGCCGGTTTTTCTTCGCAGACAAAAGATAACGCCGGTTATTTTAAATTATATACAAGATTGATTTCTGCAAACGCACTTGATTTTCCAAGCCCGCTGCAATTTTCACAAGTTCAGTGTAATGCAGATTTTTCGCGCTTTGTAATAAATACAACTGCACCAGATTTAGAAAACACAATAAATCAGCTTTCGGATGCAATTTTTGCAGCAGATTTTTCGGAAGAACTTGTAACAAAAGAATTTACAAAAATGCAGCAGGAAGTTCGCTCCAATCTTGAAAATGCAAGCGGATTTTTGAATGCAGCAATTGATTCACGAGTTTTTTCAGATTCACCATGGAAACACGATTCTGGAATTTATGTTCCGTTATTTATAAAAACAAAAAAAACGTCCGCCAGAGCAATTTTAAATTCAATACAAAACAAATGGTACACTCCGCAGAACAGTGCAATTTTTATTAGCGGCAACATAAAAAAAGAAGAAGCATATTCTCTGGTTCAGGCATATTTTGGCGATTATTATTCATCCTCACAAAAACCTCAGAAGAAAAAAGAAAACGCTGTAAATTCAAAAAGAAAATTTGTAATTCATGATTCAGAATTTTCAAAAGAAATGACTCAACTTGTAATTCAATATTCCGAACAACAGTCACGGTATTGTTCACTGGCCGCCTGTACTTTTGGTTCCGATTTTTCAGGTTTTAAAAATATGCTTTTAAATCTGGAAGAACTTGGAATTCCCGGTTACGAATACATAGACGCATCCTGTGTTCAAAATGAAGATAATTCAAGGCTTATAATACAATCCATTCTGGAACAGCCGTCAAATAAAAATATAAAAATCTCTTCTCCGGAGCAGGCAGAACTTTTTGTTCAGGCAATAAAACAGTCTTTTTTAAATCTTATGCCGGATGAATTTCAGGCTGCAAAACAAAAACTCATTCTTAACATGCAGCAAATCGAAGAATCATCCGCAACTTTTATGGAAAAACTTTCATCTTTCTGGGCAATTGAACCTTATTTTTTAGGAACGGAAGAATCTTTTTCTGCAACAACAAATTCAATTACAACTCAGGAACTTTTATCGCAAAAATCACAAATAAAAGGCATTATTCAAAATGAATTTATAGAAGATTTTTTAACCGAAGAACCTTTTGTTTTTGTAATAGTAAATTCTGCAGATTACAAAAAGAACAAGACAAAATTTGATAATTTAGGCTACGAAGAAATTACAAGAAAAAATGCAGTCTGGTATAATCAGAAAATTTTTGAAGAAATTGCAAAAAAAGATGAAGAAATTCTTGTTGATGTAAAAAATGACTATCAAAAAGCAGGAAATTCCGTTTTTTACAAAGAAAATCTTTTGCAGATAAAAAAATCTTCTCTAATAAATAACATTCCTGTAACAGTAAAATACAATGCAAATTCTTATAAAATGACAATTTTGCTTTCCATTCGCGGCGGTCAACTTTATAATTCTGAGCAGCCCGGCTTTGAAGAAGTTATGATTCGTATTCTGGCGGCAAATATACAGAATGAATGTGCAAAAAATATCGCTTCTTTTTCTTCTGATTTTCCACAAATTGATTACAAAACAAACATGACTTCCAGTTACATAAGCATAGAATGTACAAAAAATGATTTTGAACTCTGTGCATCCTGCATAAGCAACGCTCTTATTTACGGAAACGAAACCCCATCTCTTGCAGACAGAATTGTTGCCGCAAAACAATACCAGAAACGGCTTTTTAACGGAAGTGCAGTTAATCAGCTTTATGAGCAGGCAATTAAAAAACTATATCCTCAAAGCAGTTTTGAATACATTTTTAATGCAAAAGATGATGTTCTTACAGAAATTCAATTCCAGCAAATAATGAATGAATATCCAAGGCTTCTGGATGCTTCAAGATATTCGGTAATTATTACAGGAGATTTTCCGGAAAATTACGATGAAATTCTTAATCAGACATTGGGATTGTTAGGTGATCAAAAGAAAAAAATTATAATTCCTTCATATAAAGCTGAACAACTTAAAAATAAACGTGTTGCAGTAAAAATAACTCATACATTTTTAACGGATATTCCTGCCGAAGAAGCACCTCCAATGCCGGCAGTTCTTGTTCCAACTACAGAATTTACAGATCCTGCAATCTATATTTATGGATCCCCGGATGCAAAATCAAAAACGGCACCACTTTTTAATGCACTGCTCATTCATTTTTGCAAGCTTGTACAGGAAGAACTTACAGAAACTAAATATTCAAAAGATGCTTCTGTTTCTCTTGTTTTGCCGCGTTCACAAATGGACAGTGCAGCTCTTATAATTCAGAATGTTGGAAGAATTAAGGAAGCTGATGATGCCATAAAAAATGCAACGCAAAAATTAAAAATACAGCTTACAGAAAACGACAAATCTCAGGTAATTCTTGAAAATATAAAAAAAGAATGGACAGTTTCGCAGATGGAACTTAGTGGCAGTAATGAAGGTGCGGCTGTTCTTTTGCAAAAAGGACTTGAATATTTCCCGATGGAAAATAATACGGAATTTTATCTTGAAGAATTTAACGCTGTTCAAAATGGAATGCCGAATGAATATCTGGAAGCTTTTTCTTTTATTGAAGACGGAGTTCTGCTTGCTTTGTATTCCAGAGATTCAAAAAAATAAAATTAATTACTGCCTGTGTCGTTTTCAAGGTCGGAAATTACCTCTACATTTGAGGCAAACTGTGTCATAGAAAAGGCAGGGTTGTCGTTTAACGGAATAAGTTCTCCGGCATTTTCATCTGCAAAAAAATCAGGAACGGATACAAGGAATTTGCAGTCATTATTAAATTTTTTTTCTTCCGGCGTATATTCCTGGCCAATACACAATTCTTCGGCAAAAACAGTTTCTACAGTGGCAAAATTGTCATTTATCTGATAATAGGAGTCGGCACATTCTTCATAAATATTATCAACCTGAAGATTAGCCGGCGGTATATACACAGGCGGTACATCCGGTTCAACTTCATCTGCTTCTTCAAGTTCTTCAAGAGTTTCAACAGGTTCAGCTTCTTCAATTTCCTCTAGTTCTTCGGCTTCCTCGATTTCTTCTAGTTCTTCTGCGTCTTCAATCTCTTCTACTTCTTCAGCTTCCTCTGCGTCTTCAATCTCTTCTACTTCTTCAGCTTCCTCTATTTCCTCTGCTTCTTCGGCTTCCTCGATTTCTTCTAGTTCTTCTGCGTCTTCAATCTCTTCTACTTCTTCAGCATCTTCTATTTCTTCAACTTGCTCTGCCTCTTCAATCTCTTCAGCTTCTTCTGCTTCCTCTACTTCTTCGACTTCTTCAATCTCTTCAACAGTATCCGCCTCTTCATCCAAGACTGGAGCGGCACTTTCAGATTTTTGTTTTGCAGCAGGCGCAGACACATCCGAAGCCTTTACAGAATTATGTCCGTCGGCAACACGAACAATATTCACTGCATTTACATTCAAATTCGCAGATTTTAGAACCTCTTCCATTACAGAACGAATTTCTTCAATTGAGGCACCGTTATTTGTATTTTCGCTTTTTTTAACTGATGAGCGCAAAACTGCAATAATTTCTTCCCAGCTTGAATCAAGATAGGACTCAACTTCCTTTTCGTATTTTTGGGAATCGCCGCCAACACTTTTTTTGATTTCTTCACAGAATTCTTTTTTTCTGTATTCAAACTGCTTTGCAACATTCTGCCATTCAACTTCTTCTTTATTTCTAAGATATTCGTTTATAATTCCAAACTGTACCTTTTTAATTTTTGCCTTAACCACCGTCATATAATCGCGTTTAAGACTGAATAAAAGGTATGCAATCAAAAGAATTGTAAAGAAAACACAAATATAAATAAGAACAACAGACTGCTGGCTAAGTTCAAACACAGAATTTTTTAGAACGCCACCAAATTTTATATTTTTTACCCCCGTACTCGAAAGCAGCACCCAGATTGTTCCATCTTCTGCAGCAAGAATTCTTTCCGGCTGACCGCTTTTTAAAGTTCCGGTATTCCACTTTTTTACAACCGAATCTTTAAACGCTTTAACATTATCAAAAGGAATTCCCGCTACAAAACCACCGGTTAAATAATCATCAGAAGAAACAAGAGTAAGCGAAGTTCCCGGGTTAAGCGTCTGATTTTCGTACAAAGAATTAAACATTGCGCGAACATTTAAATAGCACAAAAGAACGCCAAAATAAGTATCATCATTCTTGTAAAACGGGAATGAAAAAATAATACGGTTTTCGGATGAATCAAAAAGAATTTTATGTTCCGGTTTTACTTCATCACTAAAAATTACAGATTCTTCAAGATAAGTAGAATCATTTTTTAAATCGGGATAATTCTTATATTTTCTGATTAAACCATTTGTTTCCAGAATATCTGATTCAATCGTACTAAAATTTATATTACGCCCGTTTTTTTCAAGAAGCCTTAAGCCTTCAATTTCAGGAAATTCAGTTAGAATTTGATTTGTAAGTAAACGTCTGTTAGCTTCAACTTTTTCGGAAGGATTTAAATAGACATAACTTCTTACATCAGGAGAATTTAAATACGCATTTTCCCCAGTTTCAAAAGAAGAGAGAATATTTTGTATGTATAAATCGCACGAACCTGCAATACTATCCAGCTGCTGTTGATTTTCCGCAATTTTTGACTTTGCAAAAAATCTGGTTTCTATTGCATCAATAAGTTTTGCCTGAGCAACAAAAACAAAAGCAGAAAAAAGAACGGCAGCTGTTAGAAAACTGAATGCGACTTTTTGAAAAGAAGTCATTACCAGATTATCCTTCTCTTTAGTATCGGCGTTTTTTGCCTAAAAACCCACTTATTTTTTTAGAAGCAGTTCTTTCAGCTGATTTACAATCGAAGCAAATTCATCGCACGCTGCCTGTACCGGTTCTGTTTTTTCCATATCAACACCGGCAATTTTTAAAGATTCAATAGGATAGCGTGAACCGCCTGACTTTAAGAATTTAAAGTAATCTTCACGGTCTTTTTCGCCACCATTGGTAACTTTTTTTGCAAGAGCCAGAGATGCAGAAATTCCTGTTGCATATTTGTAAACGTAGAATGCACTGTAAAAATGCGGAATTCTTAAACCTTCCATGTCTGAATTTGATTCAAAATGCATTTCGTTGCCAAAATAAAGTTCCAGAAGTTCGCGGTAAGTTTTGCGCAAAAGTTCTGTTGTTAATGGTGTGCCTTTTTCTACAAATTCGTGGCATTTAAGTTCAAATTCGGCAAACATTGTCTGGCGGTGCAAAGTTGCAAGAATATCATCAGCACGCATACTCAAAAGATACGTTTTCATTTCGTTTGATTCTGCATTTTTAAGAAGATATTCAAAAACAAGTTCTTCATTAAAAGTTGAGGCTACTTCGGCTTCGAAAATTGTGTAATCGTAGCACATAAACGGATTATTATGAACCGAATACCACGAATGCATTGAATGTCCGCCTTCATGAGCCATTGTAAACACGTCGCGGATATTGTCTTCGTTGTAATTTAAAAGAATGAACGGGTCGCCAATGTAATTTCCTGAACTGAATGCGCCGCTTCTTTTACCAATGTTTTCGTAACGGTCTGCCCAGCCATTTTTTAAGCCGTCGCAAAGTCTGTCTGTATATTCTTTTCCTAATGGCGCAAGAGCATTTCTACAAATTTCTACAGCCTGGTCGTAAGATGTATGAGTTTGAACTGATTTTACAAGAGGAACGTAAACATCATAATGCCTGAGTTCTTCTACTCCTAAAACCTGGCGGCGCAATTTGTAGTATTCGTGCAAAGTACCAAGATTTTTATGAATGCAGTCAATAAGATTATGATAAACCGAAACCGGAACTTTGTTTGAATAAAGACTTTTTTCCAGCGCAGAATTATAACCGCGGGCTCTAGCAAGAAAAATATCCTGATTTACCGAACCTGCATACAAAGCCGCCAGCGTATTCTGATGTTCTTCGTACTTTGCATAGAATTTTTTATAAGCTTCTTCGCGAACTTTTCTGTCTTGTGAATGCATAAAAACAGACCATGTAGTTTCGGTAAGCTGCTTTTCTACACCACCGTCATTTACAGTACCAAATGTTTTATTCATATCAACATTGGTAAGAACACTAAAAGCCTGGTCAGCAGTTTGCGCAGATTCAGACTGTAAAGAAAGAATGCGTTCTTCGGCTTCGGAAAGCTGGAACTTCTGCATATAAATTGTTTTTTCTATATAAATGCGGTAATCAGCAAAATCCGGGCGACGGCTCCACTCCAAAAGCTGGTTCTGATCAATTGTTTTAAGTTCCGGACCAAAAAAGCTTGTTTCGGCATCCATTTTTGTGTAAGCCATCATCGCTTTTCCGTAACGTTCAGAAGCAGTTGTATCATCTTCGTCGGCTTCGTGTTCAAGTGCCGCATAATGGTAAACTGTTTCGCATTTTAAAAGCATTGCTTCAACAGCTTTAAGTGCAGCCAGTAAAGTTTCTGCCGATTTTCCAAGTTTGCCTTTATATTCAAGAACTTTTGCCGTCAATTGAGGAATCTGATTTAAAGATTCTTCCCATTCGTCTGTAGATTTAAAGATAGAAGAAAGGTTCCATTTATCATTTTGAGGAACATCTTTTCTTGCGGGGATTTTATTTGTTTTCATGAGCTAACTATAACATTTAGCGGCGTGACTGGCAAACAAAAATTTCTTTATTTTCTAAAATATACAGGGCAAACACATTATAAACACATTAATACATCCAAAGAAAAATGCGTTTCCAGATGATTTTACAAGTCATCTCTTCTGTGCTTATGTTTTTTTTCTACATAAAGGCGTTCATCAGAAAGTGCAAGAAGCTCTTTTAAAGAAGTGTGTTCCGCATTAAATTCAACCGCTCCAAAACAACTGTGAATTTCAAAAGGAAGCTTATGCTGCTCGCAGGACTGTTTACTGTATTTTTCAAATTTCATCTTGAATTTTTCAAAAACTTCGTGAGTCATTCCTGGTGCAACAACCGCAAATTCATCTCCACCAATTCTTCCAACAACATCATTAGCACGTAAAGCTTTTGTAAGAACCGAAGCCATAATTTTTATTGCCTTATCACCAAAATCATGACCATAAGTATCGTTTATCTGTTTTAAACCGTCCATGTCTGCATAAAAAACAAGCCCGCCAGCCTGCATTTCTATAGCAAGAGCAATTGAATTCTGCCCAAGCTCATAAAAACCACGTCGGTTCAAAATTTTTGTAAGTTCATCGGTCATGGAACGCCGTGCTAAATCACAATTGCTTTCCTGCAGCATGATATTCTGTTCAGAAAGTTTTTTATTTTCGGAAAGTGATTTTGTATATTCAAACGCCTGTGCAATTGCATTAATGATTATTTTTAAGAAAATGCTGTAAATCGCAAAATCTTCGCGTGCAAGCTTACACAAAATATAACCATAATTTTTTTCACCAGAAAAAACCGGTTGAAGAATAAAAGTTCCGCGGGAATCATCCAGAAGTTCTTCGGGACAAATTTTTTCCCGTGGATTAAAAGGATATTTATTATCAAGGAAAAGATGAACATCGTCCGCAGAAACAAGCATTGTAAGATTTATTCTGTCCGGAAGAACAAAATTTTCTTCTTTTTTAAAGCAAAGCGGCTCATCATAAAGACAGACTGCAATAGAAGAAATTCCTGCATCCGGTAAAATACACTTCATGGAATAAGAAAGACGCCGTAAAGTTGCAGCCGATTTAGTCAGGTCAAACAGATTATAAATGTCATTTATTTCCGAAAGAAAACTGTAATAAACATCATTTGTATGAAAACGTTTTTTCATAATTTCGGAACTTGAATGAATTTCGCCTCGTTCGTCTTTGTAAGAATCCGAAAAATCATCTATAGAAATACAACCACAAGACTGACGGTAAACAGGCTCGCATTTTAACTGGGTTATTGGAGCAACCTTTCTGCCTTCAAGTTTTTTATAAAGCAATTTTCCGGCAAGACAACCTTGTTCATAAATCTGCTGATCTATTGTAGAAAGGCGTGGAACCGACATTGCCGCATGCGAAGTTTCGTCATAACCAAAAACTTTTACGTCAAAAGGAATATGCAGCCCCAGATTTTGCAGAACTTTCTGGCATCCAAGCGCCATTAAATCATTTGCAGTAAGGATTGCATCAAAATGAACGTCCTCTTTTGTTGGACATGCAGCAGATAAAACTTCCATTGCAGAACTACATGTAAAAAATGCGTCGTAAACAAGTTCAGGATAAAAATTCAGACGGTTATTTTTGAGTGCGGCCTTAAAAGCCTGGAAACGCTCTTCAGACTCCTCGGATTGAGTCTTTTTTGCAGTCATATAAGCAAATCTTTGGCACCCGTGAACTTCTTTTAAATGTTTTATTACAGAATCATAAGCTGCTTTACATTGAATTCCTGTTGCAAGGCTGCCGGGAAGGTCAAGCTTTATACCAACCGAAACAAGCGGCTTATTTGGAAAAAGCAACAAAGCATCGGAAAGTTCCTGCATTGTCATTGTAGAAGAAAATGAACCCGAAATTACAATAACACCGTCAATCTGCTGCGAAAAAAGGCTGCTGGTTCCGCTCCAACACTGGTACTCATACATTCCCTGTTTGCATTGCGGAGATTTTACCTGGCCAATAATCAATCTTGCATCTTTGTGTTTAAAAAAGTCGGAAATACCTTTTAAAATGTTCAGAGAATATTCTATTGTAAGACTGTTGATTAAAACCGCAATATTTTTCATAGGCAAAGCATTTACAATCTGGAAGTTTTATCTTCCGTCTGATTACTCCGGCATTTTTTCTGTTTCTTTTCTGTATATAAGTTTTTATCAGCTTCAATGAGCAAATCCATAAGATTTGTTTTTTCTTTTGAATAAACTGCAGCTCCAATACTTATAGAAATTACAAACGGTAAAGAATAACTTTCAGAAATTGTTTTACAGAGGGAATCAATTTTTTTCTTTAAATTGCATATTACTTCCGGCCGCATTCCATCCGCAACAAATGCAAATTCATCTCCACTTAAACGACCAAGTATATCCGAAGAACGCAGCGCCTTCTGTAAAATTTCCGCCTGAATTTTAATTGCCTTGTCACCCATGTCGTGACCATAAGTATCGTTTATCTGTTTAAGTCCGTCCATATCGGCAAAGAAAATAATTCCGCTGCGATTCATTCTTACAGACATATTTATACATTCCTGCCCCATTTCGTAAAAACCGCGTCTGTTCAAAATGCCAGTAAGTTCATCAGTTTTTGCCTGAATGTCAAGTTCGGAGTTACTTAAAAGCAGTTTTTTCTTTTCATCTTCCAAAGCCTGATTTTTATTAAAATTCTTTGTAAATTCGTAAGAATTGATGATTATATTACTGAGAATTTTTAAATAAATATTGTAAACTTCAAAATCATCTTTTTTTACATTGCCTACAACATAACCATAATGGAGAGGTCCGGAAAAAAGCGGTGATAAAAGATATTTTTTATGTTCCTTAGAAACAGCACTTTCGTCAAGAATACGTTCATTTAAAATTACAGTGCTGGAAGGCTCAAATTCACCAGAATTGCGCTGAGCATCATAATACATAAGAAGCCTTGCCTTTTCCGGAAGCCTGATGCTTTCTCCTCGTACACACGAAAAAGGTTCATCGTACATATAAATGTACATATTATTCATATCCATCTGGTCTATAAGATAACGCAGAATAGAATAAAGATAACTTAAATCGCCGGCTGTATGAATTGTGTCAAAAAGTGTATAAATTGTATGAATTTCGTCAAAATGTCGCTGATATTTTTGTATATACTCATCAGCTTCTTCCGGACAAAGATTGCCATTTTTATCTTTAAATTGTTCGAGCCGTGTTCCAATCTCAATACATCCACAAGTCTGCCTGAATTTTAGAAAAAGATTAACTGCATTTTGTTTTTGTACCGATTCGCCATTCAGCATTTTGTATACAAGAGAGGCAGCTTCTACCCCCTGATTAAAAATCTGTTGTGCTACGGTCGAAAGCGTTGGAGAAGCAAGTTTTGCATGAAAAGTATCATCAAAACCAATAATTTTTAATTCATCCGGGATTTTTAAACCTAATTCCGAAAATTCAAGACTACAGCCAAGTGCCATAAGGTCGTTTGCGGCAACAATTGCGTCAAATTCAACCTGGTCTTTAGAAGAAAAACGATTTTTTATTGCTATACGTGCGCTGGAAGTTGTAAACCTGCCATCAAGAACATAATCAGGATTGTATTCAAAACCATTTTTGGCAAGGGCATTTTTATAAGCTTCAAAACGTTCTTTTGCCTCGGAAGATGTTGTAAGATTTGCAGACATAAATCCGATTTTTTTACATCCATGAACTTCTTTGAGGTGCTTTATTAAATCGCAGTAAGCTTCGTCGCAACTAACAGAAGTATA
>ODAI012220784.1_pt1 | contig 11014 bp, 14 predicted proteins | sample 1539321 | NCBI WGS metagenome assembly ODAI01 (sample SAMN02144231, study PRJEB22623) | gut metagenome | biome: sheep rumen | host: Ovis aries | place: New Zealand | reverse complement strand
TTTGCATCACCATTCCACAGGGCGACACATACGTATCGCACTGACAATCAAAAGGAGAGGTGCCGGAGTGGTCGAACGGGGCGGTCTCGAAAACCGTTGACCAGCTTGCTGGTCCCAGGGTTCGAATCCCTGCCTCTCCGCTGAAAAAATCTCATAAGGATAGTACTTATGAGATTTTTTTGTGTCAACAATATCATTCATGGATAACTACGTGAGCATTTCTATCCATAAATTCTTATGAGTCTCCCAAAAATGCTCTGGCGAAAAATCTGGGCAAGGCCGACTTTTGATATCTTTTATCTTAACATCAGTTATGCTGGACAATGGCCATATTACCTCCATGCGATAGTTGTGCCCCAATACGTACCAAACATAATCCTTCAATACCAATCCTCGTGGCTCAAAGCAATCTTGTTTATACGGAAACCTGTTTCTAGGATGATAGTATAATTCAACACACTTTTGCTGACGGATTGCATCGAGCAAAATATTCATGTTCTCAATGCCCGTTGCCTTACAATCAATATACATATACTTCTTATTCTCTTCCCAATCCTGCAACTGTTTGATTGCAGCCGCCGTCTCAAATGCCATAATGAATGGCATCGTCCATTGCTCATTGTCGCTCTTGGAATCTCCTACAATCCGATAGCGATACCTTTTATTTTCTTCTGACATGGCTTTCCGCACAACGTCATATTGCAGTCGCTTGTCGCACTCTATTTGAATACCAAATCTATCTCGGAGTTCTTTCAGATAGTTATGGAAAGTGCGTTTTGACATTATCTTGTCCAGGTTGGGTTCTTCGACGAGTTTGTCCATCAATTCATCAAAGGTAATACCTATTTCTCCTGCCTTGCGGAATTGGCCAACCAGCCACGAAAGCATCTCCAGGTTTTTATAGTCCATTTGATATGTTGTTTCTCGTTGCAAAGGTACGAATAATAATTCATGTGCAAAATTAATGTAATACAAAAGTTAATGCTTTCTTGCTGTGTTCTAACCCATATTGTTCACATTCAGCGATATATATTTTTGCCGAAAAGATGTTAATCAAAGCCCTTCGTATTACAATAGTAGGAATTAATTGCAACACGATATGACAAACGACACAAAAAACCTACTTCTGAATGTCCTCGATGAGGCAATCGAGAACACCCCTCATGCATGCAGTATTATCTGCGACATCAATTACCGTCTTACGCAGCATGGCCTGCTGCCGCTGGTGGTGAGCAGTTCCCATAAGATGATGCCCGGTGCTCTCGGCATCAATCGGGAAGATTTGGCAATTCTCGACACCTTCACCATGAGTGAAATTGTCAGGCTCTGCAAACTGGCAGTCAAAATCCAAAAGCGCGGCAACTATCCCTACCCTCCCATCAACGTCATCCTCAGCGGCAACACCCGCAAAGGAATGCTATGGGTGAGACTGATGGACGAACTGATGCCCCTCAAACTTAAGAGCCTCCCGTTCACCAACCTCTACAGCGGCAAACACTATGACGGCAAAGGCCTCTTCATCATCGTCTCCGACCTGCCCGTAGATGAGCTTAAAAGGGGATTCCAAAAACTGTACTCAGATGTTATACTCCTGAAGTGATTCGGGAGTATGATTATCTAATTAGTTAGGAGTTACAATAATAAATACTTTGCAAGAAGTCGAACGGTAGAATTATTTTGCTGATTGAAAAAAAAAAAGTAATTTTGCACCATGTAATTGAGGCCATTTGATAGATATAAAAGGTTTTACACATTGTGATGGATAATAAATTAACGAACACAAAAATAATAATAACAATGAAACCAAACAAAAGACAAATATCAGAAACCTTGTTAAAGATGTTAGACAAGGGAGGAGTATATGACGAAATTACAGAATTGGTAAAAACCGACCCGTATCTTGATATGGAGATGCGAGGAGATACAGGTGTCATTGTCTATTATCGAGGTGGAAAAATACTCACCATCGATGAGAAGAAAGGTTTATCAGGATTAGATAAAAAATATTATCGTGGAAAAAAGGTAGAGACAGTAACACCAAGTATCAATAATATTTTTGAATATATCTGTAAGTCAAAACACATTATTGATTTATACGAAAGAGAAGTTAAGAATAAGTTAGGAGAGAAGGAAATTCAACAAAGAGTGGTTTATGAAAACAATCTTTCTGTAAATGCTAATAATACAGACTATTTTGTGGCTGATATTGAATGGGAGGACAACAATCTATTTGGAGGAAGGGCTGATATTGTTGCTTTTCGATGGAACCACATGGAACACAGAAAGAGACTATTGCAACTAACCATAATAGAGGTAAAACAAGGTGAAAAAGCGGTAAAGACCCAAGAGAATGGAAATCCAGGATTAAAGAAACATTACGAAGATTATCAAGCATTTATACAAGACAAAGATTACATTAGCCATTTTATAGATGATATGCTTGCTGTGCTTTACCAAAAGTATAAACTTGGGATAATAAAAGGTTTGGACAAGTTATATTCTAATGGAAAGAAATCTTTCACCCCTAAAACTGAAGAAAATATAGATTTTGTTTTTCTACTTGCAAATTATCATCATTATAGTGATGAACTGAAAGAAGAATTCGCTTTATTACCCGATGATTGTAAGTTTTATGTGGCATCGTTTATGGGCTATGGATTGTATAAGGACTTTATATTTAATAAGAATGGAATTCAGATTTTATTCCCTAACGTTTTCAACCATCACCATCCATCGCAGAATTAACTAGATTAGCCATGAGCAATGTGATGCATGATAACATTAAAAATTGAGCAAAAAAACAACTACCTAACATGGAAAAACTGACAAAAGAGCAACACAAAGCGCAGATGGAGGAAATGAGTTCCTTCGACGAACAAATGCCATGCGTGGGTATCTTTTGGTACGACCCTGAGGACCATACCCTTTTTGGTGTTCGCAAGAAAGAACTGACACCGCGCGAAGTGGAGGATGCCGCTGAGAAAGGGAAGCCTTTCATCAACTATCCCCATCTGCACCGTCAAGTATGGGCAAGAGAATACTTCCGTGCACAAGCCAAACATTCTGAAACCAAATTCAAAGGCGACTATACGCAGATTCCTCGTGGTCGCGTAGCGTGGACAATTGACAAATTTATCGTCCTGGTTGGCCATTGGGCTGAACCCATACAGGAAGAGCTGACAGAACTTCTGGAACAGGAGTTCTCTCTGCCCTATTTCGAGTTTGTATATGACGAACATTGGGACCTCGGCCACGGTTGGTCGGGAGATATGCCCACAAGTAAATAATTGAAACCATTATGATTATTACCATTCATCGCGGAATTGACCAGATTGGTGGGTGCATCACGGAGATTGCATCCACCTCTGGCACTAAGATACTGATTGACCTCGGGCATAATTTACCTGATGGCGACGATCCTTCGGAAGACAAATATGACAACAGTGCAAATTTGTCCGCCTTGCTGGACGGCGTAAAAGCTGTGTTCTACACGCATCCGCATGGCGACCATGTTGGTTTTGAGACTGAGGTGGCAAAAAAAGATATAGATCAGTACATCGGCCATCTCAGCAAGGATCTTATGCTGCTTCTCAAGGGACATTTGGCTTATAGAGGCAATCCTAAATACAAGGCCGAGTTGGATGCTTTTAAGAAATTCCACACCTTTGAGGCAAAAAAGAAGGAGACAATCGGTGATATATCGATTACCCCGTATTTTGTAAGCCACTCGGCTCCAGACGCATATATGTTCTTGATAGAGTGTGACGGGAAAAAGGTGCTGCACACCGGCGACTTCCGCGAACACGGCTATCGAGGGAAAGGGTTGATGCCAACAATTAAGAGCTATATTGTACACCGCAAGATAGATGTCCTTATCACCGAAGGTACTATGCTCCGTCGCGAAGACTCTCGCCTAATGACGGAGAATGAACTCAAGTACAAAGCCATAGATTTTTTCCGACAGCATCGGAACCTCTTTGTCATGTGTTCCTCAATGGATGCCGACAGGTTGGCCTCGTTTTATCAAGCAGCACAAGCTGCGGGTAAGATGTTTGTGGTGGATGGATTTCAATGGAAAGTCCTTGAAACTATCGAGAATACTCTTGGAACAAAAAGCGGCCTCTACCGTTTCCCCAAGCGCCGATACTTTGATAAATACATGGATAATATACGGAACGCCTCGCAAGCAAATGGATTTGTTATGATTGTGCGGAACAATAAGCAATGCAGGGAATTCATCGAGGCTATTTATCCTACACTTGACCCAAAAGAAACATGTTTTCTCTACTCGCAGTTTTTAGGCTACATATTACCGACACATTCGGCATTCCAACAAAGAACATACGATTTTGTGCATTCCCACGAATGGCATATTGACTATCTCCACACTTCAGGTCACGCATCGCGCGAAACGATAGCTGCTGTTTGCACTAAGGTTAATCCTCGAATAGCCATCATTCCAATCCACCGCGATGCCAAGAGCGACTTCCGTAGTCTTGATATTAGTCAGGAGCTAAAGAACAAAGTTACTACTGAGAGCACCTCAATTCAGGGCATAGACATCATCATTAAATGAAAATTCTCCATATCTCGGACACTCATAACAAGCACCGAGAACTTGGTGTTATGCCAAAAGCTGATGTGTTGGTACACAGTGGCGATTTCACCTTGGGTGGTAGCGACATGGAAGCACTCGACTTCCTCGAATGGTTTTGTGACCAGCCTTACAAACACAAAATCTTCATCGCTGGCAATCACGATGATTGCATGATTGATGCCCACTTGGAAGGGCTGCCAGAGAATGTGCATTATCTGCACGACAGCGGTGTCACTATCGACGGAATGTCATTCTACGGTGTTCCGATGCTGGCAGAGTTCATGGATGGGGAAATGAAAATCAAGGAGAATTACGACCTTATCTCCGGCAGTATTGATGTGCTAATCACGCATCGAGCACCACTTGGTATTCTGGATAGTACCGATAATAAAATACACTATGGCAGCCCATTGCTGTTAAATAGAGTTTCCGCACTCAAACCCAAAATGAACCTCTTCGGCCATACTCACGATGCTTATGGAACAACCTCTTGGAATGGAATAATATTTAGTAATGCCGGAGTTACTGACTGGAAATATAACATACGGTACACCCCGCGGATAATCCCAATCGGTCATTAGGGTTTAACTATAGTTGGACAAGTACTTTAAAATCTAGTTCGAGATTTATATGGTCTCGACAAGGGTGTCTCAAAAGTCCCCAACGGGGACGACAGAACACAGACAGGGGTGTAAACCCCTGTTCGAATAGTAGAAAAGCGAACCCTGAAGGGGTGACACTCCGTATGATGCCGACAATCTTTCGCCCCTTCAGGGCTTTGCTTTATCGTCTATAAGTACGGGGTTTGCGCCCCCGCCTATTATATTTCAGTCCTTCGTACTTTTTAAAAGGCAAAGAACCACGCTTTTGGTCTTTCAGGCACTTGTCAAAACATCACATTGTTTCACCGGACCACAAGACGGGAGGTGCTTGTGCCGCTGGCGGAGGAATAATGCAGCAGATACACCCTGCCGGGCAGGGCGCTCACATCAATCGTTGTCTCTGTGGAGGACACCTGGCGACGCATCACTTGCCGTCCCGTCACGTCAAACAACGAAAGCACACCATCGGGACTGGGTAGCGACACGGCCACACGTCCCCAAGCCGGATTGGGCGAGAAGGAAGGCATGGCGTCAACGGCATCCCGAACACCCTCGCTGTTCTTCCACATCCGCACCCCGTGAAGCTCAAACAACACATTGCTGGCACCGGGCTGGACACGCATGCGCACCGCTATCCTGACAGGGTTGCCCTGATAGTATTCCTACAGGTTTATCGGCTGGGAGCTGACAACATTGTCGGAAGCAGGCAGCGTGCTGATTTCCACAAAGTCGCTGTCCTCGACTCCCCCCTGCGAAACCTCCACAGTGATGATGGCTTTGGAAGGGGTCTTGTGGGTGAGTTCAAGCCATACCAACTCGCTCCCTGAGATGTCAATCAATGGGGAGACATATCTGGAGTCGATCCGTCTGTTAAGGTAGATGTTCAGATAATCAGCAGGAAACAAGTAACCGGTACTCTCGCCATAGGCAATCAGCTCCCAGCAAGCACGCTGAAAAATGCCATCATCGCCGAAACTGAGATCATAGGGAAACGTACTAATGGGTGTGTTGCAGTCTGCCAGAAGAATCGTGTCGCTCAACACCACACTGCCTCCGATGCCGTCGACCCTGGCACACACCGGCTGCCATCAGGCAGCATCCCACACCACATAGGCACTGTCGGCGACGACACGGAAGTCAGAAGATTCACCAAAATCCCACTCCGCCGTGGTCACCGACGAATGCAGGAGCTCCACCATCACCGTGTCGCCAACCACACCCTGCTCCGGCGCCACAAGAAACGCCGTGGGCCTGCGGTTAGAGTCGACCACCGAGTCGTGGATGGTCATGCACCGTATCAACCAGCTCAACGTGCTGTCCGACACCGACGAAAACCTTGGCAGCTCGTCCAGATGCTGCCACGTGGCCCCATCGTCCCTCAAAACATAGTTCCCGTTGCGGGTGGTCAAGTTCGGGACACCCATGAGCGCAACGGATTCAAGAATCCGTATAGTATTCCATAGGTTCTGGGTCGTGACGATGCGCACGGGCGACTCAAACACGATGTGGTTCCAACGCATGTTGCTACTGAGGATTTCGAAAGGCTGGGTGTAGACAACGGGTCCCGGCGCATCCTCGCCCCCCCTGGTGCACATATACAACATACCTGCCCATATAATGGTAGAAATCGATGCCTTCCACATAATTGTGGCCTGACAGCACCGATGCAGGGAACTTCACGCCCACACGGTCCGATGCCGACAGCGAGCAGTAGACCGTATTGCTCACATCGGTGCCAGTATAGGAAATCGCCCCTCCGGACTCCGGCACAACGGGTTCTGAAAAAAGGCCGTAAGGCTCACATCGTGGGCAAGGATAGGATAAGGATTAGTCACCTCACCGTTGCTCCACCGCAGAAACCGCGAGCCCTCCACAGGCACAGCACACAGCAGCACCGTGTCGCGATAGGCATACACGCCGCCGCCCGTCACAATTCCAAAACTTGTGTTCGCGCTAGCCGCAGCCACCGTGCACATCGCCCCGCTGCCCCAAAGGGTGTCCGGCTCGATGCCCACAAGGGCGGAATGGCCATGGAGCATATTATAGCCCGGAGGCATCAACCACGTGAGGGAGAAAAGCCATCGCCATCACCACTCCAACCAAAGTTGAAGTGGAAAAAGCCGTTCGTGTCGTAGCCGTCGCATATAAACTGGTGACCGTAGCTAAGGCCGCCCACCCGCGCAGCATAGATCATCGGGCGGCCATGGTCAATCTCGTTCTTCAAAATCGCACTCCACTCCCTGTCGGAGCAGTTGTCGCGCAACACGCCCCTCAGCCCCGGTGCATACTTGAAATAGGTGCGGAAAGCATTCTCCGAGCAGGGGAAATTCAATCCCTGGTTGAGCATCATGCAGTAGGATCCGCTGCCCTCCCCCTCTGGGCCGTACTCCATCTCCACCACCACGCCGCAATGCAGCATCAGCGTAGCCACTGCCGACCGCTGAGCCGCCGGGCTGGTGACCGACAGCGACGCCGGCATACTGTCCCAGTCGTAGGCCGTCGAACCAAAGTCCGCACTCAGAGTGCCGTACGCTGCGTCCGTATAGCTCCGCTGCCCAACTCCCGTGTCAGGCCAGTTCCAATACTTCATCAGCTGTGCCATCGACGTGGCCACGCAGCCCGTCAGCGTCCGCTGGCCCAGACGTTGGGGACACAAGTCGTTGTAAGGAACCGACTGGTTCCAGGTCGTGGACAGCAGCGGTCCCACTATCGAGTCATAGCCCTCAGGGCCTTTCGGGGCACCCTGCTCCAGCCATCCCGCATGCATGGGCAGCAAGGGCCGGCGGCATACCGTCCACCGTCAAGACACCCTTGTCCGAATAGCCCAGGATGGGCGGCAAACGGTCGTCAGCACTCACCACTGCAAAACCGCCCTCCTCGAAGGCGAACAGATATAGATACTCATAAGGCGACTTCAGCAGCTGCAGCTGCCCTGCATCCCTATGCAGAAACGCCGCCGCACGGCATCCCGCAGCCTCTGCCGACACCGGAGCCGCATTGGCCGCGAAACAAGTCATCAATGCAAAAACCAAGAATAATAAACATTTATGCATAACAACCAATTTAAAATTCAGATTACAAAGATAACAAAAAAAAGCAAATAACCGCGCACAGAGACAAAAAAAAACGACAAATGCAATGCATATTGTCGTTTTTCCGTACCGCATACCAGAGTCGAACTGGTGATCTACTGCGTGAGAGGCAGTTGTCCTGGACCACTAGACGAATGCGGCTTTTCAGGTGATTTCCCTTTCGAAATCGGGTGCAAAAGTACAACTTTTTTCCGACATGGCAAACTTTTTGCAGCATTTTTTTAAACTATATTCTGCTACACATTAAGCACCAGTTAGTTGCTAACAACATTTTTTCTCCAAACTCCCCCTCTGCGGGCTGCAAAAATGACATATTCATCCCCTTTTTTTCCAAAAATCAGCCTCATGAACGTGAAGAAGGGTTGCCCGTGGCAACCCTTCGATAGCGTCAGCGGAGAAGTCAACGCCCCGCCGTTGACTTCTCCGTTGCACTATCGATGCATTATACGTCTTCACTCTTTCGAGGCGTGGGCTGCAAGGCAGTAGCGTCCTTCAATACAGGATAGTTGCAGCCTCCTTGTAGGATCCTTTTCCGTATGTATGACGGAGAACGATATGAGAAGGATGCTGTAAGGATACAGGATTGAACGGCCTCAGAGCGGAAAACGCTCTCTGAATTCGTTAATTCGCGAATGTGCTAATTCGTTAATCGATTCACGCGGTATTTCTCCACGTATCTCTCGAATCACAAGTAATTTGAATTGAGAATTGAGACCTGGCGGGCGAATAATCTCAATTCTCAATTCTCATTTAAGCCATATTGTGGAAGACGTTGACTACGTCGTCGTCGTTTTCGAGGCGTTCGATGAGGCCGTTGACGTCTTCCTGCTCCTCGGGCGAGAGTTCGCGCATGGAGAGGGGGATGCGCTCGAATTTGAAGGACTTGATTTCGAAGCCGTGGTCTTCGAGGTACTTGGAGATGGGGCCGTAGTTTTTGAAGTCGGCATAGATCATGATTTCGTCTTCGTCGCGGAAGACCTCGTCGATGTCGTAGTCGATGAGCTCGAGTTCGAGTTCGTCCATGTCGATGCCCTCTTTGTAGGCGACGACAAAGGAGCATTTGCGCTCGAAGAGGAAGTCGTTCATGCCCATGGTACCGAGTTCGCCTTTGCCGCGGACGAAGGCGGCGCGGATGTTGGCGACGGTGCGTGTGGGGTTGTCGGTGGCTGTTTCGACGACGAAGGCGGTACCGTGGGGGCCTTTGCCGTCATAGACGACCTCTTTGTAGGCGGACTTGTCTTTCTCGGTGGCGCGCTTGATGGCGCGTTCGACGTTCTCTTTAGGCATGCTCTCGCTCTTGGCGGTGGCCATGAGCAGGCGGAGACGGAGGTTGCTGGAGGGGTCGGGGCCGCCGGCAAGTACGGCGAGTTCGATTTCTTTTCCGATTTTGGTGAAGGTGCGGGCCATGTGTCCCCACCGTTTCAACTTGCGTGCTTTGCGATATTCAAACGCTCTTCCCATAAGTTTTTGATTTGAGAATTGTTTTGAATTGAGAATTGAGAATTGAGAATTGAGACCTAGCGGGCGATTATTCTCAATTCTTACTTCTCAACTCCCAATCCTTGGTTAATATTCATTGTTAATTTTGTTTTTGCTTTTTTTATAACCGACGTGAGTATGGAAATCAGTTCGTCAACATCGGCATTGATTGAGGTGAATTCTTCATCAGTGATAAAATCTGTATGGTGTAGCAGTTCAAACCAGTATTGTGTTTCGTCAGCTTCTTTTAGGGCAATGGAGAGTTTGTTGATGAAATCGGCTGGACTTTGGGCATTCCTGCTTTCTCGTATATTTGCTCCAACGCTTGTGCCACTTCTCAACAATTGCTTGCTTAGAACAAACTCTTTCTTTTCTGTGGTCAAGTGTTTATACAAATTGACACAACGGATGGCAAATGCCATACTCTTTGTATACAGAATGTTATCTTTCATTTTGAATTGAGAACCCTTTTGAATTGAAAATTGAGATCTGTTTTGAGGTGAGAATTGAGAGGTGAGAATTGAGACTTGTCGGGTGCTTTTTCTCAACTCTCAATTCTCAATTCTCAATTATTCAATTCCCATTTTTGACAGGAACACTGTGCAGTCTTCGAAGGTCTTGAAGGTGTGCTCTTCGGGGACGACGGAGGGGATGACATTGAGTGTGCGGAGCATGTACATGGGCTGCGGCTGGATGATGGTCATGAGGACGGTGATGCCGCGTGCCTGGAGGTCTTTGATGGCTGTCTCCATGGCGTAGAGGCCGGACTGGTCCATGAAGCTGACGAGTTTCATGCGGATGATGACTACTTTGGCATCGGAGGGCACGTCTTCCATCACCTCTTTGAACTTGTTGATGGTGCCGAAGAAGATGGGGCCGTTGAGGCGCTGGATGTAGATGTGGCGGCGCATCTCGTCGTTGATGCCGCCTTCATCGCCCCAGGGGAGGGGCTTGTCGAAGTTGGGCAGGCCGGGGTCGGGCAGGCCTTTGCGCACATCGGCGGAGGTCATGGCGGAGGAGCTGTAGCCGCCTTCGACGAGGTCGCTGGCGCGCTTCATGAAGAGGACGCAGGCGATGACCATGCCGATGCCTACAGCGGTGAGGAGGTCGACGAATACGGTGACGAGGAAGACAACGATGAGCACCACAGCGTCGGCCTTCGGAATGCGCAGCAGGTCTTTGAAGCCTTTGAAGTCGATGATGCCCCAGCCGACGGTGATGAGGATGCCAGCGAGCACGGAGAG
>ODAI011156601.1_pt1 | contig 11014 bp, 9 predicted proteins | sample 1539321 | NCBI WGS metagenome assembly ODAI01 (sample SAMN02144231, study PRJEB22623) | gut metagenome | biome: sheep rumen | host: Ovis aries | place: New Zealand | reverse complement strand
AGTGGATATATTGCATCTTCTATTTTCCAGATTTCGCCTTTTGGCCCTCTGCCGTATGAAGGAGGGTCCATTATTATGCCATCATATCTGTTGCCACGACGAATTTCCCGTTCTACGAATTTCTTACAATCATCAACAAGCCATCTTATTTTGGCATCTTTCAGACCGGAGCTTACAGCATTTTCTTTAGCCCAGTTAACCATTCCCTTTGATGCGTCTACATGAGTAACAGAAGCGCCGGATGCCGCAGCCGCCAGAGTAGCCCCTCCGGTATAGGCGAATAGATTAAGAATTTTAAGGTCTTTGTTGGGGTTATTAAGTTTGGAATTAATTATTAATTCAGAAAACCAGTCCCAGTTTACAGCTTGTTCCGGGAATAATCCGGTATGCTTGAATGAAAAGGGCTTAAGATTGAAGGTTAAGCCTTGGGCAAGGGGGTACGTTATCTGCCACTCCTTAGGCAGGTTGAAGAATTCCCATTCACCACCACCCTTTTTGCTTCTGTGATAGTGGCCATTCTTGCGTCTCCACTCATTATTATCCTTAGGTGTATCCCATATAACCTGAGGGTCAGGACGTACCAGTCTGTATTCACCCCATCTTTCAAGCTTTTCACCTCTGCTTGTATCAATTACTTCATAATCCTTCCAATTATTGGCAACCCACATGCTCTTATCCTCACAACATTTTATAATTTCATACTAATCAATCTCTCACATTATCTTTCATTATGCGGATGTTGTCAATTGTAGTAGTGCGCTAGGCAATACGAAACAGCTGTGCGCCTCAAGGGGATAATCGGATTTTCGCTGGTATGTCTTCGGCAAGAAAATGTAAGAGATAACCTTGTAGCGTAAGTAAATATCTACAAAAAACCGGCTTGCAATTCAACATCCTGTTGATGCAAGCCTTTTCTCAACATCGTGTTGAGAAATTTTTTCTGAGGTTATCTCTAATATTTTCTAACCTTGACATAAGGCTGGAAATCCGAATATCCCCTTAAGGCGCGCATCTGTTTGCTTCCTTCGCCATTCATACATTATCAATTGCGTAGTACAACTGTAGCCGGAAGCCAGACAGAAATATATTTTGTCTGGCTTCATAAATAAAATTGCGCTAAATAGCTAAATAATAGTAGCTTTCTTCCGATATAGTTATTGAAAAGAAAATTACTTACAACAGTCTTAGCAAGCGAACTTAAGCTCCGCTGTTGGAATTAGAACGAACTGGTTCTGGTGGCGTGATAAAAGTGAGTAACTTAGATGAGTAGGTAGAAAGGAACCCCGTAAAAATGAAAACAGCAAATGAGTAGGAGACGCATTCTTAGGATAAGGAAGGCGTCTTTTATTTTGTTTTTCTTGAATAGAATACAATGGTAAGATATAATCTAATATGGAATTATATGAAGATAAGGAGCATAAAGTGAAAGATATAGAATATATCTTGGATTTCGCGGCGCATTTGGGAAGAGAGATGCTCTTTTGCGGTGCGAATCTGGAGAGAGTTAATGAAAGAATGGAAAGTGTGTGCAAGACTTATGGTCTGCACGAGATAAGTATATTCTCCCTTAGTAGTTATCTGGCAATAAGTGCCAAGGATTCTGATGGCGAATTCAAGTCAAGACAAATCAAGGTTCCGGCGACAGGAATTCACCTTGCCAAATTAATTAAGGTTAACAGGCTTTCATACAGGGTATGTGAAGAAAAAATTGAACCAAGCAAGTTACAAGACTTGTTATTTGAATCAGTTATGGTTCCCTCCTATAATGTATGGATTGAAATGCTGGGCTTTCTTATTGCAATAACCTGTCTATGCCGTATTTTCGGAGGAGGCTGGCAGGAGCTACTGGTCGTGGCGTTATGTACGGTTTTAGCGTTCTGGCTTAGCAGACCCCTTGCAAGAGCAAAGCTTAATCGGATAATAACCAATATTATTAATATGTTCGTAACGACAGCCATATTCTTCTTTACGGTGTGGATAGGCTTTACCACCGAGATGATGGCAATGCTTACGGCGATGTCGCTTATGTTTATACCGGGTGTACCCCTTGTCAATTCCATGAGAAATATCTTATGTGGCAACGAGATGAACGGAATACTTGAACTTCTCAAGGTCATCCTTGAGACGCTTACGATATGCTTTGGAGTATTTATTGCATATATGTTATTCGGGAGGTGGTACACATGGTAGAGAATATAGAATTGATTGTACTGTCTTTCCTTGCATCAATTGGATTTGCAATCGTATTCCAGGTAAGGGGCAGAGATTTGCTTCTTGCCGGACTGGGCGGAGCAATAACGAGGTTTTTCTATATAATATTTATGGCATTTATACCCTATAGGATTCTTTATGCAGGATTTGCGGCTATAATTGCGGCTTTCTATGCGGAAATCGTAGCGACTAAGAAGAAGACGCCTGCCACAGTTTTCCTATATCCGTCAATTATCCCATTGATACCCGGAGACTTAATATATTATACTATGGGTGGACTGGTGTTAAGCGATACCCAGACTTTTGCGAAGAACGGTATAGATTGTCTCCTTGCACTTGTGGGAATAGCAGTAGGATTCGTTGTGGCGTCAACAATAACATTTTACATCAGGAAATTTGTATCTGCTAAAGAAGCGCGTCAAGAAAGCTAGGTAGAGAATATGAATAAATCAGCTAAGCTGCAAGAGATTAACAAGACTGCCTACGAGCACTACGGTAGTTTTTCCAAATACGCTACGAGAGAGCCTGAGGATTCGGCTAGTATCAGATTCTATGGCAATAAGACGAATGAGACGTTAAGGCGACCTTTTGCGGTTGATGTGGATAAGATTATGAATAATCCCTTCTACAATCGTTATGGAGATAAGACTCAGGTGTTTTCGTTTTTTAGAAATGATGAAATAACAAGGCGCGCCACACACGTTCAGCTGGTGGCACGAATTGCCAGAACAATAAGCCTGAACCTGGGGCTTAACATGGACCTTACGGAAGCTATCGCGCTGGGGCACGACATAGGACATACACCCTTTGGTCATGTGGGAGAAATGTATCTTAATGAACTCTACCACGAGTCAACAGGACGATTTTTCAATCACAATGTTCACAGTGTCAGAGCACTTAATATTGTAACGCCTACTAATCTTACGGTGCATACACTTGACGGAATTATATGTCACAACGGTGAGAAGCCGCAGGGGGCATATTATCCGAGTGAGCCAAAGAGTCTGGAAGAATTCAGGCAGATGGTGGAGGATTGTTATACAATAGAGGGCTTTACCGCTACTCTTAGACCCTTCACGTTAGAGGGCTGCGTGGTAAGAGTCAGCGACATAATAGCTTATGTTATGAAGGACAGGCAGGACGCAGAGAAGATAGGCCTCATGGTGGATTATGACGATGCGGGAATACTTGGCAGATCCAACTTCGAATTCATAGGCAACATAACGGAGAATATTGTGCTTAACAGCTATGACAAGCCCTATATTGCAATGGACAAGGCAATATATGAGGATCTGTATCGTCTTAAGAAGGAGAACTCTAAGAAGATATATGGCAATGCGGATATCAATAAGTCATACGAAGTAACAATTCGTCCAATGATGGAGGCTTTGTATAATAGATTCAGAGAAGATATATTAAGTAAGAATTATGACAGCATAATCTACAAGCATCATATTAATTATGGTATATTTAAGAAGACTTACGAGAAGAGAGAAGTAAGTGCGGATGATATTGTTGTGGATTATATTGCCAGCATGACGGATGATTATTTTATTGACCTCTATCATCATTTATACGGTGATGATGACATTATGAGAAATGTAAGATATAAAGGTTACTTTGATTAATCAATAATATATTTATAAGGGGGGAAAGAATTTATGAAAGAAAAGTTGAAGACCAAGAACGGGAAGATTGTTATGATAGTCATATTATCATGCCTGCTGGTTCTGTTTGTAGTTGGTATTTTTGCTTCGGTTCACAAGTCTGAGGGTGTTAAGGGTAAGCAAGATCCGGATTATATGGTTCGTGTATTATTCGAAGATGACACAGAGTATATTGACACTGTAAGCTTGGAAGGATTTGTTGCCAACGATCAGGGAATAGTTCAGTAGGAGGTTAGTTATGAAGAATAATTATAGGGGTCTTAATATTGCAATAATATCAATTGGTGCGGCAGCGGCTCTGGCACTTGTCATTTTCTTTATAATGAATATCTCCATGGCAAGCTATAAGAGTGTTGCGGAAAAGTATGACAGGGCTGTTAATGAAGGAAGATATGAAGACGCGTATGAATATCTTGATGTAGAGGATTCTGTATTCTTAACCAAGAAGGAATACTTAGAGCGTCACAATTTATTAACAGGAGTGCTTGACGATTTCAATTTAGGAGAAGCAATTAAGACAGTAGGAACCAAGGGTCTTGATATATTACTCAGCAGGCTTTTGGGCATTCAGTACAAGGTTATAGAGTCTGATGAAGCAGATGGTATTGCCAGCGTGACATACGAGAAGTCATCAAAATATGATGTCTACGGAATATTAAAAGACATGTCAACGGTTTCCCTTAAGAAGAGCGATCACAATCACATGCTGATTTTCCCTAATTGGAGAATAAGCGATGAAAAGGTAATAGTTAATGATATTACATTGTATGTCCCCCAGTGCCAGAATGTGCGTCTTAACGGAATAGACATTCCTGCTTCATACAAGCAGGGAGAAGAGGGCAAATATACCATCTACAAGATACCGGGCTTATATACGGGAGATCAGTTATGCAGTATTACTATGGATGGAGAGAATTACAAGCACTACAATGTATCAGCTAAAAAGTCAAATGATACAATTTATGTAGATGATGTTGACGCCTCACCTGAGCAGCAAAGAGAAGCTGTTGATGCTGCGTATGATGCATTCAAGAAGATAATAGATGCGGAAGCTAAGGGAGCGGACTTTAATGAGATTAGCGGTTTATTTACATCGGACAGCTTAAAGAGCGAGAAGGACAAATATGATGAAGATAAGACATACTTTATGACAACCGCCAAGACACATGGTATCACAGAGGTTGATGTTAAGGATGTGACAGCTACATTCTACGATATAGCATATACCAATGGTACAGTAGAAATAGGAGTACTCTTAGAATATACCAATTCTAACAAGGGTGTAGTCAATCCATATATTGCAGCCTTCACAGGCAAGACTGAAGGGGAAGACTCGGCAAGTGATTTGACACAGGTAATACGTATGCAATATGTGGGTGACAAATGGCTTGTAAGTTCATCCGGCACAAATAGAATAGTAGAGAACAGTTGGTTTATGATATAATATCTAGGTACATTAATAAAAAAGGAAAAGGATTGAGGAAGTAAGATGAGTGTTGTAACTACAATATTGGCAATTCTAGGTGGAGTGGCTTTATTCCTGTTTGGAATGTCGCTTATGGGATCGGGACTTCAAAGAGTTGCCGGCAATAGTTTGGAGAAGACGTTATTCAAGCTGACGAGCACGCCTATTAAAGGTGTGCTCCTCGGTACGGCTGTAACTGCCGTTATCCAGTCGTCAAGTGCGACATCCGTTATGGTTGTAGGTTTCGTTAATGCGGGAATGATGAAGGTTGCCCAGGGTATAGGCGTTATCATGGGTGCTAACATCGGAACATCCATTACCGGTTGGATACTTTGTCTGTCATATATTGAAGGCAGTGAAGGTATTGCGTCGTTGCTTTCGACTGCTACAATATCCGCTGTTGTTGCAGTTGCCGGAGTAATACTTAAGCTTTTTACGAAGCATACCAAGTATCATAATGTGGGCGACATTATGATAGGTTTTGCAGTTCTAATGGTAGGAATGCAGCAGATGTCCGGGGCAGTTGCACCGCTTAAGGACAGCGAAGAATTTGTCAGTATTCTTACAGCATTTAACAATCCTGTTCTTGGTATACTTGTTGGTATTGTATTTACAGCAATACTACAGTCTGCATCGGCATCAGTCGGTGTATTGCAGGCTCTTTCCATAACAGGAGCCATTACATTCCAATCGGCATTTCCTATAATCTTAGGTATTGGTATAGGTGCGGCAATGCCTGTACTTATCTCTGCAATAGGAACAAGTGTCAATGGTAAGAGAATAGCCTTAGTATATTTAATCAATGATTTGCTGGGAATGATAATATGGGGAACGGTATTCTACGTAGTAAGTATATTCGTGGACATTCCGTTTATGGATATGCCAATGACGCCTGTGCTTATTGCGCTCCTTAATACGATATACAGAATACTTACAATAGTGGCGTTGTTCCCGTTTGTAAAGCAGATAGAGAAGCTGGTAAATGTATTAGTCAAAGAAAAGACAGAGAAATCAGAAGAGGAAGCAGACTTCGAGCTTCTTGAAGAGAGATTCTTCGGAATCCCTGAACTTGCAATCAGTCAGTCTCACAAGTGTATCAATGGTATGGCATATACTGCGCAGAAGAATGTAAGTCGTGCAACCAGTATGATTGGCAACTATTCTGAGGAGCGATTCGAAAAGGTATGTAAGAAGGAAGATGTTCTTGACAAATACGAAGATCGGTTAGGCACATATCTTATGCGTGTATCCAAGACGCAGATGAACTTGAAGCAATCGAAGCAGGTATCTAAGTTCCTTCATACAATAAGCGACTTTGAGAGGCTGGGAGATCATGCCAATAACATTGCATTTATCAGCAAAGAGATTTCAGAGAACGGTATAACTTTCTCTGTAGAAGCGGAGGAGGAATTGGACGTTATCAAGGCTGCAACCGAAGAGATTGTAGATATTGCTGTATCATCCTTCCAAACTGATGATGCCGCTAAGGCTTCTCAGGTTGAACCTCTTCGTGAATGGATTGGCAATATCTGTGACGACAGCAGAAGCAATCATGTTAAGAGATTACAGGAAGGCCAATGTGAGATTCAGACAGGTATAGTATTCAACGACCTGATCATGAACTACGAACGTATATCCGCACATTGTTCTAATATTGCGGCGGCTACAATAGAGGCAGACCAGTCTCACTTTAATACACATAAGATGCTAAGTGAGGTGCATCACCATAAGAATGATCAATACAAGTTTGCTTATAAGTCATATGCAGAGAAGTTCGCCTTAGAGGAATCGCAAGATGATACTAAAAAAGGAGCTTAAGTAAGCAATAAGGATGGATTTCTATGGCGAAGCCGACTTTTGATAAGCTGTATAATTGGATAAAAAAAGTCATACAAAAGGCAATGGATATCTTTATGCCCGACCCTCAGCCGGCAGCAGAAGGAGAGGCTTATTGTACTACAGATGGAATGTGGCGTAAGACTATATTTCATGGCGGTATGATATTCGTGGGGCTCTTGGGATATTTCATTGTACATTATATCTTCGTAAGCGTACTTAGGCTTGGTACTGTAACAATAGAGTTAGCCGGAGATGGAGAGTTCAGCACATTTTTTACCAGTGGTACGTATTCCCTGTCATGGATAGAATGGCTGATTTATTGGATTACCTCATTGTCCATATCGCTAACGCCCGCTATAAGATATTTACCCTTCGGGCGGAAATTTATAGGTACATTATATTGCATATCGGTGGGTTATAATACATCATTTGCGTATTGGTCAGCTGCGCAAAAAGATATAAGAATAGCCATAGTAACATTGCTTATCAGTCTTGTGTTATGTGCTATACCTTATGTTTTGTTCAAGTATAAGCATCTTGTTTTGCCACCAGTCTTTGCCAAGATAGTATATGCCGCGTTTTGGGTGCTTATTATGGGAGGAACTATATTCGGAACCCTTAGTTCATTTCCGGGAATAGGGCCTATAGCAGATTTTTTCTACAAGCTGTATAATCTGCCGGGTGCAGGAGAATTCCTGCTGGTAACGCGAATTATAATATACTTTTTATTTATTTTCTTATGTCTTGACAAGATACTTACGTATATTAATGACAAGGTGCCAAAAGAATTTGAGTGGGTAGCATCCTTTAACTTGATATATACAATTACATTGCTTATTAACTGGTGTCTGACATATGTAATAATGCATATAGAAGAGATTGTAGACGGAATATATAGAGTAAGCAACATAAGTGGGTGATTAGATGGGAAGAATGATTTCTTTTAAAGGAATAAGATATGCTACGGCGATACGTTGGGGATACCCGATTGAGGAGCCATGCTGGAACAGAATAGACAACATAGACGAGTGTCTTAATAATTACAGAGACTTTGGACCTTGTGCTTACCAGCCAAGGGCGTTTGTTGATGAGGGCACCATTCCCGACAAGCAGTTCTATCATAAGGAATTCAGAGAAGGCGTGAAGTTCAATTACTCAGAGGATTGTCTTCGCCTTAATATCTATACGACGACTGATGATGGTGACAATCTATATGGTCAGGGCAAGCCGGTTATAGTATATATACATGGTGGTTCATTTATTACAGGCTCAAGTGATGAGAAGGTATTTGACCCTACGAAATGGGTAGAATCGGGAGTTGTGGCGGTAACAATTAATTATCGTCTCGGACCTCTTGGATTTATGTGTCTTCCTGAATTGGCGTCTGAGGTTGGACATACCGGCAATTACGGCATGTATGACCAATTAACAGCGCTTAAATGGATTCATCATAACATTGCAATTTTCGGAGGAGATCCGTCTAATGTTACATTAATGGGTCAGTCCGCCGGTGCAATCAGTGCAACTCACTTGATACTTAGTCCTTTAACAAAGGGACTGTTTGCCAAAGCAGTGTTAAGTTCAGGAGGCGGAGTATCCACATTTGTTGCGCCTAAGCAGCCGGACTCCACATATTTGTATTGGCGAAGGCTGATGACTGAGTGTGAGGTGGATACAATTGAAGAGTTCAGAAAGTGTTCGCCCCAGAAGCTTTATGAATGTTGGGCAAAGGTCAACGAGACCGTCAAAAACAGTGGTCTTTCGGTAGGACCGGTGGTTGATAATATATTGATTCAAAAGACTCGTGTTGAAGATTACAAGAGCGGTAATTATAAGCATATTCCTATGATTATAGGTTCTAACAGTGAGGATATTGTGGCTACGGTATTCTTAGAGATGGTTGGCTCATGGGGAAAGAACATTGCCAATTATGTTAACTACAATGATTGCGATGAGTCTGTTCGTGCCTATACATATCATTTTTGCCGACAGCTTCCGGGGGACAATAAGGGAGCGTGGCACTCTTCTGACCTTTGGTACTGGTTCGGCTCGCTAGACAAAAGCTGGAGAGATTTTAAGGAACAAGACTATGAGTTAAGCAAGCAGATGGTAAGGTATCTTACGAATTTTGCCAAGACATCCAATCCCAATATTGACACCAAAGCTGACGAAGAAAGCATTGTTGTATGGGATAACACCAACGACGCGCCACATAAATATATGCATTTTGGAGACAACGGATGTGTAATGCAAAGAGTAAGCGTCGCCAAGACTGTCTCTAATATGTTGTTCAAGCGTAAGTAAATGTAACTAAATGTAACATATATGGAAACTCCTAAGCTGCATTCTTAGCAGCGTGGAGTTGTCCATATATGTTATGTATAAGTTAACTAGGAGATCATATGTATAAAGTTGATTACAACAAACCATGTCATTTTCATTTTATAGGAATTGGTGGCGTAAGCATGAGCGGACTCGCCGAGATACTTCTGAAGAGAGGATTTACGGTGACAGGCTCCGACACCAGTAGTTCCACATATACCGATACGCTTATAGAGCATGGCGCTAAGATTATTTTTTCCCAATCGGCTGAGAATATAACAGATGATATAGATTGCATTGTATACACAGCAGCTATCAAGGAAGATAATCCCGAATATATTAAAGCTGTTAAGTCAGGCATACCAATGCTTACAAGAGCGCAGTTCTTAGGGCAGCTGATGTCGAATTATAAGGAATCAATTGCTGTTGCAGGCACACATGGCAAGACATCAACGACTTCCATGATAAGTCAGATTCTACTGGAATTGCCTAAGGATCCTACGATTTCCATTGGAGGAGAATTTGCGCCTATTAAGAGCAATATACATGTGGGAGATTCTGATATATTTATAACAGAGGCATGTGAATACACCAACAGCTATCATGAATTCTACCCGAAGTATTCGATAATCCTTAATGTGGAAGAGGATCATCTGGACTTTTTCAAGGATATAGACGACATAAGGGAGTCATTCAACAGATTTGCGAATAATACAGCTGATGATGGAGCAATTATCATAAATGCTGACATACCTGATGTGTCATTTATAACCAGGGGTACAAGATGCAGGATAGTAACATTTGGAAGTGAAGAGAACGCCGATTGCTATGCTGAGGATATTTCCTTTGACGATTTCGGCAATGCCTACTTTACGCCTGTATACAAAGGGAAGAAGCTGGACCAGATTCATATGAAGGTTCCGGGAATTCATAATGTATACAATGCTTTAGCTACAATTACTGCTTGCATGGAATTCGGTATAGACGCAGAGACCATAAAGGTGGGCTTAGAGAAGTTTGAAGGAGCGGACAGAAGATTTCAGTTCAAAGGCAGCAAGGCGGGCATTAATATAGTTGATGACTATGCCCATCATCCCACCGAGATTAGAATGACACTTCAAGCAGCTAAGAAATATCCTCATGAAAGAGTGGTATGTGTGTTTCAGCCACATACATATACGAGAACGAAAGCACTCCTTAAGGAGATAGCCGAAGCTCTTTCTATAGCAGATATTGTAATACTAGCGAAAATCTTTCCTGCAAGAGAGAAGGATATATATAATATTTCTTCTAAGGATTTGTTGGAAGAACTGCAAAAGAGAGGCGTAGAAAGCTACTATATTGATACCTTTGAAGAAATTGAAAAATTTATTTTAAAAAAATGTATGAACAAAGACTTGTTAATAACTATGGGTGCCGGAGATATTGTAAAAGTAGGAAATGACCTTTTAGACCAATAGTTATTCACATAATCCACACTTTATGTCTGAGATTTATCTACATAATGTGT
>ODAI010925994.1_pt1 | contig 11014 bp, 6 predicted proteins | sample 1539321 | NCBI WGS metagenome assembly ODAI01 (sample SAMN02144231, study PRJEB22623) | gut metagenome | biome: sheep rumen | host: Ovis aries | place: New Zealand | reverse complement strand
CCTTCGGCAACCTCAACGCTAATTCAACCATTTCCTAACCCGACACGGACACAACCAACCGCCATGCAACCGCGAGCCAATCACGAACCAATCACAACCATCCTTCGTGTCGAATCCAAGAACGATTTCGACACAACCATCCCACATTCGTGCCATGAGCGTGGCTGGTTTTTGCGGGGATTATTCGTGGTTCTGGCGGCGCCAGTCGCGCATGGTGCAGCCGAATCGACGCTTGAAAAGAGTCTTCAGGTAGGCGAGATCGGTGTATCCGCAGGCCTCTGATATCACCTTGATCGGGCGGTCCGTGGTCGCGAGGAGCTTTTTCACGGCGTCGAGCTTCTGGCGCGTAATCGCCTCGTTGATCGTCTCGCCGCTGAACTGCTGGAACCTGAGGTCCGCGAGACGGCGCGAAATGCCGAGCGCCTTCGCGACGTCATCCACACGTATGCCCTTGACGGCGTTCTTGCGGATGAACTCGAGTGCGCTCGACAGGAGATGGCTCGTTGGCGTTGAGGCGATGGCCGACTCTCGCTCGACGACTTTCACCGGACGTATCAGGAAGGGCTGAGACAATTGCAAACCGTTCTGCGCATTTGGTAGGGTCACGCGTCCCGCGTGACCGTGGACGCGCGGGACGCGCGTCCCTACCTCTCGCTCCGCCATAAGACGTTCCAGCGCGCGCGCGGCCGCATAGCCAAGCTTCTCGTGGTCGGGCAGGATGCTTGTAAGCGGCGGGACGCAGGATTCGTCCAGAAGCTCGTCGTTGTCCACGCCGAGAACGGAGATGTGCCTTGGAACCTTGATGCGGGCCTCTTGGCAGAGATTCAGCACCTGTGTTGCGCGGGTGTCCCACGCCGTCATCACTGCGGCGGGCTTCGGAAGGGCGGCGAGCCATTCCTTCAGCGCGGCGAGATCTTCGCGCGATCCGGCGGCTCCGGGCGAGCGGAACACGACAGGCTCTGCCTTGCGCAGCTTAAGTTCCTCGGTGAAACCCCTCTCGCGCGAATCGCTCCAGTACTGGCGGGACGTCGTGGGGACGAATCCGTAAGCGCGGTGGGCGCCTAAGGACACGAGGTATCTCGCGCCGATGCGCCCGATCTGGTCGTCGTCGTTGCGCGTGAAGGCGATTCCGCTCCGCCGCGCCGAGAGGACAGGGCCTGGGTCGCCGATGAACGAGACCGGAATCTTCGAGTCGCGCACGAGCGCCGCCGTCTCGTCCGGACCCGGCTCGCTCGCGATTATGCCGTCCAGCCCCACAGCGCTCTCGGCGAGAAAGGCGTCGGGCGTGAACTCGCTCGGCATCTGGAAGAGCCTCGTGTGCCAGTTCGGGTGCATCCGCGTGAAGTGGAACACGCCTGAAAGGATGTCGCGGCCAGCCGACCCCGACATCCTCAGGACTATTGCAACTCTCCTTATGCGCTTCATTGCTGAAAAGAATACCATAACCCTTGCGCGAAAGTCAACCAAAGACGCTGCACCGCACTATGGTGTCCCTTGACAGTGTGTGCTCTCATATTGTATACTTCTCACCGTGGTGAACAAATTTGTTCAGTGAGGTGAATAGTTATGTATGAATTGCCTTTAGTGAAGATTATAGCAAGTCGTCTGAACGAGAAACGGCTTCGGATTCAAGTTGTCGCCGGACCGCGACAGGTTGGCAAGACGACTGCCGTCAAGCAAGCCCTGAAGCATTATGGAAAACCGTTCACATACCGACTTGCGGAGGGGTTGGGTGTAAATCCCCTTGCCTGGCTGGAGAGCGAGTGGCAACAAGCCCGACTTCAGGCAAATTCTCTTGGGGAATATCTCCTTGTTGTCGATGAAATACAAAAGATTGTCGGATGGTCTGAGGTCGTTAAACGACTTTGGGACGAAGACACGTTTGAAGATGTCCCATTAAAGGTTTTGATTCTTGGAAGTTCCCGCCTCCTGCTCCAGAAGGGATTGAATGAGAGTCTTGAGGGGAGATTCGAGCTTGTTGAGGCATGGCATTGGTCTTACGAGCAGATGCATGAGGCCTTTGGTTTTTCTATTGACGATTTTGTGATGTTCGGGGGGTATCCCGGCGCAGTTCCATACATCCGGGACGAGGAGCGCTGGAGGGTTTATCTGAAGGAGTCAATCATAGAACCGAGTATAAGTCGTGACATAATTCAACTTGAGCGCATTTCAAAACCGGCGCTTCTTCGTCAGCTCTTTGCGTTGGCCTGTTCGTATTCGGGTAAGATTCTCTCTTATCAGAAAATGCTTGGACAGCTTCAAGACGCTGGAAACGCCACTACGCTTGCACATTACCTTGTGCTCCTTGGCGAGGCGGGGCTGGTCATGGGAATAGAGAAATACTACGAAGAGGTAGTTCGTGTCAAGGCGTCCAGCCCTAAGCTGGCGGTCTGCAACACGGCGTTGATGACGGCGATGCTGCCATACGGATTCAATGAGCTCCGTTCGAGACATGAATTATGGGGACATCTCTTTGAGTCTGCCGTTGGCGCGCGTCTCATACCAAGTTGCCGAGGGAACGACATTCAGCTTCGCTATTGGAATATTGGCAACAAGGAGGTCGATTTCGTCCTAAGCAAAGGTGATAGACTCGTCGCGATGGAGGTCAAGACCGCAGATGCGGACAGCGTTTCGGGAATGAAGGAGTTCAAGACCAGGTATGCTCGAGCAAAGCCATATCTGATAGGAGGGCAGGGCATGCCTCCGGAAATGTTCTTTTCGTGCAGGGTGGATAGCTTTCTCTAATCTCCTTCAGGAAAGATCCACTGACTAGTGCCGTTTTAGATCATCCCAGCCATCAGCAGAATAAGGGACATTCGCCTCGTCAGAAAACATGTCGTTCCTAAAAGTCAACCTTTTTGTTGCGCTAAAAATAACCAAAAATCGTTGACTTGAAATCTTGGCGCGTGGTAAAATAGCCGCGCAATGGATGAGAAGTACAGAATGTCAGTGGCTATAGCCGCGGCGATGTTTGCGTCGTTGTCGGTTTTCGCTGCGATTGAATTCGAGACTGCTGGCGCGTCGCTCCGCCTGTCGGAAAAGCGCGGAGCGATTGAGTCGCTCGTCGCCGCCGATGGCGCAGAGCGCCTCGCGCCCTCCGCCGAGGCGTTTACGCTCCAGCTTCTCGACGGAAAGGGCGAGCCGACGCTCCTCAGGTCATCGGAGTTTGCGTTTGTGTCTCACGCAAAGTCCGCAAAGTGCGCAAAGTCACCAGAGAAACTTTGCGAACTTGACGTGAGGCAAGGTGCTCAGTTTGAATGGAGCCACGCAAACGGCCTTGTCGTCCGCATGTCAGTAACCGCAACGAACGGCGAGTTCCGCTTCACGCCTTCGGTCGAGGGCATCCCCGCCGGAATGCTGCTTGAATGGTTCGACGGCCCGCAGCCGTGCATCTTCCCCGACAGAAAGCTTTTCTGGCCGGACTGGGACGGAATTGAGGTGACCAACTACAACTCGCGCCCGTATCGCCCCATCGCATACAGAAAGCGGTTCACGCCCGGTTTCGGCAGTTCGCTGTATCCCGGACTCGCCCAGATGCAGTTCATGGCGGCGTACAAGGACGGGAAGGGCGTTTATTTCTCCGCTGTCGACGACCGACACACGCCGAAGGCCGTCGATTGGGACCAGCAGGACGGCAAGTCTATACGTCTTACACTTCAGACTTTCTGCGGCGACCTTGACTCGGACGGCGCATGGCGTCCGAAGTTCTACTATTCGCTCCGCCCTTATAATGGCGGGTGGATGGAGGCGTGCGAAGTCTATCGCGACTGGGTGCGGACGCTTCCTGACTTCCAGCACAAGCCCAATCGCCCGAAATGGATGTACGACTCGCCAGTTAATCTCATCTACCCCGTGCGCGGCAAAGGGAACGACTGCGGGCGCGACATGAAGCCAAACCGCTTTTTCCCGTATGTCAATGCAATGCCGGCTGTTGAAAAGTACGGCAGGCTCCTTGATTCGCGCATCATGGCGTTGCTCGTACATTGGGAAGGAACTGCGCCTTGGGCGCCGCCATACGTGTGGCCACCATACGGCGGTGAAGAGGAGCTCGCCAAGTTCCGCGACGCGCTCCATGCCCGCGGCGACCTGCTCGGCGTTTACTGCTCTGGCACGGCATGGACGCAGGTAAGCGCCATCGTGCCGACGTATTCGCTGGAGCAGCGTTTCGAGGATGAACGACTCGGGCGGCACATGATGCGCGGGCCGAAGGGCGAGATCACGGCCTGCGTCTGCAACGGATTCGACTCCCAGAAACTCGGCTACGACATGTGCCTTGCCGAGGACTGGTGCGCCGGGGAAATCGTCGCGGAAGCGGCGAAGCTTTCCCGTTTCGGAATCGACTACAGCCAGTTCTTCGATCAGAACATGGGCGGCGGATGGCTTCTCTGCTACGCGAAGCACCACAACCATCCGCCGATCCCCGGCGCATGGGCGGTCGACGCAATGCTTGCGCTTCAGAAGCGGCTTGTCGCCGAGGGGAACGGAATGGTCTTCGGCTGCGAGCAGACCGCCGCGACGCCGTATGTGCCGACACTCCCCTACAGCGATGTGAGACCGATGCCGGGGCTGATGTTCTTTGGACGCCCCGTGCCGGGCTCTGCATTCGTGTTCCACGAGTGGATGTGCAACTTTACGGGCAACCAATGCGGCATGATCAAGCGGATGGACGCTTTCTGGCGGTGGATGAGCGGCTTCCACAACGGCGACATGTTCTCGCTCGTCCTCAATGACAATGGCGAGGTCGTCTGCGGATGGCCAGCCCTCTGGAGCGACGGGCCGCTTCCGGAACGGGACGCACTCGTCTCCGTGCTGAGGAAATTGAACGCAATAAGGAAGAAGCATCCTTCGTTCCTCTTGGAAGGCAAGATGATCCGTCCGTTCCTCAAATGCGAATCGCGCCTTGCAGTTGTGGATTTCGAGGGATGGCGGAGCGGGAGCGTCGAAACAACCGAGGTCTTGACGTCGTTCTGGGAGAATGCGAAGGGCGAGCGCATCGGCTTCGCGTCCAACTGGCGGCGCGAGCCGTCGGAACTCAAGATCACCCGTGCCGACGGCAACGTCGAGACGCGAACCCTCGCGCCGTTAGAGACAATAGAACTATTTGCAGAATAAACAAACATAAACAAGCAAAAGAAAGGAAAAGAAAGATGAGAGCGAAACATGGTGTCATGGCTGCAATCGCGGCTTTTGCGGCGACGGTCGCATCGGCGGCGAGCATCACTGTCGACAGGGTGGCGCAACGCTGGCCATGGAACAACAAGGTCGACATAACCTATACCGTTGACGGTGGGCAGGATGTCGCGCTTGGCGTCTACGCCAGAATCGTGTTTACGGCCAATATAGGCGGCGCAATATATACGATTGACGGAGTGCACGACATTGGTGCCAATGCTTCCAATGGAACGCATACTGTGACGTGGACGCTTCCTGCGGGAGTTCGGGCGGCCGGATGCACGATGTCGGCGCAGCTTTTGACTGCTGACAATCCGAGCGGCGACGACTACATGGTAATCGATCTTGATTCCAACGACAGGGCAACCGCCGTTTCCTACGAGGGACTTCTTGCTTCCCAAAATGCCTCGAACGTTCGCTACAATTCGGACATTTACAAGAAATCGAAACTCGTTCTTCGCAAGGTTCCTGCCGGCGGTCCGTATCGTACAGGACATGCCAATTATAGCAAGGCCAGCATGCCCGACTCTCCAATAGACAGGACGACGACTTCCGCCTATTACATCGGTATTTTCCCTGTAACGCAATACCAGTACACAAAGCTCTGTGCTGCCAGCGTGACCGACAGCGCATTGCCAAATACGGGAATCAATTGGAACACGCTTCGCGCATCTGCCGCAACGGCGGCGCAGATTCCTTCGGTTGACTCCGACACCGGTTCGTTCTTCCAGCGCTTGAACTACAAAACGGGTCTGTATTTCGACCTGCCGACAGAAGTCATGTTCGAGATTGCCATGCGAGCGGGCCGTACGACTGTGTTCTACTGGGGAGATAGTTGGAATGGCGACAAGGTGAACTACAACAGCAGCGGCTATGAGGCTGTCGGTTTAAGAGATTCCAATGACTGGGGCTTGTACAATATGAACGACAATCCAGTCGAGATTTTGCGAGACAACCAGAGTGCGGCAGACGTTGCAACACTGTCCGATCCATTTGTGCCATCAACAGTTGCTTCGTCAAGTCGCGTCATGCGTGGTGGAGCATTCAATTCGAATGGCAAGGAGTTCCGGTTCCATGCGTCTTACCGTGATGATTCCGGTAAGGGGGCTAGTGATAGTGCGGGTGCAATGGGAGCCATCGGTTTTCGCGTGGCCTGTGTAATGAAGTGAGACAAGTTCTGCTAAGGATGTAGCCATGAAAAAACTGCTTTTGAGTGTTTTGTCATGCGCCGGCGCGGCAACTCTCTATGCCACCGATGGCGTTTTGCTCGCTGACTCGCCGTCGGCTGCGACATTCACCGTCTATACGTCAGATACGGCTTCGTATGTCGTCACATCGCTCGTCGACATCGCCGCACTACCGCCGGTCGCATGGAATGCGGGCGATACAGTAACGGCGATATCGGGGCGTGGCGTTGCCACGATCCTTGCTGATGACGCAGTGTCTGCGGGCTCCGTCGCATTTCCGCCCAGCAGTTCTGGCGGCGTATGGACATTGGTCAGTTCCAGCGAAGGCACGGCCAAGATCGGCATACCGTGGTTCGTCTATGGCGACACCGGGTCGCTTGCGACAAGCGGACAGTCATCGTATGGCGTTGATGCAAGGCTGTCTGGACCGAACCGCAAGACAATACGTCGTGAAGCATTGCCGGTCGCGTATTCCGACGTCTTCTGGGTGGAAGACGTGAATAGCGCGGTATCTCTGTCATTCACGTCTCCATCGCTTGCTGTAACGGAGCGTTCGTTCGACGAGGCGGTGACCGAGCCGTTTGATTTCCACGAGGCTGGTGTTTGGAATGTGCAGTTGAAAATGGATGGCAGCACGGTGGCAACGGCAGAGATCGAAATAAAATCGTCCGGTTTTCAACTCATATTACGATAGAATTCATTAAGGCAATGAAAGCCATAGTTCTCACTGGAACCACAATGCTATCGGCGGCATTGTGCGTGTGTGCTACTGTCGCTGAAGAAATGACGCATGTGGAGTTCGTCGCGCCTGGAGGCGTGAAATGCCGACTTACGGCTGACGGGTCCTCCATGTGGCGTTTGCGGACTGCAGAGCTTGATGGTTCGTTTGCCGATGCCGGGGCTGTTCAGTCTCTTGCACGTTGGATGGGCGAGACTGTTAAACCTTCTCCAAACGTGGTTTCGCTGTCTCACGATCCTGATGGTTGGACTGCGTCCGCCAAGGATGGAACCAAGGCTGTATTTCGGGAAAGTCCTTTTCGGCTGTCGTTTCTTTCTGCCACCGGTCGCCTTGTGCTGGATGTTGTCCGTATCGAAACGTCATGCAGGTCATGCGTTCTTGGTGGGCGACTGCTCGAGAAAGAGGCCGTTTACGGTTTAGGCGAGCGTCTTGACAGGCTGAACAAGCGGGGGCAGTGCATCGACCTGTACACGCGCGACGGCTACAACGACAAGGGCGCATCGTATGTTGCCATTCCGCTTTTTGCAACTACGCGAGGCGGCGGCGTGTTCGTGAATGCTTACGAGCGGATGAAGGCCGACATGGGAGCGTCAGATTCGACTGAATGGCGAATGGAGGTCGAGAAGGGCGCATTGGATGCATATTTTATCGCGACGGATGCAATGCGTGACGTGCCTGGCCGATACATGGAATTGTCAGGAAGGCCGGCGGTGCCAGATGACTGGCAGTATGGGCCTGTCGTGTGCCGTTACTGGCCGGACTTCAGGGAGTTTGACGGACCATTCGCCCTGTCCATCGGCGGAATTCAGACGCTTGGCCTTGGCCTTCGCAACATAATCGACAGGTATCGCGACATGGGTGCTCTGCCTACTGCCGTCATAGCAGAGGGGGCGGACTGCAACATGTATGGAACGACGCCAGAGGAGACAACTGCGAAGCGAGCGGAAATCGTGCGGCGTGCCCAATGGCTTGCAAAGGATGGCATCAAGTATATGGTGTATATGGCGTCAGGAAGCGTCATGATGCGGAACGCGCCTGGATTTAAGGACGAATATGAAGTTCGTGTCGTCATTGAGGATGCTGCCGGACATGCAAAGTCGCGCCCGCAGAGGGTCTTCCCGTCGATTACGTTTAAGTCGTCGAACCCCGATCTTGGCGGTGGAAGAAGCTGGAGCGCGATTGACATAACGAACCAGGAAGCATGGCAATGGTATCTCGACAAGGTATGGCAGCCGCTCCTTGACGCCGGGGTGCGTGGCGCAAAAATTGACTTCTGCGAGGAGATGCCGGATGACGGCTATCTGTATGGAGATACGCGAATCAGATATTTGTGGAAAAATCGTTCCGTGTTCGATGGCGCAGCAGTCCATCACGCATATCCCACGTTCTTCATAACTAAGCTTTGTCGCGACCTTTCGGCTCGCCTATCCGCAAAAGGGCAGGGGCGCTTTATGGCGCTTTCCCGCGGCGGCGGGATCGGATCGCAGCGTTCGCCATTCATGTGGGCCGGCGATCAGCATCGTACATTTGAAAAGCTGCCGGAACAATTGCTCGCCATGCTCAACTCCGGCGTTTCCGGAATTCCGTTCATGACATACGACATGGCCGGATACCACTATCCGAAGATGAAGATGGTTCCGTGCGGAGTGCTTGACGCGGCTACTGGCATCGTCGACATGTCGCGTGCCGCAGCGGAGAGGAAAGGCGAGGAGGTCGTTTATCGCCGGGGTAGCGGAGAATACGGCATAGAGGAGGAGCAGTCGATATTTGCCCGTGGCGCGGCTTTTACCGCCTACAGCCCCTGCATGCAGACTCATGGCTATGTCAGGCATCCGTTTGAGTTCGATGCCTCCACGAGGAACATCTACGTCAAGTGCGCAGAGCGGCATCTTGCCATGGTCGGCGAGATTTCCGCCGCCGCCAGAAAAGCGGTGGAGACGGGCGTCCCGATTGTCCGTCCGCTAGCGTTCGACTTCCAGGACGATGAAAACACATGGTCTATTTCCGACGAATACATGTTCTGCGACAAATACCTCGTGGCGCCGGTCCTGGCAAAGTCCGGGAGCCGCAGAATATATCTGCCGAAGGGAACATGGATTGATGTGGATGCGGGCGTGCGCCATGACGTGCCGACCGGCGGCAAATGGATTTCGCGCAAGGTGCCAGAGGGCGACGTCGCCGTGTTCCGGGCGCTGCGTCCTCCGGAGAGCGTGCGCACGTTCAGGAGCGAAGCGGTGGATGCGAAGATTGCCAGTGTCGCCGCAAAGATCAAGGACAAGACAGTCAGGGACATGTTCGAGGCGTGCTATCCAAACACCCTCGATACGACCGTCAAGGGCGACGGATACGTAATAACAGGCGACATAGACGCGATGTGGCTCAGGGATTCTGCCGCGCAGGTGTGGCCATATCTGAGGCATGTCGGCGAAGATGCGAGGTTGAAGGAGCTTGTGAGAAAGCTGATCCTGCGGCAGTTTGCGAATTTGCGCCTTGATCCGTATGCAAACGCATTCTACGCCGACGAGAAGAAGGAGGGGGAGTGGAAGGACGACATGACGGACATGAAGCCCGGCCTTCATGAAAGGAAATACGAAATAGACTCTCTTTGCTATCCGATCCGTCTGGCCCATGGATATTGGAAGGCGTCTGGCGACGCGACGGTGTTTTCCGGCGAATGGGAGAATACGCTTCGGATCGTTCTCCGCACTTTTCGCGAGCAGCAGCGGAAGGACGGGCAGGAAACGTCATATCGCTTTCAACGGCTGACGAAGACGCCCGTCGATACGCTTGGGAACAGCGGACGCGGGAATCCAGTAAGACCGGTTGGGCTTATCGCAAGCGCATTTCGCCCATCCGATGACGCGACGATCCTTCCGTTTCTCGTACCGTCGAACTTCTTTGCCGTTGATGTCCTGAGGAAATCGTCGGAGATAGTGAGGGCGACGGGCGGAGATGCCGCGCTCGCGAAGGAGTGCGACGCCCTTGCGGATGAAGTGCATGAGGCGCTCATGAAGCATGCGGTTGTCGATACGGAGAAATGGGGAAGAGTATATGCGTTCGAAGTGGATGGCTACGGCGGACACATTCTCATGGACGATGCCAATGCTCCGAGCCTTCTTTCCCTGCCGTATCTTTGCGGCATCGACAGGCACGATCCGGTCTACATGAACACACGGCGGATGATTCTTTCGCCGGAGGGGAATCCGTACTGCTTTCGCGGCAAGGCGCTTGAAGGCATCGGAAGTCCGCACACCGGGCTCGGCAAGGTGTGGCCGATGTCCCTCATCATGCGCATTCTCACGTCGGAGGACGATGACGAGATACGTGCGGCAATGAAGATGCTTGTCGACACCACGGCGGGAACGGGCTTCATGCACGAATCAGTCAATGCAGACGACCCCGCCGATTTCACGCGCAGCTGGTTCGCCTGGGCGAACACGCTTTTCGGCGAAGTCATTCTTGAACTTGTTGAGCGCGGCAAGGCGGACTTGCTGTGACGTTTGTGCGACAACACGACGCGCACACGCCAATTGGAGAATGGTGAAATGAGAATTATATGCTGGACAATCTTAACGGCGGCTTGTGCGTTGTCGGCGAATACGGCGGAGGCGGTTGTCGACATCGACGCCCTCTGTCCGCCACGGGCCGAGACGGCGGCGAGGTTCAAGGCAGGGTCGTATCCGCCCGCTGCGCGTCCGTACCGCGAGGCGGCGAAGATGGCCTACCGCTACATGGTCTCCTTGCCGGCGATGACGACGCTCGTTGAGACGGGGAGGCCCAGCCAGAAATACCAGCACAACGCATACGTCTCGAAGACGCATGCCGCGCACATCGAGGCGATGCTGGACTGGATGCGCCTTGAGCCCGAGATGCGTGAGACTGCGATGCGCTTCGCGAAGGCATCCGCCGAGTTTCT
>ODAI010414471.1_pt1 | contig 11014 bp, 11 predicted proteins | sample 1539321 | NCBI WGS metagenome assembly ODAI01 (sample SAMN02144231, study PRJEB22623) | gut metagenome | biome: sheep rumen | host: Ovis aries | place: New Zealand | reverse complement strand
GAAAACCAGCGACTACGCCCAACAATCTTTCCCGAAAAGCCGTCGCTTTTGGTATAATACTCACTGTCAGAAACGGGAACGTATCTGACCTCATAGCTCCTCGACGAGACCCGCCGCGGAGAGGCCGGCAGGATCGGCCATCGGTTGCAAACCGGTCTCTTAGAACTACGACTCTACAAAAGACAAAGCACGGATTGCAAGGCGGTACCCTATTATAAATTTGGGGTGTCGCCTTGGCGTGTGTTTGTCTAGGCTGTCGTAGGCCTTAAGAGCATGCGCCTTGGCGCGCCCCTCTAACCAAAACAGAGAGGCGCGCCTTTCTGTTTGCAGGAGACGGTAGGCATAGATGGCAAAGAAGGTTCATGAACTTGTTGCTCCGGCAAAAGAGACTCAACGATATGTGCTTGTTGGTACATACAAAGGAGACCAGTTGACGAAGTGGCGCGGATGGTACAACTACCCAATTTCGGGCGATGACAAGATTGGCACGGAAGACGCGGCAAAGATAACGGAGCTTTGGCTTTTTAAAGGCAAGAAGGAGCAGCGCAACTACAAGGCGCAGTTCGTCGGCATTAAGACGCGCAAGGAACTGATTGACGATTACGGCTATCCAGCCAAAGGGGAAGCCCACAGCGACAAGTATCTTCTCTTCAAGACAGACTTCAAGTATCAGCATAAGGGCGACATTCCCGAAGATGCGGAGCGCGTCATAATTTGCACGGCAGACTTCGCTACTGCGCCGAAGGTGCGCAAGCAACTTAAGGCATATCTTGAATCGCCGGACCGCAACGACCCCGACCTCGCGAAGCGCCTTCCCGAAATCATCACCAAACTCAAGCCCGAGCAACTGCGCGTCTGCGAGGCCGCGGTGCAGTTGAATCTGTTTGCATGGAATGATCGTCAACCTGTTCATATGCCAAGAAGAAATGGTTTTACCGCTGTAGAGCTATTCGCTGGAGCGGGCGGGTTGAGTATAGGTCTTGAGCGCGCGGGGATCCATGTTGTCATAGCCAATGAGATCATGCCCGATTTTGCGGCAACTCTTGCGGCAAACCATCCCAATACGAATGTCATTAATGACGACATTCACAAGATTAATTTCAAGAACGAGTTGAAAAAGCTTGGATTGGAATCGGTAGATGTTTTATCTGGTGGTCCGCCCTGTCAAGGTTTTTCGACCATTGGCTCGAAGAATCGACAAGACCCAAGAAATTCTCTCTTCTATGAATATTTGAGGGCTGTTGCAGAGACCAATCCGAAGTACACGATTTTTGAGAATGTTTCAGGTTTCAAACGGATGTATGGTGGTTTCGCCTATGAGACTTTGGTGCGAGAATTAGGCGAACTAGGATATGATACAAAGTGCCAAATACTCAACGCTGCGGATTATGGTGCACCTCAAATACGATACAGAACTATCGTTCTTGGCTGGAAGAAAGGATTGCCCGCACTTGATTTTCCCGTGCCAACCAATGGCGAAAAGGAAGGTCAGCGTCCATACCTTACATTGATGGAGGCTATTAGCGATTTGCCGCAAATAGGCGCTGGGGAAAGTTCTGACCAGTATGCGACGCCGCCGCAGAACGAGTATCAAAGAAGAATGCGCGGCGGGCAGGAAGAACTGTTGGAACACAATGCCGCAAACTACGGCGAAAAAATGCAAGAGATCTTGCGCACGATACCTGAAGGCGGGTCGGTGAGCGACTTGCCCATGCGGTTGCGTCCAAGGTCTGCCTACTGCAACACATACGCGAGACTCTTGCCGAATCAGCCAAGCCCAACAATAACAAGAAATTTTGGTACGCCGTCTTCCAGCCGATGTGTTCATCCATATCAACCAAGGGCATTGTCAACGCGCGAAGGTGCAAGATTACAGGGTTTCCCCGATGACTACAAGTTTGTTGGCGGCAAGCAGTCAAAGAACCTTCAGATAGGCAACGCCGTTCCGCCTATTCTTGGCGAAGCGATTGCTCGTGTAGTAAAAAAAGCTTTGGAGGGAAGTGGTAGCCTATGAAGCAGTGGTTTCCAACCAGTGTTACAAATCCAAATCGAGCAAGTGCAGGTTCGGCCGAGGGTACTGCAGGCAGGGCTTATCCGGTGCTTGTTGCAAACAGGATGGCTAATGATCCATGTTTTTTGAAACAGGTTTGCGAACAGGTTCGTCGAACTCCGCGTGAATATAATGGCGTATGCGTGGGTAAGCGGTTGAGTCGATATGCTCCTTGTGTTGTAGGTTCGCATCTTACGCAGACAAAATCAGCCTTGCGAATTTTCTGGAAAGACGGCACGTTTTCAAACTTCATCGTTAAAAAGTCAAATCCTGCTCACATTTGTCTTAAGAAAGTAGAAAGCTTTATTCCAGAGTTTGAGGCACAGTTTCGCAAAGAAATTCCATCTATAGTTAAAGAAGCCTTGTTGTTGTTTATTGGCAGACATCCGCGGCAAAGAGAAATTCTGCGATCAATACCTGTTAATTATGTCGGGGATAAGGTACGCGATGATATAGAACGTACATATCATAATCGACTTACACTCGCCTCTATGTATGGCTATAATGAGACAATGGCCGATAGCTTATTGGAATGGTTTCGAGCTAATTCATCAGACTTGTTTTTGTATTGCTTTTCTTTGGGTGGAGTAAAGGAGAAAACTGACGCTGCTGATTTTCTCTGGTATCATTCATCAAATGGGGCAGAGTCAGAGTTTGAAATTATAGACTTGAAGAAACTTGCGAGCAAGTTGTGTGCCATACCGTTCGCGCAATTGTCGCCGATGGTTGGGCCAAGAGATGCAGCTAGGGTTGGATCGACAATCGATTTGCCATTTGGAAATCTACAATATCATGAAGATGCTCTTGAGTTTCGTCACGATGCAGATAAGATTCATAATCTGATCAATCTAAAGGTTGACAAAAAACTCAAGAATAAGTTTGGTGCTGATGCGAAGAATCGGGGACATGAAAATGAGAAGATGATTGCGGAGTCACTGTTGAAAGATAAGGAGTTCTTGGCGCATTTCTGTGAGCGTGTTGGACGAGAGCCATCTGAGTTTGAAATGGCTGAGGCAGGTGGGAAGAGTGCTAAAAAAGAGCTTAGCGTCTTGGGAGGAAGAACGCAAGGCAAGACAGATGTCTTTGTCAAATGGAAAGATGGTTCCAGAACGAACATTTCCGTTAAGATGAGTGCTGCTGGTCAGGTGTATTTGGTTACGGCGAATAATTTTATAAACGCCTATGAAGCCCAATATCATGTGATGATTCCGAGCAAGGTATGCCGTGCCTTGGCGTTTTTTATTGGAGAGGAACCCGAATCAAGGTCTATTCTTGATGCTACAGACATTTCTGTTGACGGACCTGAAGCTCGGCGTCTGGCATATAAACAGAATTACCGATTGATGTTCGAAGTTATTCGAAACTACGATAGACGAATGGCAGAGGCTTTGTTGGATTTTCTGAAGTCCAATTTGGAAAATGTTTTTGAGTTGGCGTTTGCTGCAGGTGCAGTGAAAGATAAATCGTTGTGGTCAAATGTGCTTTGGTACAAGAATCTTGTGGAGAATAAATGTTTAGACTATTTAATCCCGATCCCGGTTATTAAATCAGCGATTAAGCGCAAGCGGGATGGGTTGATAGTTGAGCCTGGTTGCAAGCCAGGATCAACAATACAGCTGCCATTCGGACATTTGCAATATTTTCATAAGCAGCTTGAGTTCTATCAAAAGCTGAAGAAAATCCAATCGCTGCTCGCAACAGTTTAGTAATGTTAGGACAAAGTATGGAAAGCTCAATTCTAATTGAATCTGCCGCGCAAGCTGCCGCGATAATTCGGGCTGCGTTGCCGAAGGAGCAAAAGGAAGAGCGGGTTTTCGTTCTTCCGCTTGATGCGAACGGCAAGATGCTCGCTAGGCCTATTCGTGTGTCAGTTGGACATCAAGACGGTACGACGGTGATTGACTTGGGGTCAATTTTCCGTGAGGTGCTTAAGGCGGGCGCGGAAGAGATCATTGTCGCCCACAACCATCCGTCAGGCGCCCCGACACCTAGCAAGCAAGATTTTCGTTTGACCGAAACATTTCAATCCGCCGCTCAACTTCTCGGAATCAAATTCCTCGACCATCTCATCCTTGGCTCGCCTGAATGTGAAGACGGGAAGGGGTTTGTGTCAATTGAGGAAATCGGGTAAACATTCTGAAGGAGTACACAAATGGGAAACAGCACCGAAAAAATTCATTCGTTAGTTGACAATGTGGACAGTGGGAAATTGTTAGTGCCTGAGATGCAGAGGAGATATGTCTGGCGCAGCACTCAAGTTAGGGATTTGTTTGATTCACTTTATCGAGGATATCCAGTTGGATCGATTCTTGTTTGGGATAGACCCGATGGGGATGTAGAAGGGCGTGTTTTGGATGTGGGTGAATCGGCGGGGAAGGTGAAGTCGGGGGAAACGCAACTCCTGTTGGATGGTCAGCAACGATTGACATCGCTTACTTCAATCCTAAAAGACAAGGAACTGCTTGTGCGTTGGCGCAAGAAATCCATCGACATTCTCTTCAATGTTACTCATCCAGATGTCGAGGGAGATGAGGTTCTGGATGCCGTAGATCCAGATGATGACGATGACGACGAGGATAATGACGGGGATGGCGATTCTCTTGATTTTGAGAAGAAGACATTTGTTGTCGCAACCCGGCGTCTTCTTGGTAAACCAAATTGGATTTCGTTACGACGTGTATTCAAGGTTGGTTCTGGGAAACTCTGGCGTGAGACCATTAAGAAGATGAATCTGGAAATGGAATCGGATGCTGCCGATAAAGTACTTGAACGCATTGAAAGATTGCAGAAAATTTCTGAGATTGATATTCCGATTGTCACGCTCGGCAAAGAGATGGATTATCGAACTGTAACAGATGTTTTTTGCCGTGTCAATTCCGCGGGGGCGCGACTTAAAGGATCGGATCTTGCATTGGCGCAGATTACATCGCGATGGGTTCATTCTCTCAAGAAGTTTGAGGCGTTTCAGAATAAGTGGGGAGGCGACGCGAAACAGCCATTGTTTGATCTTGGGTTCGTAATTCGTGCGCTTGTGGTCTTCTGCACTGGGCAGTGTAAATTTCTTTCGGTAGGGACAATCTCTGTTGAACGACTTGAAAAAGGATGGGAAGATACGGTAAAGGCGCTAGAGAGGGCTTTTGACATAGTCAAGAATGATTGGGATATTCATTCCTTCTCTCTTCTATCTGCGCCTTCTCTTGTTATTACGGTGGCGTATTACTTGAAGCACATCGAAGACACTGGGCGGAATCCATCAGTGCAGGAGATGTCTGACTTGCACAGGTGGCTGTTGGTTGCAAGTATCTGTGGACATTATTCAAAAGGTTCTAGTGAATCGATCATGGATCAGGATTTGGCGGCCATAGATAGGGGTGCTAGCCTTGCCGAAATGGCAGCCTCATTCGTAAAACAGGGTTGGACGGGGGGTGTTGCCGAGGAAGAACTAAAGGGGAAATTCCATGGGAGCGCATATTTTGGACTAATGTATCTTGCTATGAAAGATGCAGGAGCAAAAGATTGGTATCATCACACCAATATTAGTCTCGCGAATGTCGGATCCGTGTTAAAGGTTCAATTTCACCATATATGCCCACGTGCATTATTAAAGGCACATGGTGGATATGATGTAGCAGAGATAAATGATATTGCCAATCTTGCCTTTATAGGTGGTAGTACAAACCGCAAGATTTCCGATAAGCCGCCGGCTGAGTATTTGCCTACTGTTAGTGTCGAAGATCGCAAATCACAATGTGTCCCACTTGATGAATCACTCTATAATCTTGACAACTATCGTGCGTTCCTTGCGGAGCGTCGCAAGTTGATAGCGGCTATGCTTAATGCGTATCTGTCGAAGATACTTGTTGTGTGAATCATATTTGCTACAATTGTTTTGTGTGTCTAAATGACTATAACGCATGGGACTTGTGAAGACGAGAAGATTGGCGGCGATGCAGAAGCAGCAGCGCGCGAAGGCCGCGATGAAGCCGCCGATGAAGGGCGGTGCCGGGAAGGGCGTTCCACGACAATTCGCGACAGCGCCCAAAGCGCCTCTAAGAGCATTTTAGAAGCCCCGCGGCGGATTTGCCGCGGTTGAGTTCGGTTTTGATATAATAATCATAAACTCGCCAGGGCAAGCGGCTTGCCTTAGATTTATGATCGAAGACATAGGACAGTGCACATGGAGATATGCCATTGTTGATGGCATAAAGACTGATATTCGCGATGCGAAAAGATGTCAGCATGGCATATGTCCTATGTGTGGGGACGAGCTTATAGCTCGGAAAGGCGGGAAGCGTGCTCCTCATTGGTGGCATGTAAAAGGAAAGTGCGACGATTGGTATCAACCAAAGGGGCCTTGGCATATTTATTGGCAAAGTCAATTCCCTGTTGAAATGCGGGAGGTGCCGGTTTCGGAGTCTACGGAGGGGGGATTGGTTAGACATATAGCAGACATTAGGACGGGTAGCGGTCTTGTAATAGAGGTGCAGTATTCTGCTATCATGCCATCTGAAGTAAAAGAGCGCGAGTTGTTTTATGGGAAGATGCTTTGGCTGATTAGCAAAACACGATTTCCTCGCTTTGACGAGGTGTCTTCGGAGTGGGGGCGATCTTATAGGTGTGGAGAGTTTGATGTTTGGGGGTTGGATGGTAAGCATCAGCAGTGTCTCCCGTGCGCTTGGGAGAAGAGCGATAAGTTCTTGTGGTTAGATTGTCATGGAAGCATGGAACATCCAGAATCGGATGAGGATTTAGTGTGCGTGGTGCCTAGAGCGCAGGAAGACGCGTTTAGGTTGTATACTTATGTGTCGCGAGAGAAATTCTTAAAGATGTGCTATGATGATACATTCAAGCCATTTGAAGAAGAATTGTTGGCCTACAGGGATAAGTACAGGGCAGAGTTTGGCGATGCAATAGACAAGGAAGAGAATGCGGCTTCCGAAAAGAAACGGAAGGCGAAGTTGCGGAAGGAGTGGCGAGAGCTGGAGGAAGATTACGAGCGTGAGAAGCGCGAAGAGCGTCAGAGGCGTATTGCTGACGCGGTGTCCTTGTTGCGGGATAAAGAGCAAGAAATGGATAAGACGGTTGTGTATAAGAATTGGCGGCATAAAGAACAGCTCCGAACAATTAATGATTTCATTTGGGAAGCAAAAGAGGCGTTGCCACAGATAAGGATGGAACTCCCATGGTTAAAGCTTTGGGCCTTGGCCAGAAAATATATTTTCTCAATCCCAATGGGTGATCTGAAGGCTGATGGACTTTGTCGTGCTGAATTATGCCTGAAGAACGGATATGGTTCTGTCGATTATGACAAAGATTTGGAGGAACTAAGAAGTGTCTTGGATGAGCCGGCGTTGGCCGGGCTGCCGCAATTCGAGAAGTTGAGACCTTACGAGGGGAAGGTAATGCGAGTTGGATTGGTTCAGCCTGATTTGTCTGGGGAAAAGGCGCTGTTGCGGTTTAATAAGTTGGAAAAGCCGAAGACTCCATTTGCACAGTAAAGTGACACAGTAGCATCGCGGCGGATTTGCCGCGGTTGAGCTTCGGCGTGGCATTTGGTACAATGTGGTTGCAATCAGTCTGGGGCCATATAGTAAGAGTAAGAGGGTGTCAGCCATGTACGAAAGAAATCATCATCGAGTTCACATGATTTGCTGCGCGTGTGTTGCTGTGCCATTTTGCATGTTTGCCGACTCGTATGATCCATTCAACCCAAATCCAACGCAGTGGGATGTGGATCAGGCTAGACGCGAGGCGGATAGTGCAAGACGCGCTGCAGATGATTTGGGTAGTCTTAGCCTGCGGGTTTCTGGTTCGGATTGGCTGCAGGTAACCAGCAAGCGGTCTGAGTTTGAGCGAAAGGCCAAGGAACATTCTTGGAATGCTGAGCGACTTGAAGACCGCATGTGGGAAAATCAGCGCCAGGAGGAACGGCGTCGCCAGGAGGAAGAATGGCAGCGCCAGCAAGATCAACGCCGCCAGGAGGAAGAATGGCAACGCCAGCAAGAGCAACGCCGCCGAGAATCGCAGGAGGACGCTTTTGAGCTTCAGGAAAATAATTTTGGACAAGCCGCTGACGCTGAGCAAGTTGTTTTTGCCCAGCACAATGTCGTGGGTGCAAAAGGTGACGCCAGATTCAAGCTGCCGTGTCCCCAGCCAGGGGATGCAAGAACATTTGATACTTGGGTGTATAAAGTACGCGCATACTGGAGAAAAGTTGGCGTTCGTTATAGTAATACGATTGATGCTGGTATGGTTAACTATTACAACGCGCATTTAGGAGAGAAGACTGTTGATAAACTTATGGGGGTGAAGCCCTCGGCACAGGTTGTGAAGGATGGCGGCCCAGATCCCAAAGATTACAAATCAGAACGGACGTTTGTTGAGGCTTATGTGAAGTTTAAAGCTAAGGGCAGCGGGAACGGTCAACTTGGTTACCAGGAAAGGCGCTACTTTTATGCTATGGCGCATACGATTTGGGCTCAGCACAGAAAAGACGAACTCGAGAAAGAAAAAATCAGAGAAAAAATCAGAAAGGAGTACTGTGCGGCAACGGAAGAATATGCTCGAGCAATTGAGTCGAAAGATCCGTCTAATCAAGGCGTGATTGAAGCGGCAAGAAAGCGATATGAAGAAAGCCGTAGAAAGTATGAAGAACTTGATAGCCCTTTTAGATAGTCAAAAGGGCCTATTGGCCAAAGTGTCTTCTCGGAGTCGGTCTCCTCTGGTACGGTAAAGTGACGAAGGTGTGGATTCAGCTACGGCGGGAATCGAGACATGTAAACGGAACGGCAAAAAGTTGCTTCTCAAAAAGTTAATTGAAATGGAATTTACTTATGGCGCATATATACGGGAAATCTGGTGAGTCAGCTTTGAATGTCTCTATGGAAAAACGGGAAAGGGTTCTTTGGGCCTCTTTGCTCGTGATGGTGTATGGTGCTATGGCGGCAGGGGTGCTGGTTGGGGTCATGTTTTCGCAGACTTCAACCGTTTGTTATCTTTCTTTTGCTGCAATCATAATCACTTTCGTGCTTGTTCGGATCTGGTTGCGTCGCCATAGCTCATTTTTTGAGGATAAATTAAGAGGGGCTCGTGCGTGGCGTCGGGGTTATGAAGGAGAGCGGGTTATTGGGGAACTGCTTGAATCTGATCTTCCTGAAAAGTTTCATGTTTTTAATGATCTTCACTTCCCAGGCCGAAGGGCAAATATTGATCACATTGTTGTCGGCCCAACTGGAGTGTTTGTCTTAGACACAAAAAATTGGCGTGGCGTGGTTGAATGGGATGCGGATGGTAAGAAGATTCTTCTCAATGGCGACGAACAGGATGCGGCACAGGCAATTATGGATGCTGCGTTGGATGTGCATAATAAGCTAGAAACCCTAACCAATCGTCACTTTTTTGTCCGGCCAGTTTTGGTATTCCCCCTCGCCAAGGTTGTTCCTCGGTTTAAAATGAATGTTGAACTTCAGCAAGATAATTATTTGATTGATAAGTGCTTAGATAATTTTTATGACAAGAGTAGAAATTTGTCTGATTCGGATATAGACATTGTTGTTCAAGCGCTACGAGCGCTATTTCGGGACAACATAGCGGAGTGAGTGATAGGGGAGAATCGCATGGGGCTTGTGAAGACTAGAAGATTGGCGGCGATGCAGAAGCAGCAGCGCGCGAAGGCGGGGATGAAGCCGCCGGTGAAGAAGGGGGCTTGGGGGCTACCGCCGCATTTACATAAATCCGGTGATAAACCCGCGTCGGATTTGCCGCGCGCGTATTTGCGGACGAAAATTTTGACCGCAAAACACTAGAAAGTTGTTTCATAACCGCCGCTTGTCGGGGGGTGCGATTCGAGCGAGCCACGCCGAGCGAACGCGAGTGCCAGCGACCAGCTTATCCGTCATGTGCGGGTGCTCTCCGGACACTGCCCCGCGCCGCCACCTTTCGTGTATTTCGTGGTTAATCCGCTGCGCCGGATTTGCAGGAGAACTCCCACTTGCAGCCGCAGGTGGCGTCGGTTATGTCTGGATAGCAGCTGAGGCAGCGGCATTCGATCCGGTCGTCGATGGTCTTGGCGAAGCCGCTGTACTCGATTTCGCCGACGCTCTTGCAGGGATGCCATGGCATGCCCTTGCGCTCGCGCGCCTCCTGCACGCGGCATTTCTTCATCGTGTATACGAGCTTCCCGGACACATATTCGCAGGTCGCTTCGTTTATGTTGGCGTAGAACCGGAGGGAAAGGGCGCGTTCAAGCCCTTTGAGCCCCGGATGGTCGCCGAGCCCGAGGAAAGACTTTATCCTCTTCGCCTCTATCACTGTGAAGCGCTCCCACGCCCTTGCATCATGGAACATCGCCGCGTCCATGCCTTCGGCCTGCTCGACCGACTGGAACCACACGCCGTCCATGGCCAGCCAGTTTTTGGAATAGTCCTCTATTAGCTTTATCAGATCGCCTTTGGAATACTTCTCAAGAGCTTTGTTTGACATGTCAGAATTATACCAAATAATCGTCGTTGGGTGGCGGCTTCATCCGCGGCGGATTTGCCGCGCTGGTTTCGCTCTTGTATTCATTTTGCCCCCTTGACATATTGCGCGGTGCGTAATATACTATCGTTAAAAAGGTAACTATGCGCAACAGAAACTTGATACATCCGGGCGAGATTCTCCAGGAGGAGTTCCTTGCGCCGCTGGGCATCAGCCAGACTCGTCTGGCACTGGATCTGCATGTCCCGGCGCCGCGCATCAACGCAATAGTGCGCGGCAAGCGTGCCATAACCGCCGACACGGCGCTCCGTCTCGGGCAGTACTTCAAGATGGAGCCGCAGTTCTGGCTGAACCTACAGTCGAACTATGATCTCGGCGTAGCCTCCGGCGGCGTGTGGTCGAAGATAAAAAAGCTTATTCCCGAATTTGTTCCCGAACGTGCCGCCGCAGTCCTTTGACGGCGGGAACTGCGGTGGCAGCTGGCGT
>ODAI014159456.1_pt1 | contig 11015 bp, 8 predicted proteins | sample 1539321 | NCBI WGS metagenome assembly ODAI01 (sample SAMN02144231, study PRJEB22623) | gut metagenome | biome: sheep rumen | host: Ovis aries | place: New Zealand | reverse complement strand
TATGTTTACTCCGCCGCTGCGGATGTTTTATGTCAATTATGTATTTTGGTTTTTACTTACATGTTATGGTCGGTTCTCCAATGAAATCCCCTGCGTCTAAAACAATCTCCCCTTTGCGATAAAGTGCTTCAACAATCTCTTCCGCTTCCTCTGCATCTTTTGCTTCAACAGCCACTTCTCTGCGCAAGATCTCCTCTATGAATACAGTATATTTCATTTGTTTAACTCTTTCAGTTACCGCTGTTTAACGTCTCGGAGATGGACGATGGGTATTCCGCTTCAATCTCACGCATTTTTGCTTGCAGGAGCTTCTTATCCGGTAAGCAGAGTTTGTATTCTGCCACCATTGTTGGCGATAACGAGCGACTAAGCGCATACTCAACGACTTCGTTATCTTTATCCTTACATAGAAGAATACCTATACTTGGGTTTTCGTGAGGTTTCTTTACGTCTCGGTCCAATGCCTCCAAATAGAAATTCAATTGTCCCAAATGCTCCGGTTTGAATGAACCCATCTTTAGTTCAAAAGCAACGAGGCATTGCAACTCGCGGTGGAAAAAGAGCAAATCTATACGGAAATCACTATTGCCCACCTGCAAATGATACTCTTCGTCAATAAAGATAAAATCTTTGCCGAGTTCAAGAATAAACTCCTTCATCTGCTGCACAAGGGCTGATTTCATCGAGTTCTCCGTCTTGTATTCCTTACCTCCGATAAACTCCATCACATATTGGTCACGGAACACTTGTTCTGCTGAAGGCGCAATTTCTCTCAACAGTGGTGAGAGTTTTGGTTTCTCAAGCATAGCACGCTCAAATAGGGCACTATCTATCTGGCGATTAAGATCTCTGTAAGAAAGGCGCTCCTTTACACAAAGTTGCAGATAGAAAGACCTTTCTTCTTCTGATTTTGTGCGGCTTAGGATAGTTAAATTATTAGACCAACTAATTTCTCTCAACAGTGTCGAGAGTTTTTTATCCGCATTGCGATATGCCTCGTAGAACTGCTTCATTCGCCAGAGGTTCTGAGCAGAGAATCCCTTCAGTTCAGGCGCTTTGTGCGCGATATATTCTGACAACTGCTGTACGACGCTGTCTCCCCATTGAGCTGATTCTATCTTATCAGACATGTATGCGCCCAACTGCCAGTACAACTCGATGAGTTGAGAATTGGCTGTACGGACAATCTCCGATCGAGCATGCTGAATCAGACGAATTACTTCATCGAATTGCTGTGTCGAAACTATGTCTATTTTATTTTTCATTATGTCTCCGCTTTTTACGCTGTCGGTACCAGCAAAGTTATATGCGATTGTGAATCGCACGCAAAACTGCGTGCAAAGGTACACAAAAAAAATGACATACGCAAATAAAATCAAAGATTTTTGTCGAATGTAAAAAGACAATAGACGAAAGACGGAGATTGCTTGGACGAAAGCCGGAGTCATTTGCGGAATTGGAGCATTCTCCAGGAACCATTGGAAAGGGTGGAGAGATGGTGAAGGCCATGGGAGGCAGCTGCAGAGATGAGGGCATGGCAGTCCTCTTCGTAGAAGCCGCTGAGCCATAGTTCACCACCCGGAAGAAGGGAGGTCGCGTAGGCAGGCATATTCGCCAACAGGATATTCCGATGGATATTGGCGAGGATGAGATGGAAAGAGCCTAACTCTTCCCTAAAGGGAAGGGCACTTAAATCGCCTCCTAAGCGGACATCGATATCTACGTCGTTGAGTGCTGCATTTTCCCGCGCGTTCTCCACACTCTTGTCATCTATATCTATCGCCAGCACATATCGGGCACCCATTTTCTTGGCAAAGATCGCCAGGACACCTGTTCCTGTACCGTGGTCCAGCACATTTTTGTCCGTTAAATGCGCAGAAAGTAAGGTGTTGATAATCATCGATGTTGTCTCATGATGTCCGGCACCAAAAGCGCAATGCGGGATAATCCTAACGCCCAAGGGTAGTTCCTGCATCGGGTGTTCGGCTTCCCATGCGGCATTCCAGTTCCGGTCTGGCACTTCGGAGACTGAAAATGGAAAATGGAAAGGTGAAAGGTGCTTGGTGATGGCGGCTTGGTTCTGCAACCAAAGGGCTGACGGAATGTAATAATCCTCACTATCGATGGTATCTACTCCCAAGTCGCATAGCTCTTGGTCAAAGAGGTCCTTTTGCCATTCCTCGGCAAAATCAGTCCGGATATGTAGTACGTGGTAAAGCATAAAGAGATTTGACATTTAGAGGATTTTCAGGATTTCCCCTACGAGGTAATTACTTCCACCAATAAAGATTGCATCGGTTTCATCTGCCATTTTGAGAGCATAGGATAGTGCTTCTTGCGGGCTGTCAATAGCCACGCTTTCTGTTCCCTCCCATGTGGGGAGGGTCAGGGAGAGGTTTCTCATCTCCTGTGCCGAACGGGCACGTTGGGTGTTGGGCGTCGTGAAGATATAATGGTATCGCTCGCCGGAGGGTAACAGCCTCATTACCACATCCGTATCTTTGTCGTTCACCATGCCAAAGACGATCCATATATGGGGATTCGTCAGCTCTTTAAGTTGGCGCGCTACATACTGGATGCCGTGACTGTTATGTCCGGTATCGCAGATGGTCAGCGGTTGGTCGCACAAGGTCTCCCATCGTCCGCGTAAGCCCGTGAGCGAAGAGACGTGGGCGAAGCCGAAGGCTATTGCCTCTTTCGTTATTCTGTTATTCCGTAATTCCGTAATCCCGTAGTTCCGTAATACCTGTAACGCCACAAACGCCGTCTGAAGGTTGTGCTCCTGGTAGATGCCTTTGAGTTCGCACTCAGGCGCTTCGCGTAACCTTCGGCTGCGCAGGTAACCGCATTGGTCGGCAAACCAAATCCTGCAATCGGTTGTCTCAAGTCCTTCTCCCAGAATGCCGCATTCCTGCGCTTTGTCAAGGAACACATTCATGGTTTGCGGATGTGTTTCGCCTATCACGCAGGGTACGCCGGGTTTGATGATACCGGCTTTCTCATAGGCAATCTTAGGCAGCGTGTTTCCTAAGAACTCCGTATGGTCCAATCCGATATTCGTGATGACCGAAAGAAGAGGGGTTAGGATATTGGTGCTGTCCAATCTACCTCCGAGACCTACTTCCACTACGGCGATATCCACTTCCTGTTCCGCGAAATAGCTAAAAGCCATCGCTGTCATTGTCTCAAAAAAAGAAGGTTGTAATTGGTCTAAGAAATCTCTGTTTTTCTCGATGAAATCAGTTACTGTCGCTTCCGGTACGGGGACTCCGTTAATACGAATACGTTCCCGCAAATCCACGAGATGCGGACTGGTAAACAGACCTGTTTTCAGCCCCGCAGTTTGCAAGACGGAAGCTATAAGATGACTTGTAGAGCCTTTGCCGTTGGTTCCCGCCACATGTACCGCCCGTAACTTGAGATGCGGATTGCCGATGTGCGCCATGAGACGCTGCATGTTCTCTAAGCCCGGTTTATAAGCTGCAGCGCCTACTTGATGAAAAGGAGGACGGGAAGAGTATAGATATTTGACTGCTTCGCAATAATTCACAATCTACAAATTTACAATTAGTTTTTCTCTACGGGGCTGAAAACCAACAAGCCCTCCTGACGCTTTGTGTCAAGCCATTTATAGAAATCGGGCGAGATATGCACTGCATAACTGCGACTTGTCAGAGCCACCTGCTGCCGGTTAAGCGGATTATAGACACTGAGATGCAGCCGCTCCTGACCGGGATTGGCTTCAACCAAATCCGCTAATTCGTCTATTGATTCCGGGGTTACGGAGTCTAACGAGAAACGGATATTGATACCCTCAATGCGATTATTCTGGACGTCCGACAGCATATCTACATGCTGAACCACAAACTCAAACTCCGCTTCTTCGTCTTTCGCCTCTTTAAACCATTTCATACCTGCATTTTTCTGCTGAATAACGCCGGTTACCAGTACATATAGGTCTTTGAGCATCAGATGTGCAAACTGGTTGTACGTATTACCAAAAAGGACAAACTGGTAACTGCCGGTATAATCCTCAATGGTATATCGGCCGTAGGGATTCCCTTTCTGGCTTCGTAGTTGCTCGGCTTGCGTAATCAGTCCGCCGAATATACTTGCTTGATTTTTATGCGTTGCGATGAATTCAGAAGGCAGTAGGAGTTTCTCTTCCGGTTGCTCAATCTGTGCGGCCCGGATAGTTTTCTCGGCTTCAGCACGCGAGTCCGGCCTGCGCCATTTGTCGAATTGGGACAATTGCGCGGCATTCAGATTACATAACTCTTTGACTTCGAAGGCATATTCATCTAACGGATGGGCGGAGAGGTAGATACCAATCAGGTCCTTCTCTTTGTTGAGCCGCTCAATAGTATCCCATCGTTGTGCCTGGGGTAAATCCGGATGTTTTACCTCAACCGCCACGTCAAGGTCCCCGAAAAGCGAGTTGGAATTGGATTCTTTGTCCGCCTGCCATTTTTGACCGTAGCTCATCAGCAGATCCAAACCGGTATCTCCGTATTCATCAGTACCAAAGAACTGCTCCCGGTAGATATCTTCGAAACATTCGAACGCGCCCGCTTGTGCCAGATTCTCAATGGTCTTACGATTACAGGACTGGAGATTGACTCGCTCCATGAAATCAAAGATACCGGTATATTTGCCGTTTTTCTCCCGCTCGGAGATGATGGATTCGGCAGCACCTTCTCCGACGCCCTTGATACCTCCCAAACCGAAGCGGATAGCGCCTTTGTTGTTGACGGTAAAGGATAGTTCCGATTCATTGACATCCGGTTCCAAGACACTCAGTCCTAATGCTTTACACTCGTCCATCAGTTTGGAAACCTCCTTGATATCATCCTTATGAACGGTTAAGTTGGCCGCCATGAATTCAGCAGGGTAGTGCGCCTTGAGATAGCCAGTTTGATATGCCACCCAGGAATAACAAGCAGCGTGCGACTTGTTGAAAGCATATGAGGCAAACTTCTCCCAGTCATGCCATATCTTATCGAGAATTTCCGGATTATGTCCGTTTGCCTTACCGCCGTCCATGAACTTGTCTTTCAGAGACGCCAGAACCGCCATCTGTTTTTTACCCATCGCCTTACGCAGCTTGTCGCTTTCGCCTCGCGTGAAATTAGCCAACAGACGGCTTAATAGCATCACTTGCTCCTGATAGACGGTGACACCATAGGTATCCTTGAGGTATTTCTCCATTACCGGAATATCATAGGTAACCGGTTCAATACCTTGTTTACGGCGAATGAACTGAGGAATATAATCCATCGGTCCCGGGCGATACAAGGCATTCATGGCGATGAGGTCCCCAATGACAGTAGGTTTGAGTTCGCGCAGGTATTTCTGCATACCGGCAGACTCAAACTGGAAAACGGCAACCGTACGTCCTTCCTGGAAAAGCTTATAAGTCAACTCGTCGTCAATAGGAATATGGTCGATATCGACATCCTCACCGCGTGCTCTCTTGATATTCCGCAAACATTCTTTGATAATCGTCAGGGTAATCAGTCCCAAGAAGTCCATCTTGATTAATCCGACAGACTCCACAACATGACCGTCATATTCGGTTACCAGCACACGTTTTTTGCTGTTCTTGTCTTCAACGGAGCTCAAAGGAGCAAAATTCGTCAAGTCGTCGGCTCCGATAATCACTCCGCAGGCATGTACACCTACTTGACGGATCGTACCTTCCAACCGCGCTGCATATTCCAGCATGGAGCGGATATTCGGATCTCCCTGCTCATACTCGCGCTTTAATTCCTCTATGTATTTATAGCAGTTACGCAGATTGACTTTCGGCTTCTTTGCGCCCTCCGGCAGCCCTTTCAATACATTATCCGGGAAATCACGGTCCGGGATAAGTCCTTTCAGTTCGTTCACTCGTGCCAGAGGAACTTGTTGTACGCGTCCAACGTCAGCTAACGCGGATTTGGTAGCCATCTTGCCGTACGTGACGATATGCGCTACGTGTGTCTCTCCGTATTTGCGACTTACATAATCCAGCACTTTACCTCGTCCGCAATCCTCAAAATCGGTATCAATATCGGGTAGGGAAATACGGTCCGGATTCAGGAAACGCTCAAACAGCAAATCATATTTCAGAGGGTCCAAGTCCGTGATTTTCAGACAGTACGCAACAACAGACCCGGCAGCAGAACCACGTCCGGGTCCTACCGATACATCCAGTTCTTCACGTGCTGCACGAATGAAATCCATCACAATTAAGAAATATCCCGGGAATCCCATCGAGATGATGGTGTTGAGCTCAAATTCGATACGCTCTTTAAGCTCGGAATCGTTTTCCAGACGTTCTTTTCCGTACCGTTCCAAAGCACCCTCCATCGTCAGATGGCGCAGATAGGCACTTTCAAACGCCAACCGGTCGGGATAATCTTCCTCTTTGCCAAACGATGCGGGGATGTCGAATTTAGGCATGATAGGACCGTGGTCTATATCATAAACCTCGATTTTATCGACAATTTCCTGGGTGTTCTCCAACGCCTCCGGAATATCGCTGAATATCTCCGCCATCTCTTCCGGAGTCTTGAGCCATTCCTGCTTGGTATAATGCATCCTGTTCACGTCATTGACGTAATGGTTGGTACTCAAACAGATAAGGCGGTCATGGGCTTCGGCATCCTCTTCGTTGACAAAGTGCGAGTCATTCGTAGCAATGATTTTGACGTTGTATTTTCGCGCCAGTTCAATGAGGACAGGGTTGACCTGTTTCTGGCGTTCGTAAACCTCCACGTCTCCTCCCGGTTTCTGGGTCTCATGGCGCTGTAACTCGATATAGTAATCATCCCCGAAAATGGATTTGAACCACTGTACCGTTTCTTCCGCTTCGCTGAAATCACCGCCTTTGGCGATTCCATCGAGAATTTTTTGAGGCAGTTCGCCACCCAGGCAAGCCGAAGAACAGATAATTCCCTCATGCCATTTCTCCAATAACTCCTTGTCAATACGGGGGGTATGATAGAAAGCGTCAGACATGTATCCGGCAGATACAATCCGGCAGAGATTATGATAGCCTACCATATTTTTGGCAAGCAGAATAAGATGCCATCCTGAGCGGTCAATCACGTATGTCCGTCCTTCTCCGTTCACCGCTTTGTCTTCCCGTTTGGATAATCTGCCCCGCCGTGCGCAGTATGCTTCCACGCCCACAATGGGCTTGAAACCCTCTTTTTTCTTGCAATAATCCAACAGGTCTTTGATACCGTACATGTTACCATGATCGGTCAAAGCAACGGCATTCATTCCCGAGTCGATACACTTATCCACTATATCTTCCACCTTGGATAATCCGTCCAGCAATGAATAGTGGGAGTGAACATGTAAATGTGTAAAATTCATATCAAGCCAATTTGGGTGCAAAGGTAGTGAAAAAAAATTATATATGCAAGCAGTATAAAAAAAAATCACAAAAAATGTTCGCGCGCTTGCGTATGTAAAAAAAATGTTGTATCTTTGCAGCCGATTTGCGTAATAGTGAATAAAAGTATATCAAAAAATATGGCAAAAACAGCATTAATAACGGGTGTAACGGGGCAGGACGGAAGTTATCTGTCGGAGTTCTTACTGGCAAAGGGATACGAGGTGCACGGTATAATCCGTCGTAGTTCGGTGGACTACCGTGAGCGTATCGCTCATCTGGAGGGTACACCGCATTTCCATTTGCATTATGCAGACATGAGTGACTCGATGTCGCTGGTGAAACTGGTAGGCAAAGTGATGCCGGATGAGATATATAATCTTGCAGCGCAGAGCCACGTACAGGTCTCTTTCGATGCGCCGGAGTTCACCGCAGATGTTGATGCAGTGGGTGTGCTTCGTGTTTTAGAGGCGGTACGAACCAATCATTTGGAGAAAACCTGTAAGATTTACCAGGCTTCTACAAGTGAGCTGTACGGCAAAGTGGAAGAAGTGCCGCAAAGCGAGACAACCCCTTTCCATCCTTATAGTCCATATGCCGTAGCCAAACTGTACGGCTATTGGATTATCAAAGAATATCGCGAGGCGTATGATATGTTCTGCTGCTCGGGTATTCTTTTTAACCATGAGTCCGAGCGCCGCGGCGAGACTTTTGTTACGCGTAAGATTACTCTGGCGGCAGCTCGCATAGCGCAGGGCAAGCAGAAATGTCTGTATCTGGGCAACCTGGATTCGCTTCGCGACTGGGGATATGCCAAGGATTATGTAGAGTGCATGTGGCTGATCCTGCAACATAAGACGCCAGAGGATTTTGTGATAGCAACCGGCGTACAACACAGCGTGCGGGAGTTTGCCACCTTGGCGTTCAAGCACGCAGGTATCGAGCTCCGTTGGGAAGGTGAAGGAATCAACGAAAAAGGAATTGTTAAAAACCTCACCCCGACCCTCTCCTCAAGAGAGGGAGTTAAGGTTGGCGATGTGGTAGTGGCTGTCAGTCCGGACTTCTATCGGCCGACGGATGTAGTGAATTTGTTGGGTGATCCAAGTAAAGCTAAGAGAGAGTTGGGGTGGAACCCGCAGACTACATCCTTTGAGCAACTCGTCGAACTGATGGTGACGCACGACATGAAGAAAGTGGCAGCCGACGACGCCGCGGCTGAGGTGCGCAAAGTCAATCTTGCAGAGTTCTTGGAGAAAGGAATAGACAAGTAAATGTCGGCTTGTCGTCATGACAATTGATAGTTGACAACTGAGAATTGGAAATGGAGAAAAATTCAAAAATATATGTGGCGGGGCACCGGGGAATGGTGGGATCCGCAATCGTGAGAGAGTTGCAGCGTCAGGGGTATACGAATATCATTACCCGTACGCACAAAGAGTTGGACTTATGCCGCCAAGAGGCAGTAGAGGCGTTTTTTGAAGCCGAGAGGCCGGAATATGTATTCCTTGCCGCCGCCAAAGTAGGCGGAATCGTAGCCAACCAGAATGCGCTGGCAGATTTCATGTATGACAACATGATTCTGGAGATGAACGTAATCCACGCGGCGTGGAAGAACGGATGCAAGAAACTGGAGTTTTTGGGGTCCAGTTGTATCTATCCTCGTTTGGCACCCCAGCCAATGAAAGAGAGTTGTCTGTTAACCGGAGAACTGGAAAAGACGAACGAGGCCTATGCGCTTGCTAAAATCAGCGGACTCAAATATTGCGAGTTCCTGAACCGTCAGTACGGCACGGATTATATCTCTGTCATGCCGACCAACCTTTATGGTCCCAATGATAACTATCATCCCGAGCACAGCCATGTGTTGCCGGCATTGATCCGTCGGTTCCATCAGGCGAAAGAGAGTGGAGCAAAGACTGTTACATGCTGGGGAACGGGAAAACCGTTGCGCGAGTTCCTGTATGTGGATGATTTGGCTAATCTGTGCGTGTTCCTGATGAATAACTATTCCGGCAATGAGACCGTGAATGCGGGAACGGGCAAAGAATTGACTATCAAGGAACTGACAGAATTGGTAGCCAAGGTTATCGGTTATGAAGGAAAGATAGAATGGGATAGTACCCGTCCAGACGGAACGCCACGCAAACTGCTGGATGTGAGCAAAGCAACAGCACTCGGCTGGACGTACAAAACGGAATTGGAAGACGGAATACGGATGGCGTATAAAGACTTTCTCGAAAATCCCGTTCGTGCCGAACGATGACCGGTTTAGAACCGGAGCAAGATGTGGCTATGCAGATGAAAGACTTTAGTTTGGACATATATCGCGCACTGTTAGAGCGACTGCAGGAGAAAGGATACGAACTGATCTCCTATGCCGATTATTGCCGAAATACCGGCAAATCGGCAAATCGAAATAGCGAAAGTAAATTCGTCATCCTGCGTCATGATGTGGATGCAAAACCGGAAAACAGTTTAAAGACCGCGCAGATAGAGCACTCTCTCGGAGCCAAGGCAAGTTACTATTTCCGAACAGGGGAAAGCGGATGCTATAAAGGAAGTACGTTGTCTTTGCCGGAAAGTGTACGCGCTATAGCCCAACTGGGGCATGAGATAGGTTATCATTATGAAGATATGAGTCTGTGCTCCGGAGATATAGACCGGGCGTGGAATCACTTTCAGACATGGCTGGATTATTTCCGTCAATACTATGCGGTAGAAACCATCTGCATGCATGGCGCGCCTACCAGCCAGTACGATGGTAAAGACTTATGGAAGAAATATGACTATAAGACACAGGGAGTCATCGGTGAACCCTACCTGAACACGGATTTTAGCGATGTGTTCTATCTCACGGATACCGGCCGTTGCTGGGACGGATATAAGGTAAGTGTGCGTGACAAGATTCCCCAGTATCAGGATGAATGGACTGCAAAAGGCTTAGTATGGCATACCACAGAAGAACTGATTCGTGCCATCAAAGAAGACCGGTTGCCGTCACATGTGATGATAACCTCCCATCCCCAGCGATGGACCAATAATACCACACAGTGGTATAAGGAACTGATATTACAGACATTGAAGAACATTATTAAAAGAATATGGATAAGAAATTAAATTTTGCATTAATCGGTGCCGCCGGATATATAGCTCCGCGGCATATCAAAGCCATCGCAGACACGGGTAACAACCTGTTGGTTGCGTACGATAAGTTTGACAGTGTAGGAAGATTGGACAGTTCGTTCCCGGATTGCTCCTTTTATACGGAGAACGAGCAGTTTGACCGTTTCTGCTCCAAACAGATGAGAACGGATAATCCTCTGAGTTGGGTGTCAATCTGTACTCCGAACTACACTCATGATGCCTTTATCCGTTACGGTCTGCGTCTGGGATGTAATGTGATCTGCGAGAAACCGCTGGTTCTCAATCCTTATAACATTGACAACCTTGTGGAGCTGGAGGCGGAAACAGGTCATCAGGCATACACGATTCTTCAACTCCGTTTGCATGACAAGATCCGTGCGTTGAAAGAGAAAGTGGAGAATGGACCGAAAGACAAGATCTATGATGTAGATCTGACTTATATCACGAGCCGTGGCAAATGGTATTACAGTTCATGGAAAGGCGATGT
>ODAI012662193.1_pt1 | contig 11015 bp, 6 predicted proteins | sample 1539321 | NCBI WGS metagenome assembly ODAI01 (sample SAMN02144231, study PRJEB22623) | gut metagenome | biome: sheep rumen | host: Ovis aries | place: New Zealand | reverse complement strand
TCCCGACTTCGGCTGTATTTTGAGAGAGCGGATTCCTACGGTTCAGTTCATCGAGGGAGGTTAGTCTCTTTTCTCTCAGGAAATCGTATATTCCGCCGAGGTGTTCTTTCACTCTGCCACCGCCGAACTCATACACTTTGGAGACGAGTCCGTTGAGGAAATCGCGGTCGTGGCTGACGCATATCAGAGTGCCGTCAAAGTCCTGCAGCGCCGCCTTGAGGACATCTTTGGACTGCATATCCAGATGGTTGGTAGGCTCATCAAGGATGAGGAGGTTGCAGGGTTCGAGCAGCAGACGGATCATCGCAAGACGGCTTCTCTCGCCTCCTGAGAGGACTTTGACTTTCTTGTCGGATGCCTCTCCGCCGAACATAAACGCGCCGAGTATGTCGCGTATCTTGGTGCGGATGTCCCCGACCGCCACGTAGTCGATGGTCTCAAAGACCGTCAGGTTCTCGTCCAAGAGGGCAGCCTGGTTCTGGGCAAAGTACCCTATCTTGACATTATGCCCGATTTTGAGCGTCCCGAGGTAATCCAACTGGCCCATGATACACTTGACGAGGGTGGATTTACCTTCTCCGTTCTTGCCCACAAACGCCACTTTCTCGCCCCGGCGGATGGTGAAGGTGACGTCATGGAAGACATTGTGTTCTCCGAAATCCTTGCGCAGATCCTCCACGATAATCGGGAAATCTCCGCTGCGCGGGGCAGGCGGAAAACGTAGGTTGAGACGGCTGGTGTCTTCCAAATCCCCCTCCAGCCGCTCCAGTTTCTCCAGTTGCTTGATACGGCTCTGAACCTGTACTGCTTTGGTAGCCTTGTATCGGAAGCGCTCGATAAAATCCTCGGTTTCGGCTATCATCTTTTGTTGGTTCTGGTAGGCGCGCACCTGTTGCTCGTGGCGCTCCTTGCGGAGCTCGACGAACCGGCTGTAGTTGACATTGTAATCATAGATGCGCCCGAGAGTTATTTCGATCGTGCGGTTGCATACATTATCAATAAACGCGCGGTCGTGGCTGACCATGAGAACCGCCGACGGGCTGGTTTTGAGGAAATCCTCGAGCCACTGGATAGACTCGATGTCCAGATGGTTGGTAGGCTCGTCGAGTAATAAGAGGTCTGGGTGGCTCAACAGTATTTTCGCCAACTCGATACGCATGCGCCATCCCCCAGAGAACTCGGAGCACGGGCGTTCGAAATCGCGGCGCTCGAAACCGAGTCCAATGATTGTCCTGTCCATCTCGGCGATAAAACGCGCCTCGTCCTGATGCTCGGGCGAATTGGTATAAACAGTCATGACCTCTTCGCGAAGGGTGCGGTCGTCCTGGAAGAGCATGACTTGCGGCAGATAACCGATAGTCATGTCCGAATCCTTGGCGATGCGTCCTGCAGTAGGCTGATACTCGCCTGCAATAAGACGGAGAAGGGTAGTCTTGCCAGCTCCGTTCTTACCGACCAAAGCAATCCGCTCCTTGCGGTTGATAAGAAAGGTAATATCGTCCAACACAGGGCGGGACGAGAACTCCATGCTTATGTGGTCAATTGTTAACACTTATTCATTTACCATTTAATCATTTACCATTTTCTTATTTATGATCCGCCATAGGATGAGCGTGAGGGCAGTAGCGATTGCGAAATCACAAATCACCAAAACCCACATGTTCCAGTTGCGTCCCAGGATACCCAGACCGATAAAAAGCATACTGACTGTCAGAATCACACAGGTCGTCTGGATATGATTAAGCCCGGTACGGAGCAGCAGATGATGGATATGATTCTTATCCGGGAGGAATGGTGAGCGGTGTTTCTTGATACGCGTCAGACTGACGCGGATGGTATCAAAAATAGGCACAGTCAGCACGCATATAGCTACCGCAGGTGCGGCGTCCATGTGCAGAAACTCAGGCACTTCATGGTAGGCGTTGATCTCGCAAAAACGAAATACAAACGTCGTCAGCAGGTATCCCAGAAGCAGACTTCCGGAGTCTCCCATGAAAATCTTCTCACGGTGACCAAAGACATTAAAAGTGAAGAAAACCGCCAAGGAGCCAATCATGCAAATCGCACTGATGGACCAACTCGTCTCTCCCGCCAAGCCGAAATAGACAGCGAAGAAAAGACAGTACAGAATACCCAACCCGCTTGCCAAACCGTCAATGCCGTCTATCAGGTTCACCGCATTGATAATAGCAATCAGGATAAAAAGCGAAATCAGATAACTGGGGATAATACCTATTTCCGTGATGCCCAACAGACCATGGAGATGGGTGATACGTATATCCGCAAAACCAATCAGGGCAATGCCGGCTAACGTCTCTCCGACGAGTTTGGCGGCAGGGGTAAGGACCAGCACGTCATCAATAAAACCGATGGTCATGATAATCAGCAGTCCAATCAGGAAAAACTGGTTCTGGCTGAACTGGTTGGACTCAAAAAGGAGGAATGTCAGCATATAGCTGAAACAGATATTCAGTCCTCCGATATTGGGAATTTCGCCGGTGTGGCTCATTCGTTTGTTGGGACGCACCACAAAACCTTTCGCCTTGGCAATACGGATAATAACCGGCATGCCGATAAAGCCGACGATAAAACTGATGAGCCCGATAAGGTAACTATGCTCGATAAAAAAGGATTGTATCATTGTGGATCTAATTGCTCGTAGATAGAGTTGTTGCTTTTGAATTCCGGCACTATTTGTTTCATGAGTTTGACGGTGGTGAACGGTTTCGTCTGACGGCTGATTTCAATCAGTTGTTCTACCTCTGTGCTCACTTGGTCATAGTCGAACTCCCGAACTTTGGCGACCATGATTTTCTCGTTGGAGGTAGGCAGAGTAGTCTCTTTCTGATTCAGCAGTTCTTCGTAAAGCTTCTCGCCGGGACGAAGACCCGTGAAGACAATCTGTATGTCTTTATCCGGCGTATAACCCGCCAGACGTATCATGTTTCGCGCCAGGTCTAAGATCTTTACCGGTTTGCCCATGTCAAAGACAAAAATCTCTCCTCCTTTGCCTAAGGTTCCGGCTTCCATCACCAGACAGCAGGCTTCCGGGATAGTCATGAAATAACGGATGATATCCGGATGTGTCACCGTGACGGGTCCTCCTACGGCAATCTGCTTGCGGAAATACGGTATGACCGACCCGTTGCTGCCTAACACATTGCCGAAGCGGGTGGTGATGAATTTCGTGCAGTTGGGATCCTCGGCGTTCAGTTTGTGGAAGAGCGACTGGACGTAAATTTCTGCTATACGTTTGCTGGCGCCCATGATATTGGTGGGGTTCACCGCTTTGTCGGTAGAAATCATCACAAAGCGCTCCACATGGTATTTGACAGCCATGTCCGCCATGTTTTTGGTTCCTAAGACGTTCGCTTGGATAGCCTCGTTCGGGAAACTCTCCATCAAAGGCACATGTTTGTAGGCCGCGGCATGATAAATGACATCCGGACGCATCTCACTCATAATCTGCTCGATACGGGCACGGTTTCGGACATCCGCAATGATAGGGATGAACCGCGCATCCGGGAATTGCTTGCGCAACTCCAGTATCAGGTCGTGAAGCGGGGATTCGGCAATCTCCAAGAGGATGGTCACGCGCGGCTCGTATTTCTGTATCTGGCGCACCAACTCGCTACCGATACTGCCGGCCGCTCCGCTCACCAGTACCACTTTGTCACGCAGTATCTGGCGCACGTTCTCCATGTTAATCTCTATCTGCGGGCGTTCCAGCAGATCCTCAATCTTAATAGCATCAATACGTCCTATCCGCTGGGCATCGATGTCATCGGTGTTGTCAAACTGGGTGAAATACGGCGTGGTAAGAATGTGGATGTTATGGTCAATAAATACCTGCAGATCCTTGCTCGGGTTTATTTCCCGCATCTTGATAGGAGAGATGATGACATGGTGTATATCACGCATATCCATCCATTCGAATAATTTCTCGTTCAAGGGACGAACCCGTAGTCCGGCTAAGTCATATCCGTAGTGCTGGTTCTCCTCGCAAATGAACCCCACCGGCCGGTAAGGCGCATTCTCAGACGAACGCAGCATCTTGGCGATTGCGAGTCCCGCAGACTGAGTGCCGTAAATCATCACTTGCGGGCTTCCTGAGTTGCGTTGCAGAGTCTCGCCAATGGTCTTGACTCCGACGCGCAGGATAAACAACAACACAAACGAGAGGAGCATGTATACCACAATCACCGTGTTCAGCAGCGGATGGTGTCCCGTGCTGTAATCCATAATCAGATTGACGAAAAGAAGCAGAATACCGGTGCCCATCGATGCCAGCAACAGCTTGGCGGTATCGATGAATGTGGAATACCGGATAATACCCGAGTAGGTGTGGAATGCCCAGAAAAAGAACAACTGGACGCACATCACTATCATAAACTGGATGCCAATCGGCACGTCTTGCTCCGATAGCGAGATGAATTTCAGAAATCCGCTACCTATCCAAACGGCTAACCAATACGCCGCTACGCATAGCATCATATCCATTAGTAGCACCGCCCAACGGGGCAGGTAACTCATTTGCGGAAGATGGGAGAAAATGTCCGAGTGGTACAGCTCCTTCAATTTACTTTGTCTCATGGTTTTCTATGATTTTGGCAAGATACTTGCCTGTATAACTTTCTTTGCATTGTGCGACCTCTTCCGGCGTACCGGTGCAGACGATATATCCGCCCTCTGCGCCTCCTTCGCGTCCGAGGTCAATGATATGGTCCGCGGCTAAGATGATAGCCGGATTATGCTCAATGATAATTACCGTGTGCCCTCTGCTAATCAGTTGGTTCAGCGCCTTGAGCAGCACTTCTATGTCGCGGTGATGGAGACCGGTGGTAGGTTCGTCGAAGATGAAAATCGTCGGCTGGCTGACTTCCTGCGCCAGGAACGAAGCCAATTTGACACGCTGACTCTCGCCACCGGACAGTGTACTGCTGCTCTGGCCTAACTGGACATAACCGATACCTACATCCTGCAGCGGTTTGAGACGCCTTACAATCTTGTCGCACTCCGGGTCTTCACTGAAGAAATCCACCGCCTGGTTGACAGTCATGCATAAAATGTCGTAGATGGATTTGCCGCGGTAGTGTACATCCAGCACATCCTGTTTGAATCGCCGTCCGTGGCATTGCTCGCATTCCAATCCCAGGTCCGCCATAAACTGCATCTCGATAGTGATGGTTCCTTCGCCCTGGCATGTCTCGCATCGACCGCCCGGGGTGTTGAATGAGAAATGGGCAGGGCTGAAACCTAACTGTTTGGATAGCGCTTGGTCTGCGAACAGCCGGCGTATTTCATCATAGGCTTTCAGATAGGTCACCGGATTGCTGCGACTGGAGCGGCTGAGCGGATTCTGGTCCACGTATTCCACGTCGTGCATGAGATGCAGACTGCCTCGCAGATGACCGAAATCCCCGGTGTGTTCCGTATATACATTGCCGTAATGTTTCTTCAGGGCAGGGTAGAGCACCTTGCTCACCAGACTGGACTTGCCGCTACCGCTGACACCCGTCACTACCGTCATGACATGCAACGGGAAACGAACCGTCAGGTCCTTGAGGTTGTTTTCACAGGCGCCCTCTACCTCAATATAATTATTCCAATGGCGGCGTTGAGGGGGAATATAATAGGAGAATAACTCCGGCCGGGGCTTGCCCTCATAGACAATCTCTCCTCCGTGGCGACCGGCATTCGGACCTACTTCAATGATATGGTCTGCTGCGGCAATGATATCCTCGTCATGTTCCACAACCACGATGGTGTTGCCTAAATCGCGCAGTTCTCTCAATACATGTATCAGCCGTTCGGTGTCGCGGGGATGCAGACCTATTGACGGCTCATCCAATACATACAATGAACCTACCAGACTGCTACCCAGTGATTTAGCCAGGCTGATTCGCTGACTCTCACCGCCGGACAGGGTGTTACTCTGGCGGTTCAAGGTCAGGTAACTCAATCCTACATCGTGCATGAACTGGATACGGCTGGTGATCTCACGCAGCAACATATCTGCCGTCTGCCGTTCTGTTTCGGTCAACTCGATATGGGCAAACCATTCTTTCAAGTCGGATAACGGCATTGTGCATAAGTCCTGAATATTCTTGCCGTTGATACGCACGTATTCTGCCTCTTTGCGTAAGTGTAAGCCGTGGCATACAGGACAAGTGGTCTTGCCTTTGTACCGCGCTAAAATCACTTTGTATTGCAACCGGTTGTACTGTTGCTCCTCCAGTTCGTGGAAGAAATCATTCAGTCCCCGGAACCACTCATTTCCTGTCCATATCAGATGTTTTTGCTCCTGACTCAGTGCATAATACGGGGTATGGATGGGGAAATCAAATTTGGAGGCATTGTAAATCAGTGCATCCAACCACGGTCGCATCTTTTCGCTCTGCCAGCAGGCGATAGCTTGTTCATAGATGGATTTTGATTTGTCGGGCACCACCAGGTCCTCGTCTATGCCGATGACTATGCCTACACCTTTGCATTCGGGACATGCTCCTATAGGATTGTTGAAATCGAACAGATGTTCGCTTGGTTCGATAAACTGGATGCCGTCGGCTTCGAAACGCTCAGAGAAGACCTTTGTCCTTGGTCCTTGGTCACTCTGTACATTAACTTGACATTCGCCCTGACCCTCGAAAAAAGCGGTCTGGACACTGTCGGCAAAACGGTTACTGGTTGATTGTTCGTGATCCACGATAACCCGGTCTACCAGCAAATAAGCCTCATGTCCTTCTGCTTTCTTCCACGTGCTATCGTCCAGACGTACGGTGTCGCCGTCTATCATCATCCGGCTGAAACCCTGGCTCTGCCATAGAGCCAGCTGTTCTTGCAAACTCCGTCCTTGGGGCAGACGGATGGGGCTCAATAGATATAATCGGGAACCTGCGGGTTGGGATTCCATGTAACTCACTACATCGCGGATGGTGTTCTTTTTTACCTCTTCTCCGCTCACGGGCGAGTACGTCTTGCCTACGCGCGCGAACAGAAGTTTCATATAGTCGTAAATCTCCGTCACGGTGCCTACCGTGGAACGGGGATTACGACTTGTCACTTTCTGCTGGATAGCGATAGCAGGGGGAATACCTTCAATCTTCTCTACTTCGGGTTTCTGCATCCTGCCCATGAACTGGCGTGCGTACGCGCTCAGGCTCTCTACATAACGCCGTTGACCCTCGGCATACAATGTGTCGAAAGCCAGCGAACTCTTTCCGCTGCCGCTCACACCCGTCACAACCACCAGTTTGTTGCGCGGTATATCTACCGACACATGTTTAAGGTTGTGTGTGTCCGCTCCTTCTATGTGGATATAGTCCTCTTTCACTCACTTACCTCATCGCACTCTCTGCCTCGCGGCGTAAACGCTCCAATGTTGACAGGGTTGCCTGATTGGTGGTGTCTAACTGGGCCTTGGTCAGTTTCGGTACGCGGATAGGAGTACCCGTATCAATGTTATTGGGGTCGGATATCCGGTCTTTGTTGGCGTCATACAAATACGGCCAGTAGATTTTTGCTCCGTAAAAACGTTTTGCCATCCATGCCAAACGGCTTCCTTCATGCATGTTCTCAACGGTGATCAGTTGGGGATAACTGTTTGCCGGATTGTCTCTCCAGTTCTCGTCTCCGTCGGCGGAAATTTGCATGAACTCCTCTAAGATCTGTTCGTCGGTCAGGGCTTCTGTATCCGCTGCCGGCTCTTCCGTCGTTTCAGACTCCTCACTCTCCGCATTTATACTATCTGTCGGTACGGCAGGCTCAACTTGTTCTGTCTGAGCTTGGGGTTGCATCCATTGTTCTATCCAACCGCCTATCTGGTTGCGGAAGAAGAAATAACCGATTAATAGCAATAATAGCAGAATAATCACGCAAATCAGTGTGTCACGCACAAAATGATAGCGCTTTTTGGGTTTCTCCGGTTGTGGCTCTTTCGGTTCTTCTTTCACGTGTACATTCACTTGTACGTTCGGAATAACGAATGGCTGCGGTTCCTCTACAACAGGTTGCGGTTCCTCCACAACAGGTTGAGGTTCCTCTACTACAGGCTGTGGTTCCTCCACAACAGGTTCCGGTTCCTCTACTACAGGCTGCGGCTCCTCTACAACAGGTTCCTGTTCCTCTACAACAGGTTCCGGCTCCTCTACTGCCGGTTCCGGCTCTGCCGATGCGGCGTCCGGGCTCTGTCCTAACTCGCCTAAGATGCCTACTATCTCGTCCGCCTGTGCCCCTAATTTCTGAATCGGGTCGTCGTTCAGCGACAACGCCTGGGCGGTCGTTCCTAAAACGCCGGCTTTTTCTACCAGTTCTTTCACTCCTGCCTCTGGTACGAAAGCAATCTTGTTATAGCCTTCTATGATAATCTCTCGTCCGGTGGTGACATCCACGCTCTTACGCGGAGCTACGGCTTGTAACCTGAACATTCCTAACCCGTTGATCTTAACCTGCTTGTCTTGTTTCAGACCTTCTATCAACTGGGTGTTCAGAGCGTTTAGAAACAGGTTCGCTTCTTTCTCGCTCACTCCGGCGCGCACGGACAGTGCATGACGCAATTCAGTCCAACTGAGTTTGTTCTCTGCCATAATTAGAGTTTTTTGAGTTCGTCTTTTATGTTATTCACCGGGCGGAAAACCAACTGGTTCTTGCTGGGAACTATTTTTCGTTCGCTGGAATTAGGAAGAACGATTACGCGTTCTTTCTTTTCCTTAATCTCCAAGGTGCCTAAACCCTGTAACTGGATTGCTTTGCCGGACATTAGTGTCTCGCGGATAATTGCGTTATTCGCGTTCAGCAATTCCTCTACTTTCTTTTTGCTCATGCCTGTCTTTTCTGCGATGAGGCCGATTAGATCTTTAGTGAACATATTATTGTGGTTGTATTTCTCCGTATAAGTCGAACTCCTCCGCTCGTGTAATCTTCACCTCGTAGAACTCCCCGATAACGAGTTGTGGGTCTTTTGTTTCGGGACTTTTGATTAAAACTTCGCAATCTACTTCCGGACTGTCATATTGGGTGCGGCCTATAAAATACCCGCCTTCTTCACGGTCGATGATGACTTTTTCTGTCTTTCCGACAAACCGTTGCATCAACTCGCCGCTTATCTCTTGTTGGATAGCCATCAGTTCGGCAGCACGCTGTTCTTTTACCTCTTGCGGTATATCGTCTTGGTAGTGACGGTGGGCGTAAGTGCCGTCTTCGTCAGAATAGGCAAAGCAGCCCATTCGCTCAAAACGCATCGTTTTAACCCATTCTTTTAGCTCCTTAAAATCCTCTTCTGTCTCGCCCGGGTGGCCTACCAGAAGGGTTGTGCGGATACAGATTCCCGGTACTTTCTCGCGTATCTTTCTGATTAGAGCATCTTGTTCCGACCGGGTGATATGCCGCCGCATCATCTCTAACATATGGTCTGTGCAATGCTGTAATGCGATGTCCAGGTATTTGCATACATTCTTATGCTTGGCCATCACGTCCAGCAGCCCCTCCGGAAAATCTGTCGGATAGGCATAATGCAGCCGTATCCATTCCACGCCGGGCACTTGTGCTATCTCGTCAATCAGCTCCGGCAACAGATGTCTTTTTTCTTTGAGCGCAGCGGTCTTTTTACTTTCTACTAAATCAAGTCCGTAGCTGCTCAAGTCCTGTGCAATGACGTTCAACTCCTTCACGCCTTGCCCCACCAGCCATTTCACTTCCTCCAGTATCTCCTCCATTGGCCGGCTGGTGTGACGCCCGGTGATCAGCGGAATGGCGCAATACGAACAGAACCGGTCGCAGCCCTCCGAGATCTTCAGATACGCATAATGTTTCGGTGTCGTCAGCTTCCGCTCAAACGAAGCGCAGCCGTTTGCTTCTTTCGTCAATTGTGCCGGATGGCATCCGGCTTCCCCTCCCTTTTGGGAGGGGGTATGGGTGGGGTTTCCTACTCCTTCTACCATCTTCTCAAAGTCGAACTTCCCGTACATTGCATCCACCTCCGGCAATTCCTCCTCTAACTCTGCCCTGTAACGTTCGCTCAGGCAGCCCATCACAATCAGTTTCCTCAGCTTCCCTTGCTTTTTTCGCTCTGCCATCTGGAGAATCATCTGGATGCTTTCCTCTTTGGCGTCGCCGATAAACCCGCAGGTGTTGATGACGCATATCTCTCCTTTCGGCTCTTCCGGATCATGTACGCACCGCCAGCCTGCCGCCTCTAACTGCCGCATCACACGCTCTGCGTCCACTAAGTTCTTCGAGCATCCTAATGTGATAAAATCTATTTCTCCTTCGCGGTACTTCAACTTCTCTATGATTAAATGGCTCAATAAATGACCAAATGGTAAATGACCAAATGTGAAAATGCTTTAGTTCCCCAGGTCGCAATGGAACTTGATTCTTACCAGCCGCACATGGATCTCATCATAATCATCCTCGCCTAATTCTTCCATCGCAGCCTTGATACTGTCGTTGTCCGCTTCTTTGAAATATTCGTATATCTCCTCTTCTTCGTCCGGATCCACTACCTCTTGGATGAAATAGTTGATGTCAATCTTTGTGCCGGAGAAGACAATCGCTTCCAACTCGTCCAGCATCTCCTCCATCGACATGCCGTTGCTCTCTGCCAGGTCGTCCAGATCCACACGGCGGTCTATTGCTTGGATGATTTGTTTCTTGCGGGTTGATTTCTTGGCTACGGTACGGATGCGCATGTCGTCAGGACGGATGATTTCGTTCTCGTCCACGTATTCCTTGATAATGCGCAGGAACTCGTCGCCGTAACGCTTTGCTTTGGCGATACCTACACCCGGTATCAGCAACAGCTCGTCCATCGTGATAGGATAGGTCGTGGCCATAGCTTCCAGACTCGGATCCTGGAAAATCACAAACGGCGGCACGTCGTTCTTCTTTGCTACCTTACGGCGGATATCTTTTAGAATGGAGAACAGTACCTCATCGGCTGCGGAACAGGTCGCTGCAGCGCCCTCTACCAGCATCTCGTCATCTTCTTGAATCTCTATCGGAACCTCGAATTTGCC
>ODAI010819255.1_pt1 | contig 11015 bp, 9 predicted proteins | sample 1539321 | NCBI WGS metagenome assembly ODAI01 (sample SAMN02144231, study PRJEB22623) | gut metagenome | biome: sheep rumen | host: Ovis aries | place: New Zealand | reverse complement strand
ACCTTCCAGCGATACCTGGCCTTTTTTGGCCTTTCAGGCCACCGCTCCCTGTCTCTTCCTGTAAATATCAGGTACCAGCGGGTAAAGCGGAGCATAAAGTAGGAACTGCACAGAAGAGATACTACCGAGAAGAGATATGTCCCGATCAGTACGGCCGCGGCACAGGCGATCCTGTATATGATCACGACTGCTTCCTGCTCTCCCAGTTCCTGCATCTGCGTGAGATCGATCCTGAATGAGAGGGGCATATTCACTCCTTTGATCGTCAGATAAGAAGTGGGCAGGACAATAAAAAGCATTGATGCAGCAAAATAGACCAGAAACAGGATCAGCATGAGCCTGAACATTCCAAACAGGAAAGAACGGCGGTTTTCCTTCATGATCCTGAAAGACCTTTTTCTTCCTTCAGTGGGAGTCATCTGGTCCAGCAGAACGGCATGAAGGGTGAAGAGGGAACGAAATCCGAACCAGAGAAGGAAAACAGTGACCACGGCATAGGCAGCCGTATAAAGGGGCGTTTTATAGACCACCTCCATAATAAAGTTGGGAATATATAAGCTTTTGGTGAGGCCTATGGAAAAGCCCATGCCGCAGATGGGAACCGCTATAAAGATATAGAGTAGGACCAGAGCTCCCTCCGGGCAGAAGAATCTCCGAAGGGACCGGAATCCGGCACCGATCTCCCGGCGGATCCCCGCCTGCTCCCCCCTGAGGATATCTCCCGTCAGATGAATCTGGGCGAAAAGCTCGATGGCCACGTACAGAAAAACCAGAAGCGTGCCCAGAATAAGCATGACGGGAAATCTCCAGCTCAGAAACAGTGCATTCAGATCAGCACTGGTTATAGCCCCTCCCGCGGTCGATGCAACTGCAGAGATCATCTGAGTAAGGAGTGATGCTGGTATGGCCAGTATGACCGCCGACAGCACCTGAAAGCTCCACATTTCCGGCAGGGCCTCATAGGCAAGTCTGCCGAATCCAACTTCTTTTTTCTCTGCATTCTGGGTTTTGTGTTTTTTCATTGTCTTTTTTCTCCGGTATAGTATTATCCCAGGTCCGGTCTCAGGGCGGAGTTCTGTTTTAATATAGTATAGGTCAGCGCATCAGAAAAGACTGAAGATCAGTGAAATCAGAGCCGCCATGGCAGGATACACGATAATAGTTGCGCCGATCTTTCTGATCCAACTCTTTCTGCCTATATAAGACATCAGATCTTCCGTTCCGGGTATGATCCATGCTCTGGTATGGCCGACCCAGTACCAGTCGATAAAGATCCTGTCGAAGAGGCCGGTTACCATGTACATGACAGTAAGCTGGATAAATCCTTCTTTAAAGCCGGAGGCCCTGTTTACGCCAAAAGCCATAAAGGGGGCCAGGACCAGCATCCCTGAAAACAGGACCAGGCCGGACAGATTTCTGTTTTTTCTGATTTCTTCCCTGGTAATCAGTCCCAGCTCCACGACCCTGTCTATGACAGGCTGTTCGTAGTAATGAACGCCGCCCACAGGTCCGTTCTGAATGTTGATCACACATACGAGCAGAAGTATAAAGCTTAAGACCAGCCCCTCCAGAACGCACAGTATCATGTCACATATTCTCCTTCTCAGATCAGTATTATCCCGGGGCAGCAGAATGATAAAGGCGCCCTGCTTGAGAATTATCCACCCCGGAAAAAGCTTTCTTTCTCAATTCTTATTCCCCTGTCATGCTTCCATTGCATGGACCAGATTCAGTATGATCTCATGGGTATGGGCTCTCCATCCCTGCTTTCTGGCAGCTCTGACCACTGCTCCGCTGATATAGTCAGCTTCCGTTTTTCTCTTATTCAGCAGATCCGAATAGATACTGGTATATCCCCCGGGGGCAGCCTCAAGGTGTTTTCTGAGTCTTTCCCTCTGCTCTTCATAGTCAAAATGACAGCCTTCACCTTCGGCCGCTTTGCAGATCTCCCGGATCAGGTCGCAGCAGATCTCCCAGGCATGGGCATTTTCTGCCACGAATCCCTGGGGTTTTCCCAGAACGCCGGAAAGAAGGCTGGAGGATGCGTTGATCATCAGCTTGTTCCAGACAGTAAATCGTATGTTGTCACTGACTTTGCAGGGAAAACCTGCTTTTTCAAAGAGTTCTGCGATTTCCTGTACTTTTTTGCAGGAGTCGGGGGCTTCATCTCCCTTAGTGATCCTTCCGATCACCGTATCGCCCAGGCCGCTGTTTACAATGGTATGAATATTTTCACGATAGCTCCCCTGGGTCGTCGTGCCGATCAGGATATGGGCGTCATCGGTAAACTCCCTGAGAATATCCTCGTGGCCTGCTCCGTTCTGCAGGGTCAGGATCAGAGTATCCTTTCCGATCAGATTTCTGTTTGCCGCAAGCGCTTCTCTTGTGATATAAGCTTTCGTGAAAAGATGATCAGATCTTGTGCCTCTTTTTCTTCGCCCGGAAGTACTGCCCTTACCCTGTATAAGCGCTCTTCTTCTCCCCGCCTGACTGTGATCCCCTTTTCGTTCATCTCATCCACATGGTCTCTGCTTCGCCCCACAAGACATACATCTGCACAGGCAGAGAGTCTGCTCCCGTACAAAAGCCCCATGGATCCTGTCCCTATGACTGCTGCTTTCATTGTTTTCCCTCCTATTTTGCTACCGGATTATAATTACGCACCACCATCAGTATATCATCAGTCCGTACGGTATTACGCTTATCTTTTGTTCTTTGGGATACTGACCAGGGAGCTTTCGAAGGCTTATTACCGGTTCAGACTGTATGTCGCTGAAGACAACGCAGCTGCTATGTCGGAACTCAAAAAATAATCGACAGAAAAATAAAACAGAAAAATAAAGACCAGTTATACCACAGGTATATTTTCTGACCTCTGCACTCTATGCTATAATCCTTTACTGACAGAAGACAGATACATTCATTTCAGAAAGGAGGCCATCATGACATACACAGTAAGAAAAGACATCATTGCAGCTCGAGGCATGGCCATCCTTATCTCATTGACCTGACAGGCATTTCTCTGCCCGTTTCTTTCAGTTTCCTGAGGATGACCGGCACCTCTCCCCTGGCGAGGTGTATTTTTATGCCCATTTTTAATCAGACACTTTTGGGGTATTAAGAAGGAATCATTCTATGGAAATTATCAGAGGAGCGTATTCCGACGCTCATATTTTCACAACCTCCAACAATAAGACCGCCCTGGATCCTTATGCTGCGGCTCAGCTGCAGATGCTCTGCGACAGTGAAGTTTCAAAGGGATGCCGGATCCGGGTCATGCCGGACGTTCATCCCGGCAAAGTCGGGACCATCGGACTGACCATGACCGTCGGAGACCGCATTATGCCTGCCCTTGTCGGCATCGATATCGGCTGCGGCATGACACTGGCCGCTCTCAGGGCCAAAAATATCGAAGGAAAGAAAGCAGATGCCGTCATAAGGGAAAATATCCCTGCAGGCTCCGCACTGCGAAAAAGCCCCCACCGCCAGGCAGATGACTTTGATTTTTCTTCTCTTTTCTGCGGGTCTCATATACGGACAAACCGGGCTCTTCTCAGTCTCGGAACTCTGGGAGGCGGCAACCATTTCATTGAAATTGACCGGGATGATGAAGGTCAATTTTATATCGTCATACATTCCGGAAGCAGAAGCCTCGGAAAGGAAGTGACAGAATACTATCTGGACCGGGGACAGAAATATCTGAAAGAACATGGCCGTGCCCTTCCTTATGAGCTTACATGGCTGGAAGGCTCTCTTAAAGAAGCGTATCTGCACGATCTGCAGATTGTACAGGCCTATGCCTCCCTGAACCGCCGGATCATTCTCCACGATCTGGTTAAGGGCATGAGGTGGAAGGTCCTGGATACATATGAATGCATCCATAACTATGTGGATTTTTCCCCCGAGACCCTTTCCCTTTTCGGCACTCCCATCCTCAGAAAAGGCGCCGTCTCGGCTATGAAGGGCCAGAAGGTCATTATTCCCGTCAACATGAAAGAAGGGATCCTTCTGGGGACCGGTCTGGGAAACACGGACTGGAACTGTTCTGCCCCCCACGGGTCAGGAAGGATCATGAAACGGGAGGACGTAAAAAAGACATTCACCGTATCCGCTTTCAAAACCGAAATGAAAGGCATTTACAGCAGTTGTATCGGAAAGGAGACCCTGGACGAAGCCCCCTTTGCCTACAGGCCCATGGAGGAGATCCGGGAAGCCATCGGGGAAACCGTCAGAGTCGGTCAGGTCATCCGTCCCGTTTACAGCTTTAAGGCAGGCGGCAGATAAGAAAGGAAGAAAGAATTTATGATCTTACAGATCAGCTCCGGTCAGGGACCCGCCGAATGCGAACTTTGCGTCGCAAAACTTTATGAGTCTCTGAAAAAGGAATATAATGACATTGAAATCATCGAAAAACATACAGGTGCAGCAAAGGGCTGCTGGACTTCCGTTCTGATCAGGACAAAAAGCGACTTATCCCCTCTGGAAGGGTCTGTGCAGTGGATCTGCCAAAGCCCCTTCAGGCCCGGCCATAAGCGTAAGAACTGGTTCGTGGACGTCAGCATTATCCCTGAAGCAGAAAGCGGGGAGGCTGGAAATGCTCCCGGCTCCATCCGCTTCGAACGTTTTCATTCCGGCGGAAACGGCGGTCAGAACGTTAACAAGGTGGAGACCGGGGTCCGTCTGACCCATATCCCCACGGGCATCACAGTGACTTCCACATCGGAAAGAAGCCAGTATCTGAACAGAAAAGACGCCATGGAAAAACTGGAGGCCGCCTTTGGCAGAAAAGATGCGGCAGATAAAGCCCGGCAGAAAAAGGATGCCTGGCGGGAACACGGAGAACTTGTTAGGGGTAATCCTGTCAGGGTCTATAAGGGAGAAGGCTTTGTCCGGATCCGCTGAGACTGCAGTCAAAAGGAGTATTTTATGGATATCGTACAGGATTTTTACGACAGCATGGCAGGAAGCTACGACAGACTTTTTGAAGACTGGACGGCAGCGACAAAAAATCAGGCCCAGATCCTGGACAGGCTGTTTCAGGATTTCGGCTTTGACAGAGGATCCCGCCTTCTGGACTGTGCCTGCGGCATAGGGACCCAGTCCATAGGACTGGCGGAGCTGGGCTATCATGTGACCGCTTCAGACTACAGCAGAGGAGAACTGGCGGAGGCCGAAAAAAGGGCCCTTGAAAGAGGCGTCCAGGTACGGCTTGCATGGGCGGATTTCCGCCGCCTGGAAGAGGTATTTCCGGAAACATTCGATATTGTGATCGCCATGGACAATGCCCTCCCCCATATGCTCTCGGAAGAGGATCTGGAAACAGCGGTAAAAAGCATTGCAGGCAGAGTCCGAAAAGGCGGCATCTTTGCCGCCAGCATCCGTGATTATGACCGCCTGCTGGAGGAAAAGCCTCCTTACTCTCCTCCCTATATCCATAAGACGGAATACGGGAAACGGGTCTCCTTCCAGACTTGGGACTGGCTGGAAGATCATTACCGCCTCACCCAGTACATCATAGAGGACGGGCCTTCTCTTAAAATCAGCAAATTCGATTCAGAATACAGAGCCGTGAAAAGAGAAGCACTTACGGCCCTGCTTCTTAAAGCCGGCTTCACAGATGTGGAATGGAAGTTCAGGGAAGAGACCGGATTCTACCAGCCGGTGGTGATCGGAATCAGGTAGCAGTTCTTTCCTTTCTGCCATCATTGAGAACAAAACCTTTACATTGCACAGGCTTCCAGATTTGAAGAAGATAAGGAGGATCTCCGTCATGGAATACATCAGGCACATCTCCTCTCCTCTGGGAGAGATCCTGCTATCCGGAACGGACCAGGCTCTGACCGGCCTCTGGTTTGAAGGCCAGAAATACTATGCATCCACCCTTACCGGTCCATATGAAGAAGGGAACCCTGATGTCTTTGCCCAGACAGAGAAATGGCTGGACCTTTATTTTTCAGGAAAAATCCCTGATTTTACCCCTCCTCTGGCTCCCAGTGGAACAGCTTTCAGAAAAGAGGTATGGGAAATACTACTGACCATTCCTTTCGGCCGGACCATGACCTACGGAGAGATCGCAGGCCTTTTAGCAATGCGGAAAGGACTTTCATCCATGTCTGCCCAGGCCGTCGGGGGCGCTGTCTCCAGAAATCCCATCTCCATTATCATTCCCTGCCACCGGGTCATAGGAGCCGGCGGCGGCCTCACCGGTTACGCCGGAGGTCTTGAAAGAAAAGAAAAGCTGCTGGCTCTGGAAAAGGCAGGCTGCATCTCTATTTCCTCTCTGTTTTAATGAACCAGCATAAATCGCGGGGCTTCCCGCTCCATAGGAAAAACCCTCCGGACTTCGGAGGGTTTTTCTGTACCTAAAGCAGCGGGTATTGCCCGCTTCAGATGGTTCGGTCTTCTACCGCTTCCGCTTAAGATAGGCGCGGACCTTTTCGATGTTGCTGATCTCTGTTTCAACGCGCTCTCTGTAAAGAGCTTCTTCGGGGTATTTTCTTTGAAGGTCCTGCCAGATGGAAAGCGCTTTTTCCTGCAGAGAAATGTCATTGGTCAGACTGCCAAGTCCGGAATAGCTGCATGCAAGATCATCATAGCTCTGCGGAGTGCCAGAAGCCTTTGCCAGCTTCAGATCCATTTCCAGTGCCTTCTGGTGCCATTCCATAGCCTCACCGCGTTTTACGGGATTCGTTGAAGCCATTCCAAGATTTCCCAGCATGCTGCAGGTACGGGAAAGAAGGCGCCATACTACCGGCGTATCCGTTTCTTCAAACAGCTCTTCCTGTATTTCATAACTCTTCCGGTACCACTGTTCCGCCTCTCCATATCTCTTCTGCATGGTATACAGGTCGCCCATGGAGAAAAAACCTTCTGCAGAATCCATTCCTGCCTGCAGGGTGCCTGTTTCCTTCCGGATCTGTTCATGTACCTGAAGACTCAGCTTAATAAACGTTTCTGCTTCTTCGTCCATGTTTCCGAACATATAGTCCTTGCCCAGCTTACGCATATTGTCGGCGGCAGTCTTGCGGTCCATGAGCATACCGCCGGCATTGGCGATGTCCGCTGTGATTTTTACTGCCTGTATATGCCATTGGGCTGCATTCCTGATCTTTTTCCTCTGGAAGGCAAGATCGCCCAGGAGGGAATAAATCTCCGCCAGATTTCTGGGGTCTGCTGTTTCACCCGCTATTTTGTCGGCAGATTCCTGTACTTTCAGGGCTTCCCGGAAATAGCTCTCTGCTTCGCTGTAGGCGGCTCCCGACTGGGCCAGGGAGCCAAGAGCGCACAGGGTGCCGGCCAGGTCTTCCCTGGCCAGGAGGCTTCCGGTCTCCTTTTCCAGCTTTTTTGCTATTTCATAGCTTTTTTTGTACCATTTGGCCGCCTGGTCCAGCTGCCCCATATTGTGGGCCAGTACTCCCAGGGCGTCATAGTCGCTGGCAAGGCAGCGCCTGTCACGTTCGCTGCGGGTCCTGTCCGCCCTGGCCTGGTCGATCTTCAGTGCCTCTCTGGCATATTTTTCTTCTGAGACAGGGTCCTGCATGGTACCTGCGAGGGAAGCCAGAGAACGGCAGCACTCAGCATAGGCATAGGAAAAGCGGTCTCCGCGGTACTTTTTCAGGAAATCACTGCACAGTCCCTTCATCTCCTCCAGCACAGTCTTTTCTTTTTCAAACTGTCCGTAGGCTTCACTGGCAGCGGCTGCACCCCAGAGGGACTGCAGCAGTTCATAGGCAGTATCCTCATCCTGCGTCTTTCTGTATTCTTTGTTATAAAGATCCGCCAGACGGAAAGACCACTCGGCCCATTTTTCGGGATCGATATCCGTGCCTTCGCCTGCGGCGTACATCTGGGTCAGTTTTTTTGCAGCCGGAATGAAACCTTCTTTCGCGGCGCCCGTGATCAGCTCCAGAGCCCTTTCATAGTCTGTTTCCACATCAATGCCCTGCAGATAAGCCAGACCGATGAAAAAGTTATGTTCCGAATCCTTTTCATGCTCTGTAAAGGCGATATCACGCAGCAGATCGGTCAGACGGCTGAGAAAGGCCTCGGAGTCCTTCCCCTTTACAGGCCTGGGCCCCTGTCTGTACCAGATATTGTATTTCAGGGGACTGGTGGGATCCATCTCTACAGGAAGAATAGGCTTTCCTTCTTTAACGGCCATGGGAAATTCGATCCTCATGACATAGTTGTCTCTCTCCACCACATTCGGCGTGACCGTCAGGGCAAAGAGATCGCATTTCAGAAGGGCATCCCGGATCGCATCACTGAAATCTTCTCCTGGCGTCAGGAATTCGTCGTACCAGATGGCGATGTCTCTGCAGCGGGGCGTTCTGTGGATCAGGCGCATCAGTTCGTTGGCATACTTTCTGTCCTTTTTCCGATAGCTTAAAAAAATATAGGCATCGAAGGCTGCTCTGACTTTTTCCGCCAGGTCGTCTCCTACCAGAACGGATTCCAGATAGTTTTTCAGTTTTTCTTCATAAGGAATAGCGGTAGGATCCGTATTGTCTCTTGTAAGATACTGGAGCCTGCCGAATTTCTTTTTGAAAGCTTCTGCCAGGCCTTTCTCCATCATGACAGGCAGTACAGGAATATGGTATTTTCCTGCAAGCGGAAGCTCCTTATCCATTGTCCTGCAGTTTTCTGTCAGAAGATCCGATGTCACCGGTATGACGAACAGCTGCATCGAAGAAAGCTGAAGTTCATAGTCTTCCACTTCTTCAGGCAGGACCTCCGGATCCAGGTAATAGACCGCACAGTCCTGATTTTTCAGAATATCCCCGCAGATATCTTCGAAGCAGTCTTCAAAATCGTCAGGGTAGCAGGTAAAATAGACCCTCTGTTTTCCCTGGGGACTTCTGCCTGTCTTTGTCACGTAACTGAAATCAGCCATAATTCTCCCTCCATGAACCATCAATTACCCACAAACAGCAGCTTATGACTGAATCAGATTATGCCTGCTTACATAATACCATACACTTCCGTCCACAGGCCTTATTCTGAACTGCTTTCGCTGAAATTCTTTATGTTTTCGCCCCGTCAGACCGAACATCTCTTCATAAAGATCTTTTCCGGCTCATATCCCAGTTCCGCTATCCGTTTACAGTAAAAAATCCCTCCGGCCTTCGGAGGGATTTTTTACTGTGCAGACATCCTGCCTGCTTATTGGTTTATCCTGGGATTTCTAATTTTATTCTTTCTCAGCATCAGTGTTTATGCAGCATGGCTCCCGAGGGGCAGTTTTCTTTTACAGGCGGGTCCGGCCGTACAGCTCTGTCAGTCTGCGGATCCGTTCCTGAAGCTCTGTATCCAGCTGTTCTTTTCTCGCTCTCCATTTCCAGTTCTTTCCGAAGGTGGAAGGCTGATTGATCCTGGCCCTGTTGTCCAGTCCCAGATAGTCCTGAAGGGGAATGATGCACAGATTGGCAGTACTGGCAAAGGCTGCCCGGATCATGGCCTTCACTGTTTCCTGCTTTGTCCCATCCGGAACGCCGAAGAATTCCCTGACTTCGGCAGCCTCCTCCGGAAGAATACTGTCCAGCCAGCCCGTAAGGGTCTCGTTGTCATGAGTGCCTGTATAGACAGCACAGTTCCTTTTATAGTTATAGGGCATGTATTCCCAGCGCCCTGTAGAGTCCCTGGAATCAAAGGCAAATTCCAGGATCTTCATATTGGGAAAGCCGGTATCTCTGACAAGCTGACGGACCGTATCCGTCACATAGCCCAGATCTTCTGCTATGATGCGAAGGTCCGGACAGGCTTTTTTCAGAGCCCGGAACAGATCCAGGCCCGGCCCCTTTTCCCAGACGCCGTTCTTTGCGGTATGGTCCTCTGCGGGAATGGAAAAGTATTCGTCGAAGCCCCGGAAATGGTCCAGGCGCATCACGTCATAAAGCTCTGTGCACTTGCGGATCCTTCTGATCCACCATTCGTATCCGGTCTTTTTATGATAGTCCCAGTTATAGAGAGGATTGCCCCAGAGCTGGCCGTCTGCCGAAAAGCCGTCCGGCGGCACGCCGGCCACCTTGCGGATCCTTCCCCTTTCGTCCACCTGGAAAAGCTCCGGATGGGCCCAGAAATCGGCACTGTCCTCCGAAACGTAGATAGGAAGATCCCCTATGATTTCGACGCTTCTTTCACCCGCATAAGCTTTCAGCGACTTCCACTGGCGCAGGAATTCAAACTGAAGATACTCGTAAAAAGAAGTCTCCTGAGATAGTTTCTCTCTCCATCCATCGAGGGCATCCGGATCTCTCCTGATCAGTTCTTCCGCCCAGGTCTTCAGAGCGGCGCCTCCATGGACTTCCTTCAGGGCCATAAAAAGAGCATAGTCCGAAAGCCAGAAGGCATTTTCCTTCCGGAAAGATGCAAACTCTTCCGTTTCCCTGTGTGAGCTTCTCCTGAAGGCCTTTCTCAGAAGGTCAAGCCTCGTCTCATAAAGAAAGCCGTAATCGATGGACTCCGGGTCCGGGGAGATCTGGTCATGGCATTCCTCCCTGGTCAGCAGTCCCTGACAGATCAGGGTCTCCAGATCGATGAAGTAAGGGTTTCCGGCAAAGGTGGAAAAGGACTGATAGGGAGAATCCCCGTAGCCTGTAGGTCCCAGAGGCAGGATCTGCCAGAGGCTCTGCCCTGCATCCGCCAGGTAATCAATGAACTCACGCGCTTCTCCCGAAAAGCCTCCGATCCCGTACAGGCCGGGAAGGCTGAAGACCGGAAGCAGTATACCGCTCTTTCTCATACGCACCTCGTTTTCATTTCCGCAGTCTGCAGCAGCTGAAGGAAAGATAAAGATTCCATCGGGCTCTTTTACAGAAGACACTGACTTATGTATTCCGGAGAAGGATAAATGTTTTTTGCCCAAACGGTGTTTTTATTGTACCAAACCGCTTACGCGGTAGCTACCCAAGTTTCTTTGAGTAGATAAAGGTCAGTCATTTTGTTATGGGATTTTCATAGCATCGGGAACTGAGAGCAGTGACGCTATCGTTCTCCCAATGTAAACATGGCTGATT
>ODAI010746066.1_pt1 | contig 11015 bp, 10 predicted proteins | sample 1539321 | NCBI WGS metagenome assembly ODAI01 (sample SAMN02144231, study PRJEB22623) | gut metagenome | biome: sheep rumen | host: Ovis aries | place: New Zealand | reverse complement strand
CAGATCTGGAAGATCGAACAGACCCCGGAGGGACTCTGGGATATCCGCTCCCTGCTGGGCGGACGGCTTTCCCTCGGCGACGCCAACGCCTACAACGGATGCCCGCTCATCCTGCGCGGACCCTATGACCAGGAAGAGCCGGAGTGGAGGCCGGTGACGACGCCGCTTTCCTCCACCGTCACGGCGGAGACCAGCCTGATCAATCCCTTCGCGGAGAACGGACGCCTGCACGACCTGCACATCCGGGTGCGCTTCGGCACCGAGTACGCCGAGATCAGCGCGCAGGAGCTGCAGGATCATCTGGTCGAGACGGAGGATCACCACTATGCCGTGGACGATGCCTTCTTTACCCAGGCGGCGCAGCGGATGGCGGACCAGTACGACACCCAGGGCGTTCCCCGCATCTTTACCAACTCCCATGGCCATACCTTTACGCTCTACAAGGGCGATTTCGGCTGGAAGCTGGACGTGGAGGCGACGGCCGCGGCGCTGAAGGCGGCGGCAGCCCCCGAGGGTTCGGCGGGCCTCGTGTTCGCGAACCCGGAGTGGAAGCACAAGGGCGTTTCCTTTGAGCGGGGCAACGATATCGGCGACAGCTACGTAGAGGTCGACCTGACCGGACAGAAGGTGTGGCTGTACAAGGACGGCGTGCAGCTCCTCGAGACGGACTGCGTGACGGGGACCTACGGGACAGACCGGCAGACGCCGGGCGGCGTGTTCAGCGTCTACTACAAGCAGTCGCCCGCGACGCTCACGGGTCCCGACTACGTCTCCAATGTAAACTTCTGGATGCCCTTCAACGGAGGGATCGGCCTGCATGACGCGCCCTGGCGCGGGTCGTTCGGCGGACAGATCTACAAGACGAACGGCTCACACGGCTGCATCAACCTTCCCTACGATGCGGCAAAGCTGATCTACGAGACGGTGAGCAAGGGTTATCCGGTGGTCTGCTACAATTAAACAGCAAGCGATCAAAATCTTAACACGCCCGTAACGGCCGAAAGGCAGCGGGCGTGTTGACTTTTGCCCGGTAAAGTGCTATTTTGGGTAAATGGTTAAGGGAAACCATTATTTTTAAATAGAAAGAAGGCTATGTTTAGCCTGCTGGTGCTGCTATGTCCATTCTGTTTTTCCTGTTGTGGATCGTGTTAAACGGCAGACTGACCCTGGAACTGGTGTTGTTCGGCATTGCCATCTCCACCCTCGTCTCGGTCTTTGCCTGGTCCGTCATCGGCTATTCCCCTGTGTTTGAACTGATCATCCTGAGGCGGCTTCCTCTCCTTGTCCGGTATGTGCTTACTCTGCTGGCTGAGATCGTGAAGGCCGCATTTTCTGTTATGGGCGTCGCCTTCGGCCTTAGCCGGCCGGACCCGGTCATCGTGGAATTCCATTCCGGCCTCGATTCGACCCTGAACAACGTGATCCTGGCCAATTCCATCACGCTCACGCCCGGGACCTATACCATCTTTCAGGAGGGCGACCGGTTTGTTGTCCACTGCCTGCGCAGGGAATATGCCGATGGGCTTTCCGACTGCGCGTTCGTCAAGCTGTTAAGGAGGGTGAAATGGGAGTAGAGCAGGCGTATACGATCTTACTTTCCGGCGCCCTTGTGGTGCTGGGCATTCTGATCGGGCTCATGCTGATCCGGTCAGTCATCGGTCCGCGCATCACGGACCGCATAGTTTCCATCAATACGATCGGCACCATGGTGATCTCCTGCATCGTGATCCTTGCGATCCTGCTGGAAGAGAATTACCTGACGGATGTCGCGATGATCTACGCGATGATCAGCTTCATCGCGGTCCTGATGATGGCGACGATCTACATTCCGCAGAATCCCAGGCGCCCCCGGTTCGGGAAGGACGCCCTGGAGGAGAGCCGCCGCATGCGCGCCGGGGAAAGCGGCACGGACGCTGACGACAAGAAAGGAGAGGAGCAATGACAGGAGAGTGGATCCGTTTCGGCATTGTCGCGTTCTTTCTTATCCTCTCGCTGGTCTGCTTTACCGCAGAGGTGATCGGTGTATACCGCTTCGGGTTTGTCATGAACCGCATGCATGCGGCCGGCATCGGTGATTCGCTGGGCCTGTTTTCCGTGCTCTTTGCCATGACCGTGGCGTCGGGCCTGGAGCTGCAGTCGCTCAAGTTCCTGCTGATCGCGGTTTTCATGTGGTTTTCTTCGCCGGCTTCGACGCATTTCCTGGGCCAGGTGGAGTACTTTACCAACCCCTCGCTGTACCTGCGGGCCGAGCGTATCCCGGATCCCGGGGAGAACGAAGCGGAGAAGGCGGAAGAGGAGGATCGATGAGATGACACTTACGGTGATTTTCCGGACAATTCTGCTTGTCCTTCTGATCGTCTGCGCCGTTGTCGTCAACCTGACGCCGAACCTGCTGCAGGCGGTGGTGATCTTTATGTCCTACAGCTCGATCATGTGTGTGATCTGGCTGCTGATGGAATCGCCCGATCTTGCCATTACGGAGGCGGCGGTCGGCGCGGGGGTGAGCGGCACGCTGTTTCTGATGACGCTCAAGAAGATCCGCGCGCAGGATTCGGGCGACGACATCCTCGCTTCGGAAGAGGACGGGCATGCGGACGAGACCCCGGACACGGACGGAAAGAAGGTGGACGGGGAATGAAGAAAGACTGGAAACAGAAGGTCGACCGCTGGCTTGCCGGCGATCTTGACGTGATGGCGCACATCACAGACGGCGCCGAGGTGCGCGATGTGCCCCGCCAGGAGCGCAAAGAGAACGCGCGCGCGGCCCATGAGAGAGTGCTGGAGACGGCCGGGGCAAAGCGCGTCATCTCGGCGGAGCGCAAAGGCTTTTATACGATGTACAACGTGATCGCCGTCATCAGCTGTATCACGCTGATCGGGGTCCTGCTCTTTACCGTGGCCAACCTGCCGCGGTACGGCGAGGAGAATCCCCGCACGGTGGAGGTGGTCTCCCGCTATGTGGAGAAGGGCCTGGAGGAGACCGGCGCGGTGAATATCGTGTCGGGCATGATCCTGGACTACCGCGCCTTCGATACCCTGGGCGAGTCCCACGTGCTGTTCACGGCGCTGCTGTGCGTCATGATCCTGCTGCGCAGGGACAAAAAGAATGAGGCGATGGCGCCGGCAGGGGCGAGGGCCCTGGGCACGGACGCCTACTACAATATCGCGAAGGATCCGATCATGCGCACCGTCGGCGCCTTCCTGCTGCCGAGCATCTTCCTGTACGGGATCTACATCCTGCTCAACGGGCAGAATTCCCCGGGCGGCGGGTTCTCGGGCGGCGCGGTGATGGGCGCGGGCCTCATTATTTTCGCCTCCGCCTACGGCTTCGGGACCGTGGACCGGGTCTTTACGGAGCGCGCCTCCAGAATCATCACCTTTGTCTCGCTGGCCTTCTACAGCTTTGCCAAGGGCTACGTTTTCTTCACCGGGGCCAACGGGCTGGACAACCACATCCCGAAGGGGACGCCCGGCGCCATCCTGTCCGGCGGGATGATCCTTCCGCTGGATATCGCGGTGGGCATGGTCGTGGCGTGCACCATGTACGGCTTTTACAGTCTGTTTAAGAGAGGAAGTATCGGACATGATTGAGACTCTTGCGATCAATTATGAGGAGGCAGCTGCCATCATCCTCTTTGGCATCGGCTTCACGATGCTCCTGTTCCACAGGAACCTGATCAAGAAGCTGATCGGGATGAACATCATGGATACCGGCGTCTTCCTGTTTCTTGCCTCCATGGGCTATATCGAGGGGAGAAAAGCGCCGATCATCGTGAACGGCGTGCAGGACACGGCGGCCTACATCAACCCGGTTCCTGCAGGCCTTGTGCTGACCGGCATCGTGGTGTCGGTCTCGGTGACGGCCATCTCGCTGTCGCTGACGGCCATCCTCTACCGGCGGTACCGCACCCTCGACCTGGATGAGATCTATGAGCTCTCCAGGCATCAGACGGAGGACAGATAACGTGGACTTTATCACCAATATTCCGCTCTTTACGATCGTGCTGAGCCTGTTTTCCGGCGCGCTCTGTTTTCTGCTCAGCGGAAAGACGGCAAGAAAATATCCCCTGATCTATGAGGGCATTCTGACGCTGGCCTGCGCCGCGGTGCTCTGGTACACGGTCCGGACGGGCAGCGCCTTTACCTATGTGATGGGCGAGTTCCCGGCGCCCTGGGGCAATGAGATCCGGGCCGGCATCCTGGAAGCGGGCACGGCGCTGTTCTTTATCGTCATCATGCTCTGCTCGGTATCGGGCGGATACCGCTTCATCGAGACTGACCTGGACGAGAGCAAGACGAACCTTTACTACGCCCTGCTCAACCTGATGACGGCCGCGCTGATGGCGCTGGTCTGGACCAACGATATTTTTACCGGATATGTTTTCCTGGAGATCCTGACGCTCACGAGCGTCGGCGTCCTGATCGTACGCGAGATCGGACGTACCACGCTGGCGGCCATGCGCTACCTTATCCTGAACCTGGTCGGCTCCGGCCTTTACCTTCTGGGCGTGGTCCTGCTCTACGACGTGACGGGGCACCTGCTGATGGTGCCGATGAAGGAGACCATCGCGCAGCTGTGGGAGCTGCCGGGGTATCACCCCATCCTGATCCTGGCGACGGGCATCCTGACCATCGGCCTCGCGATCAAGAGCGGCCTGTTTCCCTTCCATTTCTGGATGCCGGATACCTACGGGTACGCGACGCCCGCCTCGGGCTCCGTGCTTTCCTCGCTGGTCTCCAAGGCCTACATCTTCCTGCTGATCAAGATCTACTACCGCGTGATCGGCACGCAGATCTTCGCGCAGATGCCCATCGGGCGCATCCTGCTGGTGCTGGGAATCTGCGGGATGGTCGCGGGCTCCCTGCAGGCCATGCGGACGAACAACGCGAATCGCATGATCGCCTACTCATCCGCCGCGCAGATCGGCTACATCTATATGGGAATAGGCGTGGGGGGAGGCCCCGGTTTCCTGGCGGCTCTGTTCCACATCTACGCCCACTCCGCGACCAAGTCAATGCTGTTTCTGACGACGCCGCGTCTGGCTGAGGTCTCCGGGGGCAGCCTGAAGTTCAGGGAGCTGCAGGGCAGCGGCCTGCGGGACCGTGACGCCGGACTGTTCTTCATGATCGGCGCCTTCTCCATGATCGGGATCCCGGTCTTTGCAGGCTTCTCCTCAAAGATCCTGTTCGGGCTGGCGGCCGTCGACAGCGGCAGCAGCATAAAGCTGATCGCCGTCATGCTGGCGCTGGCGGTCAGTTCGCTGCTCAACGCGATCTATTTCATCCGGACAGTCATTCGGATCTACTCCGCGCCGGAGGAAGGAAAAAAGACAAAGGTCCGTGCCCATCACCGGCCGGGATATAACATCCCGATGCTTGTCCTGACTGCGATCAACCTGTTCCTGGGCCTCTTTTCCTGGATGGCGGCGGAGCTGGTGCAGCGCGGGCTCATGATGTTTGGTTGATACATAAAAAACTGGAGGATTCGCTGGGAGGTCATCATGCTTTCTGTTTTCGCAATACTGTTTCCGATCACCGCGGGCATTATCGCAGGCCTTGTCCGGATGGAGGACAGGAATCGCTGCTTTTTCTGCGCGGCCGTCATGCTGGTCACGGATATCCTGGCCGTCTGCGCGGCGGCGAAGGCAGGTGCCGTTACGCTGCTTGATCTGCGCGGCGGTGTGCTGATACGCTTTGTCCCGGACAATCTGGGGCGCCTGTTCCTGGCCGTCGTGCTCATTCTCTATACCGCGGTGTGTTTTTACGCCTTCGAGTATATGAAGATGGAAGAGAAGCCGGCGCTTTTCTTCGCGTTCTATTTCGTGTCCCTGGGCGCCATGATCTCGGTCTGCCTGGCCGGCAACCTGGTGACCATGTACCTGTGCTTTGAGATGGCCACCCTCACCTCGGTGCCCCTTGTTCTGCACGAGATGACGAAGGAGGCTGTCGCGGCGGGGTTAAAGTACCTGTTTTATTCCATCGCGGGTGCCCTGATGGGCCTGCTCGGCGTGTTCTTTACCTATTTCTACGCCGGGGAAAGCGCCGAGTTTGTCTACGGGGGGTTTGTTGACAGGGCGGCCCTGGCCGGCCATGAGGGCGTTTTCCTCGTGGTCATCTTCGTCGCCATCCTGGGCTTCGGCACCAAGGCCGGTATGTATCCCATGCACGGCTGGCTGCCGACGGCGCATCCCATCGCGCCTGCGCCCGCGTCTGCCCTGCTTTCCGGTATTATCGCAAAGGCCGGCGTGCTGGCGATCATCCGCCTGATCTATTATTCCGTCGGGGCTGACATTCTTGCCGGCACCTGGGTGCAGACCGTCTGGATGTGCCTCTGCATGCTGACGATCTTCATGGGCTCGATGATGGCGTTCCGCGAGAAGGTGATGAAGAAGCGTCTCGCCTACTCCACGATCAGCCAGATCTCCTACATTCTTCTGGGCCTTTCCCTGCTCACCGAAGAGGGCGTGCGGGGCGGCCTGATCCACGTGATGAGCCACGCGGCCTCGAAGGGATGCCTCTTCCTGGTGGCCGGCATCTTCATCTACAAGCTGGGCCGCCGCAGGGTGGACGAGCTGAAGGGGATCGGCAGGATGATGCCGGTCACTATGTGGTGCTTTATGATCGTTTCCCTGTCCCTGGTCGGCATTCCGCCGATGGGCGGGTTCTTAAGCAAATGGGTGATCGCGACGGCGGCGATCGGCGGCGGGAAGGGCTTCCTTTCTGTGCTGGCTCCCATCATCCTGCTGATCTCGGCACTCCTTACGGCCGGCTACCTGTTCCCGGTCGCGGTCGACGCGTTCTTCCCCGGACGTGAATTCGAGGAGAGCGAAGAGGGGAAGGCGCAGGTGAAGGACGAGCCCTCCCCGCTGATGACGGTGCCGCTGGTGGTACTGTGCGCGGCTGCGCTGGCCGTCGGTCTTTTCGGCACCCGGATCGCGGGCCTCGTGCTCTGATCGGTCAACAGTTTATTGGAGGATAGAAGTTTGAAGGGTCTGATCTATCTGCTTCCCATCCTGCTCCCGGTGATCGGCGGCTACGCGATCATCCCGCTGGGCTTTAAGGATGACAGGAGCAGGAATATCTACGCGGAGACGATCGTCTGCCTGACCTCGGTCATTGTCTGGTGCATCCTCCTTCTGGGGGACGGGGCGCCGGTGAGCATCTACAGCTTCACCCGCGGCTTTTCCGTGGACTTCCATATGGACGCCCTCACGAAGCTCTTTGCCGGCATGATCTCGGTCATGTGGCCGCTGGTCATGCTTTACGCCTTCTCCTATATGAAGGGGGCCAAGCGCAGACACACGTTTTTCGCCTTTTATGTCATGACCTACGGGATCACGCTCGGCATCGCGTTCGCCCGCAACATGACCACGCTCTATGTGTTCTACGAGATGCTCTCCCTCGTCACCATCCCTCTGGTCGCCCATTACCAGGACCATGAGAGCCTGTACGCGGGAAGAAAATACGCCGCCTACACCATCGGCGGCGCTTCCCTCGCCTTTTTCGCCGTGGTCATGACCACGGTATACGGCGACGCGGGAAACTTTGCCTACGGCGGAAACCTCGGGTCAGGCGCGGCCGCGGGCATGCTGCTGACGGCCTATGTGTTCGGCTTTTTCGGGTTCGGCACCAAGGCGGCCGTCTTTCCGCTGCACAACTGGCTGCCCACCGCTTCGGCGGCGCCGACGCCGGTCACGGCCCTGCTGCACGCGGGGGCTGGCGTCAACGCCGGCGTTTTTGCCGTGATGCGGCTCACCTGGTATACGTTTGGCCCGGAGATCCTCCTGGGCACCTGGGCGCAGAAGCTCTGCCTTGCCGCGGCGGAGGTGACGCTGGTCTTCGCGGCGGTCATGGCGCTGCGCGAGCGGCACTTTAAGCGCAGGCTCGCCTACTCGACGGTGAGCAACCTGTCCTACATGCTCTACGGCGTGATGCTGCTGAACACGGACGGCTTTGCGGCCGGTATGACGCATATGCTGTTCCACGGGATCATCAAGATGTCCCTGTTCCTGTGCGCCGGCGCCTTCATGCACAGGACCGGGAACGCGTATATCTACGAGATAAACGGCGTCGGCAGGAAGATGCCCGTCACCTTTGCTTTTTACACCCTCGGCGCCCTGTCGCTGACGGGTATCCCGCTTTTCTGCGGGTTTGTGTCCAAGTGGCAGCTGCTGCTGGCGGGCGCCCGGGCCGGTACAGGCCTGGCCTATGCGGGCATGGCGGCGCTGATCATCGCGGCTTTCCTCTGCGCGATGTATACGCTGACGGTGAGCGTGCGGGCCTTCTTCCCGATGGAGGGAAAGGACCGCTATGCGGATGTTCCGGGATCTCTGGAAGCGGACCGCATGATGCTGGCCCCGATCGTGGTGTTCGGCATCGTGAATATCCTGTTCGGCATCTTCCCCGGACCCGTCCTGGATTTCCTCCAGCGGGCGGCCGCAGGGCTGTAAATGATGCCGTTATTCTTAAAGGAGATGTCTATATGCTTTATCTGACCCTTGTCTTTTTCCCTGTGGCGTGCGCCTTTGCCGCGTACATCGCCGGGCGCAGGCATGAAGGCTTCCGGGATATCTTTGTCATCGCGGCGGCTTTTGCCGAGCTTGCCTTTTCCCTGCTCCTGCTGAAGGGCCCGGCGGATCTTGCTCTCCGGGGCTTCCTCGCGGACGGGCTTTCCTTTACCGCGGACGGCTTCCGGCAGGTATACGGCATCGTCACCGCCTTCATGTGGGCGGGCACCACGCTGTTTGCCCGGGAATATTTCGCCCATGAGCGGGAGCATCTTAACCGGTACTGGTTTTTCGTGCTGGTCACCCTGGGCGCGACCGAGGGCGTGATGCTCTCCGGCGACCTGATGACTGCCTTTATCTTTTTTGAGATCCTTTCGTTCACGTCCTTTACCTGGGTCATTCATGAGGAGACGGCGGGAGCAATCCGCGCCGGGTATACCTATCTGTTCATCGCCGTGATCGGCGGCCTTGTCCTGTTTATGGGGCTCGTGCTGGTGCAGACGGCCTGCGGCACCCTTTCCTTTGCCGCGCTGCCCGCAGCGGCCTCCGCGGCCAAGGCGGCCGGAAAGGGCGGGCAGATCCTCGCCGGCGGCGTCTGCATCCTGCTCGGGTTCGGCGCGAAGGCCGGCATGTTCCCGGTGCACGTGTGGCTCCCGAAGGCCCACCCCGTGGCCCCCTCGCCGGCCTCGGCGCTGCTCTCGGGCATCCTGACCAAGGTCGGCGTCTACGGCATCCTGATGACGACGCTGCAGATGCTCGCGGCGGTCCGCCCCTACGGCGTGCTCGTCCTGATCCTCGGCGTGATCACGATGGCGCTGGGTGCCCTGCTCGCGCTGTTTTCCGTCAACCTCAAGCGGACCCTCGCCTGTTCTTCGATGTCCCAGATCGGGTTCATCCTGACCGGCGTCGCGATGTCCGTCCTGCTGCAGGCGGCGGGGGAGGAGGAGGGCGTTGTTCTTGCCCTTTCCGGCGCCATGCTGCATATGGTCAACCATTCCCTGATCAAGCTGACGCTCTTTATGGCGGCGGGCGTGGTCGTGATGAACCTGCACGAGCTGACCCTGGATAAGATCCGCGGATGGGGCAGGAACAAACCCTTCCTCAAAGCCGCCTTCGCCCTCGGCGCACTCGGAATCAGCGGCGTGCCGCTGTTCAACGGTTACATCAGCAAGACCATGCTGCACGAGGGTATCGTGGAGGGCATCCACGCGTGCGAAGGTCTCTCCGGCATGCTCGGCGTGATCGAATGGGTCTTCCTCATCTCGGGCGGCTTCACCTTCGCCTACATGCTTAAACTGTTTATCTGCGTGTTCGTGGAAAAGAACCGGGACGAAGCAAGGCAGCGCGCCTTTGACGCGGACGCTTCCTGCATGAACCCGGCGAGCACCATCGCTGTCTTCGGTTCCTCCCTGCTGATGTTCATCCTGGGACAGCCCTTCGTGATGACGCGGCTCGCGGCGTTTATGACGGGATATGAGGAGATTCTGGAATTCCGGGCCTTTTCCCTGACGAACTTAAAGGGCGGCGCGATCTCCCTGATGATCGGCGCCCTGGTCTATCTGGTCATCGTGCGGCACGTCCTCATGCGCAAAGGATCCTACGTTAATCTGTGGCCGGCCCGCCTGGATCTGGAGGATCTGGTCTACCGGCCGCTCCTTACCCGTTATCTGCCGGGGCTTTTCGGCACGATCATTTCCGTTTTCGGAGAGAACCGCGTGCTTAGGCCCCTGTGCGCAAGGATACCCGCAGGTGCGGGCGGCGCGGCCTCCCTCTTCGGCGAGAACCATATTCTTACGCCGTTTGCCGGCCTGGTCACGAAGGCGGCTTCTATCATCAGCCTCATTCTGGCCGACGGGATGGACGCCGTGATCGTCCTGCTCCGGGCTTCGGTCGTGCGCGAAAAGGCTGTGGCGGGAAGACGCTCGCCCGGCAGGCGGCGCTCCTGGCGTCTGCTGCAGGATACGCAGGAGGCGGCGCAGCCCATCGTCAGCGGCTTTACCTTCGCGCTTATGATGACCTGCATCGGCATCCTGGTGGTGCTGCTGGCCATGATCGCCTATATCCTGCTGGGATGAGAGAGTAAGAAAGGGTTTTAAAGGGTTTTGTTATGGAAATGCAGGAGCGTGTCGAAAAAAGCATCCAGAAAAAATTCCGGCACGGGCTGTTCGTGCGCTTCGTGCAGGCCGTCTCGGACTACGAGCTGATCAGCCCGGGAGATAAGATCGCGGTCTGCATCTCCGGCGGCAAGGATTCCATGTGTATGGCCAAGCTTTTCCAGGAGCTCAAACGCCACAACAAGATCCCCTTCGAGCTGGAGTTTATGGTCATGGACCCGGGCTACGCCCCGGCAAACCGGGCTGCCATCAATAACAACGCGAAGATGCTGGGCATCCCCGTCCGCATTTTTGAAACGAAGATCTTCGATGCAGTCTACCACATCGACCAGTCGCCCTGCTACCTGTGCGCGCGCATGCGCCGCGGGCATCTGTACAAGTACGCCCAGGACCT
>ODAI012184971.1_pt1 | contig 11016 bp, 6 predicted proteins | sample 1539321 | NCBI WGS metagenome assembly ODAI01 (sample SAMN02144231, study PRJEB22623) | gut metagenome | biome: sheep rumen | host: Ovis aries | place: New Zealand | reverse complement strand
TTAACTTTTATAGTAGCTTGACCTTTGGAATTGGTCTTTTTAGTGTATTTTTTGCCGTTTACTTTAATAATCAATTTCTGTTTTTTAAGTGCATTACCATTCTCATCCTTTAAAGTGACAGTATATTTACTGGACTTTTTAGGTGCAATTGTAACTTTTGGAGCAGTCAACTTGGTTTTAAGTGTCTTTTTAACTGTTATTTTAGCAGTTTTTTTGGATGCCAAATATTTGTTTGAACCTGCATACCTAATTTGAACAGTGTATTTTCCTTTCTTAAGTTTAAGCTTGACTTTTGCAACACCTTTTGAGTTGGTTTTGACTTTATATGTTTTTTTATTAACCTTGATAGTTACTTTTTGAGAGGATAACGGATTTCCATTTGAATCTTTTAAAGTGACTTTATAATAAGTAGCCTTTTTAATAAACATTGCATAATTGGATGCTACTATTTTAGTTGACATTTTATTTACTTTCAAAGTTGCCTGAGCGGATGCAGGCGCCCATTCAATATCATCACCAGCATATGTTACTCTGATAGAATATGTGCCAGTATTTTGATTAATTTTAATTGTAGTTTTCCCATTATTATTAGTGACTGAATTAAAAGTATTGGAACCTATATTTATTACTACCGGCTCATTTGCAATAGGATTATTGTTCACATCCATTAATGTCACTGTATAATCCATATTTGAGTTTGGATAAGTTGTCAAATCTGAAATGATAATCTTACTTCCAATCACTTCACCAGGGATAAATTTATCCTCAACATTGAATGTTCTGACATTCTTTTTTTGGTCTCCAGTTAAGTAATTATTAGTTCCAGGTGTGACTGCTGTTACAATGTTTCCTGTTTCATTAAATTCATGTGGGTAGAATCTGACAGTTGCAGTACCATCAACCATCATTACAGTTCTGTAAACATCCCCTTCCTGAGGAGCAACGTAATTATTATTTTTGTTCAGGTAAAATGTTACAGGAACTGAACTTAGACCTTTAGCTACATTGCCGTTTGCATCAACAATAGAAACTGAATAAACTCCTTTTTTGGATTGTGTGATTTCAGTTAATTGCAATCTGTAGTTTTTAACTGTCCATTGTACATTATATGTTGAGTAAATGATTGGACATGCGACATTAGTGTTGAGTTCAAATGCATACTGTAAAAATACTCCTCCAATTATACTGCCATCACGCTGTACAGGACGGTTGCCGAATCCTACAAAATAATTATTGTTAATAAATTCCAGGTTTTCTCCACCTTCAACATACAATCCTTTGGTGTTTACATCATTATAAACTTCTTCATATTCATTCTTATAAAAGAAATTACCTATGATATTGATTTTTTTAATTTTACAGTTAACATAAACCCCATGATTAGTGTTTGTTGCAATGTAATTACTTAAAATGTTAATTGTTTCGGAGGATGTTAAGCTTATACCATTTTCATTATTGGTAATGTTGTTAAAGCTGATTGTTGGGTTGTTTGAGCTTCCTTCAACTCCAATACCTGCTTTATTGCTCATAATATTGTTATTTGTAATAGTTGTTCTTGTAGAATCGACATCATCAATACCATAATTTGAAGTGGTAATGATGGAATTCTTCACAAGGGTGTTTTGAGAATTCTTAATTTCAATTCCATTTTCAGCATTGGAAATTGAAACATTGTCAATAATGGTTGCTTTCGCATTTTCTAATCTTATTGCATCACCACAACCCTCAAGAGAAAATGTACAGTTTCTAATAATCACATTTGAGGCGCCATTGATCAATATGCCATAGCCATCAGAATCCATTATATATCCATCTTCATTTTTAAAGTTAAAACCTTCAATTATGGTTCCGCTGGCTTTTGAAGTAATGTAAAATATTCCACGATGGCTTGAATCTGCAGTGCTAGTACATGGATTTAAGACAGTATCAACACCACTCCTGATTGTCAATTGCTTATCAATGGTGATATGTACATGATCATAGCTTTGACCGTTGATAATCAATGTGTCGCCAGCATTTGCAGAGTTGATTGCATCCCTAATCGTATGCTCATTCATTTCGCGATGATCTTCACCGACATTGTCAACATAAATAGTTTGAGATGTTGACAATACTGATTCATCAATTGAACTAGTTAATAAACTATCATCCAATTCATCATCCAAATTTAATGAATCGACCGTTTCGTTATCTTCTACAGCAGCTGCAGAGCCAATTAAAACCAGTGCAACTAAAATAAAAGATAAAATAATTATATTATTAATCTTCATATTGTCCCCTAATTTTTTATATAACAATTGAATTAAAACATCAATGTATACTAATATATTATCGATATAATTAATGTATTTCGGTTATTTTATCTCAAATTGAAAAAAATTTTTAAATAGTTTAAAATGATTTGAAGAAAAATACATATTGATATACTTTTAAAAGAGATAAATTCGATTACTCTTCCAAAAAAATAAGTAAAATAAAAGTGCTTTAAATGCACTCTTATTTTTTAACTTTTAAAGTTGTTTTTACATAAGAATTCAAATATTTAACAGTGATTTTATATTTGCCCACTTTCAAATTCTTAAATGCAACTGTAGCGATGCCCTTTTTATTGGTTTTTGCAGAATATTTTTTGCCTTTGATTTTAAAAATTATCTTTTTACCAACTATAGGCTTTCCTTTGCTAGTTTTTAATGAAGCTTGATATTTAATTTTTTTGGATTTCTTTTTTGAAGCATTTTTTGCTTTTAAAACTTTTTTGATGGTAATTTTATTATTAACTTTTTTGCCTTCGCATGTTAAAGATACCTTGTATTTACCAGGAGTTAAACTAAATGTTTTTGACACATATCCCTTGGCATCGGTTTTGACATGATATGCCTTTGAGGCCATTTTAATGACCACATCCAAACCGCTGACACCATTGCCAAAACTATCAACAATACGGGCTTTGAATGTTATTTTTCCATCGTAATCTTCAACAATGTTGTTTGACCTGAATGAAATAGGATTCTTGCCAATACTTAATGAAATACTTTGATCATTAATTTTAGCAGTGACATATTCTGCATTCTTAATTGGGACAAATAAATTAACATAACCTTTTGAAACGTAGTAGTCATTATTATTTAAAGACAAGTCGAACTTAAAACTAGGCAATAACTCTAATGAATCCAAATTAGACACATTATTATTCCTATCCCTCACTTCATTAAGACTTAAAATTAAATTAGCATTTTTATATTGAAGCAAATTGGAAGAACTTGTGAATTTCATTATGATCCATTTGAAATCATCAGAAACATTGAAATTGAATATTTTTTCAAAATTTGGGTCATTAGAACCCCACCAGTTATTATTAAATGAACATTCATCCCATGTTTGATTGAAAATTGCATAACCGTTTGCATCATGGTTATTATAAATTATTGAATGTGAAATATTAGTTGCCCTTCTTGCAATAATAGCTCCACCTTGACCATTAGCCATATTATTTTCTAAAATGGATCCTAAAATGATCATATTTCCTTTATTATCAATAGCTCCTCCATTTTTTATTACCTTATTGTTTTTAAAGATTGAATTTTTGATTATTAAATCTCCACCATTGTCAATTGCGCCGGCACCATAAGCTTGATTGCCGTCGAATAATGAGTCCACAATATTCAGATTTCCGGAATTGTCAATGGCTGCCCCATAACTTTTTGCAGTATTCAATATAAATTGGGAATTATTGATTAAAATGTTCCCCTCATTAATGAAAATGCATGTCCCCTCATCTGAAGCACTGTTAGAATAAAATATAGTGTTTGAAATATTAATATTCCCTTTCATTACATATATTGTACCATGAGAGTGCATTATCTGATTTTTTTCAAATTTTGAATTCAATATTGAACAATCATCCAAAGTATATATTGCAGCAGCCTCGTTTGCTTTATTACTCAAAAAATTACTATCCGTAATATTTACCCTATTTAATGAATTATAAATTACTCCCCCAATCAACGCTTCATTTGAACTGAATTCTGATTTGTCTACTGTTAAGAGACTTTCAGAATATATTACTCCACCATTTTCTGCCTTATTATTATTTAATTTAGAATTAGATAAAATCATTTCAGAATTAGTGTAGATGGCTCCTCCATCCTTAGCCGTATTGAAATTTGAATTTATCTTTAATGCAGTTAATTTACCTGAGTTAAAGAGTGAACCCCCTCTTGTTCCAGCACTATTATAGTTCAAATCCGAATCAGATAAAGTTAATTCTCCCTTATTAAAAATAGCTCCACCATCATTAGTTGAAACATGTGATGTTAATTGGACATTATTGATAATGGAATTTCCAGAATTATATATTGCTCCTCCATAACTAGCGGAATTATTATTCAAATCACAATTTCTGATAGTCACTGGGATTTCCCCAATGTATATTCCTCCTCCGAGTTTCGCATTGTTATTGAATATTATTGCATTCTGAATATCAGCATGGTATGTTTCTACTTCTATTGCTCCACCATTTCGACTGGCAATATTGTTTGTTAAGGTACAATCGTTTAAAGTAAGATATCCTAAGAATACTCCAATTCCTCCTCCGAGTTCCGCTGAATTATTATTCAAGTACGAATCTTTAATATTCAGATGGCCATTAGCATCGGCAATTACACCTCCACCTTCATAAGCATTGTTATTCTCAAAAACACAATTTTGAACTAACATATTATATTCAGAAATATATGCTCCACCACCTGATTCACCATAATTAAATTTAAAAACGCTGTCATAAATCTCACATGCTCCCCAACTTTTCACTCCTCCACCCAGATGACTTGCGGAATTTGAATAAAATTTTGAGTTGTGAATGAGCAGATATCCCCTATTGTTATATATTCCTCCGCCACGCTTTGCGGAATTTCCTGTAAAATTACATTCAATTAATTGAATATCTCCAAAGCGGTTATAAATCGCACCTCCTTCATTACTATGATTTTTTACAAAGGTACAATTAATTATTTTGGAATTTGCCTCATAACTGTCAATGGCGGCACCAGTGATAGCAGCATTGTTTTCAAATAATGAGTTATGGACAATTAAGTGGGATTGGGTTAATGATTTAATGGCTCCGGACTGTGCAACATTATTTATAAATTTTGAATTATAAACTGTTAAAACCCCGAAATTATCAATAGCCGCTCCATTTTGAGTGGATTTACCATTCATTAATGTTAATCCATAAATATTTACATTAGTGTTTTTAGAAATTATGAATATCTTCGAGTTGGATTCTGCATCCAATATTGTATCAGAACCATGAATCGAAATGTCCTTAGTAATGTTTATTGGCGATCCATTACCTGAATATTTTTTATTTTCAAGATGAATTGAACCTCCAGATTCTACATTATCAATCAAGGATTGGATTGTATCAAAATCATCATCGGATAATGTTGAATTAACTGTCAAATTATCTTCGGCACTAACTGAACTTACAAAAAATATGAAAAAAATTAATGATAATATAATCAAATTAAATCTAATTTTAATTATATCCTCCCCCAACAATCTAATCAGGCAAAATAATAAAAATTAGTATAAAAAAATAAAAAAAAGAAAAGTAATATAAAATATTACTTATTTTTTAACGGTAAATTTGACTTTTTTACTTACAGCTTTATAAGTAGAGTCTCCAGCAAATTTAACTACTGCATTAAATTTACCTTTTTTATTTACTTTAACTTTAATAGTAGCTACACCTTTGGAGTTGGTTTTAGCTTTGAAAGTTTTCTTGTTGACTTTGATTGTCACATATTTTTTAGCAACTGCTTTTCCAGCAGATTTTAAAGTGACTTTTATTTTTTTAGCCTTTTTAACTTTTAAAGTAGCTTTTTTTACAGTTAAAGTGGTTGCTTTTTTAACAACAGGAGTTGCAGGAGGTACAGGTTTTGCATTAACGGTGACCTTAGCGGTTGCAACGGAAGCTTTATAAATACTACCTTCACCTAAGTAGGAAACAGTGACATATTTAGTACCTGCAGCATTTTCTACAAATGAATATTTAGCAACACCGTTTGAATCAGTAATAACAGAAACCATATTACCATCAATAGCAAGCATTAATGTTTTACCTCTTAATGTGTTATTGTTTGAATCTTTTAAAGTTATTGTCAAATCGACAGATTGTCCTGCAGTGATAGTTACATCATTAACTTGAATGGAAGTGTCATATAATGTTGCAGGATATAATGTTTGGTTAATTACACTTTCATCAGCAGTGAAAATTTCATGACCGTCAAAGTTGACTGAAATTCCTTTTACACCTGTTGGGAAAGTATTGTCTTTAACAATGATTGCTTCATCCATTTCAAATGAGTCTCCATCTCTTACTAAAACATTTAATAAGGTTACAGAAGACAGATCAACAGTACTGTCTAAAGGAGTGATAATATTTCCAGTTATGTTTACATTACCCATTTTTGTTGGAGCACCGTGTGCTTCATTACCGGCTTCACCAGCTATAAGAATATTATCATCAATTACGTTGAATGTATTGTTTTTAATAGAAATACCGTCTGATGATTTTTGAATACTAATTACTGGTAATGCAGAGAAATTTTTTCCATTCCTGTTGAATGAACCACAATTAATGAATGTATTGTTGAATAGGACTGAACCTTTAGTGGATGCTCCTCCAAAGTAAATTGCATAAGCATTTCCAATAAAAGTGTTGCCTTCAATTAAATTATTTCCACCAGATCCACCAAAGAGTGATAAACCATCCAGCATTGGTCCATCAAATGTGTTATTTCTAATAATTACATTACGAGAACCACCAACACTTACAGTTTTAGAACCGGTTTCTGCATTCATGGTAGGGTCGTTAATGAGAGCAGTAGTGTAACCGCCGTTGAATTTATTGTTTTCAATCAATGCAGTGTTAGAAGCTTGAACTCTTATTGCTTGCTCGAAATTGGTAAAACTGCAGTCTTTTACAGTGGTATTGGTTGCACCTTGTGCACGTATTGCACAACCATTGGTGGAACCTCCATAGGTTAGATTATTTTTAGGGTGAGTGTCAATAAATACTAAGCCCTGGAAAGCTATATTTTTACCAGTGACAATGAATATTGCAGTATTCTTTCCACTGTCCCCGTGGCCTTTAATAACTGTTGTACCATTACCTTTTATTAAAAGATTATCTTTAGAAATTGTGATAGTTTTATTTCCAAAATCATATTCAGCATGATTACTTAAATCTACAGTATCTCCTTCATTAGCGTTATTAATAGCACTATCTATAGCATCTACAGTACTATTAGTAGGTTGTTGAACTTCAGATAAAACTTCCACTGAATCGTCAGCCGCTACGATATCATCACTAACAACATCATCAACAGCATCTGCAGCGGAAACCGCACTTAAAGATATTGCCATTAAAACAACTAAAAGAAAAGAAATTAATATCTTCTTGTTATTCATGATTTTTCTCCTTTTTAATATTTTTGTAGATAAAACACTAATATAAAAATTAATTAGAATTAATGGGAATTATTCTATATTAGTATTAATATTTATTATCGATATATAATATAAACATTATCATTTATCGATAAAAATAAAAACTAATTATATTATTTTAAATTAATAAAAAAAATTAAATATAAGGTAAAATAATTAATTATTAATTAATATTTATTTTATAAAAAAACTAAGCATTTAAATAATTATTTTTAAAAAATAATTAATTATAATTAATAATTTTTAATATGAATTTATTTACAGTTCGACTATTTTTATTATATGATATGAATATAATTATATATTATTGAAAATAAAAAGGATATTACCAACCCAAAGGGAGGTGAAAAAATCCGATTGAAACATGCATTGTTAATTGTATCCATTTTAATGATTTTACTGTTTGTTAGTGCATCAAATGCTACAGACACATTTAATGAAAATGTTACCTTACCCAATAACAATGCAAATTTAGTTGAAAATGCCACAAATCTCTATAAAATCACATCTCCTGATTTAGAAAGTAAAATAAAAAATGCAAATGATGGAGACCAAATTTTAATAGAACCTGGAACCTATAAACTCAACAACATTCAAATTACTAAAAGTATCACTGTTCAAGGAAATGGGGATGCAAGAAATATAATTATTGACGGTGAGAAAAAATCAAGCATTTTCCTAATTAAAAATCCTGAAGTCCATGTGACATTTAAAAATATCACATTCATAAACGGACAAACTAATAATTTTGGAGGTGCAATATCCAGTGAAACTGGCCATATAACAGTAGACAATTGTATTTTTATCAATAACATTGCATTAGATGATACAAATGCCGGAGGAATTTCAAATTATGGGACAAATAAAAATAGAGGTTATTTACTAGTGAATAATTCCTTATTTATCAACAACCATGCAGATCATGATGGGGGCGCCATAACAACTTGTTACGCAGATTCCTATATCTACAATTCTGTTTTTATCAACAATTCAGCAATAAGAGATGGAGGAGCAATACGAGTAAGTGTCAAAGGATACGGTTATGTGGAAGACTGCATATTCATGTTTAACCATGCCGATGAATGGGGTGGAGCATATTACAGCTGGTCAGGAGAGTCAGACATTAGAAGATGCATTTTCATGAACAATACAGCAGGAACAAATGGTGGAGCTGTAATGGTTTCTGGAAACATCAATCTTCAAGATTCCATTATCACAAATAATGATGGTGGTGAGACTGGAGGATCATTCTACATACAACAACCAATGTATGATGCAAAAACTAACATTAATGTTCACAACAACATCATTACAAACAATTCCTCACCTTTAGGCAAAGAAATTTTCATAAAATGGGATGACATTCATAATCTGTACACTGATTTCAACAATAACGATTGGGGCGATGAAGACCCAAATGATTCATCTGTAAATGACCCAAACAATGTGACCTCTAGGATAAAAGTATCAAAAACCATTAAATCCAATTTATTCGGTCGTTTAAATCTGGATTTATTGGATAAATATAGTGACCTGCTAAAAGATTACTTCCCCGATGACTCTTTAAATGAATTGAAAAACAAGTTTTACACACCAAAAACTAACAAAAGCGGAAGTAACAGCAATCTAGATAATAAACAAGTCCCACAACACGATCTCAAATCTGAAAAAACAATTAGAAGTAACCAAAGTGGTGAAAAAACAAATAACGACAATGTTGCCAGCGCCAATTCACAACAAATAGAAACTTCAAATAATTCTATGATGATTGGAAATTCAACCTCTCATGGTGAGCAAGACAAAGCTTATGAGTTGAATGAAACCGAGGGTTCAGTTGCAAAAAAGGCAAATGTGAATATTGAAATATTTATTGCAATTATTGCATTTGTATTAGTTTTATTAGCAATTGGTTATAGAAGAGAAAAGAAGAAAAGTAAATAGATTAACTCTATTTACTTAATTATTTATTTTTTTATTTATATTACGTGCAAGCAAGTAATCGTAAACGTAAAAACCACACCAGAATATCGCTGCAAATACACATGCAATGACAATCCATGTGATTATCGGTCCGATTCCCAAGTCAATAGGCATCCATTTCAAGTATACTGCTATCAAAAACAGCACAGTCATTCCGATACCCATCTGGAATATTATCTGGAACGGCAATGGCAAGTCTTCCATTTCATATATCAATCCTGTCAATGAGAATCCCCAACCAGCCACAATACATCCAAAGAAGAGATTAACTATATCTGTTCCTGAAAAACTGATGTTTTGAGGACCTGCTTGATAGGAAATTAAAACCGCAACAAGCAAACCAATAAAACAACCCACAAAAGCACCTAATGCCAAACTTTCTATTATATCTGTGAACTTCATCCTACCACCTATAAATCCAAAGCATTTTTAAAATCAGGCAAGTATTTTCTTGAGATATTGTCCTTCAAGCCATTTTTAAGCTCAATGAACATCATTCCCCTGAGTGAAGGAGCAACTCTTTCTATCTTTTTTAAGTTAATGATTGTTGTCTTTGAGATTCTTATGAAATCACTGCCCAAAACCTCTTCAACCTGATACAATGCCTTTTTGATTAGATAATCTGAATTTTCAGTATATACCTTTACCTGCTTATCCTCCACTCTAAACATGAATATCTCCTCTAATTGCAAAAGTGCAATATCTGATCCCTTTTTAACCGCAATCATGTCATTAGACTCATCACTTTCAAGAATTGACATTGCCCTTGAAATGTTGTCCGTCAATTTATCAGTGTGAATATCTGCATGAGGCTCTTCAATATCCCTTGAAACAAATAAGTTTACTTTCATTGTTTAATTCCTTAACCTTTCCATTTCTTCCTGAATCTTGCGTTCCCTGTAGCTTTCACTGTCGAAATCATCAATGAACACATATGCCTTTAAAAAGTCGGCGATGACTCCGATTCCCCAGAAAAATACGGGAAACATTACCCACCAAAAGTTTGGTGAAAACAGCCAGTTTATAATAAATAATATTACATTAACAATTATATATGCTTTTAAGTTTCTATAAAATTTTAATTTAAGATTAACACGTTCTTCTGCTCTAGCCCTTAAGTTATCTGTCATATTATCACCTTTAAATCGATAATAATACTTGGTCAAAGCACATATAAAGGACTAATTATCACATTGACTGAAGTGCAGAAAATGATGAGTAAAATGCAAAAAAAGAGAATTGAAATTAATGGCTATAATACAGCCACCAAATAATATAAAATTGAAGTTACTGCAGGAACTGTCAAGTTATCAATTCCACCATAACTAAATGCTTCACACAATGTCGCAACGGCTGATATCATTATTATATAAACCATATTGAATTCAGGCATTGTGCAACCGATTGAAGTAAAAACCATCCATACAAATACACTCATCACGGTTGTTACTACAAACATTGTAAGTGATCCTTCAAGAGATTTTGTACCTCCAAAGATTGTGTATTTTACTTTACCGAATTTTT
>ODAI011163814.1_pt1 | contig 11016 bp, 6 predicted proteins | sample 1539321 | NCBI WGS metagenome assembly ODAI01 (sample SAMN02144231, study PRJEB22623) | gut metagenome | biome: sheep rumen | host: Ovis aries | place: New Zealand | reverse complement strand
GTAATAGCCTCTTTGATAATTCTTAACATTTTCCATCATAATTCATTCCTCCTTAAATGCAGTCCATCTGAGATTTATTATAATGTGATACTGTTTACAAAAAAATAAACTCGCCCTCTAATAAAACCTTAGAGACGCAAGTTTTCGCGCGGTACCACTCTAATTCATACATATCGTATGCACTCTCACAGATACGGACATCACTGTCTTATATCCTCCTGATATAACGGTCAGGACCCGTTCGTGTCTACTGATATCTTTGTTAGAATACCGTTCAACCGACTGCTCCAAGGCGAGTTCGAAAACCCTCCGGTACTGTCTCACACCAACCGACAGTTCTCTTAAACCTTAAGAATTTCTACTACTCCTCTTCTCTGCATTTACAAGCTTTACCTTATCACATTTCACTCTGTATGTCAATTAAAACTTCAGTTATGTAAGACCATGTAACAAGATACCTATCCGCGTGACATAGCTCATAGGATGTGTTATAATGGAGTTCGAAATGTGGTTATTTCAGAAGAAAGGATATATATTATGCCACCTATAAGTAATGACTGGGCAAAAGCACTTGCGCCTGAATATAAAAAGGATTATTATAAAAAGCTGTTTGATTTTATCGGACAGGAATATGCTACTAAGAAGATTTTTCCACCCGGTGACGATATATTTAATGCATTCCACCTGACACCGCTTAGCAAGGTTAAGTGTGTTATCATCGGACAGGATCCGTATCATGATGACGGACAGGCACATGGACTCTGTTTTTCAGTAAAGCCGGATGTTGCCATACCGCCTTCTCTTGTAAACATTTATAAAGAACTTCACGAAGATTTAGGTTGTTATATACCCAACAATGGTTATCTTGTAAAATGGGCCGAGCAGGGTGTACTTTTGTTAAATGCAGTTCTTACCGTAAGAGCTCACCAGGCAGCTTCCCATCAGGGCAAAGGCTGGGAAGAATTTACGGACGCAGCCATACGTGCCGTAAATGAGCAGGACAGGCCTATAGTTTTTTTGCTTTGGGGCGGATTCGCCCAGAAAAAAGCAGCTATGCTTAATAATCCAAAGCATCTTATACTTAAGGCACCTCACCCGTCACCTTTATCGGTTTACAGAGGTTTCTTTGGCTGCAGACATTTTAGTAAAGCAAATGAATTTCTTGTCGCTAACGGTTTAGAGCCTATCGACTGGCAGATAGAAAATATATAGAACGACTGAAATTGACGAAAAAAGCATTAAGAATATCTTAAATGCTATATATTTTTTTACAGAACAAATACACAAAAAACAGGATGAGAACATGGAAATATACATAGTAAGACATGGCGAAACGCCATGGAATAAAGACAAAAGATTACAGGGCAATGTAGATATAGAGCTAAATGATTATGGTCGCGAGCTCGCCGTCAAAACAGGCGAGGGATTAAAAGATACAAGGATTGACCTTATTTATTCCAGTCCTCTTAAACGAGCTTATGAAACAGCAGAATTGATAAGAGGAAACCGTGATATAGAAATCATAAAAGATGACCGAATCAGGGAAATCAGCTTCGGACATTTTGAAGGCAGCAATTTCTCCGAGCTTATACGTGATGAAGGTCTAACATTTAAGTATTTTTTTAAAAAACCCGAATGCTACATACCGGCCGACGATGCAGAAACCTTCGAGCATCTTATAGCCCGCGCCGGAGACTTTATGCAGGACAAAATCGAACCACTCGAAAAAAAATGCAAAAGAGTTATGATAGTCGCCCACGGTGCAATCAACAAAGCCATTATGAGTTACATAAAAAAACACCCAACCAGCGAATTCTGGTCAGGCGGTCTGCAAACCAATTGCAATATAATCGTCGTTGATTATACGGATGGCGAATATAAAATTATAAACGAAACTATGATTATGTATAACGGCAGTCTGTAATTTATTATAGCGGAGACGGTTTCAATAAACACGCTTTACAGGCACACGCAAATCTCGCCGGCACTTACGATTTGTTTTGCACCTAAAAACTTGTTGATTGAAACCATCCTTGTTGTTACATCAGTTTATATATTTCTTCTTTTGTTGCCAAAAGCTCTGAGAACGCACTTGCCGAGCCTGCGGCAATTCCCATTTTGAATGCATATTCCATATCTTTATTTTCAAGCCATCCAGCTATAAACCCTGCTACCATCGAGTCACCTGCCCCGACAGCATTAACCAGCCTGCCTTTCGGTGCTTCACTTTCATATACAGTTCCGTCTTCGCTGACAAGGACTGCGCCTTTCCCCGCAAGCGATACAAGAATATTTTTTGCACCCATTTTTTGAAGTTCTTTTGCATAAGGAATTACAGTTTCTCTGCTGTCAAGCTTTTTATCAAATATTTCTCCAAGCTCATGATTATTCGGTTTAATGAGGAACGGTTTGTATTTAAGTACGTTCAAAAGCAAATCCTTAGAAGCATCGACAACTATATCTATATCTTTGTCAGAAAGGCTTTCCATAATGTCAGCATAAATGGAAGCCGGTATGGACGATGGTATACTACCCGCAAGAACCAATATATCTCCGTCATCAAGCAGTTCAAGCTTATCCATCAGTTCTTTAAGATTTTCTTTGGAGATATCGGGTCCTGCGCCGTTTATCTCTGTTCCATCAATATTTTTTATCTTTACATTAATTCTGGAATTGCCCCCATCAACAGATATATAATCCGCATTTATACCAAGCGCATTTATCCTTCTTGTAATCTCGTCTCCGACAAAGCCTGCCGCAAAATAAAGTGCGGTATTGTCAACACCGAGATTACTCAGTACCGTAGAAACATTTATACCTTTTCCGCCCGGCAAAATCAATTCCGATGAGGTTCTGTTTGTAAGTCCAAGCTTTAAATCATCAACCGTAACTATATAATCGAGAGACGGATTAAAAGTAACTGTGTAAACCATTATACATCCTCCGTTTATTCAAGTATAAGTTCTTCGTTTGGCTTTACTATTATCTTATTTGGAGCATCAAAAGCCTCTGCCGTTTTATCATCGAAATCACTTCCAGGAGCCATATGATATGGTATATTGTGTTTAGCATTTATAGTTTTCGCACATTCAGCCGCCTCGTCCAATCCCATATTATAAACACCATCGCAGCATATAAATGCATAATCCAAATTTCTTTCTGAAAGCTCCGCCATTTGCGGTGTGGTAGAAGTATCTCCTGAAAAATATACCGATATGCCATTTGAAAATGTGAGAATGTAACCTACACAGTTTGATACATCGTGATTTTTATTATATCCTGCCTCCACCGCCTCAACCTTTACATATCCAAGATCAAAGCTTTGATGCATCCCGTCTTCCAATGATTCTTTCCATGTTATGGTTACACAGTCTGTATTTTTTTGACTGATTTTATCTGTTCCGGTATGGTCGTAATGGTCATGAGTAACAAGAATCAAATCCGCCGGAAGATCATATCCTCCTCCCATATAAGGGTCAATATATATAACCTTTCCCTCACCTGTAACTATCCTTGCACTTGCATGTCCCTGATAAAAAAGTGTAGCTGCCATAGTATCCTTATCCTCCGACTCTATAATCTCTTTTTCATTTGTTGTATCCGATTTTGCTTCTTCTGTTATATCGGTTTTCGCTTCATCTTCTGTTGTATCCGATTTTATTTCTTCATCTGTTTTATTATTATCTTCTTTACTTTCACCCGTTTCTTCTTTGCTTTCTTCTGCACTTATCTGTGTTTCTGAATTATCTGTCTTACTATCCTTTTTAACCGAGCAGGCTGTTACTAAAATAAGCATTATCAAAAGAACAAATATAAAAAATAACCTTCTTTTATTCAAATCATTCCTCCATTATCGTATATCTTAATGTTATCAACATGTACTCTTCCGACTTCGTCATCGCTTCTAACATTATATCATAACAGATTTTTAACAGCTACAAATTTTAAATCAAAAATCAGCAAAAACATATCTTTTATAATATAGACATGTTATTGTAATTTAATAGCATAATTTCTTTCTCTAAATTCTTTGTTTTGCTCTTCGTCTTTTGAAAAATCCTCTGTCTCTTGTTGCAGCAATCTCAGCATTTGCTCTTTGAATCTCACGAAGATATTCATCCAGTTTTTTATATCTTCTTTCTTCTCTTTCTTCCTTTTCTCTCATCACAGTATCAAACTGTTTCATAACATCCGCTGTAATCTCTTCTTTAATAGAAGAAGTTATAATATCTTTATTTTCTCTTAATGCATTTGCAACAACCCTGTTCATAACACTTTGAAGCTGTGCCAACTTAAAGTCAACAATCTTTAATTCATCAGTTTTTTTATCTTTAATGTTATCCGCTTCTATTTTATCAATGGTCTTTAAATCTTTTTTATCTGTGATCTTTAAATCTTTTTCTCCAAAATACTTTAAATCTTTTTCTCCAAAATACTTTAGGTTGTTTTTCTCAGTAATTTTTCCGTTATTTTCTTCATTGTCACTTTGATTCAAAGTTTCAGACAAAGGCACAAATTCCTCTTTTACCTCACCTGAAACTTCACCGGACTTTAACGCACTTGATTCTTTTGTCTGTTCACTTCTTGCCTTATCTATCCCATCCCTTATATCCTTAAGCGAAAGACCCCTTTTCTTAAGTTCCTGAACATTCTTAAAAATCAATATATCCTTTTCATCATAATATCTGTGTCCCATCGAGTTTCTCTTTATAGCAAGTCCAAGTTCCTCTTCCCAATATCTTAATACATGAGCCTCAACGTTAAGCTCCCTGGCCGCATCCTTTATCATATATGTCATTATATCATGCACTCCCTTCTGTTAAAAACAAAGTAAATTATAGTTATTATTTATATGTTAAAAATCTATAATTTCCAATCCGATTATCCTTGAGTACAACTTTAACATATATCATGTTAATTTTATTCACTAAACGTATACAAAATAAGACCACAATTCGACAAAAAAAGAAGCACCTTTGACTGATATCATCAAAAATGCTTCTTATTAATTAAAATATTTACATATACATTTTTTATTTTAATCTTTTTCTTTTCAACAAAGTCAGATAAACCGCCGCCAAAACCGAATCAATCATAAGCATGATTGCGACTGCCACATGTGAGTGGTCGCCTGTGTCTACAGATTTCTTTGTTGTATCCGCCGCAGGCGTAGTATTTGTTGCCGCCGGTGTTACCGTTTGAGTAGTGGCCGGTGTTGCAGGCGTGGTACTGCTTCCATTATCTGCCGGTGTGGTGTTACTTCCGGTATCTGTCGGCGTTGTACTATCAGCCTTCTTTATCCACTTTGCAAAAAGTTTCATATCAGCCGTAACTGTATCTGTATCCGGATTCCACTTTGCGGTAAATGTTTCATCCTTATACCAGCCACCGAAATCATATCCGTCTCTTGTAAGGTCTTTCGGCGGTGTGTACTTTGTACCTTCCGGTACAATAACTCTTATCACTTCATCCATTCCGTTATCAAGGTTTACATTAAATGTCTTTTCAACCGAATATACTATCGCAAAGTCTGAGAAGTATTGTGAATAAATATATATCTTATCGCCTTCCAGGTAATATGACGCATCCTTATAGCTGCCTGCAGGCTTTGACGAAAGGAGATCAAATACCGAAACCGCTCCGTCATGTCTTCTTATAACTACAGGATTCTTCGCCTTGTCTGTATTATATGTAACCGCAATCTCTATAGGAGTATTTGTATCACTGATAGCTCCCTGCTTTATGCCGTCAACATACTTTGTCATATCTATCTCAAGGTATTCTATATTTACTGTCTCTTTACCGACATTTGCAAACAGTTTATCCGCCGCAGCCTTTATGCCTGATACAGCATCAGCTTCAAGTTCATCTTCCTCAACAGGCTTGACATTAAGCTCGACCTTTACAAGCTTTCCGTCTTCAGCAAGCTTGTCAGCAAATTCCTGAAGGTTTTGAGATTCAACTGCTGCTACGCTTGTATCCTCGCCAACCGAAGTCTTATCAAGTATGACTTCCGAATCAGCCTTTGTAACGGTCATTACGCCGTTTATATATGTTATTTCATAATTATCCGTTACATCCACATCACCGCTTACGATTTTTGCTTCGCCCGGTGTTATCACACCATCTGCGGTCGCGCTTGCTGTACTTCCTGAAGTAAGTTTTATTTCAGCAAGCTTATGTCCTTCTATAGCACCGTCAAGAGTTGCCATAGAAGGAGAATCATCAATATTTCCTTCTACAGCGACAATCTGATCAAGTGCTGTAACCGTAACAGCCTTTTTCTTTATCGTTGCAGTTGTAGTTGTCTGCTGTCCGTCCTGTGCCAACTCATAATTATCAACATCAGCACCATCCAGAATAAGACCTGTTATATTTACTATTTTTGCTACTACCTCACCGGATCCGTCTACGGAAACATCCGAATCGACAAACTTGCCTGTTGCCGAAACAGTCAGCGTATCATCGTCTACAATGCCGTCAAATGTAACATTTGAATAATCAAGAATTGCACTGTCAGTTCCATCATATGTTTTATTCAATGCGATAATACCGCTTACGGTTACATTTCTCGGAGCTATATTAACGAGAAGTGATGCAGGTTCTGTATCCTTGCAATTATTGCTGTTATCGGCAAAAGCTTTATACCATACATAATACGTTCCGGCGTTCGTTTCTTCCGGAATTGAAGTGTCAAATTCCGAATCATCAGGTACCGTATCTGTAGTAGTTACGGCATACTTCATTGTATAACCCGTAATATTATCATCAGACTCGGTTATAAGCTCTTTTTCCGTACCATCATAAATAATATTTTCATTTTTCGTAGGCTTTTGTCCATCGGAAAGCACCGGTGAATCAGCCTTCTCTATCTCATACTCAATGCTTGCTGTTACACCGTCAATTGTAACACTTGCTGTATAGCTTCCGGCATCTGTCGGTGCACCGTCAAGAACGTCATTACCCTTCTTATATACTACAACAGGAACAACGCCATCGATACCTCCCGTAAAGGTTACTTCTGCACTTTCCGTTCCACCGTATTTTGTAAGTTCCGGTCTGATTAGTGTAAGCGTTGCCGTATTCGGTGTACCGTGTCCTCCATCAGTATCGGCACATGTAGCCGTTATAGTCGTACCGTCTGCCTGATAAGACCACTCATGCACATGGTTTGAAGTGCTTATATCGGCTCCGGCACTTGGCAAGGACTCATTGTAGTTGGAATCCTCTGCATACTTCTGATAAAAAGTATATGAGGTATTCATTTGAAGCCCGGTAAATGTAGGACTTGTCTGCCATTCGCCGTCACCCAATTTGTATCTGCCGTTAGGAATTGAATCAAGTGTAATACTATTTACACTTGTACTTGTAGCTGTCGGTGCAGCCGGTGCTTCCTTATCAGCCTTATTCATACTAACCGTGAAGCTTCCTGTTACATCATTATGGTTTGGTGCACTTGCTTTATAATATATAGTTCCACAGTCACTGACATTGGTGACAGTCGGCATGTCACCATAAGTTCCGTCTTCTGTTAAGCTGTATGTAAAGGTAACATCCTGACCATCTACCGCAGTTGCACTTGCCGTAACAACAGGCGTCTGTGCTTCTCCGGTATATGTTAATGTGCCGCTTTGTTCTACATTCACACCGGTAAGAATAGCAGGTGCTATGGTATATTCCACAGTTGCCGTTACATTTCCGGTTCCTCCATCGGTTAAATCAACATTTTCAAATGTAATATTTGCCGTATATGTTCCGGCATCTGTCGGAGCAGCGTCAAGAACAGTATCACCATTCTTATATACTATATCAGGGTTTGTAACTCCATCTATACTTCCCTCGATAGTTGCTGCGGCACTATCTGTTCCGCCATATGTAGTAAGTGTCGGTGCAACAATGGTAAGTGTTGATTCAGTATCTCCGCTATGTCCACCGTCCGTATTAGCACATGTTGCCGTGATAGTTGCACTATTTGAAGTATAAGTCCACTCATGGCTATGGTCATTTGTTCTTAGAACAGCCGCATCACTTTCAGGTGAGGCATTATAGTTATCATCACCTTTAATTCTTTGATAGAAAGAATATTCGGTATTCATATCCAGCCCGCTAAACACATTGCTGTCCTGCCAATCACCCGAGCTTATTTTATATTCAAAGCCGTCAATAATATCCAATGTAATGCTGCTTATAGTTGCACTGATTTTTGTCGGAGCGTCAGGTTTTGCCTGATCAGCCTTATTCATACTAACCGTGAAGCTTCCTGTTACATCACCATGGTTCGGGGCACTTGCCTTATAATATATCGTTCCACAGTCATTGACATTGGTGACAGTCGGCATGTCACCATAAGTTCCGTCTTCTGTTAAGCTGTATGTAAAGGTAACTTCCTGACCACCTACCGATGTTGCACTTGTCGTAACAGAAGGTGTCTGTGCATCTCCTGTATAAGTTAATGTTCCGCTTTGTTCTACGCTCACACCGGTAAGATCAGCAGGTTCTATGGTATATTCAACACTTGCCGTTACACTTCCGGTTCCTCCACCGGTCAAAGCAACATCCTTCAATGTAATATTTGCAGTATATGTTCCGGCATCTGTCGGAGCAGCTGCAAGAACAGTATCACCATTCTTATAAACTATATCAGGGTTTGTAACTCCATCTATACTTCCCGCGATAGTTGCTGCGGCACTATCTGTTCCGCCGTATGTAGTAAGTGTCGGTGCAACAATGGTAAGTGTTGATGAAGCATCTCCGCTATGTCTGCCGTCCGCATTAGTACATGTAGCCGTGATAGTTGCACCGTCGAAGCTATATGTAAAGCTGTGGCTATGAGGCGGCGCTACATTGTTCACAGTCATGTAACGTGTTCTTACATAGTCCCCGCCGCTCTTTTCCCTATGGTTATTCGCATCGTTTTCAGGATGTTCTTCATTGGCATTTCCATAAAGATACATTCCTGCACCAAGTTCAAGTGAACGATGTTCTGAAAATTCTTCACCATTTCTATAACTTCCTCCACCGATTCCAACAGCATTTACACCACCTATAGTAGTAACCGTACCACCATAGATGTTGACATCTGCTCCATTAGTGGCGTAACCATCTTCGGAATTGCCTCCTCCTCCGATACCTGCAGCATATGCTCCACCGGTAGCTGTGACAATACCGCCATAGATGTTGACTGTACCACCATTAAACAAATCCCTATCATCATAAGAATAACCATTACCGCATCCGCCTATGCCTGCACCGCCTGCTTTTTTTTCAGAATCTACATAAGTAGCACCGGTAGCGATGACATTTCCACCATGGATATTAACGATACCTGCATTTCCGGTATTAGTGTCTTCAACACCAATGCCCGCCGGAGGCGCACTACTCCACCAATCTTGGTCCTTTCCAGTGGCAGTCAAAGTGCCTGTATCCCCGCTCTGACCATAAATATTAAGTGTATTTCCTTCGCTAACCTCAATACCCCTTTTGGCATTCAACGTCGCACCGTCACAAAGTATCAGATTAACCACGCCGTTCATTTTTATACGATCATTAAAGGTGACATTTCCTTTAACAACATACCAACCCGTCGAATTATATTCACGTAAGACATTATAATCCTCCACCGATTCTTCAGTTTCAGTAACTGTACTTCCATTCCATGAACGTCGAATATATTTTAACGGAGCTTTTTTCAGCTTAGCTTCTCCACTTTCATCTGCTATCACCTCATAATCACTATCATCAGACGAAAAGACTGCCTGAGCAGCTTCATTGCTTTCAAATGAACCGTTCTTAGTAAATACGCCGGGACTTTCCATACTTACACCAATGGAGCTGGTATTTAATAAACCATCTTCTATTGTAATAAGGTCTCCAGCAGCTGCAGCAATATATACATTATTGTCAACAGCTCCATTTTTGTTATCTGTTATTTTGACCGAGCCGCTTATGGTTAGGTATCCGTATTCATCAATGAACAGACCACCGGCTAAAGTTTCACTCCGGTTATTGGTGATTTCCGCATCTCCGCACACGGTAACAGAATCGTTGGTATGTACACCACCGCCATATGTAGCAGAATTTTGCTCAATCTTTCCGGATGACATAACAAATTTACCATTTTTGCAACATACACCACCACCATTAGATCCAAAATCGCTAGCATTATTTTTCGCAATCAAGCCACCTTGCATATTGAAGGTTCCGTCAACATATACTCCTCCTCCATATTTATAATTATTACTTGGTCCGACTTTATTTCCCAGAATACTACCCGAGTACATATTGAACGTCCCTTCATCTTCAACACATACACCACCGCCATACTCTGCGACCATATTTCCTATAATTGTGCCTCCATACATATTAAGGGTTCCACTAATGATCACACCACTGTCTTTGCCTCCCGTAATATATCCACCGTTAAATGACTCGTAATTACCATCTGTACTCTTATCTTCAGTTGTAATCCCTGTCGCAACTCCATCCGTCAAAGTATAATAGTAAGTGCTATCACCACAATCATACAAGTTAAGTGTCGCACCTTTTTTTATATTCACGACCGCGTCTGAATCAGCATTATATGTGATAGAATGACCATTCAGACAGAGCTTCGTTTCACCGCGAACATTCCATGTACTGCTGATGGTTACATCCTGCGTCAGGTAGTAGTTGCCTGCCGTTGTAGGAAGTCCGTTGGTACTCTCCCAAGCGTTAAATGTGACACCATCGTGATCAACGTGTTCTGCCGCAAACACTGTTGCGCTTGTTTTCGGCAGAATTCCGCTTAATGTACTGAATACTACCGCCAGTGTAAGTAAAACACCAAGTAGCTTTCTTACCGGTCTACTTTTTTTATACATACAAAGCCCTCCCCATTTTAAATCTTATAACATAATAATGTACATACAAAAAACTCCTTCGATTATCTCGAAGGAGTTTGGTTTTCGCCTTATAACCTCTTGAGACAATCTTCGCCTCAGAGGTCTTTCTTTTAAAAAGTTTCTTATAAATTTGCTT
>ODAI014246476.1_pt1 | contig 11017 bp, 5 predicted proteins | sample 1539321 | NCBI WGS metagenome assembly ODAI01 (sample SAMN02144231, study PRJEB22623) | gut metagenome | biome: sheep rumen | host: Ovis aries | place: New Zealand | reverse complement strand
GTTCATATTATTATGCGAAAAATGGGCACAATCCCTTTGATGACGGGGGTTGTGCTGTTTTTACGTGGCAAAGTCGGGAAGCAACATAATCTTTATCAGAATATTTTATTATCCCCCGTCTCATGATATAATATACACAGAAAGGATGATGCCTCATGAGCGTATTTGACTCCGGCCTCAATCCCAAATATCTGGAGGCCATCAAGAAGTTCCGCCTTATCGATGATACCTTCTTCAACGTGTGCTTCGATGGCAGCATCGAATGCATGCAGCTCCTGCTGTGTATCCTCTTCGACCGCACAGACATAATCGTGCAGGAAGTGGTCACACAGCGCTCTGCCCACAATCTCTACGGCCGCAGCGTCCGCTTCGATGTCCTCGCCGTGGATGGCGATGGCAAAATCTACAATGTAGAGATTCAGCGCGCTGATGAAGGTGCCAGTCCCAGGCGTGCCAGATTCAACACCTGTCTCATCGACTCAAGAGAAGTTGCCAAGGGCACTAAGTTCATGGAATTCCCCGAAGTCTGGGTCATCTTCATCACCGAGAATGACATCTTCAACGCCGCACTGCCCATCTACCATGTGGAGCGGGTCATCACCGAGCTTGACCAACCCTTTGAGGACGCTGCCCACATCATGTATGTGAATGGTGCCTATCGAGCGGAGGATGCCGTAGGGATGCTGATGCATGACTTCTTCTGCGATGACCCTGACCAGATGCACTACAAGGAACTTGCCAAAAGAGCTGATTTCTTCAAACATGAAACCAAGGGGGTGAATGCAATGTGCAAGATCATGCAAGACTTGATGAGGGAAGAACGCGATGCGTGGCTCAGCGAGGAACGTACCAACACAGCCCTCGATATGCTCCGCGACAATAAGCCAATGGAGGAAATCATCAAGTACTCCCATCTTCCTCAGGAACGCATTGAAGAACTTGCCCAGCAGCTACGCTAAGGCTTTCAGGGCCGAGGTTGCAAATTATGTGCAATTTCGGCTCTTTTTTCATGCCTCTGCCTTTTCAGCCGCCTTTCTCTTCCAGAACTTACTGCCCCAATCATCAGCGAAGTACACCTCGCCATCCCACTTGATTTTCTCCTCAGGAATCCCCATGGCTATGAGGTCTTTCTTTACGGGAATGGCAATCCTCTCGAATCTGATGGCTATGAGCACACTGTCGTATTCATATCCATTCAACAAAGCCTTCACAGGCTGCACAGGCAAGTCGGCAGTGGCTTGCATAGAGGCAGCGTTACGGTCTACAATCATGACAGGTTCTACATAGCCATATTTCTTTGCCTGACGGTAGAACTCTGTACCTACTTCACCAGCGGCGTAGATGGCTACCCTTTCCCCCTCTTTGAAAAGGTGAGAGGGGAAGATGTAACGCAGATGATCCCTGCGGGGCGGGGGCGTCATATCAGGCAAGGCAGACATGGCACGGAGGGCTTCGTTATCCTTGGACTTTGCAGCTGCCTGCAGAAGAGCCAACGATGAATCTTCACTCTCAGGCGCATTATCCGTCTGCCAGTTGGTGAAACTTTCCGGCTGTCCCAAGCTCAGGATGGCCTCATAGGTGCGCTGACAGTTGTTTCTGTCGTGGAAACCAAAGAATTTCTCAATACGTTCCCTGTACTTGTCTTTCAGATGGCAACCGTTTTCCATGTACTCGATTATGCGATCCACGGTGTGCTCCAAGTCATATTCCACTTCACCGAAGCCATCACGTTCGTAATCAAAGTAGCCCTTATCATACAGATGATCTGTGTATATTTCTTCCTTATCAAACTGGGAGTACAGCACAGGCTTTCTCAGATAAGCGAAATCAAAGACAACAGAGGAGTAATCTGTCACAGCAAGACAACTTTCTGAGATTATTTCCCTATATTTGGTTGCAACACCGCAGAATTTTACAGCTAGATTGTGGTCAAACCAACTTTCATATGGCTGCATATTCGGATGAGGCATAAATACGAGCTGATAACCATTTTTATCAGCTGCCTCTATCAACCTAGGATGATTAATAAGGCTGTTGTAGTAACGGAAATAATCTGATTCCTTCAAACTCTCATGATAATGCTTCAGTCCGTCTATAGCGTATTGAGCAGTACTAGCTGAATAGCGATTAAGACTTTTTCTCCAAGTCGGCATTATCGCCACTTGTTTTTTCGATTTATCAACCAACTTGTCATGTCGTGGCAAACCTGTAAGCTTAACCACCTTATCATCGTAGAAATAAGCGCAATCCAAAACAGATTGATACTCCGGTCGTGCCGTTGTCACAAACATAGTAAGATTCTTGTCATATCGATTCAGCCAGGCAGACAAGTCATCCTTTATAACCCCATGCTGAAGGAATACTTGCTGTTTCCTGCTGATAATATCCCTGTAAAACTTTCGTTCTCCCCCAAATGGATTCATGACATATCCATCGCCAGAAGAAGATACTATTCTGTCTGCCATCAAATGGAGAATCAAGTGCTCCTCGCTGAGATAATCTACGGTCTTTCCTATTTCCTTGAGCCGATCAAAATCCACGCTATCCTTGGAAATAACGAAATAAGCATCAATTTCCTCATGCTTTTGTAAATAAGCAAACAACGCTTCTCCATTGTCATCCGCCTTGTTGATGCGATCGGAAACCAACCATATTTCTTTCTTGAATAATGGCTTTAAAAGCCTTGCCATACGTCTACGACGAGTGGCTTCCTTGCCAGCCGCTCCATGCTTCGCCATTTCCTTCAGCAACATTTCCTCACGGGCCGTTATGGCTTCAGGCTCAACCTTAGTAAGAATAAGATGCTCTTCTTCACCAAAACGGATAAGCCAACCATTTCTTTCGGCATAGGCAGACTTAAACTCTCTGCCCAAGGGGAAGAATTCCCCTGCTCTCAGGTTATACCTGCGGGTGAACCTCACCCCTCTCAATTCCGTCACCAGACTGATGTCCAGCCCCCTGTTTTCATAGCTGCTAAGATTTTCAATAGTGCAACAGAAAGTGTAGGCAGGCAATATCACCTCCCCCAGTACCTCCATGGAGATATTCCTGCCCGCCACGGATTCGCAGGGGATATCCTGCTGACCATTCACTCTGAGGTACAACTTAACTTCCTCATCCTCCGTTATGCCCAAAAGTGTGGTATATCCTTCCAAGATGAGACTATTTTTTTCCTTGTCCACAGTAAGAAATTCGTATAGAGTCTTGCAATGGGATATGCCAAAATAAGGGTCTTCCCTACTCAGATATAAATCGAAATCATCCCCGGCAGGATTTAAGCGCAATTCAGGATTCATGCCGTGCTTTTTGCGCCAAAGGAATGTTTTCTGCTCCTGCCAGATATTTTTCTGTGCCATGATTACTTCATCATCTATATCTTCCAGCAAGGAATAGAACAGACTGCAATACTGATTGATTTCTTCCTCAGTCAGCACCTTTTTCATCTTTTCACGACTAATCATGCGCCATTGCAGATCATACATGATATCATGCTGAACAAAAGACAAAACATTGCCATAATGCTGGCGAGAAGCTTCAAACAGATACTTGGCAAAGCGCTCCATATATGGCACATACCACTGCGAATTAGCTTCAGACTGCTGTATGGCAGAAACTGTACCTTGGCTTCGACGGCGGTAATAATAACGCGGTTTAGACAATACGCCCAGCATACATCTCTGCATGAGAATGGTTATAGTAACCTTGGCATCTTCTGCATAAGCAAGCTCAGTATCAAAGTAAATGCCTGCTAAGGCTTCAGCTTTGATAAACGAAGATGGCAAACTCAACTGCACTGCATCAGGCTCTTTGGTCAGGTCAATCACTCTGGTACCTTTGTCGAACTTACGGTTCAAGGGATGGTTTCCGCTCTTGGCATCAAAGTACTCCATGGGAATGGAAACTAAATCCACTCTATCACCGTAATTCTGAAAAAAATCTCTTACTTGACTAAAGGCATTGATGGAAAGTTTGTCATCTGAATCCAAAAAGTTCACATACTTCCCCTTTATATGGGGCAGCCCTGCATTCCTTGCTGCAGATACGCCAGCATTTTCCTGATGTATTGCCAAAATGTTTTCCGGATAAAGCTCAGCAAAAGTATCGCAGATTCTGCCGGAGGCATCGGATGAACCATCATCTACCAGGATTAGCTGCACATTCTCTTCAAAGCCTATATCCTGAGAGATGACGCTCATGACAGCTTCCCGCAGGAAGGGTTCCACATTGTAAACCGCCATGATTATGGTGAAATCGAATTGCTTTTCCATCTGTTCCAATTTACTTACATATCCTTTCATTCCATAATGCACTCATAAACTCTCTCTGAGTTCTTCTTATCCCGAAAAGGAAAAAATGCTTCCACCCTTTGGAGATATTTTTCCTTCATATTGCAGTCACAATTCATGTACTCTATTATCCTGTCCACTGTGCGGGGCAGGTCTTCTTCTACTTCTCCCATGCCCATTTCCTTATAGTCGAAGTAACCTTCACTGTAAGTATGTCCCTGGAAAAATTCTTTTCTGTCAAACTGCGCATATATTACTGGCTTACCTAAATAGGCAAAATCAAAAGCTACAGAAGAATAATCCGTGACTATCAGGCTGCTCTCAGCAAAGATATCCCTGTATCTGGTATTTGCAGAGCAGAAAACTACATCCTCTGATTTTTTGAACTTTCCCAGCATAGGCATAATATTGGGATGGGGCAAAAAATTTATAATATACCCTTTCTCCTTTGCCTTCGCCAAGAGCATTTCATCATTCAGCAGGCTATTGTAAAACTGAAAGAAACTGCTTTTCTCAAAACCTTCGTCATAAAGTCGCTTCCCCGTCTCCGTATCATGCCCCACCCCCAGAGAATTCCTCCAGGTCGGCATGATGGTGATAATCTTCTCTGGCTTATTTTCCAAATAGTCATATCTTGGCAAGCCCGTGAGCTTCACCACATCTTTGCCATAGCCATAGTATTTACCCTTGAGCACTGATTCATACTCCGGCCTGGTGGAGGTCACAAACATACCAAGCCCTCTGTGGGGCTTGCCCAGCCATCTGGACAGGTCGTCCTTGATAATCCCATGCTGCAGGAAGATAAGTCTCTTCCTCTTGAGGATGTCCCAGTAGAAGGCCCTGTCCCCACCAAAGGGGTTCATGACGAAATCATCCCCTGCTGAGGAAATGATCTTGTCTGCCACCAGCTGCAGCAGTTTGTGCCTGCGGGAGTGGTAGGGTATCATCTTGCCGTATGCCTGCACCCGCTGATAGTCCGAGCTGTCCTTACGCAGCACGAAGTAGCTGTGCTGGTGTCTGCCTGTTTCGCTGAGGTAGCGGAAGAAGGCTTCGCCGTTGTCATCTGCCTTGTTGATGCGGTCTGACACCAGCCAGATATCCTTGGGCAGGATCCGCTTGGCCAGATGGTAGGCGCTCCTGTAGAGGATGGCTTCCCCTGCATGGGGACGTCCTGAAGCGCGAAAGTCCTGCCAGAGCTTGATTTCCTGCCAGGTGAACTCCCAAGCTGATGCCTTTCTCAGTTTCAGCACATTTCCTTCTGTCTCAGCCAGGAAAGTGCCCAGGCGGGTGTAGGCATGAGGGAATACATCCACAATAGGGAAGAATAAGCCGTGATTGATTTTCTTGCGCTCTATCTTCAGACCCTTGTAGAAGCTGTAGAGCTTTATCTCCATGCTGTCATACTTGCTGGTGTCAATCCTGCTGCTGAAGGTGATGGAGGGGAAGATATCTTCCCCCAGCGCCTCGGCGTTGTCCACCCTGTCCGGGGCGGATATATCTTTCTTGCATTCCAGCCAATCCTTGCCATTGATAAGGAGATAGGTGCCTATATCTTCCAAGTCCTTTTCTTCTATCCCCACGAAGCCTGTGTAACCTTCAAGGATAAGGTTGTCTCCCTCAAGGCGCATGAATTCCCACTTGGCAGCGCAGTCGGAGAAATGGCCCAGCTGCAGGCCGCCGCAGGAAATGGCTACGTCTTCCCCATCTTGAGCCAGCTTTGATTCTATGCCATGTTTCTTTTTCAAGAGCATGGCCTTATGAGAGGCCCATATATTTTTCTGGGCCAGGATGATGTCATCATCTATTTGCCCAAGCGTTGCAAACAAAGCGTTGATGAATTCCCCGGCCTTCTCCCTGCCAAGTGCATCCTCTATGACCTTTCTGGCCAGCTTGAAGCGCCACTGCAGGTCGTACATGATGGTATACTGGATGAACTTGGGGATTTTTCCTGCTTCGTCCCTGTGATTTTCCAAACTATAGGCACATAGATACTCCAGATGCGGGAAGTACCAGGCTTCTTGGGCCGTGCTCTGCTGCAGGGCCGAGCCGCCCCGCTTGCGTTTGCGGTAGTGGTATCTGGCTTCGGAGATAACGCCCAGGGTTTTCCTGCTCATGAGGATTTTCATGGCTTCTTTGGCATCTTCACCATATTTCAGGCGGGTGTCGAAGCTCACCTTATCCTTTGCCCGCTCCCACAGCACGAAGGAGGAACTGAGGGAGAGCTGGATGCAGTCTGGCTCTTTTTCCAGGTCTATCACTCTGGTGCCTCGGGCATATTTGTAGTTCAGGATATGCTCTCCCGTGGCTCCCTCGAAGAAGTGCATGGGAACGGAGACTATATCCGTTTCCTTGGCATGCACCTGGAAGAATTCATCTACCAGAGTGAGCGTATTCTGCGAGAGCTTGTCATCGCTGTCCAGGAAGTTCACTATCTCCCCCTCGATATGTGGCAGGGCCGCGTTGCGGGCAGCGGAGACTCCGGCGTTGGGCTGGTGGATGACCTTGATGTTGTTTGGGTATTTGTCTGCCCAGATATCGCAGAGAGTATCGGAAATGTCGGTGGAACCATCGTCTACAAGAATGACCTGCACATGGTCTTGGAAGCCTATGGTTTGGTGGATGAGGCTTTCCACTGTCTCGTTCAGGTAGGGGCCGGTGTTGTAGACTGCTATTACTATGGTGAATCTATACTTCAACGGGTTACTTCCTTTCCGAGATTTTTGGGAAATAATAGTCTTCGTAGAAGTCTTTCTGCAAGTAGTGCGGGCCGTCCCAGCGGATTTTTGCTTCGTCTATGCCCAGCTTCTGCAGGTCTGCCTTGATGCTGTCGGCCAGTTTTTTGTCCTGCACCGAGAGCAGTATGGCATCGCAGTCCATTGTTTGGAGGTCTTGGGGGTACCTTACCTCTACGCCGGAAATGCGGGCGGCGGGGCCGGTGCGGTCTACAGCTCCGGTGAGGATCACATAGCTGTATTCCTGCAGCTGGCGGGCGAAGTCTTTGCCTACGTTGCCTGCGCCGTAGATTATTACCCGCTCCCCTTTTTTGAAGAGATGCCAGGGGAAGATGTAGTTGGCGGAGACACGGCGGAAAACAGGGGCTATTTCCAGCAATAGTCTGTTGTAGGCGGCTTCCATTGGCGGAAGTTCCTGCAGCTTGTCCTGCTCTTCCCCTGGCATAGCTTCGAAGCGCTTGTGCATTTCCTGAGCACGGCGATAAAGGTGAGCACGCAGGGCAGATCTGACGGCTTCATCTTCGGTGCGACCAAGAATATCCATAATGTCCCGCCAGGCTGCCGCTCCCTCCCGAAAGTAGTCGAAGCTGGCAGCTGTCACCATCAGGGAACCGTCCCGCACCCGCCTTTGATAAAGCTTCTTGTCCGTATGCATAGCCTTGCCAGCTTCCAGCCAGGCGCTTATGCAGAAGACTTCGTCCTCACATCTCAGGCGGGTTGGAAACGAAATATGGTGTTCCTTCAAAAGATCGTGACGGAAGCACATAAGGCAGGCACTGGGGATAAAGTCGCTAAAAGCTACAAGCTCCCTGAAAAGTTCACTGCCCCTTACATAGGTGCCATAGGCCTTGCGATAGGAAAAGCCCTGCACCTCCCTGTAGCGTTCCCGCTCAAGACGCTCATTCTCGAAAAGGACTTCCGTGCCGAAAGCCAGGATATCCAGCTGCTCACGCTCCATGGTTTCGGCCATGAAGGAAAGGCTGCCTGGCGAGAGCATATCATCACTGTCCATGAAATAGATATAACGCCCCCTGGCCTTGGACAGGCCCAGATTCCTGGCAGCACCGGGGCCGCTGTGGGGCTGGGTGCAGACCTTCAGTTTTCCCCATTTTTCGGCGTAGTCTGCGAGGAGGCTGACTGTATTATCTGCGGAGCCGTCATCTATGCAGATGACTTCGTAGGATTGGAATTCCTGTTCTTTGAGGCTGCCCAGGCAGGCTGGGAGATATTTTTCTACGTTGTAGGTGGGGATGATTACAGATAGCAATATTTCTTTCATGGGTCTCACTTCTCAAAGGATGATTTCCCTGGCAGCAGTTCTGCCAGGGCTTCGTTGATGGCTTCCTTGATGAGGGGGAACTCCTCGGCGGTGCAGCTTTCGTTCATGCTGACCATGGGGCAGCTGCCCTGCCTGATCCCTTCCGCGTATTCCAGATAGTTGCTCTTGTCTATCAGGCACATCTTGCCCTCTGTCCTACGGGGCACGAACTGACCTGTGCAGAGCTGCCAGTAGCGGATGAGGTACTGGGTCACATCTGTATGGGCGCGGAAGTGGTTGCGGGAGCATTTGTCCAGCACCTCCGGCTCCAGTTCCCAGAGCCTTTTCAGAGTGGATTTCTTCAGGGGATTGGCCATGTGAGGGTCGTGGATGCCGCCCAGGGTGTTCCAGTATGAAAGAGACTCTGTGCGCTCCAGAAGTTTTCCATACACAGGGCTGAACCATTTCTCCCTGTGCTCCTCCTGCATCCGGCGTTTCTCGAAATGGCGATTGATGACCATGAGGTTATTGATTTGAGTGTAGCGGGCCATGTGGGCCACCGCCCCCTCCTCCTTGGGGATGATGATGCCCTCCACCGCCTCGTCGCAGGGCAGGTTGTCCTGGAAGTAATAGCTCTCATCTACCGGTGCCAGGGGAAAGGTGTCATCATTGAAGAGGATGAAGTTGTCTGCCAGCTCCCTGATGCGGTGGACGTTCAGCTCAATGACATTAGAATTATAGGTGGGCAGGTACTCTGCAGGCAGGTAATCCCTGTGCCGCACAATGAGCAGCTTCTCATGGTCGGTGCGCAGGAATTCCGGCACATGGCCCCAAGTGATAAGCACGATGCGATGCACCCAGGGCATGAACTTCTCCACCGCCCGAAACCAGAGGTGCAGGTTATCCCAGCTTTCGAAGTGGATATTAGAATCCGCCCCCTCATCCCGCGGGTATTTTCCCAGACTGTCTCTGAGCTCTGCCTGCCAGGCCGTGTCATGGTCATCCAGCCAGGGCAGGACTATATCTATGGGTCCGCTCAAATTCACTCACTCCCTGCAACGCTTTTTGTTTATTTATTAAGCAACATATTTATTATAGTGATTATTTTTTACGCAGTCAATGTAATTTTATGACACACAAAGCTGTCTTCACGAAAATATATGCTATGCTTTCCAAAAAGGGGCATAGATACGATATGATTTGGAAAAATAAGTTCCATGAACGCATAAAAAAGAGCCTGTTTGCAACCGTACTGGCCGCAAACAGGCTCTTTTTATTTGAAGAACACAGACTTACCGATGAACTCCCTCAGGATAGAATTATTTGGCACCTCGTCCTCCACCGTGATGGGGTCAAAATACTGACAGAAGTCCAGCAAACGCCGTGCCATTCCGTACTCGGGCACCTCTGGAGAAACACTTTCCAGCAAAGGTTCAGCATAATGCTTCAAGATGCCCAGCTCATAGATCAGGGCAGAGTTGAACATGAAGTCTGCCTCCTCCTGGAAGGGGAAGATGTACTTTTCCTCCCCCTCCCGCACAGCAGACCACTGGTGCAAAGTCTTGAGGGCACGGGCGCCGCGGAACTGGTAGTCACGCACCAGCCGGCGCAGGAGCCGGGCGCTGGTGGTGGGAATCCTGTTGTGGGCATCTACGTTCAGCTGAGTCAGGGCGCTGATATAGATTTTGTACTTTTGTTCCCTGGGCACCAGTTCGCTGAGCTTTTCATTGAGGCCGTGAATCCCCTCCACGATGATGGGCTGGTCATGAGCCACCAGCAGATGCCGCCCCCCGCCCCTTTCGCTCAGGCCCGTGAGGAAATTGTAATGGGGCAGGTCTACAGCCTCTCCCTTCAGCAGGGATACCATCTGCTCATTGAAAAGCTCCGTGTCTAGAGCTCCCAGGCATTCGTAGTCGTACTCCCCTGCCTCATTCTTGGGCGTGTCCACACGATTCTTGAAATAATCATCCAGCGAAATAGATACAGGCCGCAGCCCGTTCACCAGCAGCTGCACCCGCAGGCGCTGGGCAAAAGAGGTCTTGCCTGAGGACGAAGGCCCCGCTATGAGTATCAGCCGGAGCCTGCCCCTGTGCTCGGCAATGTGGTCAGCAATCCTGGCAATGGTCTTTTCCTGCAGCGCCTCAGAAACGCGGATAACCTCCCCCATCCTGCCCTGTTTGTTGGCCCGGTTGAGATCCGTCACATAGCGGCACTGGAGGATTTTGGCCCACTCTTTGGACTCAGACAAGATCTGATGGAACTTGGGCTGGGAAACCCGGCGGGGAATCTCCATAGTTTCATAGGTATACTGGGTGGGCATGCGCAGTAGAATCCCCGGCGGCTCATAGTCAAGCTCAAAATGCCCCAGCTCTCCGGTAGAGGAACGCAATTTCCCATAGAGGTAGTCATGGTAATTGCCACAGCTGTAGATGCTCACCATTTCCCTGGGCAGCGCGCTGATAAGATTCGCCTTTTCAATCTGTCCGCTGCTCTTGAAAAGCTGCACTGCCTCCTCCCGCAACATGGACTTCTTGACCAAAGGCCTGTCCTCTGCCACAATCTGGCGCATCTTCACCTCAATGGCCCGCACCACTCCTTCGTTAAGCGGCACAGGCAGATGATTCAGCTCGCAAAACAGTCCTTTGTTGGCTGTGAACTGCACCACCACCTCTGCCCCGTAATAAAGCTCCTGCACTGCTGTAATGAGCACGAACACCACGGATCTGCCATAGATCCTCCAT
>ODAI010431264.1_pt1 | contig 11017 bp, 11 predicted proteins | sample 1539321 | NCBI WGS metagenome assembly ODAI01 (sample SAMN02144231, study PRJEB22623) | gut metagenome | biome: sheep rumen | host: Ovis aries | place: New Zealand | reverse complement strand
CCGGTCGACGAAGCCGCCGCCCCTGTCACCCTTTCCGTCTCCGACACCTTCCATATCCTAAAAAACATAGACGAGCGACACGAAGACGTCGTCAGGCAACACGAACGGCTTCCGTCCGCTTTCCAGCGTGGTGCCGCAGTTGACGCACCGGTACTCCCTGTACGACTTCACACCACCCCACACACCGGCCCCGAGCTCGAGGTTCCACCTCTTGTGTAGCATCCTGGTGTACCCGAGTCCGGCGCCCACGCCGCAGGCGTCCCCCTCCTCGGCCGTGTGGCGGATGAGACCGCCCCTGTTGTACTCCATGTACTGCGTGCGGCCATAGACCCACCACCCGGAATAGACATACCATGGCCAGTACCTGACGGACAGCGAGAAAGCCCTCTTGCGGTTCTCGAACTGCCTCTCCGAGTCCCCGGCGGGATCCGTGAAACGGTCCCCGGGGTTCCCCTTGCGGAACGTCCAGGGGTTATACCTCACCCCGGCGTGAAGGCTGGCGCGCCGCGCGAGCGCGACCCCGGCCTCGGCGTTGACCGTGCCCAGGTTGGCCCACCCGGCCACGTTGGTGCCGAGCGAATAGCTCTGCGCGGCCGCCGTGCCCCCAGGTGAGAGGGCCATGGTGGCGAGAAAGGCGGCGACCGCCAAAATCTTGTGTAAACGCATCTTCATTGACGTATTAGAAATTAACCCTTATCCCGACATATATCATTGCGGCGAGAGCCGGCCTTATGGATCGCATACGCGCCTGCGCCGCTGTCCCTGCCACGAGCCCGACCCTCCGGAACGGGAACACCTCTGCCTCTACCCTCGGCTCCACGCCGTAAGTGAGTCCCGTCCCGGAGCCCTCAGGGACGGAGTCACCGTCCTCACTCACAACATTCCCCACCGCGGCCCCAAGGCCGGCAGTGTAATCCGCCCCGACGAACACGTCGCCTCCGGCGTAAAGGCCCAGCAGACGGTCCCTCGTGGCGGCGAGCCGCCACATCATACCGCCGGAGACGAGCAGGCTCCCGGCCTCCCCGTCCGGGGATACCGGCGCAAGCCTCGCCCCGGCGCTCCAGTATGAGCCGGCGAGATACCTGCCCGCCCTCACCCAGGCGCCTGAAACCGGAGAGCCTGGCGCCAGAGGGACGGACACCCCGGCGTCACCGAGCCACTGGCCAGGGACAGTCCTCTGGCCGGAGGCCTCCGTGAGAGGGGCCAGAAGCAGGGCGAGCGATATGACGGCGCCCGCCAGCCGATAGATCCCGACAGTCATCTGATAGTGTACAAAAACGCTTGCTAGTCTCATTTTCCCGCGACATTTTGTCGCCGTAAGAAAATTATTTCGTTGCAAAGATAATGATTTTGTTATTAAATGAAAGGTTTTTGTTATTTTTGTTGCGAAATAAAAGAAATCGGCACAGGGACATGGGGACATTGGACAAACGGGAGGTGACGGCCCCGGACTACTTCAGGATGGAGCGAAGCGTCATCGAGAACCACATGAACATGAGGAGGCTGCACGAGATCTCCGGAGACTACGTGGCGGAGACCATACTCTATTACATCTGCTACGAGCACCAGTACAACATATTCGGGTTCGGCAGGCTGGATCCCGAGGAGTTCGCGAGGAAATTCGGGTTCGCCCGCAGCTACCTGAGGGAGCGGCACGGGAGCCCCTACTGCGAGGCGCTCAACCGGGGCGGCGGGACCGGGAGGGCGGACAGGAAGAGACGCCGGCCCGAGGACCTGGACGAGGGCTCCATGACGTCAAGGATAGAGAATGCGCTGTTCATACTGGCGCACCTCCCGCTGGGCATATCCGTGACGGTGGAGAACGAGAGAAGGAGAACGACCAGTTACACGCCCATCCGGGTGATAAAGAAGATAATCATCAACCAGGACAAGGTCACCGGGAAGGTGACATACACATACCAGATGGACGAGGACTTCGTGCGCAACACCTCCAACCTCTACCTTAAGACGAACACGGCCAGCCTTATAAGCCTGCGCAAGACCGGGGGCGTGCAGCTCTACCACTTCCTTCTCCGGCTCAAGGCGTCGCTCTTCGAGCAGGGGTTGACCGGCAGTCCCACCGGGGACAGGGCGCCGAAGTTCGATTTCCTGTGCGAGAAGGGCGGCATAAACCCCAACCAGGAGCCCAAGTACAGGAAAAGGGACCTTAACGCTATCCTCCGGACGATAAACGAGAGGACAGAGCTGGATTTCGAGGTGGAGTGGACAAGGGACGGCGGCGGGAACAAATACGTCCCGGTGTTCCATTTCACGCCCTCGCCGTACGACATCGTCGGTGAAAGCCTGTACGCCGCCCACATGAGAAAGGACGAGAGGATGGACGTCCTGTGCGTCGAGGTCAAACACCAGCTCATCAGGAAATGTCCCTACAGGGATCTCGAGTCGGTCGACAAGGGTGAGAGCATGTTCTTCGAGTGGCTGGGGACGGACACCCCGGAGATGCTCAAGATAATCGAGGCGGCGCTCACGGACTCGTACGTCAGCGTTAGGAAGCGGATTCCCGCCGACCTGACGGAAAGGGCGGAGCGGCTCATGTGGCTCGCCTCCCGCCAGGACAGGAAGGATTTCGACAAGTGGATACTGTCGGTCATAAACTCCGACAAGTTCGAGTTCTAAGAGGAAACCGGCGCGACGTCACGGCCATTTCATTATGGGCGGTATCCTTCAAGTCATCACTTTCGGGGAAAGGCGTTTGACTTCAAGCCCTCACTTACCGGGGAGACGGTAGCCTTCAAGTCATCACTCCAGGGAGATGCGGTCGCCTTGAAGCCCTCACCTGCAAGGGATCGGTCACCCTCAAGTCCTCACTTCCGGGATGGACGGATGACCTCAAGCCCTCACTTCCGGGAGCGGTCGCCTTCAAGGCCTCACAATCATTACCCGGGACACGGGTTCAAACGACATAAGTGAGTGACCGGTCGCCCTCAAGTCATCACCCTTAATAAATAAAAAGAAATAGTAATAGAAATAGTCCCATCATGCAATACATGAGGGCGCGCTGCATATTCACACACACTTCAGGTGAAAAGGAAAAGGGACACGTGTCCCCGGCAGGTGCGAGGCCCTTTTCCTTACGTGGAGGACATGATGGCGTCGTCATCCGTAATAAGAGAAGACGCCGGTCGCTCATCCAAGTATCGCCTTAACCTCTTTAAACTTAGTGAAGAAAGGATAATGCCTGTATGCGTAACCGGTCCCTATGGGTACAAAGAGTGTTATCTGCGACAGATCGTCACGAGGGAAAAATGTATTAATACAGATTGGCACAAGGGCTGGATCGTCGTATAGCAGGTGTATTTCAGTGAGGCTTTCGAAACCGCCGAAAGTCCCATTCCCGATGCTGGTGACAGAGTTCGGAATCTCTATGCTCATAAGGCTTCTACAAAAACCGAAAGCATCATCCCCGATGCTGATTACGGAGTTAGGAATCTCAAGGCTAGTAAGGCTGAAGCAATCACAGAATGCCCTTCCCCCGATTCTTGTAACAGAGTTAGGAATTTCAATACTCTTAAGGCTAATGCACTTCATGAAAGCCTGATCCTCGATGCTGGTTACGGAGTTGGGAATCTCGATACTCGTAAGGCTTCCGCAACCATTGAAAGCATTATTACCGATGCTGGTGACGGAATTGGGAATAATAGAATTTCTACACCCATGTAAAAGCATTTGTTTTGTGATATCCAATATACAATTGTCAACAGAGCAATACGAAGGATTATTAGCATGAACAATGATGCTCTCTAATGACGAACAATACACGAAAGCCCCATTCCCGATGCTGGTTACGGAGTTCGGAATCTCGATACTCGTAAGCCTTTCACAACGAACGAAAGCCGCTTTCCCGATGCTGGTTACGGAGTTCGGAATCTCTATGCTCATAAGGCTTTTACACTGAAAAAATGCTTGCTCTCCGATACTGGTTACAGAGTTGGGAATCTCGATACTATTAAGGCTGACGCAATACATGAAAGCCTTATTCCCGATACTGGTAACTGTGTTCGGTATCTCGATACTCATAAGTCTTTCGCAATCATAGAAAGCATTATTACCGATTCTGGTTACAGAGTCGGGAATCTCTATGCTCGTAAGGCCAGTGCAACCGCTGAACGCTTCGTCCTCAATCTCCGTTACTCCGTATGGAATGACAGCCATATTCCCTTGGATATACTTCCGATACTTTTCTAGCATGATTGATCATTGGTTTTTGTACAACAAATGTAGCGACTTTCAGTTTGTTAGGCAGGACAATAAGTACAACAAACGGTAGTTCCATTGTGTTTTAAAGACTCTCGAATCGACAGTTTCCTCCCACAATGCGCGTCAAGGGCGCGCGGCGATCCCGGAGCGTGGTGCCGCAACGTCCCTGAGGAAAGCTCCCTATGGTCGCTTTCTTCAGGGCAGACCCTTGACACGCTCCCCTTGGCGCCAATTGTTCCGCTATGTGTTTCCTAAGTGCGCCGCCCAAAGATGGCCGCCACCCTGGAAACACCCCGCGAATATAGGCGCCAACCCTTTAACACACCCATACGATGAGAACGTACACAATCGAATCCCCCTACGGGACCCTGAGACTAGTACTCCAGACAGCCACCTACGCCGCCTTGCCGCACAACCCGAAACCTCTCGCCATTGTGGCGAGAGAGGAGAACCCCGAATACCCTGACGAGACTTACGGGGTCGTCACCGTCAACATGGATCCGCACACCGGACTGGAAGACCAAACCGGGGACAGGGCGTTTGTCAAGACATACGGCGAGAACAGCCACTGGGTGCCGGAACTGATGAGACAACTGGAGGAATCCGGAGCGGCTGTCAGGACAGGGCGTTCCCTCGAGAACGGGAGAGGAGTGATCTTCCCGCTGTACGAGTTCAAACCTGAACTGTTATGACAATTATCAAAATTATCGGTTTTAAACCAATTATATAATCCTGATAATGACAAACTCTCCCGCTTCTACCATAGAACCGTCCCGGTCGGGACACGCTTGCTTCAAGGGAGGGAGACCCGCGCGGGACGGGGCCCTCCCTTTTCTGACTAACACTCGAGACCCACATCGTGTGAGAGACAGGGACAAGGAAAGATCGACATAGTTAAACCGCTCCCGCGTGAGGGGGCATAATAGACAAATCAATATGGAAAGAACAAGAACCATCCACTCATCAAGAACCGTCGGCGTGAGCGCCGCGGATGTGACCGTTGAATGCCAGATAACCCCGGGAATCGGCATCCATGTAGTGGGTCTCGCGGACGCGGCGGTAAAAGAATCGCTGCTGCGAACCGTCACGGCCATGCATGCATGCGGGTACAGGATTCCCGGCAAGAAGACGGTTATCAACCTCTCCCCTGCGGATCCCCGGAACCGTGGAGCGGGGCACGACCTGCCGATCGCCCTGGCTCTTATCGCCGCCTCCGGCCAGGACGGAGGAAGACTCGACGGACTTGAAGGCTGGATGGCCGTGGGGGAACTCGGGCTTGACGGCCGCCTCCGTGAGACACCAGGATGCGTGCAGGCGGTCATGACAGCCATCGGAGACAATCTGTCCGGGGTCATCGTCCCGAAGCACAACGGGGATGAGCTCGAGGGCCTATTCAATGAGGGCGACATTCCCATCTATGAGGTGGAAGACCTTAACCAGGCGGTCTCCGTCATAGCCGGAGAGGGAATCGTCCGGACAATCTGGGATAACCCGTCACATGGGAAGACAGAGAATCAAGATTCCGAGAAACCGGTCTCAGCTATGGTCCCGGTGGACGAAGGAACCATGCGGGCTCTCGAGATAGCGGCAGCCGGCGGACACCACCTCCTTCTCATGGGGCCAGTGGGTTCCGGCAAAGCCGCGGTGGCCAAGGCCCTGCGGGACATCCTACCCCCGATGAGCAGGGAGGAGGCGCTGTCGGTCGCGAGCGTATATTCCGCCGCCGGAAAGGGCGTCTTACGGACGGCTGAACCGGGCGGATCACACAGGCGCCCGTTCCGGAATCCCTGGAGGGGCTCCAGCCTCGCCGCCATGCTGGGCGGAGGACGTGACGGAGCGGTTGTTCCTGGAGAGGTGAGCCTCTCATCCGGAGGGGTACTCTGCCTGGAGGAGATCGCGGAGACACCAAAGAGCGTCCTTGAGGCGCTGCGGGGCCCGCTCGAGGACCGGTCGGTGACCATATCAAGACTCAGCTCAAAAGTGACAATGCCGGCCGCGTTCCAGCTGGTCGCCTGCGCGGCCCCCTGCCCTTGCGGGCATCACGGGGACGGCGGCAGATGCGTCTGCACCCAGGGGCAGAGAGAGGCATACCTATCCAGGATCTACGGCCCCATATACGACAGGCTGACGACGCAGGTCTGGGTGTCCCCGCCATCCGGGGGACGCCGCGCTCCCGGCGAGACGTTCGAAACCGTTGTCGGGAGGGTCGCGGCGGCAAGGGAAAGACAGATGTCACGGCAGGGGTGCCTTAACGAGGATCTCGGGGCAAACCGTCTTGAGGCTACCCTCAGCAGCGATACCAGGGAGACACTCGAGAACATCATGGACAGGATGGGACTGTCCTGCCGGGCATACTCAAGGATCCTGAAGATGGCCCGAACCATAGCCGACCTGTCAAATGATGACGATATCCAACCGCGCCATGTCGCCGAGGCGTCATCATACAGGTTCCTTGACAGGATGACCACAAGGGCAAACGATTAATCCTTACCGACATGAGAGACACATTCGAGATAGTGCGATGGCCGGATGTCCAGTCCCTTATGGACAAGCCCGGATTCAGGGAGAACTCCCACCTTATCAATGGCATCGAGGGCATAAACGAATACGGCTCCTCCGCTTACCTCGTCAACTCGGCCTGGCTGGAGAAAGTCACCGGTCCCGCGCCGGAACGGGAGAGGATGATCATAGTCTCCATAACCGACATCAGCCCGCAGGGCGACGCCTACTGCTCGATACTGACCTCCGGTTCTCCTGAGGACGCTCTGAAGCAGCTCAGGGGATACATCGACACAGAGGTCTGCGAACGGGGCATCGAGTTAGAGCCTGACTACGAAGACCTTCTGGATCTCCTGTCCTCCGACCACGGGAACGAGTGTTCCAGACCTGAGGAGATAGAGTATGAGGGCTCCGGAGCGGGTGAGTTCATAATAGCGGTCAAGATAATGGACATGACGGTAGGAACCCGGACTTGAGAGACCTGGCCGAGCCTCACCCGTCCCTAATATAAACTTCAGGTTAAATCAATCAGTTGGGAGTATTGTCAATGATTTTTTATTTATTCTGATGCCGATAATCGGTTGGACATTATCGCTTAACATTCATTTAAATTTAAACATCATGCGTTACATCATTGAGGAAGACTCCTTCACCTATATGGTAGACTGGAGCAAACAGGACAAGGTCACGGACGGTTTTGAGGAAAAGTACTTCCCGACTTGCGAGGAATCAATCGAGGCACTCATGAGGTTGCTTCAAAATGTCTATCCGGCGGAGAAAATAGCCGACACCCTCGCAAAAGGGTTGGACGCCATGGATTACTCAGAATCCGGGAGGAAGGCGAGAAACCTCCTCCTTTCCATACCGGGAAGTGAGGATTGAGTGAGCTGACACCCATAATAAAGGAAGGATAATTCCTCACGGTCTCCCCTTCCCCGCCAAAAACGCGACGCTCGCCCGCCGCGGGATCTCCACCAAAAGGTGGTATCCCGCCGGGCGTTTTGGCTTTCACGCAAAACCCTGTCAGCCCATCGCTCCGGAAACCGGTCTGTCCGGGACAACAGTCCCGAACGCCGATTCCGTTCGCGAATTTAGACAGGGTTCCCCGCAAGGGGAGATAAATCATTGAAGACATGAGAAATAAAACAGCGGCAATCATCTTACTACTCGCCGTCATGGCGGTCACGGCGACATCCCCCTTCGGGGAAGGAACCGTTAGCCAGTACCTCGCCAACGCGGCATGTTTCCTTGTCGGAGTACCGGCGATCTCCGGCCTGGCGGTCGCCGGGGACAGAGACAACGAATGTAAGACAAGGCCCTCGAAAAAGCCAGTCCATAAATCACAATAAAACAGATCATGAAATTCACAATCCAATCTGAGTCGCTGGCCAAGATGGCTGGCGACCTCTACAAGGCGGTTCCCGCCAAACCGGTGATACCGATCCTGCAGAACTTCCTCGTTGAGTTGAGTGGCGGCCTTCTCAGGCTGACGGCCAGTAACGGTGACACCTCCTTACGGGGGCTCCTCAAGCCGGATTCCGCCGAGATGGACGGCAAGGCGTGCGTCCCAGCGAGAATCCTCATCGACCTCCTACGCACACTACCGGCCGGGGCTGTAACGTTCGAGTCCGCCAACGACGCATCCATGTCAATCACCTGGGGCAGCGGCAGGTCATTCCTCCCGCTCTTCCCGCCGGAAGACTACCCGTCTGTGGCCACACCGCCGAAGGACGCCCCGAGACTACAAACCACATCGGAGACACTGTGCGCCGCGATAGGGAAAACAGTCTTCGCGGCCAGCTCTGACCAGAACCATCCAGCCCTGTGCGGGATCCTCTTCGACCTAGAACACGGTACATCAAGCATCGTGGCATCCGACAGCGCCAAGCTCGTGTGTCACTCGTTCAAGTCCCCGGACGTGGAGGGCAAGGCATCGTTCATACTGCCGACACACGCCGCGGCCGTGCTGAAGGCCATCCTGCCGAGAGAGACCAACGTAAACATCATCTACGGCGACAGAGTGGCGAGGTTCACGGCCGGGTCAGTGGAGATGCTCTCGAGACTCGTCGAGGCGAGGTTCCCGGATTACCGGAGGATCATTCCCTCATCCAACGAGAACATCATTAACGTCAATCGTGAGAAACTGCTCGCGACCCTGAAGAGAATGGCCGTTGTGGCCGAGAAGAGAGTGCCGATCGTCAAGGTGGACCTTGATCACAACACCATGACATTGTCATCAGAGGATCCGGCGATGTCAGTAAAGGGATCGGAGAAACTCGAGGTGGACTACGACGGCGCCGACATGATGATCGGGCTGAAGGTTCCCACGATGGTCGAGACACTATCGAACATCGAGTCAGAGAGCGTGGAGATACGCATCAAGGACGAGCGCAGGGCCGTGCTTATCCAGCCATCGGAGAGCGGACGCGAGGAAGAACCCTACGAGGCCGTGCTGATGCCGTACAAGTTACAAATGTAACTTTGATTATTACTTAAACCCCTGTTTTATAATTGTTTATAAAGTTCCAAGAATCAACAACTTTTGGTTTTAGCGAGTTTGCCCGAACAAAAATGTATTCAAAAATCACCCGGGATTATGTTAACACTTGCGAAATCCAAATGTTTCACAATTAAACCGTAGCATAATGAAGAAGCAAGCACACTATTTACCTAACACCCCGATCAAAGCATCGGCCCAGGCCGCAGGGTACCTGCGCGAAGACTTCCGGAACCTCGACCACGAGGAGTCCTGGATACTCCTACTCAATGGAGCCAACCTCCCTTTGGCCAAGAAGATGATAACCGTCGGAACCATCAAGTCGACTCAGATCGACCACCGACGCATCATCAAGGAAGCGTTGATGTGCAACGCTACCGCAATCATCCTTTTCCACAACCACCCGAGCGGGAATCCCGCCCCGAGTGCCTCTGACATGAACGAGACCAACAAGCTCAAGAAAGCTTGCGACATTTTCGATATATCACTTCTCGATCACATCATCCTTTCGGATAACTCCTACTACTCCTTAGCTGAAGATACTCAAAACAAGTTTTGACCATGAAAGAATTCAAATTCATTGACACTGAAGTGAAGCTCTCCTGCGAGAGCCACGTCATCTTTCCGGCGCTGTGCCAGCCGTCTCCTCGCTTCTCTGGTTCATTCAGGCCTGTAGCGGAAACGTGCCGTTCATCCCAATGTCGCCTTGAATCCGGGTTCATACCGATGACGGAGGAACTGTAGATGTAAACATGACGGGATCATTTGTTGAAGACAAAAACGAAAACTCTTTCGTATTAATTGATTATATTCGCGTGGATATGAGAAGACTCCTAGTCCGCCAATCCAACAGTATAATAAATTATAGCAGCATTATGGAAGAGATCATCAAGAACATCAAGGCGCAGATCGCCGCCATCGAGGCCGACATCGACAAGACAGGCAACAAGGCCGCCATGGCCAGGGTACGCAAAGCCACGCTCGCTCTCGAGAAGCTCGGCAAGGAGTACCGCAAGGTCAGCGTCAAGTAACATCAATTACCGCAAATAGCGACGAGTTGACAAGCGGGGCATTCCGGTTGGAGAGCCCCGCTTTTTGTGTTTATTGGAGGGAAAAGACCGTTCTACTTCACAAAACGAAGATATGTTTCGTTTTTATTCGATATCTTTGCCTTGTTAAAATCATAGCACAATGCCAGTTAACAAAGACGCCATGGCCCGCTACCGCATAATAGACAGGATGCTGGCCGACCCTCACAAGGACTACACGACAAAGGATATAGAGTACGCCGTGTCACGAGAGTGCCCCAAGGTGAGCACAAGAATGATACAGAAGGACATAAAGGCTCTGGAGGAACCGCCCTTCAACAAGAGCATGCTCAGGGGTATGGGCGGCCGTGGGACCGTGCGTTACGAGGACCAGTCCACTCCCCTCTTTTACCAGGAGCTGACAGAGGACGAGGCGGACATCCTCCGCGAGGCCATCAAGAGCCTGGGGCGGTTTGAAGGAATGGAGAATTTCAAATGGCTGGAGAACCTCCGGAGGCGGCTGGACATGCCGGATAAGGGAAGGGAGCGCCCCGTGATCTCATTCTCCAAGAATGACGTGCTGCAGATCCCTGCCAATCTTCTTGGGCAGCTTTACTCTGCGATCGCCAGAAAGAAGGTTATCAGGTTCGGCTACCGCCGTTTTCAGGACAAGGGAAAGCCATTCTCACAAGTGACGGTGTACCCGTACCAGCTACGCCAGTACAATAACAGATGGTTCCTCCTGTGCAACCCTGTCGGGAATGCAGATTATCCT
>ODAI010253195.1_pt1 | contig 11017 bp, 12 predicted proteins | sample 1539321 | NCBI WGS metagenome assembly ODAI01 (sample SAMN02144231, study PRJEB22623) | gut metagenome | biome: sheep rumen | host: Ovis aries | place: New Zealand | reverse complement strand
TCGACATGCGAGCTTGCAGATTTCGTAGGCTTACTGGAGGTAAGTCAAGAAATTTGCAAGTTTGCATGGCGGAAAAGGCACCGCCAGATGTGCCGCCGAATTAATCAGCGGTTCCCTAAGGAAAAGCTTCATCGCATCAACCAAAGCTCCAGAAACCTGTTCCCGTCTCCGGATCGAACTTCCGGCCAATAATCCCTTCCACCGGCCTCAGTTCAATCTCGGCCGTATACAGCACCACAGTCTCCTTCAAGTGCCCCCCCAGGACTTTATGCATGCCATCTTCAACATAGGAAAACAGGGCGTGCGTGTGGTGATAGAGATGGTCGCCATCCGTAACGACGTTCCCCATCATGGAAACCAGCTCCAACATCCCGCTTTTTTCTTCAGTGTGGAATGTACCGGAAGCAGGATCAAAAGTTTGAATGGATGCAGCCGAGCATCCACCGATGCCGTTATAGGTAGCGGATTGGATATTTTCCCTTTGGCAAATATCAAGAAGCGTGGAAATGATCTCATCTCCCCGATCCATGCGGATATATATTGTGGAGCCAAGTTTTCTGTAATCCATAGGTACGCCCTCCTACAAAATACTCGGGTCTATTCGGGCTATGAAACAGCGTCTTTACGTCCCATAGGCTTCGCCTCTCCATTCTCAACCCCACTGTCTGGCTTGCTTCATAAAATGAATCAGTGCCTCACCATTGCTCTGAACCTTTTCATCGGCATCCTTCAAAGCATCCCGGATTGTCCTTGCCGTCTTGTTCATCTCATTCATGAAGTTTCCTCGCAACGTCACGATCAGATCCGGGGTGAAAGCGAATGTGCAATACTGTACCTCTGAAACCTGTGGATTGAACGCTTTCCTCACCGTCTTGGCCAGCCTCTCGTCCGGCTTCATACTGAATGATGGGCAGTATGCCTGTCTTCCTGATATCTGCCCCATGTATTCCAGCGGATACCACAGGTGGCACACCTCCAAAAGGCCGGGTAAATCGTTAGATACGCACACGCCCATCCCCTGATGGCTTGGATTATCTGGAAGCATGATGAACCGGCCGTCTGCCATATTTGGTTCGAACGCATATTGGGCATCCGGAAAATACTGATCAATGAACTCGAATAGCAGCTCATTCTGCTTCATTCTCCGTGCCCCATCAAGGCCGCAGATATCTGGCTCTACACCCGGAATCAATGACCACATGTTTTCATCTGCTATCTTCGCTTTTAGATAAGCGCTATTATACTTTCTTGCATATCTCGGCGGGAGCGACATATTGTGTAGGCCTCCTCATATCCATGCGCTGACTGGGTATAAACCTATTATAACAGCCCCGGGCAGCGGTGTCCACTGGAAAATGGGCATAAATAATCCCCTCCGCGCAGTGTGTTCAAAAGAAAGGAAACGCTGCTCGGAGGGGGATCCACCAGTGCTACTTGGCTGATAAAGCATTTCGTCGAAACACCTTATGACAAGGTTAATGTGAAAAACACAATAATAATCCGTGCGATAGTCAACGCTGCGCACGGATTATTGATTTTTGTGGTCTCTTCGGTAATGGGGCTCTATTTCTTTTTCAAGCTGTCCTCGATGATCTTATCGAGCTTCGCTATAGCCTCTGCTTTGAGCTTCTTCCTTTCCTCCGTCGTAAGATTCGGGTCGCATTCCGGGATTGGATAGTTGTCATACTCGCAGACGTAGCCTGCTTCAAGAGAATACCGTGGCGCCTCGCCATATCTTTCCTCTACGAACCTCTCACGCGCTTTCCTGGCGTCTTCGATATCCTCGTATACACCCAGATAAACGCTTCGGCCTTTGATGCTGCCCGATGCCATCCATTTACCCCTCAGCCGCCTTACACCACGTACTCCGGATGTGTTTATCTTTGTCAGCTTGCCGCTTCTAATGTGGTCCACCTGAGTACTGTTGGCCCCTGTCTTCACATCCCTGTTATCCAGCATCTTTGAAGTATGCGCTCTCAGTATCTTTTCCCTGCAATCTGGGCATGCGCATTCCTTGCCTCTCGTCCCTTTGACTGTCCGTTCCACGATCCTTCCGCAATCGCATTGCCATTCGTAGATGCGGTTTCTGTGTGCGTCAACTTTCCCTGTCTTCCTGATGGCTGTGAGATGACCGCGTCTTTCACCGCTTATGTCATTTCCTCTGTGTTGACTGCTTCCACAAGATCTGACATTTCCGGTCGTCAACTGACTGCTTTCGACCTCGATCGTATTTCCGCAATCACACCTGCAAACCCAGTAAGGGCCGCCATGTCCGGAATGACCTGCTGGATATAGGGCAGTGAGAGAATTGAACTTCTTATTGGTCAGGTCTTTTCTTCTCTGACAGCCGCAGTGCCACGTGATACCTTTCCGCAAGTTGTAAGATGTAACATCATATTCCTGTCCGCAATCACATCTGCAGTGCCACATTACTCGTCCTGCTCTATGTAAAGGAAACAATGCCGTCAAAAGGCCGAATTTCTGATTGGTGAGGTCATAACTCATCGTTTTATCCTCTCCTGCAGGACAATCAAACGTCGTCTGTTATGATGAATTCTTCAGTGTCCTGCGATTCGTTTTCCACACGATGTGCAGCTGGCGACGTATCCACACTCGCTTCGCGCTGCTTCTCGTATTCCTCCTGGATCCGGGCTTCGTCATCCTGGGTCAGCCGCTGTGTGAAGATGCCGTAGGACTGCCCGGCCCTCTCCGCTGCCCACTGCAAAGCAGCCAGCGAAGCTCTCGGTCTTCCTGACTGTCTGTTTATCCTTCCATTTAATATCTGGAAGGCGTCCCCTTCGTTCATTCTGCGGCTCATGAGTAGCAAAATCCTCCTCCAGTGTGGCTATCAACTTCCATTATACCAAGACAGGCTGCATGTTGTCCACCACCAAAAAAGTCAAGAAAGTCCTGTATTTTCGGACGTTTTGGTGTTTACGGGCACAATAATAATATGTTATAATGAGTTGTAGAGGATTAATCGGTGCGAGATCGTCTCAACCAGCTCTGCCAGCCCATTCCTCCCAACCATCTCAGCCATCCCAACCAGTTCAGCCATCTCTGCCAACCAACTCAACCATCACCCATAAAACAGAAGAGTCCTTCACCCCTCCGACTGCCGAACACACTGTCACGACCGCCGAAGGGAGGTGTCTCCATTGCATAGCATGGATATTCTACTTACAACCCCGTCCGTCATTCAATCCTTCGCCAACCTTGTCAACAGCTACCCGTTCACCATCTCACTCCGCCAGGGTCGAGCTGTGATTGATGCAAAATCAATCCTCGGTATATACAGCCTTGACCTGTTAAAACCAGTCACCATAGAGATCTTTTCCGTTCAGCCTACAGAACTGCTCCGCGAGTTGGAACGATACGGGGCGTAGCCACCTATCTTTCCCACAAGGAACGTAGACCAACCCCTGAAAAGTAGGCCTGAGAAATCATCATACCCAAGAAAGGAGTGGACGAGCATGTGTGAATCCTGCCAAAATCGGTGTACAGATTATTGTGAGCGATTTGATCTGGAATTGCTCAAATGCGATGGAATCTTTGAGCCTGTCCCCGAGTGCATCTATCCGACTGAAATGGACTGACAATCCCCTGCTCCAGGGCAGGGGGTGTCTTATGTTTATCTATCTTCAGTTTCTTATGCTCCCTATCCTCAGATAGAGCACTATTATCGATTTGACTCACACAAAACCCGGCCATTGCCAAACAGAACAATCTACAGTTGTCCACAGAGTAATATAGGAAAGAGCCGACCAAAAAAGTCCCCTCCGTGCAGCGAATTCAAAAGGGAGGAAATGCTGCTCGGAGGGGGAACCACCAGTGCTACTTGGCTGGTGGATTCATCATAGCAGATCTATATAAACCGTAGATGAATCCACCATTATAATCTGTCAGAGGCTGATTGGTAGAGTGTCTTTCAACTACCGCTTCTCCTTGGAACAATCGGAGCTTCATCCATCGGGCAACGAAGAGGAGGTGTCTTGAATCACTTCAGCTTTTCAAAAGCTTCGCCATACGCCGCCTGGACAAACCGATCGCGTGCTTTCTGGGCGTCTTTCAATTCATCAAACGCCCCCAGATATACTCTCTTTCCATCTCTAAATCCGGAAGCAACCCACTTTCCATGTTGCTTCCACACGCCTCTAACACCACTGGTATTATTAGATTGTGGCTTCCCCTCCTGCAATCGCTTCAATGAAGTGGCCGCCATGCCATGAATTGCTTTTCCTTTGGCTGTCAGTTGCATTTCCTTTGCAAGTTCACGCCTTTTCTTTGCAGCACATTCCGGGCACATTCTGACATGTTTGCTACCATAAACTCTGCTCAAGGGTAAAGTGACTTCATTTCCACAATCACACCGCCAGACATATTCCGTACTACTATCGATGATCTTTCCCGTCTGCCTCAGGGCGGTCAGGTGACCTCTTTTCTCCCCGGAAATATCCTTGCGAGGATAAGGCAGGCAACCACAGGATCTCGATGCGCCTCTACGCAAAGACTGTGCCGAAACAGCTTTTTCTGTCCCGCAGGCGCACTGGCAAATCCAATATTGACGTCTTTCTGCTTTTCGTATCACAGTCCAATTCCCAAACGTGCGGCCAGTCAAATCTTCTCCTGCCCGCGAACATCCACATGTGGTAGCGGATCCTCTCAAAAGAATGCTCGATGCGTAATCGGCTTCTCCTCCGCAATCGCAGGTGCAATGCCATACAACACAGTTGCACTCACAGCCTGATGTGGGATATAATGCAACCAGTTTTCCAAAGCGTTGACCAGTCAGGTCTTTCCATGCACCTGGGCGTCTACACCCACAAGAACGTGAGTGGCCGCTTTTGAGATTGTACTCGCCTACGTCTGTTTCGCGTCCGCAGATGCAAACACAATGCCAAACTGCCCTACCAGGCTTATCAAGACGGTAAAGCGCGGTCAAGCGACCGAAGTTTTGATTGGTTAAGTCTGTCAACTGCATCGTCTCCCTATATTACAATATTGTACCATAGCACGAACAAAACTGCAACATTCGTTTTTATAGCCTTAGCATGATTCAGTGCATATGGCTCGGTAAAATAGCAGTTGCCGACTCGGTAAATCTATGGTAAAATGGATGGTAGAGAATTATATTCCAGGAGGCCCCTCACGATGAATATACGCCCGATGACGGATGTGGAGAAGCGCAGCGCAGCCAAGTCGTTTGTGGAAACTTGGCTTGGGCGCGGAGATGAGAAGCAGGATGCGCAGAATTTTTGGCGGATGCTGCTTCATTCTGTCTTTGGAGTAGAATCCCCTGAATCTGACGTCCTCTTTGAATACCCGATCAAAAAGGACGTAAAATCCTCCACTAGCGCTGATGAAAGAGCCGGATAATTGAGGACGAGAATGGAAACGACCGCATATTAGCTGCCATGATCAGAATGATCCGTATGTTGAACCAGCATGTCAGCCGTGAGGAGTTGGACAGGATATTGGAGGATTTGGAAGAGACGCTGAGGGGAAATTGAAAACGCACCTTTCCATCTATCACGACTGTCGATGAGACAATAGAGATTGTCACCATGCGATCCTGAAAGGATAGCATATGAACACAGTATAATCTGAAAGGAGGGCTAACACTATGACCTTTCCAGAGTTCATTGAAGAAATACGGTTTTACCTCGTCAACGAGTTTGGTCATGATCCGGATCGAATCAAATTCCTGCCAGAAGGAATGACCGCCACCACTGATTATGAAGCAACCATTATTCGCGATACAAATCTGCGATATTTCGATCAGGAATCCGATACTCTCCTTGGAAACTTCTTGATCACAGAATGGCCCGAAGGGCCGGTACCCACATCACTCAAAGAAGCCGAAACCATAGAGCGCTTCTTCCTTGATGCACTGTATCAAGACTGTCAGAAAGATGGATTTCCATCAGTGATTGAAAGGTTGCGCAAGGGCAAAGAAAAAACTGAGCTCAGCAAAAAAAGCGACACATTAGAGCATACGAACGACTATCAGATTACAAAGGAGAAGCTGATTCTGCGTCCGTTGAATTATAAGAACAGCAGGAACATCCTGAAACGACATGTTTATCATCGTATAGGAGACATTGCTCTCGTCGTTTATATGATAATCGCTCACGAAAACGGCAACTATATGACCGCAAAGCTGCCCAAGGAGACTTTAGAGGAATGGGGAAAATCCGAGGATGATGTAATAGAAGATGCCCTGAGGAACACACAGCGACTGCATCCCGCTAAGGCGGCAAAGATCGAAAGTAACCCTGTGCCTCGTTTTGTTGATCTGGGCCTTCTTGAGAACGTTCCCGCATCCGAATTCCACAATGTGGGCTTCATCTCACTCTTTGGTCAGGACAATCCTAATGGAGCTATCACACTCTTCTTCCCCGGCATGATGGAATGGCTGTATGAAAAGGTGGGCGGAGCATATTATGTTGTCTTCACCAGTATAGAGGATGTGGCCATCCACAGCGTAAAGGTCAACAACCTAAAAGAGCTTAAGTATAAGCTGAGTAATCTCAATGCTAACCTGAACACGCCGGAGGATATCCTGAGCAGACGGGTTTATAAATACGATGGGAAAGAACTGGCGGAAATGGATTGATGCCCATCGATGAACACGCATTATTCCCACTTGGATTTGACATTATAACGGGAGGTCTTTACATTGGCTTACAGTACTGATATAGAAGCCGCCAAGTCTCTCGCCACAAAGGCCCACGAGGGGCAGACCGATAAAGCCGGACTCCCTTACATTACCCATCCGGAGAGAGTTGCTTCTCGTCTGTCCACGCCGGAGGCCCAGGTGGTCGGCTGGCTCCATGATACTGTGGAGGATACACCTCTGACTCTCAGTGATATTAGTAAAAAATTCGGTCCTGAGACTGCCGCCGCCGTGGATGCCATATCCCGCAGAGACGGGGAGAAGTGGTCTGACTATATCGATCGTGTGGCAGCGAATCCGATGGCGCGCCAGGTCAAAGTCAGCGACCTGGTCGACAACAGTAATCTCACTCGCATCCCACACGTCACCTTGAAAGATGTCAAGCGGCAAGCCAAGTACAACAAGGCGTTGAAAAAGCTTATGGAGGAAGAATGACCACCGAGCAATATTGGGCCAATCTCGACGCCCTGGCCTCCTCCAAGGGCACCGATCGTCTTCTGGACGCAGCGGAACTGCTCCGCGCCAACCCCGCTCTCCCTCTCCTCATCTCCTGTCGTCGTGTCCACGGTCGCATCCAGCACCTGTTCACGACCTTCGATGAGCAGAGTCCGGATGCAACCGGCAATCGCTACCTGATCTGCTTCACGTCTACGAAGCAGGCAGAACGAACCCCCTCAGCCCCTGCTGTGGATCAAACTCACGAGGATGGTCCGAGCTTTGATAATCTGGACAAACGGTACGGCAAACGGCGGAAGAAGGGCTCATCGATCACATGGACCGTGGAAGCCGGCGAGACAGCCCTCGTTTCTACGGGCAAAGTCCTTGCTTACGTACACCGCAGCCACGCTGTTGGAGGGCTGGTTTTCAATCCTGGTGATGAGAAGAACAGCCTCGCCATTGCGAAGTTTTTGTTGGAATGATGCACGAAACCTTCCTGCAAATATCTTTTGTCCCGACACCATTGCTGATGCTCTGAAAACGACCGACGACTGCTAAGGTGGAGAGAGTCATGTACCAATTCCCAAACGAAATCAGAAGAGCCTATGAAGCTCAACCTGTCGCCCTGGTCTACGATCAGCTCATAGATGGGAAAGTCGTCCCGCTTCTTGTCTCCGACGGCTTCTGTGAGCTTGTTGGCATGGACAGGGAGCAGACCATGGCCTGGTTCAGAAACGGGCAGTTTGAACGGTTGCACCCGGACGATGTGGGCCGTGTCGCCCGTGTAAGTGTGGAGTTTGCCAGAAAGCAAAGCGGATATGATCTTGTCTTCCGCACAAGACATACTGACGGCTACCACGTTCTCCACGCCGTTGGTAAGTGGCAGATCATGCCGGATGGGACAGAGCTTGCGCTGCTGACCTATTCTGATTTAACCGCAAACTTCAGCGCCATGCACGGCTCCGAGGAAAGCTATAACCTGTTCAAAGCAGACCAGTTTTACACTGATCCTCTTACGGGGCTTCCCAACCTCAACTATTTGAACCAGTTTGCGGATGAAAGGGTTCACGCGATCAGAACTGCTGGAAATACACCGGTTTTGATCTATGCCGACGTGATCTCCATGCACTATTACAACAATCAGTATGGGTATGAACAAGGAAACGACCTTCTAAAGCTCATCGCTGAAAAACTGAAGGAAGAAGCCCCAGATGCGCTTATCATGCGCGGCCCGGATGACCATTTCATCATCATCGATGCGTTCGAGAGCGAAGAACGAGTTCTAGAGCGGATCATGGCTGTTGATAAACGGATTCAGAAAGAGGCTTCTGGCAACACCACCGGTATCAAGGCTGGCGCTTGTGTATATAATGTAAATGGCACAACCGCCTTGACACTTGACCGCGCAAGGAATGCATTGAAGTGGGTCGGTACAAACCTGAACGATGTCTGTTATTTCTACACCCAATACGCAGAAGAACAGTATTGGAATAGCCAGTACATCATAGAGAACTTTGACCGTGCTTTGAAGGAAGGTTGGATCCGAATCTACTATCAGGCGATAATAAGGACGTTGACTGGAAAAGGGTGTGCCGCTGAGGCGCTGGCACGATGGGTAGACCCGGTTAAGGGAATCCTGTCACCTGGACAATTCATCCCTGTGCTGGAGAAGTACCACCTTCTCTACAAGCTGGACCTTTTCATGGCGGAGCAAGTCTGTAAGGATTTTATACGGAGACAGGAACGAGGATTGCCGTTGGTTCCTGTAACGGTCAATTTCTCAGCACAGGATTTTGACTATGTGTATATTCCGGAACAGCTGGAGCAGATTTACATGAAACACTGTCCGGATCTATACCCTGAGAAGAAGTACCTGATTGTGGAGATCACCGAGCAGGACATGGCGCAGGCAACGGATAGTTTCTATGAGCAGCTTCAGAGGCTGAAGAAAAAGGGCTTCAGGCTCTGGCTTGACGACTTCGGAAGCGGTTATTCATCGTTGAATGTATTCAGCCGGTTCGATGTGGATCTGATCAAGTTCGACATGGATCTACTGCGAAAACTTGATGACCGCAATGGTGTGAACCGAAAGATCATGAAGGCCATGACAGATATTGCCAGAGAGATGGGAATCCACACACTGGCAGAAGGGATGGAAACAGACGAGCAGCGGAAATTCCTGTTGGAGATCGGCTGTGAGCTTGCGCAGGGATATCTTTTCCATAGCCCCGAGCCTCTGGACGCGACTTTCTATAGATTGGACAATGGTGACAAGGCAAGATCGGTAGAAACGCCGGAGGAACGGGATAAACTGAGCCGGGAATGGTTTAAAGGATGAAAATTTCGTTACCTTACACTACCTCCAGGATCTAACCAGAAATCTAAAAACGGAGCATACTATGAATTACCTGCTCGAATTCCTCCACCAGGAGGTTCCCAAATCAGACAAATCGATGCCTTTATACTACCGTAAATCACTGTTCACCAGTGAGATAATGCTCGCTGTCTATTTCCTGGCGAGCACGGTTATTATTGGGGTGATGACCGGCAGATGGGAGTGGTTTCCCGTTGTGGTTTTCTTTGGCTCCATTCTCTGCCTCTTAAACATAGACAAAATGACTGCGCAACTAAACCTCGTGTTCTTCTCCGCGATCGTGGGAAGCTGGGTGATTTGGTATATCTATATGTTTGGCTGGTCATCCGGAAGTCAGCATGTTTTGCTGCCAGTCTTAGCCCTGTCGTTCTTCAATATTTATTTGCGCCCAACCGGCAAAGTTTTGTACTTCATCGGGCTTGTAATTCTTCGAATCGGCCTATTCGCGTTTTCATTGCATCATACGCCTGACATCAGTCTGTCTTCTGAGACCACCCTGATTCTCCAAATCCTCAACAGTACAACGCCGTTGCTGATCCTGGCTAACAACTATATCTTGTTCAGCTCAAGCGTACAAGCAACGGAACGTCAGCTCACGATCAACAACCAGGAACTGCATAAAGAGGCGGGTACAGATCCCCTGACAGGCCTTCCCAATCGCCGGGCCTTGCTGGATGTCATAGACAATTACCGTAAGGATAAGCCATCATCTCAGTTCAGCGTCGCCATAGCGGACATAGACTTCTTCAAGAGGGTCAACGATACCTATGGGCATAATTGCGGGGATTATACGCTCAAGACGCTTGCCGAGTTATTCATGGAGGAGGCTGAATCCAAATACACAGTCTGCCGATGGGGCGGTGAAGAATTCTGCTTCTTCTTGCCTGAGCAAAACCTGGACGAGGCAGGCATTATCATGCATGATCTCCATACAGCAGTCGGGAAAATGCCTCTTCACTATGAAGACATAGATTACAAAATCACAATAACAATCGGAGTGGAAGAGAATGATTTCCAATCGACAATGGAAGATCTCTTTAATCGGGCAGACCGTAAGCTCTACATGGGCAAGGCAAACGGGAGAGATCAGGTTGTAATATAAGCTCCTTGAGAAGTACATCAACATAGTATAAAGGTGACTATTATAATGAGACAAATAAGACAGTTAAAACAGTATACCACCTATGAGATAGGCTCTATCCTCGAATCCCTCCGCAAAAGCTATGATATCGTGAGGGTCGTGGATGTTGAAGAATGCCGCGTCATTCAGATACAGCCAGACGGCACGATCCATCATACCAACACCTGTTTCGGCATTTGGAACCGCAAGATGCGGTGCGCCAACTGCTCCAGCTACAGGGCTTGCCTGACGAGCACTGAATTGGACAAGGTCGAGCGCCTCGGCGACGATAAAGAATTGATACACTCCATTCCGATTTATCTTGAATTACCAAACGGGGAAGTGGAATCCTGCGTCATCGAATGCGTAAAATGCATCGGTAAAGCCACTGGAATAGAGGAACCCGAAG
>ODAI014330654.1_pt1 | contig 11018 bp, 11 predicted proteins | sample 1539321 | NCBI WGS metagenome assembly ODAI01 (sample SAMN02144231, study PRJEB22623) | gut metagenome | biome: sheep rumen | host: Ovis aries | place: New Zealand | reverse complement strand
TCTTTGTGAATCGTGACTTCCAGCCATTCGGATAAGGCATTGACGACGGAAGCACCGACACCGTGCAGACCGCCGGATACCTTATAGGCACCGCCGCCGAACTTGCCGCCGGCATGAAGGACGGTAAAAATCGTTTCGATTGTCGACTTGCCGGTTTTCTCATTGGTTCCGGTCGGCATTCCGCGGCCGTCATCGGTAACCGTAACGATGTTGTCCTTATCGACATTGACCGTTACCGTCGTCGCATATCCGGCCATTGCTTCATCGATGCCGTTATCGACGATTTCCCATACAAGATGATGCAGACCCTTGGATGAAGTTGAGGCAATATACATACCCGGACGCTTTCTGACTGCTTCCAGCCCGTCCAGAACCTGAATATCCGAATCATCGTACTTATGAGTCACCTTGGTATCCAGTTCTTCTCCCAGAACTGCAGATGATTCCATTTCTTCCATATTTGTTCTTTCTTCGCTCATTCGTTACCTCCGGGCAGTTTCCAGTCTGCCTTGATGGATATAAAACTCTTTATAATGAACATTTTTCATATGTTCCGGTATTTCCGTTGCCGTAATGACACACTGATAGGTATCATTGACCATTTCCAGAAGCTTCTTCTGACGGCTCATATCCAGTTCCGAAAGCACATCATCCAGCAGAAGCACCGGACTCTTTCCTGTTTCGGAGCGGATATATTTCAGCAGAGCCATTTTAAATGCCAGCATGACCATGCGCTTCTGACCCTGGCTGGCTGTCTGGGTCAGATCCTTTTCATCAATGCGGAAGATCATGTCCTCACGATGGATGCCTGATGTTGAAACGTGATTCTCAAGATCGCGGCTGCGGCATGTACGGTACATGTTCTGCAGTGTTTCCAGTGTGCATTCTTCCTCATCGATGCAGCATTTATAGCGGATATTGACATTGATGTCATCTTCCGACAGTTCGTGATACAGATCCGTGATCTGATGATTGATTCTCTGAATAAAGCTTCTTCTCATTTCGATGATCAGCAGCTGTTCCTTCGCCATCTGTTCATCCAGAATATCCAGATAGGTCTCATCTACGGAATGATTCTTCAGAAGACTGTTTCTTTCCCGCAGAAAATTCTGATAGCGGTTCAGTGCCAGAAGATATTTCGAAGAAATCTTCGTAATCTCCTGGTTCATGACCTTTCTTCTTTCCTTCGGCATGTCATTGAACAGATACAGATCATCCGGTGAAAAGATGACAACATTGAGAAGACCGATAAAATCCGAAGATTTCTTTACCGGATATCTGTTGACAAGCAGTGTCTTTCCGTGCGGATGAATCACCGCTCCGAGTTCCCTGCTTTCTTCACCGTTCCGGAATGTGCATCTGATCTCCGCAAACGGCATATCTTCCCTGATCAGTTTCTTTTCATTGAGAATCCGGTGTGATCTCGTCAGTGACAGATAGACAATGCTTTCAAGAAGATTTGTCTTTCCCTGGGCATTCCTGCCGCTGATGACATTCAGTTTCGGATCAAATGCAATTTCAAGATTTTCATAATTCCTGAAATTACGCAGCTTCAGCGTTTCGATAATCATTCAGATATCTCATACTTTCTGCCGCCGACTGTCACAACATCACCGGGATACAGCTTCCTGCCCCGCCTTTTTTCCGTTTCTCCGTTGACGAGAATTTCATTATCGGCAATAAAATATTTTGCCTCCCCGCCGGAAGACACAATATCCTTCATTTTCAGAAACTGCTGCAAGGTTATATAGTTTTTCTGTTCATTGCTCATTAAAAAAAACTCCCTTTTTCATAACGGTAAAACGTCTTCCTTATTATATTATAAAAGAGCCTTTTTCTCAACTTTTCAGACAATCAAAAATGGCTGTTTCAAGCCATTTTTTTAACTTTTTCATTGTTTTTTTTCAGGCCGGGTTTTCCCATCCGGAAATCGTTGTTTTTTCCTCAGTTATAGGTTCTGACCGGCAGTACCAGCTGCATGACACTGTCATCTTCCGGACTGGTCAGAATGAACGGTTTCATGTCACCTGTAAAACTGATTCTGATGTTTTCACCCTTGAGTGCCTTGGCCGCATCCATGACATAATTTCCGGAGAAACTGATATCCAGCGGTTCACCTTCAAAGACAGCTGCCAGGTTTTCATGGGATTCGCCGATTTCCTGGCTCTTGTTGGTAAGAATGACTTCCTCCTGCGTCATCTGCAGGCGGTTGATCGTCATGTTTTCATTCTTGATGAAGGTTGTACGGTCAATGGCACGAATCAGATCGTAGCGGTTGATATCCAGCGTATAGGAGAATTCCTTCGGAATCAGACGGTCTGTCTCCGGATAGCCGCCGTCCAGCAGTCTTGTCTGCAGGATCATGCACTCAGAGATGAACTGGGCCTTCTTGTCACTGACGGCAATTTCAATTTCTTCTTCCCTGTTCAGCATGGTTGCCTTGACTTCATTCAGGCTCTTGGCCGGAATTGTCACGTTGAATTCCGCATCAGTATCCAGTGGAATGTTCTTCTTGGCAAGACGGTAGGAATCCGTAGCTGTTACATACAGCATATGATCGGCTGTCTTGAAGTTGACACCGGTCAGAACCGGACGTGTTTCCTTGGCGGATGCCGCAAAGGCTGTCTGTTCGATGATCAGATTCAGATCGGATGAATTCATGGTTACGGAAGAAGCCGGTCTGGAAAAATCAATTGCCGGATAATCATCCGGTCTCATGCCGTTGATCTTGAACTGTGCGGAGCTTCCGGAAAAACGGGTCAGAGCTCCGTCAATGATCTCTGCCGTAATTTCATCAGAATCGATTTTCTTGACGATTTCATTAAGATATCTTGATTCAACCAGAATCGCACCTTCTTCGATTACATTCAGATGGTTGTTTTCATCTTTCTTCATTGTATAGAAAATGGAAACATCCGCATCGCTGCCTGTAATCAGCAGACTGTCATTGACTGCTTCAAGTCTGATTCCCCTTAATGCCGGCTGCGGCGAATTCGGAGAAATCGCATGACTGACATTCTGCAGTGCTGTATTCAGTTCGTTTTTGGATACCGTGAATTTCATAGCTGTGAGCCTCCCAGATATATATTAAGTATTTCTAAGTATTATTCTTATTAAGACTGTGGAAACTGTGGAAAACCTGAATATTTCCTTTATTTCCCTGCCTATTTTAGCATTTCGGACTGTGAATCTGAAGTGGATAAAAATGTGGATTAAGATACACCGATCTGCTTTTCAATGTCTTCGACAGCTGCCGCAAAGACCTTGTCCTTATGAATCTGTGTCTCTACTTTCGTACAGGCACTGATAATTGTAGAATGATCCCTGCCGCCGAATTCATCACCGATCTTGATATACGGAAGATCGAGAAGCTTGCGGCACAGGTAGATGGAAATATGCCGGGCATTGGCAATATTCTTGGTCCTGGTCTTGGAAGTGATCTGCTGGCGTGTCAGACCGTAGTAATCGGCAACGGTCTTGATGATCTTTTTCGGTGACAGGCCGGTCTTGTCGGATACGACAGCCTGATTTTTCAGGGCATTCATGACCGTTTCAAACTTGATGACACCGCCGTCCTGCTGGAACTGGATGGCATAGAAAAGAACGCGGTTCCATGCCCCTTCCAGGTCTCTGACATTGCCTGAGAAGTTGCTGGCAATATATGCAAGAGCTTCCTGTTCGACATCATCCATGCCGTAGCTGTTCTGCTTGATCTTCATTTTCAGAATTGCCATGGATGTTTCGAACTCCGGTGAATCGATTCCCACCGAAAGACCGCTGGAAAAACGGCTGATCAGACGATCTTCCAGACCTTTGATTTCCTTCGGCTGTCTGTCGGACGCAATGCAGATCTGCTTGCGGTTGTTGACCAGTTCGTTATAGATGGTAAAGAAGATCTCATGGGATTTCTCCTTGCCGGCAAGGAACTGGATATCATCGACCAGGAACAGATCGATCGAATACAGATACTGCTTGAAGGCATCGATTTTCCCTTCATGGATCGCATTGACGACATTTTCTACAAACTTCAGTGATTCCGTATAATAAATCTTTTTGGTCGGATCGGCTTTTCTGACATAATTGGCAATTGCCATCAGCAGATGAGGCTTTCCCAGACCGGAATTGCCGTAAATAAAGAGAGGATTGAAAAATTTGCCGGGATTGATGGCACATGCCAGAGCTGCAGCCTGGCTTTCGCGGTTGCAGTCACCAACGACAAAATTATCAAAAGTCCTCTCCTTCTGGATCGGCATTGACTGAAATTCATTCTCGTCAAACTGAGGCACCGGATCGATAACCTTCGGAATATTGTTTTCCTGATAGATTTCAACGATCATCGGCACATCGGTATGCAGAACATCGATAAAGGCAGTGCTGATGATATCAGACTGACTCTGGATGATCTGTTTTGATACAATATTCGGGACCAGCAGGATCGCCTTCTCATCCGTCAGTTCATACAGTGAACACGGCGAATAGAAGTTATCGAGGATCTCCGGTTCTATATTCCGGTTGCTGTAGAGGTACTGCAGTACTTTATTCCACACTTCAACCAGATACTGTTCTCTTCCCTGAGACATGGTACACAAAACTCCTAACTAATACACATTGATGCAAATCTAATTTTAAAGGTGAGAGAGTGGAAAATCCATAGTTAAAATGTTGATAACTTTTTTATCCACATAGGCATAAATATGCAGAAAGTGCGAAAAATAAAGGCATATCTGACTTTTCCACAATTATCAACAACTTTTGAAAGTGGAAAAAATGTGGATTGTTTATCCACTTGTCGAAAAGTCGGAAAATTGTTGAAAACATGAAAATGAAAAGATGTAATAAACAGTTTATAAACAGTCAGAAAAGCTGTAAATTAAAGGATATTTTCACTTTTCAACAGTTTTCAACAATTGTGGAAAACACATATTTATTCATTGTGAATAAAGAGTGGAAAAAGGTATTCTGCATGTGAAAAATTAACATGTGAAAAAGGGCAGTTTTTCAACAAAAACAGATACTGTTATTTTTTTCCACAATCATATTATCCGATACTGTATTTCCGGCTTCCGGATCCGGAGATGATTCCGCATTTTCAGATGTCTCACCAACAGAAAAAAAACTGCATACTTTCATATGCAGTTCAGAAAATGATTATTCAGCTTCTGCCGGGCTGTCACTGACATAGCGGATGCATACGTGACGGGCTGCAGCTTCACCTTCGGATTCGGTCCGAATGTTGTGCCATTCATTCAGAGTCTTGTGAATGATCTTTCTTTCATCATTCGGCATCGGATCGAGTTCGACATCGATCTTTGATCTCTGAACCTGCTTGGCAATTCTCTTAGCCATTGCCCGCAGCTTGGCATAACGGTCTTCCTTATAATGGTTGATGTCAATGAGGACATCGATTCTCTTCTTGAATTCGGAATTGACGGCAGCTCTGACAACCGTATTGAATGCGGCCAGAGTCTTGCCCATCTTGCCGATCAGAACGGCATTGTTGTCGGCATTGAGGTTGACAATGAAACTGTCTCTTTTTTCTTCAATGGCAACTTCGATATCCTGGTCGATGCTGGTAAAGAAGTTTCCGAGATAATCAAACAGGAATTCCTTTACATCATCCATGCAGAAGACATCGGCGCTTACGGATTTGCCGATACCGAGCAGTCCTTCTTTTTCTTCCGTGACAGTATACTGAAGATCTTCAACGGCAACGCCCTTGTCGGCAGCGGCGATTTCCAGCAGTTCTTCCAGTGTTTTTGCTGTATAGTTTTTCATCTGTAATTACCTTCTTCCTTTACTGTTAGCAGCCTGTTTTTTGTCGATAATATTCTGAACAATCAGAGTTTTGGCAATTGTGACAAGAGAGTTGATAGCCCAGTAAAGGGACATGGCAGACGGCCACATCAGACCGAAGATCAGGATCATGCCTACCATGTAATACTGCATCATCTGATTCTGAGTGCTTGGCTCAGCCGGCTTGCGGTGATGTTTTGCGGCTTTTTCTTCGGCTTTCTTCCTCTGGATCATCTGCGGCAGTTTCATTGACAGGAACTGGCATGCGCCCATGAACAGGAACAGAAGCAGGTATGAGAGACCGGACATATCACCGTTGAGAAGCACTTTCATGCCGTTCAGCGGTGTTGTCTGCAGGTTCATGCCCAGGAATGTACCGGACTGTACAGCCCAGGAACGATGAACGGACATATACATTGCCATGATGACAGGGAACTGCAGGAATGTTACAAGAATCGTACTGAGCGGATTGATGTCGTATTTCTTATAGAGTGCCTGGGTTTCCTGTGCCATGCGCATCTTGGATGCTTCATCATCACGGCCTTCGTATTTTCTCTGAATACGCTCCATTTCCGGCTGGATCAGCTGCATCTGCTGGGTGGCAATCGAAGATTTCAGAGTCAGGGCAGCGAGAATACCGTTGACGGTAATGGTTACGACTGCGATAGCGCCGCCGACGGAAATCGTCGGAGCCAGATGATTGATCAGCCATGACAGCGGATATACGAACAGTGCCATAAACCAGTTTTCATTTGCAAATACTTCAGCAAAACTGGTGCGGAAGGTAAATTCAGAACCGGGGACCGCTTCATTTGCAATGTAGATGACATGGTTGTTTTCATCCATCGGGACACGGCAGCCTGTCAGAAATACCGCAACGAGAACAAGAGCTGACACAGTCAGCAGTTTCTTTGTGCGTGGGGTAAGCTTCATAAAGTCTCCTTATTTTATATAACTATTACATTGTAGCTTTACGGAGCAGTTTTTCCAAGTTATTTTTATTGGATTCAAAATCGTGCTCCTTAAAGCCGAATCGGACGATCAGAATGCAGTCATACGGGAAATTATCAAAACCGATCAGGTCCTGACACATCATGCGGACCTGACGCTTGATCAGATTTCTCTGAACGGCATTGCCGATCTTCCGGGAAAGGGTAATTCCGACTCTGGCCTGATCTTCCGACTTCGGCAGAAGATACATCACAAAGGAATGATTTGCCGACTTTTTCCCGGTATTGATCAGTTTCTGGAATTCCTGTTTCTTTTTTACTCGGTTTATCTTTTTCATAAGCCTTAAAAAACACCACCTGTCGGTGGCTCTTAAGCAGATAATACCTTTCTGCCCTTGGCACGGCGTCTGGCCAGGACCTTGCGTCCGCCCACAGTAGCCATACGGGCTCTGAAGCCATGAGTAGACTTGGTCTTTTTCTTGCTTGGCTGGTATGTTCTCTTCATTACTACCACCTCCACATTTATACATTAAGAAAACAACGCGTGTTAATAGTAAAGGGAATCAATAAAAAAGTCAATAAATAACGTAAAAAAGGCATTGTTAAATACTTTATGTGCTACATTATTTGTTGTTACGGAAGGATAAACCATGAATAAAAAACTACGGTATATCATGACGATGATTGCAGTATGCGGACTGGTAGGGTGTTCCATCGGTGTATGTCTGGGAACATCGGGACTGTTCTATAATGCCGTCAGCGCCGATCTCGGCATTTCCAAAGGATCGATTTCTTCAACATATACAATTACAGCCATGGCATCCGCATTCTCCGGCCTGTTCATCAGCCGGATACTGCGAAACGAAAAAAATCTGAAGCCGCTGATCATTGCCGGTGTATTCCTGGCAGTCGGCGGCGCGGTACTGATGGCATTCTCAAATCATCTGTTCATGCTGTATGCATGCAGCGTGATCAGAGGGGCAGGGGCAGGACTTCTCAGCTTTGTTCTGGCAACAGCCGTCATCAACCAGTGGTTTCTTGAAAAGAACGGCGTCATGGTCAGCATTGCCATGTCCTTCAGCGGCCTGCCCGGCGTCCTTCTTTCGGGAATGTTTACCGGCATCATCGACAGCAGGGGATGGCGGACAGGATATCTGGCCGTCGCTGCCGTCATGATTGTCTTCTGTCTTCCGGCTCTGCTGTATCCGATCAGACTGAAACCGTCCATGGTCAACATGGAGCCGTACGGATATGAAGCATATATTAAATATAAGGAAGAACATCCCGACAAGGCAGTAGTCATTCAGAGCAGTGAACACATTGATCATCACAGTGCAGAAATCGTTCTGACATTATTGATGACAATCATGGTCTATATCATTGCCGGCCTGATGCAGCATCTGCCGTCCCTGGCCGCATCGATCGGACTCTCTGCCGCTTCCGGGGCCCTGATGGTATCCTTTGCCAGCGCCGCAAATATCGTATCAAAGCTTCTGTACGGTGCTGTCAATGAAAAGGCCGGACCGTTTAAGACATCCGGCGCCTACGCGCTGATCAGTGCTGCAGCCATGGCGGTCATGCTGACGGTACATCAGCCGCTGGTCATGGCCGTATCATCGTTTGTTTTCGGATTTACCTTTGCCAACAGTTCTACGGCAATCTCAATCATTGTCAGAAAAGTATTCGGCATGGAACAGTATACCCGGATCTATCCGCTGATGTCCTTTGCCGGATCCAGTGCCAATGCCTTCAGTGTCGGTCTGCTCGGCTTTATGTATGACCTGACCGGAACCTATGCGACGGTACTGCTGATGTGCATCGGCATGCAGGCAATCGTCCTGCTGTGTACAGCCCGGCTTTCAAAATATGCAAAATAAAAAAAATAATCAGGCGGTCTGCCTGATTATTTCATTGTCTTGAAATATTCTTCAAAGGTGAGATTCGGATCGATTTCATACATGGCATTGGCAACGTCTCTTCCGACATAGCGGTAATGCCCGGGCTTATAGCTGTACGAAGTGATTTCTTTCTTTGCTTCCGGCTATCTAATAATGAAGCCGTATTCATGGGCGTGCTGTTTCAGCCACTGTCCGGCCGGTGATTCCGCAAATGCCGTTGTTGTGGCAGTGCCGTCGTCCTTGTCGCTGAAATCTACCGCAAGACCTGTCTGATGTTCACTGAATCCCGGTTTCGGTGTTATCTTCAGTGCTTCTGCCTCGCCGACCATGGCAACACGGTCGGAGAAGTAATCGCCCTGGGTATCGAAGGAAATATAACCTGCTGTCAGAATCAGCTGGGCACCGTCTTCATTGGCGGCGTTGATCATTTCCTTCAGATCGCCGGCTGCGGCTGCTCTTACCTGAATCACTTCACCGGTACTGCTGACATAAGGTGATTCGAGATCTGTCGGCACATAATCAGCCGGAACGGAATGGGTCGGATCGACGAAGAATGTAATGCTGTTGATATCAGTCAGTTCTGCCGGCAGCGGATTGGATGTTTCGGTGACGGTTGTCTCCGGAGCAGGTGCAGCTGCGGCTGCCCACTGCGGATTGGCATGAACCAGCAGGGCAAATACAAGAAGCACACAGTTAAAAGCCAGCAGCGCCAGCAGAATGCTGTTCAGGGAGAATTTCCCGGAAGGCTGCAGCTTTCTCTGAGCGGCCGTATTCAGCAGATTGACATCGATTCTTTCGCCCGTTGCCGTCAAGTCAAGCATCGGATCGTAATCGGCAGTTGTATTTCTGGTCTTGTCGTTTGTCATAATGATTACCTGATACAGGAAACATTCTATCACAAACATGCAAATTATGAACAATGATAACAACTGAAGTAATGTATAATACCATTGCCATGAAAAGGAGAATCAGAATATGAATATCCTGAATTTTGTACTTTATATTATTATGTTCTACAGCATTTACAGACTGTTTACTGCCAGCCGGCAGAACGGAAAGGGCAGACAGCTCGTCAATATTGTGGGAAATATCAATCACAGAGATGAATTCTTTGAACAGATCAATGATATGATTTCCACCTGCAATGATCCGGTCTATGAAAACAAGGCAAGGGTCATCAAACTGTGGGGACAGTCCTATCATCATGAATATGAAGATTTTGCCAAAACGGCAGAAGAGCTGAATATTGACAACCTGATCAGAACCAATAAGAACGGCGCTGTCAATATCAGTGAAAATGAAGATTCCTTCTTCTATATTTATATGGGCATTCCGAATCTGCTCTACGGCAATGACGCCCTGGACTGTGTAAATGTTCTGAAGGAAAAGATCGCACCGTACAATGACAGGCTGTCAGATCAGATCGTCTGCCGGCTCGGTCAGGCGTGCAGTGATTTCTGCGAGAAGAAAAACGACAGGGGCACAGGATTCTTCCGGAAGCTCCTGGACGGTGACTACGGTGAATTCAGATATTCCAAGAGCCTGATCGGACTGTACAAGATGATTTCCAATGCCATGCTGGCAAAATACTATGAGGAAGAAGGCACACTGGCGGAACATGAAGAACTGAATGATCTTCTGAAGCAGTTTGCCGATACCGGACTCGGCAAGAGATGGCTGAAGGCCATTGATCTCAAGGTGGAAACAGAAGAAAAATCTGAAGATGCCGAAGTCATCGATATGAACGAAGAACCGGAAAAACCGGAAGAAACGGAAACTCCGGCAGAAGAAACAAAGGAAGAACAGGAATGAAGCTGATTGCAGGACTCGGAAACCCCGGAAAGGAATATGCCGAAACCAGACATAACAGCGGCTATATGGCCATTGACCGTCTGGCCCAAAAAGCCGGAGTTTCCATCACAACCGAAAAATGGAATGCCCTGACGGCTGTCTGCCGGATCGAAGGGCAGGCAGTGCTGCTGATGAAGCCGCTGACCTATATGAACAATTCCGGCAGTGCCGTATCCCAGGCTGTCAGTTTCTACAAGATCGAACCGGAAGATATTCTGATCCTGCATGATGACATGGATCTGCCGACCGGTTCCGTACGGATCCGCAAAAAGGGCAGCAGCGGCGGCCAGAAGGGGATGAAATCCATTCTGCAGTGCCTCGGCACCAACGATATTGCCAGAATACGGATCGGTGTCGGTCACTCCCGGCACGGCGAGCATGATCTGGTGCCGGACTGGGTGCTTTCGCCGATACCGAAGGCGGAACGGCAGGTATTCGAAGAAGCCATTGACGATGCGGCAGAAGCAGCATATGCATGGGTATACGATGACATGAACAACGTCATGTCAAAATACAATATCAAAAT
>ODAI012575791.1_pt1 | contig 11018 bp, 6 predicted proteins | sample 1539321 | NCBI WGS metagenome assembly ODAI01 (sample SAMN02144231, study PRJEB22623) | gut metagenome | biome: sheep rumen | host: Ovis aries | place: New Zealand | reverse complement strand
TTTATCGATCGTAACAACACCGTTATCACCCGATGAATACGTCACCGTGCTGCCATCAGCAGCCCCCGAAGCAGTCAGCGTAAAATCAGGATCCCCATAGGTTACTGACTTTACCGCAGACGCGAATTTGAAATTATCCTGAGTCTCCTTTGTTGTGACCGTGATCGTAATGGTCTTATTTACGGGATTATCATAGTTTGAATTTTGGGATGTACCCGTTATCGTTATCTGAGCCGTGCTGCCGGCAGTCGCTCCCGATGCTGCAGCTACAACGCCTTCACCATTTACTGTCACAACGTTTGTATCACCGCTTGTAAATGAATAATTTGCCTCAGTACCGGTATTTAAAACCGGTACGATCGTAATACTGCTTCCGATCTTTACCGTCCTGTTATCTGCAAGGATCTCTGTAGCGGCCTTACTCACCTCTACACTGATTTTCGTCGCGCCGGTATCATTGTGATTATTATCTCCCTTTACCTTGTACCAGACATAGTAGGTTCCTGCGTTGGTCTTTGCAGGGATGGATGTGCTCCACTTCTTATTCTGCGCTGTGGAGGTTCCGTCAAACTCCGGAGCCTGGGTAACAGAATTGTCCGTTACGGCATAATACATAGTTCCGATATTTCCGGTGACTGATCCTGCGTCGATCACCGCCTGAGCTTTGCCGCTGTATGTCAGTCCGGTTTTTGCAGTCGGAGCGGTAATGCTTCCCGCCGGAATAGCCGCTTTATCCACGGTCAATGTCACCTTGCAGCTAACTGATCCGTAATTTGAGTCAACCGGAGTAAAATCCACATCATATTTTGTGCTGCCGCTGTCTGAAGCCTCCGGGCCTATGGAAGGATCCTTCCATGCGAATGTTCCGTCCAGCTCCTCATCCCCGATCTTAGCCTTCCCTCCCGTCAAGGCGCTGTCGGAAAGGATCTGGCCGAAGGTGATGGAGGCAGCGCTGGGAACCGAAGTGATCACGGGAACCGCCTTTTCCACCTTGATGGCCGCTGTATCCTCAAAAGATGCATAGCTCCCGTCTGTGGGCGTGAAGACCCAGACCGCGCCGGTAGATCCTGCGGTCGGCTTAGCATCAGGCTCCTTCCAGGCAAGCGTCCCTGCCACAGCCTGCGCCGCTTCGTCATCAGTCACAAATTCCGCGCTGTTGAAGGCCAATGCGGATAATGGCTGCCCATAGGTTAGCGTATCCTTCGTCAAGGTGACGGAGGTCCCGCTCTTAAGCTTTACCGGGGTCTGGTCGACTAGCTTTACGGAAACTGTAAAAGTGATGTCCTTATAATTCTCCGTTTCAGCAGTGACCTGGATCGTGCCGGCTGCATCCTTTGTTCCGCTTCCCACGGTATAGGAAAGCTCGCCATTATCCGTTATTGACGGGGCTTTCGAATAATCCAGGCTTCCGGTTGTCACCGGGGTCTTCCACGTCGCCGCGCCGCAGTCCGCGGGCAGGCCGGCGAGGGCAAGGCTGTCGCTGCCGCCTTTTGAATACAGGTAGTTCTTCGCGATTTCCGCAGGAGCCGCCGCGTCCCCCTTCTCTATCGTAAATGTAGCCGTATGGGCTTCCGGCAGCTTATAGTTGCCGTTGGAAAGCCTTGCGGCTGTGGCGGTATAGGTCTGACCGAGAACATTTGCATTTTTCTGCCCCCCGGTAACCTGGACAAAACAGGAATCCCCGGTCACCAGGTTGGAAACGGTGGCGGTGGGGCAATGCTCTTTTCCGTCATAAGTAAATCCGGTATTTGTCCAGCCTAAGACAGCCTCCTTCTGCCTGATATCCGCCGTCACGTTCGAGGGCTGTGCCAAGAGGCTATAATTGCCCGCCGCTTCGCCGGTGAGGGAATAACCGGAAAACCTCACTGTTTTCCCCGTTCCGGCGTTCGCATCCTCAAATACCGCGCCGACCCCCTCCGAGAAAGCCGCCACATCGTCATTCCCGACCTTTCCGCTGATCTCCGGCGTTCCGGTGACGGTGGCCGCAGCGCTGCCGTCGTATTCCTTATTGGATGCGGACAAGCCCGTGATGGTGATGGGCTTTTTGTTGACCGTCAGCGTGATCTCGCAGGCCGCCGTGTTGTAGTGGGCCGCATCATCCGGCGTAAAGGTCACGCCGTATTTCGTGCTGTTGCTGTCGGAAGCCGCCGGGGCAGTGCTTCCCGTCGTCCATGCGAAGGCGCCGGCCACTGCTGCGCCCCCTGCGCCCTTTGCCTTGCCGCCTGTGAGGGTGCTGCCTGCGAGCTTATCCCCATAGGTGATTGCGGCGGCTGTGGGCAAAACGGTAATGGCCGGCGTCGCCTTGACGATGGTAAATGCCTTTTCTACCGAGCCGTAATAGCTGGGTCCGTCACTGACGTAGCCGCTCCCGGTGACGGTGGCTTTTGCCGTATCCGTGCCTGGTTCCGTGTTGTTGCTATATGCAACGGCATAATGCGTATCCTTCGTCAGCGCAGTGCTGCCGTCCGTAACCGTTGCCTCAGGTTCGATGGCCTTGCCGGTCCAGGTCTGCTCATCGATATCAGCCACCATGGAATTCTCCAGCTTTTTATCGGCAAAATAGACTTTGCCGTCCGTATCTTTCTTTGCAACGGCATCGCTGTTCCCGTCCTTCTCAAGCTTTGCAAGGTCGGTATCGGCGATAGCATAGGAGCTGCCCCCTGCCGCGAACTTTTCATATCCGCTGGGGGTCACGCCGATCTTCCCCTCACCCGTCAATGCGCCGGTGACGGTAATGGATGTGCCGGAAGATAGCCCCACATTGCTCTTTGTCGTTCCATATGCCAGGGTATTCCCGGTGATCACGGGCTTGCCGGAGATGCTCATGCTGCCGCTGTACCCCTCCTGATCGCCCTGCTCCACGTAAACGCCGCCGCCTGCGGCCGCCTTGTTGCCTGTGATCTGTCCCCCAAGCATGGTGAGGCTGCCGCCCATCCGATTCAAGCTCGGATCTCCCTTCGCCACATACACGCCGCCGCCATTTCCGCTGTTAAAGCCTCCGGTGATCTTTCCGGTGTTTCCGCTGCTGCTGTCCGTGATGGTAAGCTTTCCACCCATATTCACCTTGATGACACAGCCGTTATCCGTAGCAGAAGTAAGATTGCGGCTGATGGTATGGCCGGCAAGGTCGAGTATTGCGGTTTTGCCTGAAGAAATGATCAGGGGAACACTATGCTCCGCCAGAGCGGTATAATCCTGATCCAGTGTCACGGTGCCGCCCTCGTTCAACTCCTGTTCCAGCATCTTCCACTCTGTATCAAAAACTGCCTGGACCCTGACGCTCTCGTTTGGCATGGTGAAAGTGTACTGGGTATTGCTGACCCTGGTGGTCCTGATCGCAGGGCCATACCTGACGACCTGCATTCCGGAAAGCTTATAGCCCGTTTGCGGGGCAATGGTCAGGGTGACGGTCTGATCAGCGCCCGTCAGCTCGCTTAATTTAAAGAGGGTCTTTGACGGCGTCACTAAGCCGTGCCTGTCTGCTTCTGCGACTTCATTTCCCCCCAATACACTCTGGATCTGCACGGACACCCCGCAGCCGGGATACAGGGTCTTGCCTGCGATCTCGGATTTCTGTCCATCGCTCAGCTCTCCGGCGTACAGCTTCTCGCCATCGGTGAATTCCTTATGGGTGTTGCTATCGATGATCACCTTCTTTCCGGGAGCAAATGCTGAAATAAAAACGCTGTCTCCGGGATCATTGTAGCTCAGTTCCACGTCTTCTCTTACCCCGGGGCCTTTAATGATCATGTTGCCGGCAAATAATCTCGCGCCTCCGCTTATGGTGTAATACCCCGAGCCTTCGCTGCTGCTTTCGGCCGTAAACTCTCCTCCCTGAACCAACACTGTACCGGATATTGTCCCGTTTATTTCAGGAAATCCCACGGCGGCAGCCTTTCCCGCCGTGACAGAAACATTTCCCCCGTGAATGCTCAGATCACCGCCCCGTACATAGATCGCCGTGTTGTCTGCAGTCTTTGCGATCAGCTTTCCGCCATAGATCGTAAGCATCCGCAGATCGATGGCGTTGTCTTCGCCGTTTCCAAATACCGCGAGCTCCCCTGTGCCTTTCTCCTGGCTATAGATGTTCAGCACCGCGTGCTCCTCAAAAACGCAGCCGCCGTTTATGGGCTTATCTTCCGTACCGACGCTCATGGTGCAGCCGTCCTGAAGGATGAGGTTCACGGTGCTGAATCTTTCTTCCAATGAAGGGGCAGTCCCATCGTAATTAAAGGTGATCCCCTCATCAAAGATAATGTTTTCATTCACCACGTACCATATTCCCCCGCCCGTCCCCGGTTTGCCGAGGGTGGTCATGGTTTTGTCCAGGGGGATGGCCTGCACCGTTTTCGACGTGCCGTCGTAGTCCACATAGGAGGCGGTGACGGGTATCTTCGAGAAAGCTACGGTGACCGTAACGCTTTGGGCAGGCTCGTCAGGCATGTTAAAGGTGGGTGAATCGCCGACGCCGCTTGCCTCGACTGTGCTGCCGTCTGCCTTTTCGATCTTAAACGATGCAAGCTCCCAGCCCGTATCAGGAGCGATGGTCAGGATGACTTCCTTATTGGCGCCGGCGTAATCCTTGGCGGCGAAGTACTTCGGGGATCCCTCCACCCTGCCGTGCCTCCTGCTTTCCTCCTCCACCGGTTTGCCGTTTATGCTGTCCACGATGTTCACCGTTACGGTGTAAGCGGGGCGGAGAGTCTTGCCCGCTATCTGAGCAGGCGTCAGCGTACCTTCGTAGAGGCTTTTGTCATCATCGATCAGTGCCCGGCCTTCCGGGACTTTGACGCTATAACCGGTATCAACAATGTAACCGCCCGCGAAAATGCTGTCGTCAGCGCGAGATCCGCCGAGGATGATGTCACCCCCAGTCGCCATAACAGCATTGGGATAGTTTGTATCGGTGTTTTTATTGGTGGCACTGACACTGCCGCCATTGATGGTGACGCTGCAGCCATTGATGGCCGCATTAATGCTCTCGCTAACGGCGTTCACGCTGCCGCCGTTGATGGTGATGCCTCCATTTTTGGCAAGAAGGGCATGCGTATTAGTACTTCTGATGGTCACACTTCCGCCGTTGATGGTAATATCACCACGGACGCTTATGGCATTACTGCCTTTAGACTTAGCGTCAAGGCTGCCGCCATTCACCGTAAAATTCTCGCAGTAGATTCCGCCGCCACAATTTTCAGAAGATCCGTTAATCATATGATCGGCCACGACCTTGCCGCTGTTTTGGATAAAGCTGCCGTTTTGCATATAGATGCCGTATTCGTTTGTATCATTGATGGTATTATTGTAAAGCTTCAGTATTCCGGCGTTTTCACCGTTGCTTTGGCCGTATACGGTAAGGTTTTTTTCGTTTCCGGAGATGCCGCTGCCGGAAATCCTGTCTGCCTCTGTGCCGACATTCATCACCGCGCCGTCGGCGAGGATGAGGTTCACGTTGCCGGCAAGGGTGATGGTGCCGGTGTAGGTAAGGGGCGTATCCGCCGGCACGACGTACCACATTTCTTTATTCGAAGCACCGAGGGTGGTCATGGCAGCATCCAGGGGGATGGCCTGTGCCGTATGCGACGCGCCTTTGTCGTCCACATATGAGGTGTCAACCGGCGCCTTGGTAAAGGTCGCGCTCACGGTAACGTCGTAAGCGGGATCAACGGGCATCGTAAAGGTACGCACATTGACATTGTCCGTGGGGGACACGTCAACCGTTGTGTTGGCGTTGCTCGTTGCCCTGACCGTCACCGTATCCAGCTGATACCCCTCATCCGGCGTTGCCGTCAGGGTGACGGTAGCATCCTTCCGCGTGACGGCGACCGGGGAAGTGCTGATGGTCGTATACGCGCCGTTCGTTACCTGAAGCGTCCCATTCTTGATGCTGTCGGCTATGCCCACGGTGTACATGTCATTCGCGGGCGAAAGTGTTTTGCCGTTGATCGCCGTTATGCCGTCGGAGGTCAATTCGCCGGTGTAGTAACTCACGGGGGTGCCGTCGTCCTTGTAGATTGCGCCCTCGTCAATCGTCACCTTACCGTCAACGACCGAGTTCCCGCCGCTTACCTTGAAGGTGCCGTTTTTCAGTGTGACGTTTCCCTCATGTACACCGTTGGCATACACGGAGTTCCGGCCCTTGCCTCCGGTGATGGTTAGGGAACCGCCTATGGCAGAGACGTTGCTCCCATTGACACCTTTGCCGCCAACTCCGGACTTGTCGTCTGGGTTTTCTATGCTGCCGCCGTTGATCTTCACCGTGCCGCCTTCGACGGTAATGCTGCCATTGACACAGCCAGAGCCGCAAGAACCGTTATTATCGGCGCCATCTGTGCGAGAGCCGCAGATACCGCCGGTGACGGACACGTTTCCGCCTTTGACGATGAAACTCTTCGTTTTATTCACATGCATGACAATGCCAATGCCACCGCTTCCAGCGCTGCCTAAACCATTACCGCCATGGCCGCCGGTGACGCTTACCGTCCCAGACTCCACAGTGAGACTTGCTCCATATGTACCAAGTCCCACGCCATTTCCGCCGCTACCGCCGTACCATAAGGCGGAATTGCCGCCATCGCCGCCTATGACAATAAGGCTGCCGCCTTCTACGGTGACATCGCCGGTAATACCGTGGCCGCCCAGGCCTCCGCAGCTGTTGCCGTTGCCGCCTGCCCCGCCGTTGCCGCCTCTGACAGTAAGGCTGCCGCTTTTTACTGTGACCTTGCTGCTAATACCGTAGCCGCCGTAGCCGCCGTTGCTGCCTTCTCCACCGCTGCCACCGTTGCCTCCGGTGGCGGTGACATTGGCGCCGTCAACGACAAGGGTGCCGGAGCCGTCAATAGCTTCGGAGCCTTTAATCCCATTCCCGCTACCGGTGCCGTTATTACCGTTAGCACCGGTGACGATCAGGGTGCCCGGGCCTTTAACGGTCAAGGTATTTCCGCTGTTGACAGTGATCGTACCGCTAACGGTCAGCGTCACGCCTTCAGAGATCGTGATCGTATTGTTTACCATCTTCAGCGTAAAGCCATTCGTATTGAGGGTGAGATTGTCGTTCACCGTCCAATCCGAGGAAAGCGTCACGTCTTCCATCAGCCTGATGGTGCCATTCTCTGCGGCAGGCAGCTGCGTAGTCTCCGCCCTCACGCTCAAGACGCTCCCCGGCAGGAGCGCCGCTCCCGTAACCATAGCGATTCCCAGCATAAATGTTATGATGCTTTTCAGCATAGATTTCTTCTTCATAATCCTTCTCTCCTATCAATGATCTCTATCTTCAAAACGCAAAATAACCGCCGCACCAAAGGGTGATATTTACCCTAAAGCGCGACGGTTATCCATCAGCTGTGTATTCAATTTCAGATACTTCAAAAAGAGTGCAGCACGCCCCTGTGATTTTAAGCGATAATAATCCCTGACCTGACCAAGGATAGGCCGACTGTTTACGCCTGTCAAGTGTTTTTCGTTAAATTCTTCAAAATATTTTTTCATACTGTTTTATACCTCAAAAGGAGAGCTTCCTTCATCTTCTCCAATTCCTTTTCAGCGTCAAACCCGCTCTCTGGAATATACACAAGTCCTACCGCATATCTCGTTACCGCCGCAAGCATCAGATGGAGCGTGGTACTAAACATTTCTTCTTCTGTTTCATCTATCCGAATTGTATGATCCTGCTCCGCCCTCGTATACATCACATGAAAACCGACTTTCAGTCCTTCTATGATATCCCGATATGGCTTCATCACTTTCGGATCAATGTTCTCAGACTGAATGTATATGTTGAAAAACTGGTTGAAACGCAGCAGGTCTCTTTTGTTCCGGTAAAACTCTATGAAGGATTCAAGGTAAAAATCAAGAATCTCCACCGCGGTCATCCCGCTGAAATCCCGGCTCGGCCTGCGTTCCACGTTCTCCCTGATGGTCTGTTCCCATATCCAAGTGGCCACAGCAACGACAAGGATAGGCTTTGATGGAAAATAGCGGTACAAGGTAGTCGTTCCATAACCGCATTTCTCCGCAACCTCTATCATTGACACTGATTCAATGTTCTTCGTCGTAAATAACTCGTAACTTTTCGCAAGAAAATCATTGCGTTTTATAGCCATCTGCGCTGCGTCTTTTGCCTTGTCCCGCATTACCGCTCTCCCTGTGCCTTACCTATAAAAAGGCGCACTAACCCCACTATTATCAATGCGGTAGATAGTCTACCACGTTACTTATTGCTTGTCAATAGTTTTCCTGAAAAAAGACAAAAAATCGGGCAGCTCTACCACCTTTCCACAGTGATATGCCTGCCTGTCGCCAGCCTGCCGGACTGGCAGGGCAGACAGGCTGCCCGCAATTTACACCTCAAATCTCAAACCCCACGGTCACCCCTGCCTTGAAGACCACCTCGTAGCCATCATCCTTCACGACCACCCTGTCCAGGTACCGGATGACCAGGTCGTTGTTGAAGCTCTCCATCCGCCCGTCCTCGGTAAGCACGCCTTCCGGCACCGTGTACCTCGTCCTCTTGAAGAAGTCATCGTAGTCGCGGCAGGCTCCGGTCTCTTCTCCCTCAACCTGTGTTTCTCTCGCCATCCACTCGGGCAGGCTGTTTTTCACCATCTCGTCCACAAGCTCTAAAAGGAGCCTGATCTGCACCTCCGTGTTCGCATGCTCCGCCCTCTCGGCGTAGAGTCCGTCCTTGCGGCGTCTGATCTCCACGATCTGGCTTCTCAGGAACGCCGCCTCGCTCATCTCCCCGGTGACCTCGTTCCCGCTTCCAAGCTCGTCCACCACCGTTGTGTTTAACGGTTCCTCATCCTCCGGAACCATAGCCGCCAGCATCTCAAGCCTCTCCTCCAGCCTGTCCTGCTGTTCGTCTATGGTCTTAAGGAGCGCATCTATCCTGCCGATCTCCCCAGTCTGAAGACGCTCCTGCGCTACGATCAGTTCTTCCCTCTTTGTCGGCAGCGTGTTGAATGCCATCACCACTGCCCTCTGTGCCTCTGCCTCCCGAACGATGCGGCAGTCGCAGCGGCTCGCCGGTCCCTCATGGATCCGTCCGCATTGGTGGTTGCCACAGTAACCTCGCCGATATTGGAGCCACAGATCTTCACATCCCCGGAAAGGTTGTTCATGATGGTTCTGAGCGCGGTACCTGCCTGAGAAGACTTGATACCGGCATTCGCCATCAGACCGATAGCTTCAGCCGTATCCTCAGCCGAAAACCCAAGCGCACCTGCGATAGGAGCGCAATACTTGAAGGTCTCACCCATCATGGAAACATTCGTGTTGGCATTCGAGCTTGCCGCCGCAAGGATAGTCTTCAGCTTTTCGCCATCAGCTGCGCTCTTCTGAAGAGCCGTAGCAGACTGGTTCGCCTGTGCTTCAAGGGATTTCAGCTTCGCCTCTGTCTCCGCGATCTCCCTCTGCAGCCCGTCATACTGTTCCTGAGTGATCGTACCGTTCTTCAGAGCCTCATTCGCCTGTTCGGATGCCGTCTTCAAGGTTTCCAGCTTCTGCTTCGTTTCCTGAACAGCATCACCCAAAAGCCTGTGCTTCTGCGCCAGTAGCTCCGTATTGCCCGGATCCAGTTTAAGGAGCTTATCCACATCACGGAGCTGACTCTGGGTATTTCTGATTTCTGTATTCACGCCTTTTAAGGCTGTCTGGAGCTTAGTGGTATCGCCTCCGATCTCCACAGAAATGCCCTGTATTCTCACCAAAATCACCTCCTTGTTGCTGAAAATATCTTGTTATTTTCCCCAAATAAGCTATAATCAAGGATTAGATTACAGATACGAAAGGAAACCTTACAATGCAAATAGATTTAACCAATGCTCAAAATCACCTTGATTGGGTAAAGCGTACATTCTTCTTAAACACAACCGTAAATAATGCTCAAAAAAGGGCAGTCAAGCGCGGCTGTGTATATAATTGCGATTTGGGTGTCGGCGTTGGAAGTGAAATGCAAAAAATACGCCCTTGCATAGTTATTTCAAACAACGGCGCAAACAAAGCCTCACCAAACGTAATTGTCATTCCTGTAACTCACGATAATAGTTCCCTTCCATGCATGGTTCCGTTAAATACTTACACGGACACCAGTGGGAAAACCATTCTCGATGGAAGTGCGAACACATCCTGCATAGTGTGTGTCAGCAAAGCAAGGCTTGGAGATATGCTTACTCAGCTCGACAAAAAAGATCTTGATGCGGTCGAATCAAGCTTGGAAGCATCCCTTGGAATGACCCATAGGACAGAATCCCTTAAAGATGAGATAGTCCGGCTCAAAAAATACATTGGCACACTACTGAATAAAGCTGATAGCAAATCGGGAAACGAATCCGATAGTAAATCTCATGAAAGCCCGGAAAGCAAAGACAATCCCGAATAAAAGCCATCGTCAAACCCCGCAAAAATATTTTTGAAACAGGCTCTTTTTCCATTGACACCCCATCTGTTTCATGCTAATATATGCTTACAAATAAGTCTTGGACGTTCTGCCGAGACACCATTAACGATTCAAACGAGAGCGGCTTCGGTTGCTCTCGCATTTTTTGTTTAAAAAGCATCCATCGCCTGCTGATCTCCGATCTCCGGCCACTGGTATTCATCGTTCCTGCTCTCAATGAACATTTCATTCACCATGCCGATAGTGAGCAGGTCGAGATCCCTTATGGAAAGCCCGATCTGCACGCACCTCAGCATGAAAAGAGCCGTCGTCATTTCCCGCTCAGTAGAGCGAAGTTTTTTTTAGCCTCCACATCCGTCTTCACATTGATGCCCCAAAGCTCTATGATCTTGGGAAGTACCTGATAGATGGAGAACGTATTGAAAGCGTCCAGCCACTCTTCCGGCGTATCCGGTATGGAGCCGTCAGCGTGCTTCGCCATGATATAAGCGATATTCTCAAACATCTGTAAATGTCAAGCACTTTTTTACATCGTAAGGTAATGAGTTTTTTCTTCATACGGTAAGCAGTTTTTTACATACTTTGGTAAGCAGTATTTTACACTGTATGGTAAGAAGATTTTTAC
>ODAI013019289.1_pt1 | contig 11020 bp, 8 predicted proteins | sample 1539321 | NCBI WGS metagenome assembly ODAI01 (sample SAMN02144231, study PRJEB22623) | gut metagenome | biome: sheep rumen | host: Ovis aries | place: New Zealand | reverse complement strand
GCGAAAATCAGAGATTTTCTAGTCAGGGGTTATTGAGAGCGCGTGCCTCCGGCACGCCAGCATCAGATAAGCTGGGTAGTCATGATGGTAATTATATGTAAGGTATATTTGAGCAATTACTTAAAAAAAAGTGTGCTGGTATTTCGGATATAATAGGCCATCGGATATTCCTCCTTGTAGCGTGTCTTCGACACGCATGACAGTGATTGCCCCGTACCCCACACTGCGCCTACGTCTTAGTGTGGGGTTAATAGGAGTCAACCACTTCGAGGTTGTCAAAAAACAGCCATATATCAAGCTAGGACTAATGCTCTTTTGAGGGCGCGTGCCACCGGCACGCCAGCGGCGGGCAGGCTGAGTGGCTGCAAAAAAAAGACCGAGCCCCTTGCAGGGGCTCGGCTTTGTGATTATTCAAACTATAAAGGTGGGTACCTTTCGGTGAAGGGTGCGAGAGGGGACTTATTTGTCCTTCTCGGTGTCGGCGTTGGCACGCTCGTTGAACTCCTTGGCGGTGACTTTCTCCACCTCGGGGTTGAGCTGCTCTTTGAACAGGGCAAAGGTGTTCTCGACATAGAGTTTATCGACTATCTGCTGGACGTTCTTGCGGTCCTGGGCAATGGAGCGGGCGGTCTGTTCGAGACGCTCATCGGCCTGCTTCTCGTCTTCGTCATCCTTGGGGGTGTCGTTCTTGCGGAGGATGTCCTTGACGTAGTCCACTATGTCGTTCTGGGTGGGTTCGATGTTCTTAATCTTGTTGAGGGCAGCATCGAGGAATTCCCACTTGAGGGAGGGCAGGTATTTGTCGGCCCACTCGTTCTCGATAGCTTCAGCGGTGAGGTCCTTATCGCCACGAGATAGTATCCAACGTTTGAGGAATGCCTCGGGGATGGGGGCGTCGAAGTGGTCGAGGAGCTGCTTGCGCACCTGGCTGACATAAAGGAGGCGGCACTGCTCGTCGTTGGCCTGCTCAATCTGGGCGGTGAGGGCTTTGCGGAACTTGTCAACGTCCTTGATGTCCTGACCGGGGAAGACTTTCTCGAAGAGTTCTCCGTTGAGTTCGGCAGGAGTGATGTGGGAGCTGCCACTGATGGTGACTTCGATGTCGGACTTGAACTTCTTGGCGGTGGCATTGTCCATGCGGAAGTTCTTCTCTATCTGCGAGGGAGTGAAGGCCTTGGCGGCATTGAAGACGACTTTTTCATCGGCTTTCTTGCCATAGAACTGGGCAGCGATTTCGGGGGCTTTCATGTCGGCCAGGGGGAAGGAGACGAAGGTGGACCAGCCGCCCTCTTTTTCGTGGCCTTCCTTGTCGAGCTCGACAGCTTTGCCGTAGACGTAGTCGCCCTCACCGATTACCTCGGGGGTGTCGAACTTGCCAAAGCGGTTCTGAAGTTCCTCAACCTGGGTGTCGACATCCTTGGCAGAGACCTTGAGGGAGCAGAGCTTGGCATCGACCTTGGACCAGTCGATGTTGACCTGCGGCATGAGGGCGGCATCGAAGTAGAAGGTGAAGTCGGTGTTCTTGGCAAAGTCAATTGCGCCAGTTTTCTCGTCATTGGAGAGGGGGGAGCCGACGATTTCGAGTTTCTCATCCTCGATGTATTTGTAGAGAGACTCACTCAGAAGATCCTGGACGGCCTCGCCAACGATGGCGGGTTTGTACATGCGCTGAATGAGCCCCATGGGAGCCATGCCTTTGCGGAAGCCAGGGATGGTGGCTTTGTGCTGGTATTCTTTCAGTTGTTTGGTCACCTTCTCGGCATAGTCGTTTTCGGCAATCTCAATCTTAATACTCAGGTCCAAATCTCCTAAATTTTCTCTAGAAATATTCATTTTTTTAGTCTAGTTTGTTGATTTATTGTTAGTTTATAATTTCAAATTGATTTGCAAAATTACAAATATTTTTTGATATATATATATTTAGCAAGAAGATTTTTTGCCCAATGGATGTTACACACTCTCTAACAGTGATTTAAATTAACTGCGCTCTAGTATATAGTTATGACTGACTTTTTGCATATAGACTCAATGTCGCGTGTCTCCGACACGCAGTCGGGGCCGCTTGTCACATACCCCACACTGCGCCCTGTCGGGCTTATACGGGGTTTCTTCGAGACGTTGCTTGGTCTCGGCAAAGAAAGCGAGCTTCCTTTGCTCTCAACTTTGCAACGTTATTGAGAGCGCGTGTCTCCGACACGCAGTCTGGACCGCTTGTCACATACCCCACACTGCGGTGTGGGGAATCAATTGAATACGAAACTGGAGCCATTAGCTATTCGGAGAAAACGCCGTAGAAGCCGACACCAAGGCGCTTGAGCTGGTCGGGCAGATAGTCGGGGCGGCCGTTGGAGTCGCAGGGGACGTTGACCTCGATATGTGTGCGGCGGGAGCCAAAGATGCCCACTCCGCCGTTGACGTTGCTATAGGTTTGGTATTCCTGCCCGCCCACGACATTGGTGTTCTGCGAGGTGATGTAGGCGTTCAGGTCTTCGTTGCAGACATAAATGATGATGTCGACGTTGTTGACAGTGAAGAGGGAGTCGGTGTTGTCGGCCAGGGCCTTTTTGATGGTGGAGAGGAAGAGGTTTTGTGTGATGGACTTAGAGGAGAGGTTGTTGGCGTTATACTCGTTGGTCTTGAAGTCGCCGGGGATTAGAAGGCTGAGGGTGTCGCCATTTTTGCGATAGTAGAACCGGACGGCGGTTTGGTAGCGGCGGCCACGGGGGAGGGTGTTCCAGTGGATTTCGTTTTGGGTGGTGACGGGAATGAAGCCAAAATGGCGACCACGAGCCGTATTGGGCAGGGTGACTACGTTTTCGACCTTGACGTGGTTGACCTCATTGAGGGGGAGGATGCCCACCAGAGTGGTGCGGGCCGAGGCCAGAGTGTCGCCTGTGGCATTGCTGATGACCAGCAACTCAAAAACACAGGCCGAGTCGGCCAGTAGGCGGCTGGTCCCAGGGACACAATAGTACATGGGCTGCAGGCCAGAGGGGAACTGGCCTTCGGGTTTGCCCGGCACTTCGGTGTAGGTGAACTGCCAGCGGTCGACCAGCTGGTTGGTGGCAGTGATGCTGTGGTTGACCTCGTTGGTGACTCCGCGCCAGGCAAGCAGGTGCACCTGGATGTCGTCTTGCTGATAGTAGTTAGAATCGGCTATGGAGGAGTTGGAGACGTTGCCCTGATAGCAACGCTGGACTCGGGCCCAGACGGTGTCTTCCTGGATGTCGAGGACACAGTAGACACTGGGGACGTCCTTCCAGGGGGCATTGGGACTGAACTCTACCTTGCAGGAGGCGAAGGCCACTAGGGCTAACATCAAAAGGGGAAGTAGGCGCGGTTTCATTTATTTGACTATTATTTCGTTGATTTCTATCTCGTCCATCATAATCCAGGGTTTGAGGCCCTTGGCACGGTGCCACTGGGGGATGCGGGCGAGGGGTTGGGCCAGGATGCGCACAAAGCGCACTTGGTCGCGATTGACGGGGACGGTGATGACCTGGAGCTGGGTGGTGTTCATCTCTTCGAGGGAGGCATCATAGGTGATGGTGGCAGGGATGAAGTCGGTGTATTCCTTGCCATCGGCAGAGACGGCCACCATGACGGCGGCAGGGGCAAAGACCCACGCATCGGGCACGTGGGCAAAACGGAGGGTGACACTGTTGATGTCGATGACTTTGCCCAGTTCGAGGTCGACCTGTACGTCATGGCCAGAAAAGCCCAGCCAGCCGCGGCTGAGGTCGTTGACGTCGCCCAACTCATCGTCGATGAGGGCACGGGAGGCATTTTTGTTATAAGGAGTGTTGGGCTTGTGGGAGAAGGTGCAGGCGACGACATAGTCGAAGGAGTACTGTTCTGTGGCCACGAAGGAGGGGGAGTCGCCTTTCTTATAGGCGCGGGCCTTGATTACCACGCTGTTCTGTACGGTGAAGGGCTTGGTGTAGAGGGGGGATTTCTCTGTGGGTACGGTGCCGTCGAGGGTGTAGCGGATTTCGGTCTTGGGAGTGGGACAGGTGATGGTAATCTGCATGGGGCCGTCAAAACGGTCGCGGCTCTTGCTGATGACAGGCAGTTCGACTATGTTGGAGATGGCCTTGGGGTAGACGATGCGGCGGAAGTCTTGGGCATTGTATTCCATGCAGTCGAAGGGCCGCAGATGGAGGGTGAACTGATATTTATGGTCCTTGACAAGGTCGCGGTCGGTGAGGTTGAGGCCTGCCATGGCACTGCCCACACCGGCCATGCGGTAGTCAACATGGAGGTTCCAGTAGTCAAGTGGTTTGGCTTCGGCCCTCTGGGACTGGCCATAAAGCTCCTCTTCATCAAAAGCAGATATGGAGAAATTGAAGAGGGTATCGATAAGGTCGACATAAAGTCCCACCTGCTCGTTGCGGAAAGCGGCCCAGCGGGTTTCGGCGTAGTTGCCGTGGTGCTGCGGAGGCTGGTAGGCGGTGTGGCTCAATTCGCCAATGGGGAGTGTCTGCTGGGCTATCATGCCGGCAGCATGGCGGTCGACATAGCTTTCTATGTTGCGGCCGAGCCACTCAGCTGTGGTGAAAGCCGAAGTGAGTCCCAACTGCACGCCTACTTTGGCCACTGCCTTGATTTGCTCAGAGACGGTGATGTCGTTGTTGATAAGCACATCGCCAGAGGCAAGAATGAGATAGGCCTGACGGACGTCGAAAAGGACACCGAAACGGGGTGAGCTATAGCGGAACATCACGTCGAGTCCGACAGTGTGGGGGTCTATCTGACGGCAATTGGTGGCCACGACTTCGCGCTCCATCTGCCCAAATCCATAGCGGAGCCACTGTTTGACCCCATTGGGGTCTTGGCTGTCGTTGGGTGAAGGGGCACGCATGAAACTGAGTTGCGGAGGCTGGCGCAGGAGCTGGTTGCCACGGTAGCTGAGCGAGCTGAGGAGGCCTGTGCTGTCGTTAAATATCAATGAAACGTTATTGTTATATATCTTAACCTGATGGACAGTGTCTTTTTCTATCTGGAAGGGAGAGCCGTCGGGGCAGGCATAGGGCTGCCGAGGCATGTTGTCGGAGAGCAGCGGGAACTGGGCGACATATAGCACTGTGTTCTTGGGCACAGAGGCGGTATTGCCTCGCTGGCGAAGGGTGAACTTGATGAAAAGTTCCTCACCGGCATAGAGCAAGAGTTTGGGCACCTTGAGTTTGAAGTCTTTGCTCTCGCCCGGCTTGAGGGCCAAGGACACATCGCCTGAGACTATGTCGGTCTTGAGGTTGGAGCAGATGACGTACTCAAGGCTGAAGTCGGAGAGTGGTCGGAAATCGGAAAGGTTGGTGAGGACGAATTCGGCAGCATCGGGACTGGTCGAGGTAAGCTGCACGTTGAAAGGACGGTAGAGCTGTTTGAGCTCGGCCAGATAAGGTTTGGCGGCAAGGGCATGCCAGTCCTGCACCTGATAGAAACCGCCTTGGACTTGGGCATGGTCGAGCACGCGCTGCCAAAGGGGCTGGATGCCACCAAAATTGTTTCCCACGGCACTGCCATAGGAAGCCATTACTAAAGCACGGACCTGATTCTTGGAGAGGTACTGACTGACGAGGTCGGTGGTGCTGTTGAGGGGAAAGATGAGGTCGGTGTTGTCGCCATACTGCGCACCGGCATAGAGGATGGGACGTTGGCTGTCTAACTGCTTGAGGGTATGATAGGCAGCCTGCATACAGATGCCGTTGTCGGGGCTTTCGCCCAAGGACCAGGCAATGATGCTGGGGTGATTTTTCAACTGCCCATAGAGGGCACGCATACGGTCGGAGAAAAGGTCGCTGTACTCGTTGTCGGCTGCCACGGCCTGTCCCATGGAGGAGGCAGGGAAGAGGGGCGCATCGCACACGACATAGAAACCTAGTTCGTCGCAAAGCTCATAGAATTTTTCGGGGGCGGGACTGTTGCCCACTGTGCGGATGGCGTTGATGTTGTTAAACTTCATCTGCACCATCTGATTGCGCAGCACTTTGAGCTGTTCTGGGGAGTCGAGCCGACCCACATTGAGCGTGATGCCTTTAAGGGTGATTTGTCGGCCATTGAGCACCAAGGCGTTGCGCTCATTGAGAGAACGAAAGCCAAAGCGGGTGCCGACAATGTCCTGCAACTCCATATCGTCGTCATAAAGGCGGATGACGGCGGTGTATAGTCTTGGCACCTCGGCATTCCAGGGCAGGACATCGGGAATGGTGGAGGTGATGGTTTGAGCGGTTTCACTGCGTTTGTCGAAGAAACACCATTTGCCCAGTTTGTCAACCTGATGGCCGCGGGAATCCCATATTTCCACTTCGAGGTAGCACTTGCCTTTCTTGCGTTGATTGAAAAGGTCGGCCTCAATAATATAGGTTCCCTGCTGGGTCTGCGGGTCGAAATCGGTGAGGATGGTGTAATCTTGGACGTTCTGCAAGGGCTTGAGCAACAAGGCACAGCTCATGACAGGGGTATCGATTCGACGTTCCAATAAAGCGCCGTCGTCGTCTCCCACGTAGCGCACTGAGAGTTGGGAGCTACGCCCGTAACGAATTTGCTCGCTGATGTCGAACTCTGTTACTGCTGAACTGTTATGACTGATTCCTATCAACTGCTGGCCGATATAGAGTCCATAGCCAGCAGGCACCTGCATGCGGAAGAAGACTCGATAAGATTTCCACTCTTTAGGGAAATCATAGTCCTGGGTCAAAAGGACAGCACCATCAGCCTCGCTGCGCTGCCAATCCTGGTCGAGCGGGAGAATGTAGGGGGAGTCGTCATAGCGGAGGTGCTCAATGTCGTTCTCGTTGTCATAGGACACCACGTTGGCACGTGGGGCCATGCGTATGTTATCAATGCCCTCCTGCTGCTGGGCTTGCAAGGTATGGAAGCACAGCAGCAGGAACAGGGGCAGTGAAAGTCTCTTCATAAGTACTAGAAGTTGAAGCCTACGCCAACCTTGAAGTCATGCATAGTAAAGGGCTGGGTGGTGTTGAGTTTACCGTCGGCATAGAGGCTCAGTTTGCGCAAAGCAATGAGCTGGTAGCCAATGAAGGCACTGACACCCATCTTGCGGTTGAAGGCATAGCGGGCGCCAATGTTCAGCCCAAAGGTGGGGCCACCGGCCTCAATCTTGGTGTAGGCGGCTCCCGTACCGTAGAAACCCAACGGGATGGAGTAGCCGACATAGGCCGATGTGAAGGGGGTGAGCTGGCTGCGGAGATAGTGGCTACGCACTTCCACAAAGACGGGCAGCTGGGTGAGGCCGCCGGCAAAGTCCTTCATGAATTCGACACCGAGGCCGATGCCGGACTCTTTGCGGATCTGCCATCCGCAGATGGCATAGATGCCGTGCATGGTGGCCTTGGTGCCATACTCCACGTTGGTGCCTTGGTCGAGGTCGAAATAAATCGAGTTGATGTTGGAAGAAAAATCGTAACCGGCTACACCGTACATACGATGCCACTTGAACTCGACATGCTGCTGGGCCTGGGCTGCCATGAGGCTGACAACTGCTACCAATAAAAAGACTATTTTTTTCATGTTGTTGTTGTTTGTGAGGTATGACTACTTCATTTCCTTGAGGTCAGGGTCGATGATGAGGGTGGCCTCAGTGGCTGCCTGCACCTGCTCGACGGTGAACTCGGGATTGATTTCCTTCAGGACAATGCCCTTGGGAGTGATTTCCATGACACCCATCTCGGTGATGATCATGTTCACCTGACCCTTGGCGGTGAGGGGAAGGGTGCATTTCTTCAGAATCTTGGGGTTGCCTTTGGCAGTATGCTCCATGGCCAGGATGACCTTCTTGGCACCCACCAGCAAATCCATGGCACCGCCCATGCCGGGGGTCTTCTTGCCAGGAATCATCCAGTTGGCCAGGTCGCCCTGCTCGTCCACCTGCATGGCACCGAGAACGGAGACATTGACATGGCCGCCGCGGATGATGCCAAAGGAGGTGGCACTGTCGAAAGTGCTGGAACCAGGAGTATAGGTGATGTAGCCGCCACCGGCGTTAATCAACCAAGGATCCTCTTTGCCCTCTTCGGGAGTGGGACCCATGCCCAGCATACCGTTCTCGGACTGGAGAATGACATGCACATCGGCAGGGAGGAAATTGGGAATCAACGTGGGCAGACCAATACCCAGATTGACAACATCACCGTCTTTGAGCTCTTTGGCAGCGCGACGGGCGATAAAGGGTTTAATTTCGCTTTTTTCCATAGTTAATATTTTTATAAAGTGTTACATTATTCTCAAACAATATGGCTGGACTAGAGACCGAAGTTCTGCACACCGCGCTTGACCATCTCCTCGGCGATATAGGAGGCCTCGTCGTCGGCATAGGTATTCATGCCGAAACCGGCATCATAGCCCAGTTCCTTAGCCAATTCATGGCTGATACGGGGACCGCCACAGATGAGGATGATTTTGTCGCGCAGACCTTCTGCCTCAAGCATCTCTACCAACTCGGTGAGGTTCTTGATGTGGACATCCTTCTGGGTGACCGTCTGGCTGACGATGAGGGCATCGGCGTGGAGTTCAATGCCTTTGGCAATGAAGTCCTCGTTGAGCACCTGGCTGCCGAGGTTATAGGCATCAATCATGTCGTAACGTTCCAAGCCATAGTGGCCGGCGTAGCCCTTCATGTTCATGATGGCATCAATACCCACCGTGTGGGCATCGGTGCCGGTGCTGGCCCCCACAATGACAATCTTGCGGCCGATATGCTCACGGATGTACTCATCGCACTCGTGCATGTCCATCTTGCTGGATTCCACCTTGGGCACATGGATAGAGGTGTAGTCCACCGTGTGGGTGAGGCTTCCATAGCAGTTGAAAAAGGTGAAGCCTTTGGTCAACTCGTGGGTGTACACAACCAAAGGATTTTCAAATCCCATTTTCTTCAGCAGCTGTTTGGCTGCCTCGGTGGCCTCATCGCCCTCAGGGACGGGCAGGGTGAAACTTAACTGGACTTTACCATCGTTCATGGTATCGCCATAGGGCTTTATTTTAGTAAGATCTAAGGTTTTGTCGAAATCCTTAGCCTCCATTGAATATAAACCTTCGCTCATTGTATTATGCTTTTTTATGTTGATGGAGCCCCTAGGAGGTTGCCTCTGTGGCTCCTGATGTTCTTAACTTATGATTATTTCTTGCCTTTCATGATTTCGACAAAGGGGTTGAAGTAGTTGTCGGCCTTGAGGGTGACACCGCTCAGACCCTTGCCTCCATTCTTGGGACGTTTCACGTCGCCGAAGATACCCTTCTCCAGTGCGCTGAAGAGGCCTTCGGTCTCCATCTTCTCAAGTAGGTCGGTGGCGTTGGAGAGCACCTCCTGGGCACGCTTGCGGATGATACCGTTCTCCTTGAACTCGACTTCCTCACCAATATCCTTCATGTTGTTGAAGATATACTTAGCGTTCTCGATAGAGAGGTAGCGGTCGCTCATGAAGGGAGTATGGATAGCCTCAGTGGGCATACCGAGCAACTGCAGGCCCTGGTGGGTCCACTGGCCGATGATGTTGAAGAGGGCATCCTGAATATGACCACGGAAGATATTGCCGGTCATGAACTTGGTGGGCGGCATATATTTCAGCGGGGCGTTGGGGAAGATTTCGCGCAGCATCTGAGCCTGTGCCAACTCGTAGAGGAAACCGTTGGTGAGCATGGGGTCCATCTCGAAGGCATGGCCGAGACCCATCTGCTCCTCAGGCAGGCCGGCAGCAAAAGCCAGCTGCTCGTTGATGAAGTCGGAAGCCAGCACGGTGTGTGCCTGTTCATAAGCGTCGGCAGTGGTGAGGTAGTTGTCCTCACCAGTGTTGATGATAACGCCTGCGAAGCCATTGATGATGCGGCTGAAATACTGGTCAATCAGCGTGCGCTGCATGTTGATGTCGCGGAAAAGAATGCCATAAAGAGCATCGTTGAGCATCACATCCAGACCCTCAAGGGCGCCCATGGCAGCAATCTCGGGCATGCAAAGGCCGGAGCAGTAGTTGCAGAGGCGGATGTAACGGCCTACCTCCTCGCCTACTTCGTCCAGAGCCTTACGCATAATGCGGAAATTCTCCTGAGTGGCAAAGGTACCGCCAAAGCCCTCGGTGGTGGCGCCGTAAGGCACATAGTCCAGAAGGCTCTGACCCGTGGTGCGGATAACAGCGATAATATCGGCACCCTGACGGGCACCTGCCTGCGCCTGCACCACATCTTCGTAAATGTTACCTGTGGCCACAATGATATAGAGGTAAGGCTTAGAGCCTTCGCCAATGGTTTCAATGTAATGCTCACGACGCTGACGACGGGTGCGTATGCGAGAGATACTGTCATCGATGAATGGCTGCAGGGCTTTCTTTATTTCTTCGGGCTGATGGACAGGCATCTGAGTGATGTCCATCTTGCCAGCAGTAATGGCTTCTGCAATCTGCTGTGGGGTCTTGCCTGTCTCCAGAATGGCATTGCCGATGAAGAAGCAGACACCCTGACCAAGCACACCCTTGCTTTTCAGTTCGTCAACAACCACATTGGGCAGGGGCACCTCGTTCTCATCAATTCCATCGATGCCCAGGAGGCGGCAAATGGTACGTTCGACAGCCACAGTTGTGTAGCCTTCAACAAAATCCTGCACTTGACCGGCAATTTTCTTTGCCACTCCACGTGCATGCTCAACTTTTTCAAAATCGAGACCTACTTTACTTTTTCGCATTTCTATCTTTTTATTATCAATAATTCATTTATATTTAAACAATTGCGCCCGTCCCGCCCTGCTAGCGAACTAGTCGGCCACACATTATTTAGAACTTGCAAAGATAATGATTTTTTTGCATATAATGAAGTTTTTGATAATAAATTTATAATAAACCTAATGATGCCCGAAGAATCTGACAGCTCCTAGAAAGTTCCATTCAACCCAAATCGGTCGTTAGGATTTGTGTCAGATTAGTATTTGTTTCGAGCAGATGGGGCAGCATCCCTGTCGCAGGCGTAGCGGGCTACGACGAGACAGGGATGTGGACAAGATGCCGATAGAAAT
>ODAI010812981.1_pt1 | contig 11020 bp, 7 predicted proteins | sample 1539321 | NCBI WGS metagenome assembly ODAI01 (sample SAMN02144231, study PRJEB22623) | gut metagenome | biome: sheep rumen | host: Ovis aries | place: New Zealand | reverse complement strand
TTCTCGGAGAAGCTCGCAATATCTTGCTTTACTGCAAAGTTAAATATTACCGAAGATGCAAGGCTAATAAGCATAAGTTAAGAAACAGCGGGAAGAATAGCAAGGTATGATTTTTTCAACAGAATAGCAGCCGAAAACAGATTGACAAAAATTGCCACTGCCCACAACAGGAATGACAATGCTGAAACACTGCTGATGAACTTTATGCGCGGCAGTACAGTAAAAGGTCTTAGCGGAATACCTGTGCGGCGCGGAAATATAGTACGGCCTATATTGTGTCTTACAAGGGCTGAAATTGAGGAATATTGCCGCGAAAACAGTCTGGAATATGTAACCGACAGCACAAATAATGAAACGATATATACAAGAAATAAAATCCGCAGAGAGCTTATTCCACTTATTGAAAGAACATACAACCCGAATTTCGTGACAACTGCAACAGAAAATGCTGTTCTTACCGCAGAAGATAACGCATATATTGCTAAACAAGCTGAAAATGCTTTTATTTCTTTGGCAGCGGACAATAAGGCGGATATAAAAGAGTTAAAAAAACTTGATAAATCAATTCTTCGCCGCGTGTTGATGCTGATGATGCGGTCGGCAGCCGGTGAAGAAGAGGATATTCGCTCGGTATATATCCGCGATGTTTCACGGTTACTTAACAAAAACAGCGGCGCTTCTGTTAATTTGCCTTTTGGTATAATAGCTAAAACTGAATACGGAAAACTCATTATAGAAAAAAAGCCGGAGAGTGTACCGTGCTTTGAGTATATTATGACAATAGGGAATACAAAAATCAGCGAGCTTGGAAGCGAAGTTGTTATAAGCAAGGCGAATGTTAGAAAAAAAGACGGCGCTGTATATGTATGTGCCGGCGAAACTGATATAATAACAATAAGAAATCGTCGAAGCGGCGATGTTTTTATGCCGTGCGGAATGAACGGCTCAAAAAAAGTAAAGGAATACTTTATAAATGAGAAAATACCGCGTGAAAAACGCGCTCTTACTCCCATTATCTGCATAAACGGCGAAATAGCGGCTGTCGGAACAAGAGTTGACAGAAGGTTTATGTTTAAGGATAAGGGACTTAGAATAGAATTTAAACCAATGCAGGAGGTATAGCTTTGAATAAAAGAAAAATACCGGGAATAGGTATATGGATCGCTCTGATAATTCTGGTTTATTTTATATTTCAGATGTCTACCATTTTCTTTGCGCAGACGCCTGAGATTGAATATTCGGAGTTTGTACGGGCGATAAAGGCAGAGGAAGTAGCCTCGATGAACGTTGAAGGCAATACAATAAACTTTACGTCAAAGGATGGACAAAAAGGACGCGTAGTTATTCCGTCGTTAAACACGATGCAGGAGGATATAGGCAAGGAAATAAACGAGCAGATGTCCAAGGGCAAACTCGAACAAAAAGCGCACGAATCCACTATATCCTGGGTGGCTATAAGCAACATTCTCTCGACAGTTATTATAATTGCCTTTATGATATTCTTTCTCGGCAGACGCGGCGGTGGCGGAGGCTTTACAAAAAGCGCCGCAAAGCTTGTTGACGGACGAAACGGTATAACCTTTAAGGATATGGCCGGAGCTGACGAAGCTAAGCAAGAGCTTGAAGAGGTTGTTGAATTTCTTAAAAATCCCGCCAAATACACTGCTCTCGGCGCAAGAATACCGAAGGGCGTGCTTCTTGTAGGTCCTCCGGGAACGGGTAAAACGTTACTTGCAAAGGCTGTTGCAGGCGAGGCAAATGTGCCGTTCTTTCAGATGAGCGGTTCAAACTTTGTCGAGTTGTATGTTGGCGTAGGTGCGTCAAGGGTGAGAAATCTGTTCCAGCAGGCGGAAAAATCCAAGCCTTGTATTGTGTTTATAGATGAGATTGACGCTGTAGGCCGTCAGCGCGGCGCAGGTATGGGCGGCGGTAATGACGAGCGTGAGCAGACTCTAAACCAGCTTCTTGTTGAAATGGACGGTTTCAGCGACAATGAGGGTATTATTATAATAGCGGCTACAAACAGACCTGATGTACTTGATCCTGCACTGTTAAGGCCGGGACGTTTCGACAGACAGGTTGTTGTCAGTATTCCGGATTTGAAGGGAAGAGAGGCTATACTGCACGTACACTCAAAAAACAAGCCCTTATCGTCGGATGTTGACCTCGAAGAAATAGCGCGCGCCACAACAGGCTACAGCGGCGCGAACCTTGAAAATCTTATGAACGAGGCTGCCATTCTTGCCGCTACCCGCAACCACGTCACAATAACGCGCCGCGACATAGAGGACGCGAATGTAAAGGTAATGATGGGTAATGAGAACCGTTCAAGAAAGGTGAATGACGAAGAAAAGCGTCTTACAGCCTTCCACGAAGCCGGTCACGCTGTTATAACAAAACTCGTTTCAAAGGACAGTCACGTACACAAGGTTTCGATTATGCCGCGCGGCAGAGCGGGAGGCTTTACAATGTCCGTGCCCGAGGAGGACACAAGCTATCATTCAAGAAAGGGTATGCTCGAGGATATTATGATTATGCTTGGCGGCAGGGCTGCCGAGGAGCTTACAATGGACGATATTTCAACCGGCGCCTCAAATGACCTGCAGCGCGCGACAAGTATGGCGCGTCAGATGGTTGTAAAGTATGGTATGTCAAAAACAGTAGGCCTTGTATCATTTGACAGCGGCAATGAGGTCTTTCTTGGCCGTGATTTAGCGCAGGCAAAGCCGTATTCAGAAAAGACTGCGGCCGATATTGACGATGAAATCAAGGCGATTTTGTCTGAGCAGTACGATAATACAAAGAAAATTCTTACTGACAATATGGATGTTCTTACAAGAGTTGCCGAAAAGCTGCTTGAAAAGGAAACTATTGACGGTGAGGAGTTTAATGCTTGCTTTGAGGCATAAAATGTAAAGAATGTAGTATATACAAAATTTGTGTGTATTACATTCTTTTTTTGACTGTACAAATTGCATATTTTGTGATAGAATAAATATATATGTAACTTTAATAAGAGGTATAAGATATGAATGAATCAGAAAAAAAAGTTCCGGCGGTCGTTATAAAAAGACTGCCAAGGTATTACCGCTATCTTTCGGAGCTTTTAAATCAGGGAATAACACGTATATCCTCCAATGCGCTAAGTGAGAAGATGAACGTTACAGCATCACAGATAAGGCAGGATTTTAACTATTTCGGCGGTTTTGGTCAGCAGGGCTATGGATATAATGTTGAACATCTGTACAGTCAGATAGGGGACATCTTAGGTCTTAACGACGGTGACACTATGGTTATAGTCGGTGCCGGTAATTTAGGTACAGCGCTTGCAAACCACGACACTTTTGAAAAACGCGGGTTCAGACTTATCGGTATTTTTGATAATGACCCGAAGGTTATCGGAACAACGGTAAATGGCAGGGAAATTATGTCTACAGACGCCTTAGAGGACTTTCTCGAGAAAAACCGTGTTGATATAGGTGTTATAACGGTACCCCATACCGCAGTTGAGGAAACCGCGGAAAAACTGGTAAAAAGCGGTGTTAAGGGACTTTTGAACTTCTCATATATGGAACTGAAATTCGATAAGGATGTAGCAGTTGAAAATGTTCATCTTAGCGATCCGCTTATGACGCTTTCGTATAGAATAAAGCAGAGCAAAAACGGAGAATAAGCTATGAAAGTAATTGCATTTGTAGGTCCAAGCGGTACCGGTAAAAGCTACCGTTCTATAATGGTGTCGCGTCAGCACGGCGCCGATGCGATAATTGATGACGGACTGCTTATTTCGCACGGCAAGGTCATAGCAGGCACATCGGCAAAAAGAGAGGCAACTAAAATTGCCTCGGTTAAGCACGCCTTATTTATGAACAGACCGCAATTGGAGGAGATAAAAAAAGCATTGTCCTCGTCCGGTGTTAAATGCCTTATGATACTCGGCACCTCAGACGGTATGGTGAAGAAAATCGCCCGAAATTTAGACGTGGGTGAGATAAGTGAGATTATACGAATTGAAGATGTTGCAACCCAGAAGGAGATGGATATGGCGGTTCGTATGCGCCGCGTCGAGGGTAAGCACGTTATTCCGGTTCCGACATTTGAGATAAAACAAGACTTTTCGGGATATTTTATACATCCGCTCAAACGCTTTTTAAAAAACCGTAATGAGGAATCAAACATAGGCGCGGCCGATAAATCCATTGTGCGTCCGACGTTCAGCTATCTCGGTGATTACACCATTTCTGACAATGTTATAAACTCAATCGCAATACACGAGGCTAACAAAATAGACGGACTGCATAAAGTCCTTTCAACAAATCTGAGAAAAACAGGTCACGGAATACACATTGATATGACGCTTGCTTTAAAATACGGTTATAATATAGCCGTAGTCTCAAAGCAAGTGCAGCACGCAGTCAGAAAAAATGTTGAGGAATATACCTCAATAAATGCACGCAGAATAAACATTGTAGTAAAAAATCTTGTAAAATAGCATTGGGAGGTGCCGTATGGATAAATTTGAACTTGTTTCCGAATTTGAGCCTCGCGGCGACCAACCGCAGGCTATTGATACGCTTGTAGAGGGAGTAAAAAAAGGCGAGAAATTCCAGACACTTTTGGGCGTTACAGGTTCGGGTAAGACATTTACAATGGCTAACGTAATCGCTAAGGTAAACAAGCCGACAATAGTGTTGGCGCATAATAAGACGCTTGCGGCGCAGCTATGCAGTGAGTTTAAGGAGTTTTTTCCGAACAACTGCGTTGAGTTTTTTGTGTCATACTACGACTACTATCAGCCGGAGGCGTATATACCGCAGTCGGACGTATATATCGAAAAGAACGCTATGACTAACGAGGAAATAGACAAGCTCCGTCATAGCGCGACGTTTGCGTTATTAGAGCGCAAGGATGTTATAATCGTTGCCAGCGTGTCGTGTATCTACGGCTTGGGCGATCCTGACGACTATAAAAATATGATGCTTTCTCTGCGTGTGGGTATGGAGCGCGACAGGGATGAGATTTTAAAGAAGCTCGTCACAATGCAGTATGAACGTAATGATTTGAATTTTGTCCGCAACAAGTTCCGCGTGCGCGGTGACGTGCTTGAAATATTTCCTTCAAACAACGGTGACAATGCTATACGTGTTGAATTTTTCGGTGATGAGATAGAACGTATTTGCGAGATAAATGTTATCACAGGCGAGATACTCGGCGTAAGACAACATGCGGTAATTTACCCCGCGTCGCATTATGTAACTACCGATGACAAAATGAAGCTCGCTATGAAGACGATAGAAGAAGAAATGTGGGAGCAGGTAAAGTATTTTAAGGAAAACGATATGCTCATAGAGGCGCAGCGTATACAGCAGCGCACGATGTACGACCTTGAAATGATGCAGGAAATAGGCTTCTGCCAAGGCATTGAAAACTATTCGCGCCACATTTCGGGCCGCGCGCCGGGCAGCGCTCCTTTTACGCTTCTCGACTATTTCCCGGACGACTATCTGATGATTATAGACGAGAGCCACGCAACCATTCCACAGGTGCGCGCGATGTATAACGGCGACAGGGCGCGTAAGGAAACGCTTATACGCTACGGCTTTCGACTGCCGAGTGCGGCAGATAACAGACCGCTCAAATTCCCGGAATTTGAGGAGCGTTTAAATCAGGTTATATTTACTTCCGCAACGCCGTCAGATTACGAGCACGAACATTCAACGGTTGTAGCGGAGCAGATTATCCGTCCTACGGGTCTGTTAGATCCCGAAATCGAGATTAAACCGACAGAACATCAGATTGATGATTTGATAGGGGAGATAAATAAACGCACCGAAAAGGGCTTCCGAACGCTTGTAACGACGCTTACAAAGAAAATGGCAGAGGATTTGACAGATTACCTTACAGGTGTCGGTATGAGAGTAAGATATATGCACTCGGATATTACAACCATTGAGCGTACCGAGATAATAAAAGACTTAAGAACAGGCGAATTTGATGTACTTGTCGGCATAAACCTTTTACGTGAGGGCTTGGATATTCCGGAGGTTGCGCTCGTTGCGATACTTGACGCGGATAAGGAAGGCTTTTTGAGAAGCGAGATGTCGCTTATTCAGACAATAGGCCGTGCCGCGCGTAACAGCGAGGGTCATGTTATTATGTACGCCGATACGATAACAGGTTCGATGAAGCGCGCGATTGACGAAACAAACCGCCGCCGAAAGCTTCAGAGTGAATTCAACGAAAAACACGGCATTGTGCCTAAGACAATCAAGAAGGATATTCGAGATATTATAGAGAGTATGAAGCCACTTGAAAAGGGCGACAAGCCGCGTGAGCAGCTCACGATAAATTACGATAAGGAAATAGCCGAGCTTGAAGCCAAAATGCTGCGCGCCGCCGAGAACCTTGAATTTGAGGAAGCGGCAGTTCTCAGAGATAAGATAAAGAGATTAAAGAAGGAAATGGGAGAGTAGTATGAACGCTGATATGCAATACAAAATGGCACAAATAATCTCCGCCAACATTTTAACACCTGTTATATATTTGATTGAAAATGACGGAGTGCTTGATTTTATATGCTTTTGCGACAGGAATATCACAATGCAGGAGATATATAACGTCGAACAGCTTATAAAAGAGGAAACAGGACAAGCTGCCGAAATAATTGATATACGAGAGTTTTCCGAACCTGAACGGCTCGAAGTAATAAACCACGCAACGCTTATACACAGCGAGCATCCGATTATTGAAAATATATTTGCGGAGTCGATGGCGGAGGACTACAAAGCGGCAATGAACGAACGGCAGACAATTCTTGACCGCGTCAGGGAAACAGGTACATTCTACGTACAATAAAAGGAGACATAATGGTGGAAAAAGATATTATTATAAAGGGCGCGAGGGAACATAACCTCAAAAATATTGATGTTAAAATTCCGCGCGAAAAACTTGTCGTGCTTACAGGTCTTTCGGGAAGCGGAAAAAGCTCGCTTGCGTTTGATACAATTTATGCGGAGGGACAAAGGCGGTATGTTGAGTCGCTTTCTTCGTATGCGCGAATGTTCTTGGGGCAGATGGACAAGCCGGACGTGGACTATATTGAGGGTCTTTCGCCGGCTATAAGTATTGATCAGAAAACCACGTCCAAAAACCCGCGTTCAACAGTGGGAACGGTAACGGAAATATACGATTATCTGCGTCTTATGTACGCTCGTATCGGCATACCGCATTGCCCGAAGTGCGGAAAAGAGGTAAAGAAACAGAGCATTGACCAGATTGTTGACGCAGTTATGGCGCTGGGAGAGGGGACGAGAATACAAATCCTCGCGCCTGTTGTCAGAGGCAAAAAGGGCGAGCATAAAAAGGTGTTCGAGAACGCGCAAAAGAGCGGTTATGTTCGCGTTAAGGCTGACGGCGTTATGTACGACCTCGGCGAGGAATTTGAGCTTAAAAAGACACAGAAGCATAATATTGAGATTGTTATTGACCGTATTGTAATACGCGACACGGTGCAGCAGCGTCTTACAGACTCGCTTGAAACGGCGATACAGCTTACAGGCGATCTTGTTTGGGTTGAGGTCATTGACGGTGAGATTATGTCATTTTCGCAGAATTTCGCGTGTGATGACTGCGGTATAAGTCTGCACGAGCTTGCGCCGCGTATGTTCTCGTTCAATAACCCGATGGGTGCGTGCCCGCATTGTGACGGCTTGGGCGCGTTGCCTAAGATTGACCCCGAGCTTGTTGTCAGTGACGAAAATCTAAGCCTTTTAGAGGGTGCAATTACCGCTACCGGCTGGTCGAACGCAAAAAAAGCCGACTCAATGGCTCACACATATTTTACCTCGCTTGCAAAGCACTACAAGTTTGATATAACAAAGCCGTACAAGGATTTGCCGGACAACATAAAGCATATAATTCTCTACGGTACAGACGGCGAGAAAATCAAAATGGAGTATAACCGCGAATTTCGGAGCGGTACGTTTATGGCGCCGTATGAGGGAGTTATAACGAACCTTGAACGCCGTTATAACGGTAACACGTTTGATTATGTCAGAAACGATATTGAAAAGTATATAAATGATGTAATTTGTCCTAAGTGTAAGGGCGCGCGTCTTAGCGACGAGGTTTTGGCTGTTACAGTCGGCGGCCTGAATATATATGACTTCACTTGTCTGCCGATACGCAAGGCAATGGAATTTATGGAAGGTCTTAATCTTACAGAGCGAGAGCTGATGATTGCCTCGCAGGTTATAAAGGAAATAAAATCAAGACTCCAATTCTTGCTTGATGTAGGTCTTGAATACCTGACGCTTTCGAGAAGCGCAGGTACTCTGTCCGGAGGTGAGGCGCAGAGAATACGTCTTGCCACGCAGATCGGTTCGGGACTTATGGGCGTACTGTATATCCTTGACGAGCCGAGTATCGGACTTCATCAGCGCGACAATGACCGTCTTATAGCAACCTTGAAGCATTTACGTGATTTGGGTAACACTGTTATTGTTGTAGAGCACGATACTGACACAATGTATGCCGCTGATTGTATCGTTGATATAGGTCCCGGCGCAGGTGTAAACGGCGGTAAACTGGTTGGCTACGGCTCTATTGATGATATTATCGCGTCGCCGGAGTCTATAACAGGCAAATACCTTAGCGGCGAAAGAAAAATAGAAGTGCCGAAAATGCGCCGTATTCCTATTGGCTGGCTTGAAATTAAGGGTGCAAAGGAAAACAATCTAAAAAATATCAACGTAAAAATCCCGACAGGCGTTATGACGTGTATAACGGGCGTTTCGGGCAGCGGAAAATCGTCGCTTATAAACGAGATACTCTATAAAAAGCTCGCGCACGTCCTGAACCACGCAAGAACACACGCCGGAGCGCATAAGGAAATTAAGGGCATAGAACAGCTTGACAAAATAATCGATATAAACCAGTCGCCGATAGGCCGTACACCGCGCTCCAATCCTGCGACCTACACGAATTTGTTTAACGATATAAGGAATGTATTCGCGCAGACAAACGAGGCGAAGGTGCGCGGCTATAAATCCGGACGCTTTAGCTTTAACGTAAAAGGCGGCAGATGTGAAGCGTGTACGGGCGACGGTATAAAGAAGATTGAAATGCACTTTTTGGCGGATATTTATGTGCCGTGCGAGGTCTGCAAGGGTAAGCGTTACAACCGTGAAACTCTTGAAGTCAAGTATAAGGGAAAGAATATCTACGAAGTGCTTGAAATGACGGTTGACGAAGCGCTTGAATTTTTCTCAAATATAACAAAAATCCGTCAGAAGCTGCAAACACTAAAAGAAGTCGGACTTGGCTATATCAAGCTCGGACAAAGCTCTACAACACTTTCGGGCGGCGAGGCGCAGCGCGTAAAATTGGCAACAGAGCTTGCCAAAACAAGCACAGGACGCACAATTTACGTGCTTGACGAGCCGACAACAGGACTGCACACAGCAGATGTACACAAACTTACGGAGGTACTGGACAGGCTTGTTGAGGGCGGAAATACCGTTGTTGTGATTGAGCATAACCTTGACGTTATAAAAACAGCCGATTACATCATTGATATGGGGCCGGAGGGCGGCGACAACGGCGGAACAGTCGTTGCATCAGGCACGCCGGAGGAAGTCGCGAAGGTAAAAAAATCCTACACGGGACAATATTTGAAAAAAATGTTAAAATAAATTTAGTCAGCAGCCATAAGGCTGCTGTAAAAGGAAAATTTTCTGGCGAAAATTCCTCTTGACAATTTGTGAGATAGGTGTTAGAATATCATAAAGCGATGATGAAGACAGTAGCTTTAAGCAAAAGTCACAAGAGAGAGAACGTCGTGGCTGTAAGCGTTCTTTGACCGGCATAGAGTGAATACCGCTTCGGAGCAGTACACGGAACGGCATTGCTTATTATGTGTACCGTATGTCTGCGAAAAAGACTTAAATGAGTGACAATCCAAATGGGTTGTAATTAGGGTGGAACCGTGCAATTTATGCACCCCTAAAGTGACAAAACACTTTAGGGGTGTTTTTGATTTTGTAAAAAATATTTCAATAAAGAGAGGTTTTTAACAATGGAAATGAATGAACTTCAAACGCTGAGACATTCAGCATCACACGTACTTGCACAGGCTGTAAAAAGACTTTTCCCCGAAACAAAGCTGGCAATAGGTCCGGCTATTGACACGGGTTTTTACTATGACTTTGACACAGAGCACGCTTTTACGCGCGAGGATTTGGACGCTTTGGAAGCGGAAATGAAGAAGATTGCAAAGGAAAACCTCAAAATTGAGCGTTTTGAGCTGCCGCGTGACGAAGCGTTGGAGCTTATGAAGGATGAGCCTTATAAAATAGAGCTTATAAACGACCTTCCCGAAGGCGAAACAATCTCATTCTACAAGCAGGGCGACTTCACCGACCTTTGCGCAGGACCGCACGTAAACTATACGAGCAAGGTTAAGGCATTTAAGCTGCTTAGCGCAACAGGCGCATATTGGCGCGGTGATGAAAAGAACAAGATGCTGCAGAGAATTTACGGTACTGCGTTTAAGTCAAAGGACGAATTAGCCGCGCACCTTGAGCAGCTTGAAGAAGCAAAGAAGCGCGACCACAATAAACTCGGACGCGACCTTGAACTCTTTACAACCGTTGACTATATCGGCCAGGGCTTGCCTATTTTGCTGCCGAAGGGTGCGAGAATTATCCAGACGCTTCAGCGTTGGGTTGAGGACGAGGAGCAAAAGCGCGGCTGGCAGCTTACAAAGACGCCGTTTATGGCAAAGAGCGATCTTTATAAAATTTCAGGTCACTGGGATCATTATAAGGACGGTATGTTTGTCTTGGGCGACGAGGAAAAGGACAAAGAGGTTTACGCGCTCCGTCCTATGACCTGTCCGTTCCAGTATCAGGTATTCCTTAACCGTGGACGAAGCTACCGTGATTTACCTATGAGATTAAACGAAACGTCAACTCTTTTCAGAAACGAAGCGTCGGGCGAAATGCACGGACTTATCCGTGTT
>ODAI012483752.1_pt1 | contig 11021 bp, 10 predicted proteins | sample 1539321 | NCBI WGS metagenome assembly ODAI01 (sample SAMN02144231, study PRJEB22623) | gut metagenome | biome: sheep rumen | host: Ovis aries | place: New Zealand | reverse complement strand
GTGGACAAGGTGGGCTTCGGGATCAACGCCGCAACCGCTCCATGGATCGGGCTCGCGACCTTTGCCGTCTCCGCCGCAGTGATCTCCGGCCTTAAGATGCGTCACGACAACAAACTGAAAGACAACAAATAAACATTACAGGATATGTACGACTCCACCCACGGGCTATGGATTGCCCACTGCGAAAACGGGCCGCTCTCGATTGTCGGGAAGATGGCCAACAGGCACGGACTTGTCGCCGGAGCCACCGGTACCGGAAAGACCGTCACCCTCCAGGTCATGGCCGAAAGTTTCTGCCAGGCCGGTGTCCCTTGCTTCATGGCTGACATGAAGGGCGACCTTTCGGGAATATCTCAGGTTGGAAAGACAAGCGGCTTCATCGAGAAAAGAATGCCCGAGTTCGGAATCGAGAATCCCCAGTTCCAGAGCTGCCCGGTGAGGTTCTACGATGTGTTCGGAGAGCAGGGCCATCCGATGAGGTGCACCATATCCCAGATGGGTCCCCAGCTCCTGACTCGTATTCTAGGGCTCAATGACACCCAGGAGGGAGTTCTCAACATCCTGTTCAGGATAGCTGATGAGCGCGGCCTTCTTCTTGACGACATCAAGGACCTGAGATCATGCCTGAACTTCATCTCGGAGCATGCCTCTGAATATTCCCAGATGTACGGGAACATCGCTCCCGCATCAGTCGGAGCCATCCAGAGAGCCCTCCTGACCCTCGAGAACGAAGGGGCGGACAAGTTCTTCGGCCAGCCTTCTTTCGACATCTACGACCTCCTCGCCACCGAGGGCGGCAAAGGTGTCATGAGCGTTCTGGCCGCTGACAGGCTCATGCTCAAGCCGAAGCTTTACTCGACCTTCCTGCTTTGGCTGCTCTCAGAGCTGTACGTGACCCTGCCCGAGGTCGGCGACATGGATCTTCCCAAGCTCATCTTCTTCTTCGACGAGGCCCACATGCTCTTCGACGGCACCTCAAAGGCCCTTGTTGACAAGATCGAGCAGGTCGTACGTCTTATCCGAAGCAAGGGAGTGGGTGTGTATTTCGTGACCCAGAGCCCCACCGACATTCCTGACACGATCCTTGGACAGCTCGGAAACCGCGTCCAGCACGCCTTGAGGGCGTTTACCCCCAGGGACCAGAAGGCGGTCCAGGTCGCCGCGGACACATTCAGGACCAATCCCACATTCAACACCTACGAGGCCATCACCAATCTCGCCACCGGAGAGGCCCTTGTCTCCTTCCTTGACGAGAAAGGCGCCCCAAGCGTCGTTGAGAAGGCCAAGATCCTATTCCCGTTGAGCCAGATCGGCGCGATCAGCGAGAGTGAGAGGGATCAGATCATCAAGAGATCCAAGATCTACGGCAAATACGACAAGCTTGTTGAGAGGGAAAGCGCCTTCGAAGTCCTTATGGCAGAGAAGGAAAAGCAGCTCAAGGAAGCCCAGGAAGAGGCCGAGGAGCCGAAGGGCAAATCAACGAAAGCCGCCAAGGTTCCCGCAGGCAAGAAGAATAACGGGATCATGAGCAAAGTTATCAAGGCTGTGATCACTGCCGTGACCGCCACAGCGGCGACCGCTATTGGCAACGAGGTCTCCAACAAGGTGACAGGCAAGAAGTCCAAGACCACCACGAAAGACAGCGCCGGCAAGGTCGTCAAGAACGCCACCAGCGCCGCCACCAGGACCATCTCCCGAGAGATCACCCGCTCGATCCTCGGCAACCTGATCAAGTAGTTGATTATCCGAAATATCTATTCAAAGAAAGAGAAGTGCACGCGACCGTAGCGCTTCTCTTTTTTGAAGCGGGGGTGGTCGGTGAAGGAGTGCTCGTCACCGTGCTCGAGGATGAAATAGCAGCCAGGATGAAGGATATCCTGGGCAAAAACCTTGTCCGGGAGAGTCTCCAGCCCTTCAAGGGCATAAGGCGGATCGGCGAATATTATGTCGAACTTCTCGTGGCAGATCGGCAGAAAATCGAAGACATTGTCCCTTACCATTGTGACATTGTCAAGTCCCAAGCGCTTGGCCTCTGTCTTGATAAACGAAGCGTTCTCCCTGGCCATCTCAACCGAATAAACCCTGGAGGCTCCCCTGGAGGCGAACTCGAAAGCCACGGCCCCGGTACCGCCGAAAAGATCGAGGACCTTCAGATCCTCGAACTCATATTCATTATTAAGGATATTGAACAGCCCCTCCCTGGCGAAATCCGTGGTGGGACGGGCTTTGTAACCTGCGGGAGGATTGATGGACTTCCCCTTTAGACGACCTCCGATGATTCTCATACAGTCTCCACAGTTTTGAAATACCTGTACAAAGACATCTCCTCCTCGCCAGACAAAGGTGAAATGAAATGGATGGTAGAGACTTCCGGATTGAGCTGGAGCTTACGGACCGCCATGAACAGGAAATACTCGGCAGTGGTAAAATCCGCGGCCTGGAACGTGTTGGCCAGCAGGAGGTTCTCGCCCTGGGCGATTGCCAGTGACAAGACACCGTCGCCGTAGGAAGCGGCGATCTTGTTATATTCCTTGATCTCCGGGAGTTTCTTCAGAAGATAGTACAGCTCAGGAAGGTCCGAAGAAAGAGAATACACCAGCTCGGCGGAATATTCCGGCAAACTGATGTATTCTACTTTATCGTCCTTGTCAAGCTTCACTGTCCGCGAAAGCGCCTCTCTTGCGGAGGCTGGATCGAAGAACGCGGACGGCACCAGCGCGACCTTAGGAGTATTGCGTGACATGCACGTGACGCTACTCCCAGTTACCAGCGTTGTTGTTCGGGGCTGTGATGCTACCGACCTGGAGACCCTCGTACTGGCCAAGATCCTCACGCTCAGCGATGAGGTTCACGAGCAGCTGGTGGTTAAGACCATTGAGAAGGGACTTGAAGGGCATCTTGGCCTCGAAGAGGGGCACATCGACACCGGAGACCTTCTTCACGATGGCGTTCATCTCGATATTCTGGACCTCAGCGGCACCATACTCACCGACAGCGAAAGGAATCTTCTCGATCGTGTCGATGTTGAAATCTGTCCTGCCGTGGAAAAGAGTGTCCTTGACGGCGACTTTGTTCTGGATTGAGAACACCAGATTCTTGTCACCTTCCTGATAAAGCTTGTAGAGATCAGCATCAGTGATCTTGCCCTTCCTGGCCTTCTTGATCTCGTTGGTGTGCGCCACAGCGAGGGAGTCATCCTTGGAACCGATCTGCATCAGAACCACCATCTCACCGTTCTTGTAGAACTGCTTGAGAGTGTCGAAAGAGGCGGTGAAACGATCATTGACACCCTTGTAGGCGACCTGAAGGTCACGAATGTCCTTAAGCTGCTGGATGGCTACCTTCTTTCTTGCGTTGACATCCTTCTCGAACCTGACAGGTTCCATGACGCCTTCGTAAATCTTGTACACGAGGAACACGCAAAGGAGCGCGAGCACGATACTGAGAATCGTTTTTAGAGCTTTGTTCATTATTCTGAGATTTTATGATTTGCTATTCTATGAACCGACAATCCGCCAATTCTGGACAAAGTTAGAAAATTGATTTATGAAATGCAATATAATATTTGTAATATTATTCGTAATTTTGCTCCCGCGAATGGACAAGATCAACCAACTGGACTCTTTGCTTTGCGGCGCCGGACGGGTTTCGGTGACGGTCCACACACATCCTGACGGGGACGCCATCGGAAGCGGACTCGCTTTAACCGGCTACCTCAAGGAATGCCGGGGACTGGATGCCGTCCTGATTGTCCCGGATGAAGTCCCGGAGAGTTTGAGATTCATCGGGCGCGATTCCGCTGAGGGGGAGATCATGGAATTCTCCCAGTCCCCCACCCTCGCGACGGAAAGGATCAGGACAAGCGACCTGCTTTTCTGTCTCGACTGCGCGTCTTTCTCCAGGACATGTCCGGAGATGGAAGCGGAGCTGAAGAGCTCAAAGGCACCTAAAGTACTGGTGGATCATCACTTGGATCCAGACATCGAGGCATTCGACCTCGTGTTTTCCCAGACAGTAGTGTCCTCTACCTGCGAGCTTCTCTACCGAATCCTCAAGTCATTGCCCGATGTTGGAGGAGATCTGGCCAAAATCCCGATGAGATCGCTGGAGGCTCTCTTGACCGGCATGACGACTGACACCAACAACTTTTCCAACTCTGTCTTCCCAGGCACGTTGGAAATGGCCTCCGAACTGATCGCCGCCGGAGTCGACAGGGACCGGATCCTTTCCGACCTGTACAACCAGTACAGGGAGAACAGGCTGAGACTCATGGGATTCCTTCTTCAGGAGAATATGGAGATAACTCCATCCGGAGTGGCGATGATGATTCTGGACAAGGAGACCCAGGATAGGTTTGATTTCCGTCAGGGTGAGACCGAAGGGTTCGTCAACATCCCGCTCGCTGTCTCTAAGGTCAAGATGAGCGTGTTCCTCACCGAAGAGGAAGGAAAATTCAGGGTCTCCGTCAGATCCAAACGGGGAGTGTCGGCCAACCAATTCGCGTCCAAGTACTTCCATGGCGGTGGTCACGAGATGGCCTCTGGCGGGAAACTCTTTTTCCCTCAGGACATCCCCTCCCCATCAGACGCCAAGGCATACATATTGAATGTGACAAAGGATTATTTCGGAATATGAGAAAACACTTCTGGAAAGCTGCCATCGGCCTCGCCCTCATCCTTGTCCCGGCGTCTTGCGGGGACAAGCAATTGGCGACCATTTACGACACCCAGGAGTCGAATATCGAGGCGATCTCCGAGAACCTTTTGAACGCCAACGAAGACGCGACTCTTGAGAGGGCAAACGGTTCAGTGAGGATCACTGTGGTCCACGGCGAGGGACAGCCACTTGAGGAGAGGGGTGCGGTAGCGTTGTACTATGCCGGATACTACATCTCAGGAAGGAACCTGGGCAGCGGCAACTTGTTCGCCACTAACAATGAGTCGGTCGCGAACTCGGCCAGATGGGCGGTGACAGACACCTCATCCTTCGATATTGTCACATTGAAACTAGACGACAAAGACATAGTCGAAGGGCTCAGGGACGGCCTTCTGGGAGTCAAAGGCGGCGATGAATGCTATGTGCTTTTCAGTGGGAAAAAGGGGTTTGGAAAAAAGAAGATAGGTAACATCCCTTCGAATGCCGCTCTGGCCTATCATTTGTGGATAAAAAGCGTCAGCAATGATTAAATAAGAGAGTTTGTATTTATGAATATATTCAGCAACAAGGCTTTACGCATGTCAGGAGCGGCTCTGGCCGCAGTTCTGATCATCTCGGGATGCGCTAAAGAGAGCACAACAGACACAACCGGAATGGCTGAGGCCTTTTTCAATTCATGGATGAGCGTGAATCATCCCGGAGTCTCCCCCACCTCGGATGGCGTGTACATCATCGAGGACACACCCGGAACCGGAGAGACTGTGACTGACGATGACTTCTACCTGTTCACCGACTACACCGCCACCGATCTTGACGGCAATGTCGTCGCTACCACTTCAGAGAAAGTCTCCCAAAGGCTGGGGAGTTACAAGAAAGGTAATTACTACGGGGCCGAAATCCTGATTAATGACAAGAACTACATTCCGGAAGGACTGACTTATGTTATTAAGGGAATGAAAGTCGGTGGAAAGAGGACAGCGATCGTCCCGAGCTGGCTGAATGTCACCTCTGACGACCACCTTGAGGCCACCAGCGGCTCCAACACGATCTACACCATTGATCTGCTGGACAAAACCGACAAAATCGATGACTGGGAGATTGACACTCTCCGCAAATACGTGGCCATCAACATGTCCGGAATAGATTCCACCAAGTTCGGATACTATTGCAAAACGCTGAAGGAGCCCACTGTAGACAAGGTTTTCTCTTCAGATACCACTTTCTACATCAACTACACAGGACGCCTCCTGAACGGCCAGGTGTTTGACACCACGATCGAGGACACCGCCAAAGTGTACGGGCTATATTCATCTTCAAAGACTTACGCTCCGATGCTCGTGAAGCCCTCCGGCGAGAACAGTTACAAGGAGATAAGGATTTCCACTGATGAGACAAGTGAAGGGTCCACCGTCGTGGATGGCTTCGCCTTCTGCCTTTCGAGGCTTAGACCTTATGAGAAAGTCATCTGCGCTTTCTACTCGACCCTTGCATACGGTTACAGCGGGAAAGATTCACTCATCCCCAGATTCGCTCCTCTTGTCTTTGAGATAGAGGTCGTTGATGGCCCTGATGAGGATGAGGTGGTTGTTTAAAAGGAGTAGACCTCGATGAACAATAACCATCTGGCTCCAACAGAATTAGGCACCGAGAGTATCGGTAAGCTCCTTAAGAAGTATGCGGTCCCTGGCATAATCGCCATGACCGCTTCTTCTTTGTATAACATGGTGGACAGCATATTCATCGGGCACATCCCGGGCGACGGTCCACTTGCCCTGTCAGGCCTGGCTGTCACCTTCCCGCTGATGAATCTCAGCTCCGCCCTGGGCACACTGGTAGGCGTGGGAGCCGCCACCATGGTGTCCGTGCTCCTCGGACAGAAAAATTACCAGGCGGCTAACAAGGTGCTGGCCAATGACATCAGCCTCAACTGTATCACAGGAGTCATCTTCGCCGTTCTGTGCCTGGTGTTCCTTAACCCCATCTTACGCTTTTTCGGAGCGAGCGCCAACACGATCGGCTTCGCTAAAGAATACATGGAGGTCATCCTCGTCGGAAATGTGATCACCCACCTCTACTTCGGTTTGAATGCCTTGATAAGATCGGCCGGGAACCCGAAGCTAGCGATGGGACTTACTCTTTTCACGGTCATTTCCAACACGATACTCGACCCGATCTTCATCTTTGTCCTCGGCCTCGGAATCAGAGGAGCCGCACTAGCGACCGTGCTTTGCCAGGCTCTCGCTCTCACATATTCCTTAAGGTTTTTTACCCGGAAGGACAACATCATGAGGCTGCCCAAAAAGGTTTTTGAACTGGACTGGAGAATCGCTAAAGACTCCCTCGCCATCGGGCTTGGACCTTTTCTCATGAACTCGGCCTCTTGTATCGTCACCATGTTCATCAACCAGCAGCTCCTCAAGTACGGAGGGGACCTGGCCATTGGAGCCTACGGCATCGTCAACAGGATCAATTTCATGTTCGTGATGATCGTCATGGGGTTCAACCAAGGCATGCAGCCAATCGCCGGATACAACTTCGGAGCCTTAAAATATTCAAGAGTAAAGAAGGTGTTCTCTCTGACCGCTTTATGGGCGACCGGGGTCTGCGTCTTCTGGTTCATCGCATCTGAGTTCTTCCCGGAGGCGATGGTCGGGATATTCACTAACGACCCTCAGCTGAAAGAAATCGCGGACAAAGGTCTCCGGGCGATGAACCCGGTTGTGTTCCTGGTGGGCTGGCAGATGGTCTCGACCAATTTTTTCCAAAGCCTCGGGATGGTCAAAAAGTCTATTTTCCTGTCCCTCAGCCGCCAGCTGCTTTTCCTTGTGCCCTTGGTCTACATCCTTCCGACCTTCCTGGATGTCCGGGGAGTGTTCTTCTCTTTCCCTGCCTCGGACGCTCTCGCTTGCATAACCACATTCTTCATGATACACAGCTTGTTCCGTAAATTCAGCAAACTCAATGACGGAGACGAGCCTACAATCCTGGGAAGTCAGATCAAAAGATAAGATACAATGGACCAAGAACACACAATCATCAACATCGGACGTCAGTTCGGAAGCGGCGGAAAGGAGATCGCGAGCCGGATTGGATCAGAGCTTGGAATAGCGGTCTATGACAATGAACTCATCTCAAAAGCCGCGGAGGAAAGCGGTTTCAGCAAAGAGCTGTTCGAGCGCAGCGATGAGAAAAGAAGTGTGTTCAGCCTACTGTCTTTTTTCGGGACAGACAGGTTCGGAAACACGCAGAACTACGTGGGAGGCAATGAGTTATTTAAGATCCAAAGCGAGGTGATAAGGGGCATAGCCGATAAAGGACCGGCAATTTTTGTGGGTCGTTGCTCCAACTACATCCTCCGGGACCGCAGATGTCTTGACGTGTTTATCTCCGCTCCCATCAATTTGAGAATCAACAGGGTCATACAGAGGGCTGGGGTCGAGGAGCAGGAGGCCAGGAACATTATCGAAAAACAAGACCGGACCAGACAGGCTTACTACAATTTCTTCTCTTTCGGCAACTGGGGAGCGGCATCTGACTACGACCTTTGCGTCGACTCATCCATCCTGGGGATAGACGGCACCGCCAGCATGATAATAGATTTCGGAAAGAAAGCCGGCCTGATATTCTGAGAATCAAAAGATGATGAGAATGACTAAGAAAAACAGAATACTCGCGGCAGCACTCCTCACACTGGCGGTCCTAGCCGCGATCGCGGTGGGCTCAAGTTCCGGAAAGAAAGATGTCAGCATCCGCCGGATTCCGGTCGACCTCAACCAGACTTTAACCAACGAGATCTCAGACACTTCCGTTCTCGACGGCTTCGACCGGCATGTCAAAGATTACATGACATTCTGGGGGCTTAAAGGAGTTTCCCTCTCCGTGATGAGGAACGACTCCCTCCTTTTCTCAAAAGGCTACGGTCTGGCTGACAATAAAGTGCCGATGAAGCCCGGGAATATTCTTCGTATGGCTTCTGTGTCAAAGCTAATCACAGCTGTGGGCATCATGATTCTCCAGGAAAGAGGGCAATTAACACTCAAGGACCAGGTTTTCGGCCCTGGAGGCATCCTTGACGACTCGCTGTTCAATGCGGCGATAGCGGACTCTCTCTACATGAAGATTACAGTAGAGGATCTGTTGCGGCACAAAGGAGGCTTCTCGAAAAAGGGCGGAGACCCTATGTTCGCGACACGGTCACTGATGATCCAGAACCGTTGGAAAGAGGTTCCGACCAAAGAGCAACTCACTGTCGTCCAACTCAGCCGGCCTCTTCAGTTTGAACCCGGAACATGGCAAGACTATTCCAACTACGGCTATCTGGCCTTGTCCATGGTCATCGAGAAAGTGACAGGAATGCCCTACGAGGACTTCATCCAGGAGAATGTGCTTTACCCGTCCGGCTGCGTCAATTTCAAGATCGCGGGGAATTACTATGCTGACAAGTACCCGGACGAGGTCAGGTATTTTGTCCAGAAAGATGACGAGCCTGTCGATGAATTCAACAACAGCGGACGCAAAGTGACCCGCAGTTATGGCGGCAACAATGTGACCGGACTGTCAGGAGCCGGAGCCTGGGTGGGATCAACCCCGGAACTCGCACTCCTGGTCGCTTCGATAGATGGAAAACCGGAGGTCCCTGACATCATCAGCAAAGAGAGCGTCGACGCTATGACCGAATATTTCGATCCGGAAACATTCTCGCTTGGATGGAACGACACGAAACCCACCGGCGAATGGACCCGCACCGGTACTTTCGCCGGTACGAGCGCCCTTGTAAAGTACTTTCCTGACGGGGAATGTTGGGTCTTCATCGCCAACACAAGCACCTATAAAGGCCCTGGCCTCGCCAAGTTCACCACCGAACTGTTCGAGAAGCTTCGCGCTTCGTATTCGTCAAAATTCCCTCTAAGGAATCTTTTCTACGGGGAAGACTAACTAAGTCCTGACATGAGACATGCGCTGACAGCGATCGCCGCATTCCTTCTTCTTGGAGGAGTGGCTTTAGCGGATCCATTGATTACCAAAGAGAAGGAAGTAGGAATATTCTATTTCGTATGGCTCGGCCAGCACCCCTCTGAACAGACTGGCAACTACAACATCACAGAGCTTCTTGCCAATCATCCCGAGGATCTTTATGACACGAAAGGCACTCCCATCAGCCCTTTGCACAAATACCACTTTTGGGCAGAGCCCCTCTACGGCTACTACAACAGCGCTGATCCGTGGGTGATAGCTCGTCACGTGGAGCTGTTCATGGCAGCCGGGATTGACTATCTGGTACTGGACACGACCAATGGGTTCTGCTACCCGAATGTCGTAAGAACTTTGTTGGAGACATTGAAACGCTTCCAGTCTGAAGGGCTGAAAGTCCCTAAAGTCTCATTCTACACCAACGGAGCCTCTGGAAGGGGGGTGAAGACCCTCTACGAGACTTTTTATAAAAACGGGGACTACGCTAGCCTCTGGTACTCTCCTGAAGGGAAGCCGATGATCATAGGCATCACTCGGGAGAACAAAGGTACCACTGACCAGCTTTCTCCTGTCTACGTTGAAGGCGAGCTCCTGGATTATTTCGATGTCAGGGAATCCCAATGGCCAACCAAGCGACCCCAGAAAAACACATTTCCATGGATGAGTTGGGAATATCCACAGAGCATCCATGACGGGGTCGTGTCCGTGTCGGTCGCCCAGCACTCAACCGCCAAGATCCTGTTCTCAGACCCTGTCCACGGAAGAGGCAGGGGCTATGATCCCATCCTTAAAAAGAACCTTAGCGACCAGATCCGCTCCGGACATAATTTCCAGATGCAATGGAATACCGCACTCACCAGGCCAGATGAGGTGTCCAACGTGTTCATCACCGGATGGAACGAATGGGTCGCCATCAAGTATGTGTTTGACGGGGAGGTCGGATTCGTGGACACTTTCACAGAAGAGTTTTCCCGTGACATTGAGATGATGAAAGGCGGTTACTCAGACAACTTCTATCTCCAGATGGTAAGGAATATCGCTGCCTTCAAAGGAAAAGAAGCCACTTTGACAGAACCTGCCTTGGAAGGCTCCGGGTTGACCTATTCAGACCTTGAAGGAGATGCTATCTGCCGGGATTTCAAGGACTTCTCAGGTAAAGGTCATTATTCTGACCAGAGTGCCCGGAACGACATCGTCAACGTCACAGTCTCCCACGACGAGACTTCCGTCTCATTCAGAATTAGGACTTCCGCCCCGATCACCAGACATGAAAAAGGCGACCTGACATGGATGAACATTCTCGTCAGTGTCAGCGACACGAGTGAAAAATCATTCCCGTATGACTACATCATCGGGCGTCACCCCAGGAAGAACGGCCGGACGAGTGTCGAGAG